>Ga0247766_1000107_pt1 | contig 17689 bp, 14 predicted proteins | sample UWRJL223509R6_FD_179946 | JGI IMG/M metagenome (GOLD analysis project Ga0247766, IMG submission 179946) | Plant litter microbial communities from Arlington Agricultural Research Station in Wisconsin, United States - UWRJ-L223-509R-6 | ecosystem: Environmental > Terrestrial > Plant litter >... | reverse complement strand
GAGGGGATTGTTCAACTCGTGCACGACCCCAGCCACGATTTGACCCAGCGAGGCGAGCTTCTCGGTTTGGATGACCTGAGCCTGCAACTTTCGGATGGAGCGCGCCGATTCTTCGGCGCGCATGTACAGGCGTGCGCGGCGAACTGCGGCGGCGAGCAGCAATGCAGCCTGCGTGCCGATCTGGGTTTGCAGTGGGCTGAGTGCCTGCAGCGGGCTCGCCAGGTGCAGCGTCGAGCCGGTCGCACCATCTTCCAAATCGAAGATGCGCTCATCTTGAAAGCTCGGAAAAAGCCGGGTCGGATCGCGTTCGAAGCGGAGCGCGGTCCCTACGGGTAGGCGTGACAGCACGACTGGAGCGGCTCCGTTGTTGCTCACCACGCACGCGCCAAAGGCGGCATTGGGTAAGAGAGCGGCCAGGCCGTCCATGAACTCGCGCAGCAGCTGCTCGAGCTCGACGTCGATCGGCAGCGTCAGCGAGAGCCGCAGCAGCACGTCACGCCAAGATTGTGCGAGCGGTGATTCCGAGCTGCGCCGCAGCCCTGGGTGCGCCGAATCCGAGAGGCGGAGTTCCGATGCGCCCGGCGGGACCGACGGGCTGACGCCGGCGAGCGCAGGACTCACGACCTCGTCGGGATCGGAGCTCATGGCGGGACTTCTCCGCCTTCGTTTTCGCTCGCCTTCTCCAAGTCCAAAATCTTGGCGGCGCCCACGTAGCTCTTGGTTTCGTACTTGGTAATCTTGCCCACTTTACGCACGATTTCTGCCATGCGCTCCGATTCACCGACGATCACGCTGGCAGCGTGGGAAAGCTGTGGGTGGCTCTCGAGCTTTCGGCGAAGCAGCTCGGCGTAGCCGATCACCGAAGTCAGCGGTTGGTTGAGCTCGTGCGCGGCGGCTCCTGCCAGCTCGGCCACGATGGCCTGCTTTTCCCGTGAACGCAGCTCCTCTTGCGCCATCGACAGCCGCGCTTCCATACGCAGCTTTTCGCGGATGTCGGTGAAGATGCCGACCGAGCCGATCGGGCGTCCGTTGTCGATGACCAGGGACGCCGAGAGCTGCACCTGAATGAGCTCGCCGTCGGCATTGAGCATGTCCACTCGGTGGTCTTCCAACCTGCCGTAGCCGGCCAGACTAGGATCGCGGATTTTTCGCATGATCTCGCGCGCGCCACCCGCAGGGTACAATTTGCCGACGTGCATCTTGCCCACGACGTCACTCGGCGCGTAACCGAAGATGCGCGCCGCAGCGCGATTGAACAAGAGCACGGTGCCGTGCAAGTTGGCCGAGACGATGCCGTCGACCGAGCTTTCGATCACGCTCTCCAAGAACTCCTTGGTTTGCTTGAGCTCGACCGCAGTCGCTCGTTCTTTGGTGACGTCTCGAAAGCTGAATACGACCGCGTTGTCTTCGTGCAATACGGAGCTGAAACTGACGCTGATCGTGCGCTCTTCGCCGGATTTATCGGTGATCGCGATGTCGACGCCGCGCGGATAAATGCCGTCTAGAAAGCCGCGCAAGAGCCGGCCCGCGCGGTCGCGCTCGGAACGCGCCAAGAAATCTTCGAAGCACAGCGCCATCAGCTCGGTCTCACTGAAGCCGGTGATCTCTCTGGCGCGCGGGTTGGCGAACAGAACTTTGCCTTCGCGGTCGATCACCACCATGCCGTCGGCAGCACTCTCGAAGAAGTCAGCGTAGCGCTGGAACAGTTGCACGCGCCGCTCGGCCTCGGCGCGCAGCGAACGACTCTTTTCGGTCGCGTCACGCAGCGATTGCAGGATGCGCGCGTTGCGCAGCGCAATCGCCATGGCATTGGTCAAGGTAGTGACCAAAGAAAGCTCGTAGTCGTCGAAGACCGATTTGGCCTTGGAGCGCAGGAAAAGTACGCCCATCGCCCCGTGCTCGTGCAAAATCGGCAACAGCGCGAAGGAGTTGAAGCCAATGTTCGGGCCAGTTTGGCGGACGACTTGCAGCAGCGGATGTTCACTGCCATCGCGAATCACGAGCGCTCGCCCGGTCGTCAACACCTCGCGAATCTCTGGGTATTTTGCCAGATCGATCGGTAAATCGCGGAGCTGCGCGTCGTCACTCGTGGCCAGGACGTAGCCGACGTCGCCCGACTCGCCGAACAGCACGATGCTGCAACGATCGACCTTTGCGAAGGCTGCCACGCGCTGCACGACGGTGAACAAGATGTCGCGGATGTCGAGCGTCGAAGCGAGCGTTTGCGTGAGCTCGAGCACGGTTTCTTGATCGCGCTCGCGCCGGCTCAGGCGATCCATGTATTCGCGCACGCGCATTTGGCCGCGAATGCGCGCCAAAAGCTCGGCCGAGCGAAACGGCTTGTGCACGTAGTCGTCGGCGCCGGAGGCGAACACGCGCGAAATCTCCTGGTCGGCATCCAACGCGGTGAGCACGACCACCGGCGTGTCGGCGAGGCGTGGAGTCTGGCGCATCCGCTCCAGCACGGTGAAGCCGTCGGGAGCCGGCATCACCAAGTCCAGGAGCACCACCGTGGGGGTGTGGTTTTCGAGCCACTCGAGCGCTTGTTGTCCGCTCGAGGTCATCACCGGGTTCAACCCGGCTTCATGCAAGGCCTGCTCGAGGACGTGCCGGCTGACGGCATCGTCGTCGACGACCAGGATGGAAATCTCGGCGACCACAAGCGTTGCAACTTAGCACGAAGCGTCTCGTCCTCGCCTCGCGCTTCGCTCGGGCTTTGGGCTTGGCGCGCCGGTTCGCGTTCGCCTGGAACTGACGTGGGCTGATTTGTAAGGGAATGTGGGGCGTTCTGCGTGGAGCTCGCCGAGTCTGGCGCGGTTTGGACGTTCTCGGTATAAAGTCGCCCCGTGTCTGCGACGAGGCCTCCCGCGCAATCCCCAGAGCATGCTCGTTTGCAACGCGAGCGCGAGTCGATCGACGACCTCGAGGAGCTCGGTGACGAGGCGATCATCTCGCAGCAGACCGCCCCTCACGCGCCTCAACCGCGCGCGAACGTCTCCGAAGAATCGCGCAGCGTCGTCATCACGGAGCATCCGCCCGACGCGCAGGGAGGGCGCAAGTCCAGCGCCGAAGCCACGCTGGTGATCCGCGATCGCCGAGCGTTGGACGAGATGCGTCAAAAGCTCCTGCGCCGGCAGCAGGAGAGTCGAGACAACCGGCGCAACGCGCTCTACCTGTGGAGCGCTCTCGGCGTGGCAGCATTCATACTCGGCGGCATCGTTGCGTACTTGGCGACCGACACGCGCGTCGACGCGCCGATCGAGACACCGCAAAAGCACTAGTTCGCAAAACGACTGCGCGACCGAACACGGCCTGGAATATCGCCACGATGCGAGGTGCGATGCCGGGGAGCGAGCGCCCCCCAGTAAAAGGCCGCGCGATTACTCGGTCAACTGCGGATCTGCTGCTTCGAGTGCGTAGCCGCGTTGTTTGAGGCTGGGTTCGATCTGCGCGCGATCGCCGACGATGACGACGGTCATACGCTGCGGGGTGAGGCGCGCGGCCTGGGCCGCGACCTCGCTGGTCGGGACAGCGCTGACCAGTGCCGGGTACTTCGCGTAGTAGTCGCTCGGCAATCGCTGCGCGAAGAGCGTGGCCATGGAGTCTGCCAGCGAACTCGTGTGCTCGAGCCGCGCGCCCAGTGAGTGCATCAGATCGGTCCGCGCGCGATTGGCTTCGGGCTCGTTGATCGGCGCGCCGAGTTTGGGGTCGCGCGCGCGTTCGAGCTCGCCGAGCAGCTCGCGCAAGGAATCAGCCGTGGTTTCGGCTTTGACCGCTGTCGCCACGTAGAAAGCGCCCCAATTGCGAGTCGCCAGAGCCTGCCCGTGCACGCCATAGGTGTAGGCGTGCTTTTCGCGCAGGTTGCTGTTCAGCCGCGAGGTGAAGAGACCGCCCAGCAAGCTTGCCATGATCTCGCGCGCCTCGAAGCCCGGCTCGGAGCGCTTCGGAAACGGTTCTACGGCAAACAGTGACGATTGCACCGAGTCTTTGCGATCCACGATCAGCACTTTGAGTTTGCTGGGCGGGTCGGGCAGCACGACGTCCGGCGCTTTGGTCTGCGCGCTGCCCGTCGCCCGTCCGAAGAGCCGCTCGACGTCTGGCTCGAGTTCGCCGAGCGTCACCTCACCGACGGCGATCACGGCCAGATTGGTGGGCACGTAGTGCGCTTGGTGGAATGCTTTGAGGTCGGCGACGGTCAGCTTTTGCACGTCCGGAATGCCGCCCGAGACAGGCGCCCCCGCACTCGGTCCGAGCAAGCTGCGTAGCGCTGCCAGCGAGGCCAAGCGACTCGGCTCTTGGCGCTCGGCGCGCAAACCGTCGAGCCATTCGTCTTTGACGCGCGCAAAGTCGGGCTCGCGGAAGGCCGGTTTGAAGACGACCTCTGCCAAGAGTTCGAGCCCGCGCGGGACGTCGCGGGTCAACGTCGACAATTCGACGCTGGATTCGTCGCGACCCGCGTCGGCCTCGAGCGTCGAGCCGAGTGACTCACTGGCTTCGGCCAGGGCCAGGCTCGAGCGCAGCTGGGTGCCTTCGGTGAGCATACGCGCGGTGAGCGCAGCGAGCCCGCTCTTGCCCGTTGGCAGCGAGCCCGCCCCCTCGCGCATGACGACGCTGAGCGTGGTCACCGGCGCGTATTTGCGCAGCACCATCAGCGTGACGCCGTTCTTGAGCGTCTTCACGGCAGGCGTTGGAAATTGCACCGCGGGGTGAGCGCCTGCTTTGGGCGGCGTGATGCGGAACGACTCCGGATCTGGGGCGAGTGCCGGCGCGGGAGACGAGCTGATTGGGCTAGTCGTGGGCGCTGCGGCGGGGGGCGCTGCGCAGGCACCGAGCAAGCCTGCGAGTGCCCACAGGCGAGGCGAGCGAATCATGGCGCCTCCTTCGTCGAAGGCGGAGGGAGTACCGGTTCGGTGATGACGACCACCCGTGCCTCGGCGCGCAATGATTGCTTGATCACGCGCTGCACGTCCTTGGCTTGGACTCGTTCGATCTGTGACAACCAAGTGGGAAGATAGCCAGGATCGCCGGTGTATTGATCGAAGCGCTGGAGCAGCCCGGAGCGGCCGGAATCGCCGCCCGGGCCGTTCAACAGTTCCAAACTGGAGAGCGCGCCGACCAAGATGCGCCGTTTGGCGCGCGTGAGCTCGGCCGCGCTGGGGCCGTTTTTTTGCAATTCTGCGAGCACCGCGTCGAGCTCGCGTTCCACGGCCGCACTCGATTTGCCGCTCGCGACCGTGGCACTCAAAGACGCAATGCTCGCGAGCTGATTGGATTCCAAACTGGCGCTGACGTCCGCGGCCAACTTGCTTTGGACCACCAGTCGCTGATACAGCCGCGTCGCCTTACCGCCGCCGAGGATGGCCATGGCGACGTCCAACGCGGGGTCATCGGCGCTGAACGCAGGAGGCGTACGATAGCCGAAAGAGATTTGCGCCAGGGTGACCGGCTCTTTGACCACCAAGCGCTCTGCTTTCGGTAGCGGGGAGTACGGCAAGGCTTTGGCTTCAGGTCGCTTTCGATCGGGCAGCGTGGCGAAATAGCGCTCGATCAAGGCCTTGGTTCGCGGCGGATCGAGATCGCCCGCAATGCACAGCGTGGCGTTGCTGGGAGCGTAGTATTGGCGGAAGAATTCGGTCACGTCCTTGAGCGTCGCGGCGCTCAAGTCCGCCATCGAGCCGATCACGGCGCCGTTGTACGGATGTCCTTCGGGAAATAGCGCGTTCAGCATGGTCAACGAACTCGGCCCGTACGGCGCGTTTTCGTAGCTTTGGCGGCGTTCGTTCTTGACCACGTCGCGCTGCACCTCGAGCCGCTCTTCGGTCAGCGTGTCGATCATGAAGCCCATGCGATCGCTCTCGAGCCAGAGCAAGGTCTCGAGGTTCTCGCTGGGCGCGGTCTCGAAGTAATTGGTGCGATCCCAGCTGGTCGTGCCATTGCTGTTCGTGGCGCCGATAGATTCCAAGATGCGATCGAACTCGTGACCGACGTACTTGGAGCCTTCGAACATCAAATGCTCGAACAAGTGTGCAAAGCCCGAACGATGCGCGGGTTCGTTCGCCGGCCCGACGTGATACCAAACGTTGACTGCGACCAGCGGCAGGCTGCGATCGCTGTGCAAGATCACCGTGAGTCCGTTCGCGAGCTTGAACTTCTCGAACGCAATCGTCGTGGCGCGCGTGTCGACGGTCGCAGCGCGTTCGGTGTGGCCGGCGTCTACCGCGGTTTTGCCGTGTGCGACGTGCACGGGGATCCCCGTGCACAGGCCGAGAGTGACCGCCAAGGCGGCTCGTGCATTCCTCATGGGCCGAGACCCTATCCCGATAGGCCTGGTCGTCGGTCGCCGATCTCTCGTGTCTGTCGGCCAGCTCGCCGCCCGTCGTGCTCGGCCTAGCCCTGCTAGGCCTCCGCGCGCCGGACGACGATCTGGCTCGACATCCACTTCGGGCTCGGCGCCCTGCTCGGGCGGCCTATCGGGATAGGGTCTCAAAACATCTTCGATGCGCGCGGACGGCCTGATGGCCGCACTTGCTGGCCGCTCGCGGCGCGTGTTAGCGAAATTGATAGACCCAATGTCGCAACAAGGACCTGGCGGATACGGTGGCGGCGGGCCTTATGGCCCGCCTGGCGGCTACGGCGGACAACCACCCGGAGGCGGTTATCCACCGGGTGGCCCTCCCGGCGGAGGTGGCTATCCACCTGGCGGAGGAGCACCGCCAGGTGGTTATGGCCCGCCCGGTTACCCACCCCCCGGTGGCGGCGGCCCGCCTGGTTACGGCCCTCCTCAACCAGGGTACGGCGGGTATCCCGGCGCGCCTCCAGGGGCACCGCCAGGTCCGCCGCCGAAGAAGAGCAAGGCACTGCTCTGGGTCGGACTCGGTTGCGGCGGCCTACTGCTACTCAGTCTCGCTGGCGGTATCGCGAGCTACTTCTACATGCGTAGCCAAGTGAGCGCGATCGAGTCCGCGGTGGCCGCGGCCAGCGCTGCGGCCGCGGGTGACAGCGCTTCACCCGGGGCCTTCCCGGCAGCTCCATCGACGTTGACGCCCACGTGCGCGAAGGCCGTGGCTTGCTGCAAAGCGACGATGGCGAAGACTGCAGCCGTGAGCGCCGCAGCAGCCGAGCAAGCGTGCAACGGGATTGGGCTGTTGTCGGACGACGTCTGCGTCAAACAGTATGAAGGACAAAAGCGCGCCGCGACGGTCGTCGGCGCCAGCTGCCCGTAATGGCCGCCCCTCGCAATCGCTCGGCGGAAGCCGAGCGCCTCGCTCAAAATTCGGCCTTTAACTCGGTTTGGCGGCGTTTCGGGCCCTACCTGAGCGAGCGCCAGTGGGGCACCGTGCGCGAGGATTACAGCGAGTTCGGCACCGCTTGGGATTATTTTCCGCACGACCACGCGCGCAGTCGCGCGTATCGCTGGGGTGAAGACGGCATTGCCGGGTACTCCGATCACCGTCAGCGCATTTGCTTTTCGCTCGCGCTCTGGAACGAGCAAGATCCGATCCTCAAAGAGCGGCTGTTCGGGCTCGCCAACGAGGAGGGCAATCACGGCGAGGACGTGAAGGAGCAGTACTACTACCTCGACGCAACGCCGACGCATTCGTACCTGAAGATGCTGTACAAGTATCCGCAGGCGGCGTTCCCCTATTCCTGGCTGGTGGAGGAGAACCGTCGTCGCGGGCGACAGCGCCCCGAGTTCGAGTTGGTGGACACGGGCGTGTTCGACGAAGGCCGCTACTTCGATGTCTTCGTCGAGTACGCCAAGGCAGGGCCGAACGACACCCTGATTCGCATTCGCGCGTTCAATCGCGGACCCGAGGCCAAGCGCCTGCACCTCTTGCCGCAGATCTGCTTCCGCAATACCTGGAGCTGGTCCAAGAACGCGGCGCGGCCCCGCTTGGCGGCGGAGGGCGAACGCGCGGTGCGCCTGGAACACCCGCAATTGGGCGAATTTCGGCTGTATTGCCAGGGCGATCCGACGCTTTTGTTCTGCGAGAACGAAACCAATTTTCCGCGCATCTTCGGCACGCAGGGCCCTCTGCATCCCAAGGACGCATTTCACGATTACGTCGTGCACGGGCAGCGTGCCGCGGTCGCGCCAGAGCGCGCGGGCACCAAAGCGGCGGCGCACTACGCGCTGTCCATCGCGCCGGGCGAAAGCGTCGAGCTTCAGCTGAGGCTTTCGCAAGAAGCCGTGCGCGAACCGTTCGCCGACTACGCTGCCGTATTCGCCGCGCGCGAGCACGAGGTCGACGAATTCTATGCCGAACTGCAAGCTGAAATCGGCGACGAAGACGCGCGACGCATTCAACGGCAAGCCTTCGCCGGGATGATCTGGTCGAAGCAGACCTTTCACTACGACGTGCGCGAGTGGCTGGCCGGTGACGAGACGCAGCCTCCGCCACCGGAACGACGCAAACACGGCCGCAACGTCGAGTGGGATCACCTCACGAACGAAGACGTGATCTCGATGCCCGACAAATGGGAGTACCCCTGGTACGCCTCTTGGGATCTTGCCTTTCACTGCATTCCGTTCGCGATCATCGACGCGGAATTTGCCAAATCCCAGCTGGTTTTGCTGACACGTGAGTGGTTCATGCACCCGAACGGGCAGTTGCCCGCTTACGAGTGGGCGTTCGGCGACGTGAACCCGCCCGTGCATGCGTGGGCAGCTTGGCGCGTATTCCAAATCGATCGCAAGCAGCGTGGGGACGCGGGCGATCACCAATTTCTGGAGCGCATCTTCCACAAGTTGATGATCAACTTCACGTGGTGGGTCAATCGCAAGGACGCGGACGGGCGCAACATCTTCCAGGGTGGGTTCCTCGGGCTCGACAACGTGGGCGTGTTCGATCGCAGTAAGCCGTTGCCCACGGGCGGGCACATCGATCAGTCCGACGGTACCGCTTGGATGGCGATGTTCTGTTTGAACTTGATGCGCATTGCGCTCGAGCTGTCGTCTGCCAATGCAGTGTACGAAGACATCGCCAGCAAGTTCTTCGAGCACTTCCTGCACATCGCCGAAGCCATGACTGCGATTGGCGCCGAGGTTGGCTTGTGGGACGAGCAAGACGAATTTTACTACGACGTCTTGCACGTGCCGAACGAACGCCCACTGCCGCTTCGCATTCGCTCCATGGTCGGGTTGATGCCGCTGTTTGCGGTAGAAGTGCTGCAAGAAGAGGTAATGAGCGCGCTCTCCGGCTTCAATGGCCGGCTGAAGTGGTTCTTGGACTATCGGCCCGATTTGGCCAAGTTGGTTTCACGCTGGACCGAGACAGGGGTGGGTGAGCGCCACCTGTTGTCGTTGCTACGCGGTCACCGCATGAAGCGCTTGCTGCTACGCATGCTGGACGAGCAAGAGTTTCTCTCCGACTTCGGTGTGCGGAGCCTCTCGCGTTACCACCGCGAGCACCCGTTCATCCTCGACGCACAAGGGCAGACGTTTCGCGTCGACTATTCGCCGTGTGAGTCGGAGTCCGGCATCTTCGGCGGCAACTCGAATTGGCGGGGCCCCATTTGGTTTCCTACCAACTTTCTGATCATCGAATCGCTGCAGCGGTTTCACTATTACTATGGGGATGACTTCAAGGTGGAGTGCCCCACGCACTCCGGGCAGTACCTGACGCTCGAGCAGATCGCCGATCATCTGAGCGAGCGCTTGACGCGGCTCTTTCATCGCGACGAGCACGGCAAGCGCCCCATTTACGGTGACAACGCGCTGCTCCAGAGCGACCCTCATTTTCGCGACTATTTGCTGTTTTACGAGTACTTTCACGGGGACAACGGGCGTGGTCTGGGCGCGCCACATCAAACCGGCTGGACCGGACTGATCGCCAAACTGCTGATGCCGCGTCAGAAGGAAGCCTGAGCGATCAGCAGATATGCCGGTAGCACGAAGAGCAAGAACGAGATCGTGCTGACCATGAACACCGAGCTCGTCAGCTCGCTGTCGAGGTCGAAGAACACGGCCAACATGTTGGCCAAGAGTGCGCTCGGCACGAGCCCGTACAAGACGAGGATACGAGCGTCCAGCGAGCTCAGCCCGAAGCAATGGGCGAGCGCCCAGTAAAGCAGGGGATAGAGCGTGCAGCGGTAGACGAGCGAGAGCAAATTCTCGCGCCAATATCGCTTGAGATGAAAACCACTGAAAATCAGCCCGATGGCGCAGCTCGACGTTGCCGTGCCGATGAAAATCAACCCACGCGTGAGCTGACTGACGAACGCTGGCCGCGCGACGTGCCCGACGTTCAAGCCGAGCCCGAGGCTGATCGCCAAGAGTGGCAACCAAACCCGCGGATCGCGCGCGTTCTCGAGTAATGTTTTGCCGAGTGGCTGCGGGGTAGCACGGCTACTGAAGGCGCGCGCAATCGGGAAACAGCACAACAAGAAGAACGGCGTGTAAAAGAGCTGTGCATACGTGGCCTGCGCGAGGCCCGCTTCGCCGAACGCAGCGAGGGCCACGAAGCCCAGCAACGTGAAGCCGTTGTTGCTCATCGCCATGCTGAGAATGAAGGCCCCGCGTTGCGGCGGCGGGCGCTCGAGCCGACGACTGACGAACCAAGCCAGCCCCGCAGTGACGAGCCAACCCGTCAGCGCCAAGAACGGCAGAACTCGTGCCTCGGCCTGAATGCGCGCGACCCAAATGGCACACGCTGTCACTGCGGTTTGGCAACCGTAGAAGGAGAACGCAAACAACCCACGCGCGGCGTGCTTTTGGACGCCCAGGCGCGACAGCAGCACTCCAACCGCGATCGGTAGCAGCACCCAGGCACTGATGTTCAAATCCTCGTACGGCCAACCGTGCATGGGTTACGCGCTTCGTCGGGGCTGAGAAAGGTTCGCTTTTAGCATCGTTTCCGGCGTGCAAGCGAGTAGGCTTCGCCGCGTGAAACGCCTAGGTCGCCGCCCGCTCGTGATCGCCGTGGCCGTCGTTGCGTGCGCGGTCATCGGCTATCGGCTGCTGCCGCGTGATGAATCGCGCATCGGCGCTGTTTTGGACGAGACGTGCGCGCGGCTCACTCAGACGCGCGATGCGAGTTCACTCTCGGCGCTGCGTGAATTTCTTTCGGGTGCGACGCTTCCACAGGTGAGCTTGCGCGCGGCCGAACTCGGCGAAGAGCTGAATGGAGTCGAAGCGCTCTCGGCGCGCGCGCACGATTTGCTCGAGACGGCGCCGCTGAGTTTTGCGCTGAACAGCGTCGAGATCCGGGTGAGCGGCTCGCTCGCCCGGGTCGAGGCGGAGCTCTTGGTCTCCGTGCGCGGCGGTGGAGAGCAGCGGCGAGAGGTGCGGCACACGCGAGTTCGTTTGGCGAAGCGGGAGGAGCGTTGGCGAATCGAAGCCGTCGAGGTTGATCCGATTGCGCCGTCCGAGCCGGAAGCGCGGCCTTAGCCGACCGCCTCAGGGCTCGTCTGATCGGCTTGCCGCATCGCCGCGGCCAACAAAATCAGCGAAATCCAAACCAAATTCGCGAGCAGCAGATGGACGACCTGCAACGGCCCCGGCGCTGACAGCCAGATGTTCACTACGCCCGCGCACAGTTGCAATGCGATCGACACGGCCAAAGCCGCGCTGGCTCGCCGCACATCGCGATTCGAACGATAGCTCGGCAAAAGCATCGCTACGTACGCGACGAAGGCCGCCACGAGCACGGCCACGAACGGATGAACGCTGCGCATGCGCTGCAAGATGTGCGCGTTCAAGCCTTGGTCTTCTTGCAGGCGCGCGGCAAGGCCGCTGGCCTGAACCGGGAAGACCGTGTCGCCGAGTGCGGTTATGGCGCCTGTCGCAGACACGAGCAGCACGCCGAGCCCTGCTAGGATGAGCAAGGTGCGCGCCGCGCGAGGCAATGCGATCGGCGTCGCACGCGCCACACTCGCATAGTACGCGCACCAGGTGAGTGCGGCAGTGAGCAGCGCGGTGCTGACGAGGTGCAACGGCAACGCGAAAATACGCCCGAACGAAGCATCATGGACGACCCAGCGCATGAGCACGATCACCATGCCGATCAGCGCCTCGACCACGATCATCACGAAGCTGAAGACGGCCGAGGAACGCACGACGTGGCCGCGCGGGTAGAGTCGGAACGCGAAAACCAAGAGCGCGAGCACCGCGAGCAGGCTCAGCCCCGAGGTGAGGCGGTGCGTGAGTTCGATCGCGGTCGCGACGGACTTGGGTAAGTGCAGCACTTCGCCATTGCAGGTCGGCCAATGCTGCCCGCAACCGGCGCCCGAGTAGGTAATCCGCACGCCGGCTCCGAACAGAATCACGCCCAGCGTGTAAACGACGACAGCGCGAGCAAAGCGCCCGAAGCGCCTTCGCGGGTCGCGATCCGCACTGGCGGTGGCCTGTGTCAGGGTGACCTGCGGCACGACTGGCTGCGTCAGAGTGGGGGACAGCGGGCTTTCCATCGCGCGCCCCGGTTTGCCACGGCAGCCCCGGACCGTCGAGCTTCTCTTGCCTCGACTCGCCGGCTGGATCGAGGTAGGTGCCGGGCGTGGATCAATACGACATCATCGCGGTCATCGTGGGTGTGATGTTCACGATGCGGAAGCTGGACACCCAGAGCCGCAACGCGGCGCAGTCGCCCAACGTATCCGCGGACGATTTCGAGCGTTGGCAGCGCCGTTCAGCGGCGGCCTATGCGCCGGGGGCGTACGCCAGCTTCTTCCGGGTGATCTTCCACTTTGGCTTCATTCGTTACACCGCGAATCACCAACTCGCGCCGATGACGTTTGCGCGCGTAGCGCTGCTAGTCGACGCGCTCTGGTTGATCTGCGTCGTCTACACTTTGGTCAACGCCCACTTCGCTCGCGAAATGCGAAAAAAGCTAGGGATCTCGCTAGAGAAGCCGCAGCCCACGCGCTGAGTAGGGTCCGAACGAGGGGTGCGGGCGCCCTGCTCGGGGCCAGTCGACCATACGCGCTCGAATCGGCGCGACATCGTCGCGAAACAAGCGGGGGAGGGAAGTTTCGCTGCGGGCGTAAGACAGCCCGATGAGCGAGCGTTACCTGCAGTCCCTGGCCATCCTATTGGCTGGGCTCTTCTCCTTCGAGCGCGAGCGTTCGAAGGGTTTTTCTTTGGGGTTTTTACCGCCGAGCACCCAGGAAAGCCCGACTGTCGGCGCAGTAGAGTGCAACGAGAAAAAGCAGCACTGAGGCGCCGCGCGCTCAGCGCGACGGCGGCGGAGGCAGCGTTTGGTTTGGCGGTGGCCGCTCGCGCAGGCACTTTTCGATGCCCTGTAAGAGCTCGGCCGACGCGCCTTTTGGCAGGCGTGGCTTGCCGAGCACATTGGTGGCCAAGCGATCCCAAGTCACGCCACCGTCTGAACCGAAGCTGAGCCAAACGAACATCGCGCGACCTTTGATGTTGGCGTCGGGGACGCCGCCACCGCGACCGCCATTCCAAGCGCGCGAGTCACTGCTGTTGTTGCGGTTGTCGCCCATCACCCAAGTTTCGCCGGGCTTGACCTGGTACGGACCTTGGTGCGGTTCACTGCCGCGATCTTCTTCGAACTGGGTGATGTACGCGAAGTTCCCGAGGAACTCCATGTATAGCTCGCTGCGCTTGGTCGAGGGTTCCGTGCCTTCGTGATATTCGTACCAACCGATGCGGCAATTCGGAATGCGCCAGCCGTTGATCGACGGGTGACCGTTCTCGACGGTCAGCGTGTCGCCTTCCAGCGCGATCACGCGCTTGATGAAATCTTGCCGTTCGTTGTTGGGGTTCGGGTCGGGGTATTCGAACACCATCACGTCGCCGCGGGCGGGCGGCAAACTGTTGAATACGCGCAAATTCGTCCAGGGAATCGCCGGTCCATATGCCAGCTTGTTGACGAAAATGTGGTCTTGGATCTGTAGCGTCGGCAACATCGAGCCGCTCGGGATCTTGAACGCTTCGACCACGAAGGTGCGGAGCAGCAACGCGACGCCCACGGCTACGGCGATCGATTCGACGTACTCGCGAAACTCTCCTTTTTGCCATGGGTTGAGCCGGCGTCCGACCAAGCGGCTCGCCCGCTCGTACGCGGCCGTGAACGGCCCCGGTTCGAAGGGTTTGGCGTTCATCGCTTCGCGCAGTTGCTCGAGCGCTTCACGGAGCTCGTCACGAGCGGCGACCGGCAACTCGCGTTCGACGCGCGCGCGGTTCTTGCTCAAGATGCGATCGGATTCTTCCAGCAGCTGGCCTGCGTGCTCGTAGTCCTCGCGCATGTTCTTCGGTACGTCACTGCGCGTGCCGCTACCGGGGCCGCCCACGAAGGGCAGTGAGTGACGGTAGCTGTACAGCACCATCTCGAAGATGGTGAAAAACAGGATGTAGGCAGGAACCTGTTGATCGCGAACCTCCCACTGGAAACGCTCGAAGAGCGTTACCGGCGTGAAATCCTGGGCCGGCTTGACCAACCAGACGAGCAGCATGCACAGGGCGAGTGGCACGACGACGAACCACAGCGGCCAGAACACGTATCGAGAAATTTTTGCGTTCACAGAAGAGGTGCGCCGTTTCTAGCCGGGGGCTCGGACCAGGGCAACCCAGGGTGGCCCCGGGGTATTCCAGTCCCTGGCCGGGCGCGTTGCCGGCCCGGGACTTGGGGCATTTAGGGGCGTTTTCGCTGGCCCGCACGCTTCGCGGACCAACGCGCGAGGCTCAAGGTCGATCCCCGACCAGAACCAAGTAGTCGACTTTCGCCGCCGCGTCGTCCTTGGCGCTCGTGTCCGGAGCCGTCTTGCCGAGCTTTTGGCTGTTGTCGATGACGAGGTAGTAGCGACCGGGCTCGACGTTCACGAAGCGTTGCCAGAGACCGCCTTTCTGGCTGGCCGTGTCGTCGAGCAAGGCGGGGCTCGGAAGCGACGCGCCGCCCGCGGTGTGCAAGTACGCATCGAGCAGCTTGTCGCCGGTCAGTTTGTCGACGACCAGCAGGTCCGCATTGGGCGCGCCGTCCACCGCGACGGTCAAGTACAGCGCTTGGTTCGAATCAGTGACTTCGAAAGCACCCACGTAGTCTTGCTGGCCGATGTGCACCTCCGTGCGTTCGTTCGCGAGGATCTGCTTTTCGGTACGCTTGACTTGGAACGGTTTGAACGGCTCTTCACCCGGCGGCACGATGCCCAGCGCGAAGTCCGTACTGCCCGTTGAATCCTTGCGGATCACGGTGAAGCCGCGGCGCAGCTGACTCTCGACGATGTGCTTGCCGAGTTGGTTTGCGTTGACCCCGGCCACGGCCAGCCCCCCTTGCGCCAGCAGCGATTCGACGAGCGTCGTCTGGAACGCCGCGCCGTCGATCAAGCGCGGTCTGAAGTAGACGTACATTGCGCCATCGTGGAGCTGGAAGTCGGTCGCGTATTCCACCACGCCGCGTGAGCTGAATCCGAGCCGTTGCGTGACGTTGGTCCAAGCGTAACCCTTGCCCGTGTACTGCACCACGAATGACTTGTGCGCTTCGTCGTCGAGCACCTGCGAGTCGCACGTCTCGGCGAAAAAACGACCCACGACCGGCTCGTCGTCGCCGAATTTCAGCGGTGCGCCGGCCTTGAGTAGTTCACCACAGAAGGTAGAAAGCCCGAATTTCAGAATATCGAAGCGCAGTGACTTGTTGCTCGGGTCGTTCATGACGCCCGCGCCGAGGATGCTCACTGCGCGGGAACTAGTCGACGCGCAAGAAAGCAGCGTGGCGAGCGAAAGCAGCGTGGTCAGGCTGGCTGCGAAGAGCGACCGGAATCGGGCAGGGGCGGGCATGCGGCGGCCAGCATATCCCCTCGGGTTTTGCGGGCCCAACCCAAAAACGCTGTCGCGAGTTGACACGGCCTCGGGTTAACACGAAAAGTTGCCGCCAAACGATGGGTCATCTCGCGATTCTCGGTGCCGGCGCTTGGGGCACTGCGCTGGCTCGGACACAAAGCGAGCGCGGCGAGCGAATACGTCTTTGGACGTGGCAGGCCGAGCATGCGGAGGCCATGCAGCAAGAGCGCGTGAATCGCGCTTTTTTGCCCGGGTTCACCCTGCCTGAAGGCGTCGAACCGAATGCTGATTTGCAGTACACGCTGACCGGCGCGAACGCGGTCATCTTGGTCGTGCCCACCGCGGGCTTCCGAGACACGCTGGCGCGTGCGGAACCCTACATCGACCCGGCCGCGACGCTGATCATCGCCACCAAGGGCATCGAGCCTGGCTCACTGATGTTGCTGACGGAGGTCGTTGCAGCGGTGCTTGGTCAGTCGGCGCACGATCGCTCGGTCGTGCTGTCGGGGCCGAGCTTCGCCAAGGAGGTGGCGCTCGGACTACCGACGAGCCTGGTTGCCGCCTCTCACGATCTCGGGCTGGCGACAGCGGTGCAACAACGGCTGTCGAGCGACCATTTTCGCGTGTACGCCGGTGACGACCCAATCGGCGTCCAAGTCGGTGGTGCACTGAAGAACGTGATCGCGGTAGCGGCTGGTGCGTGCGACGGCCTGGGCTTTGGCTACAACACGCGCGCAGCGCTGATCACTCGGGGCCTCGCCGAGGTGGCGCGGCTCGCGCTGGCCAAGGGCGGCCAGGCGCTGACCCTGGCCGGCCTCGCCGGACTCGGTGATTTGGTGCTGACTTGCACCGGAGAGCTGAGCCGAAATCGCACGCTCGGCTACGAACTCGGGCGCGGCAAAAAGCTCGATGAAGCGCTTTCCGGTCTCGGCCACGTCGCAGAGGGCGTCGTCACGGCCGACAGCGCGTTCCACCTCGCGGAGCGGCTGGGCGTGGAGTTGCCGATCTCCAGCGAGGTGTACCGAGTGCTCTTCGAACACAAGCCGGTGTCAGATGCCGTGCGCGCGGTGCTCTCGCGGCCGTTGACGCGGGAGTGAACCGGCGCCCTCAAATGTGCTCGATCGATTTGTAGAGTTCGGGCACGAAGCTCGTGCGCGGGCGGATCAACAGTACGTGCGCGCCGCGCAGGCGCGGGAATACCTGGACGCCAAACGGTGCCCCCAGGTCCGCGTTCAGCAGATCGTCGTCGAAGACCTCGTTTTGGACTCGGTCTTCGTGCTTGTTCTGAGCCTGGGCGGTTCGCGTCGAAGTGAACGCAACCAGTGTCGCGCCGATCAGCACCCAGCGCGTGGCGAGCCGCGTGAACGAAGTGGACTTCCGCATCTGAACTCCTTTCGCCGTTGGACCCCTCGCACCCTCCCGGCTTGGGTCGCGGCTCGGGCCTCGTCCTGCTTTGTCCAAAAGCGCGAAAGGCGGCCGTTCTGGCTGGTACAACCACGGACAAACCCTCACAAGCATTGTCATTTGTGGGGTAGGGCACTAGCCTTGCCTGCGGAATGGCCACGATTCGTTTCTTTCCGTCGGAAGGGGCACCGGTGCTCCTGGCGTTGCACAAGCCGCTCTCGACCATCGGGCGAGCGCTGGGCAACGACATCCATCTGCCGGATGCGAGCGTTGCCCACCACCACGCGCAAATCGTCTTCAACGGTCGTGATTTTCAGCTGGAAGAGGTCGACCGCGAAGCCGAGATCCTGATCAACGGCAAAAAGAAGCGACGCGCTCGCTTGGCCAACGGGGATCGCATCACCTTGGGCAAGGCGCTGCTGGGCTTCAGCATGTTCACCGAGCTGCCGTCTACGCCCCAGGCGGAAGAGAGTGAAGTGGGGGTCGAAGCGGGAGACATCGAACGCCTGCGACGGCTGCACTCCTTCAGTGAGCGGTTGATGCAGAGTC
>Ga0247766_1000106_pt1 | contig 17698 bp, 16 predicted proteins | sample UWRJL223509R6_FD_179946 | JGI IMG/M metagenome (GOLD analysis project Ga0247766, IMG submission 179946) | Plant litter microbial communities from Arlington Agricultural Research Station in Wisconsin, United States - UWRJ-L223-509R-6 | ecosystem: Environmental > Terrestrial > Plant litter >... | reverse complement strand
CGCAGCAAACGAGTGTCGATGAAAAAAGGCCACGCACCTTCGACCTTGGGCGTGCGCGTCAGCCGCGCCTCGTCGGGCGGCGGCGGATACACCTTGCGCTGCCTCTCCGCTCGTGTCGGGACGCGAAAGGCCTTATTTTCCCCACTTCCAAAACGCAATCGTAGCCCGCAACGAACCAGGCCCGCGAGCTCCCCCTTGGGCAAATGCAGCACGGGAAAACACAAAGAGTGCGACAGCTCCCCGTCGTCTTCGCCGCGCCGGTACTGCCCGTCGAGCCAGGTCTCGAAAAAGCCGCACAGCTCGCCGTCGAACGGGCGCTTCAGCTGCGTCTGCTTGCCGAACAACGCGGCGAGTGCCACGTCGAGGGGCAGTTTGAAATAGTCCTGCCCCGGCGTCGGCTGCTCCAAGCGCGGCACCACCGTCGCGTGCGTCGCACGGCGAGCCTGCGGCCGCACCGCAAGCGCCTCCTCGAGCCGCAGCGCCGCCAGCCAATAGCGCAGCACGTCATCACCCTGCTCACGGGTGAGCACGGGCGAAGAACGAGGCGGGCGTGGCGAACTCGGCATGTACGACTTTCGGAGGGGGGACGTCGATAGCACAGCTCGGATGCGATGCCGCGCCGTTGTTCGTCAACGTGTCGAGACCCGCCGATACGCCGTTCAAATCGGCTGCTTGTGTGCACGAAGATGACGCGCCTCTTTTACTGGTCGTCCCGAGCGGCGTCACTCGACTGCGCTGCACAATCAGCGGCGGAACTGGCGATGCGGACATGTACAGCCGCTTCGGTTCAGCTCCGAGAACATTGCCGCTGGTTACGCGACGGCGAGCGCCGTGGTCGGCTGGATGAATTCAGCCGGTCATTGCAGCAATATCATGAGCGCCAATTTCACGGACACCGGCATCGGCTACGGGCTCGTGAGCGGCTCCTCTTGCCAGCGCTATTGGACGGAGCACTTCACCCGACACTGAACGTTCAGCGTGGGCAGCAGACCGAACCCTCGATCGCAATCGGGCCGCCTTCGGCGGCACCAATGTTAGCGGTCGGCTTCGCCCCGTTCGCGCAGCGATACTCGGGTCGGTGGATTGCTCCGTCGCCAATGTCTCCCACTACGGAGCCACCGTTCGCCTCACACGCCTGAGCGGAGATCGTTGGGCGCACGGCAGCTCCTTCATTGGGACCCGATTCAGATCCCGCGCTTGGCTGCGCCGGATGTTCACTTGCGTTCTGAGCAGGTGCAGACGTGCCACCACAACCGCCGACGCAAACGCCCAGGCCGGACACCACGACCAGAATTACTGAAAGCTTCATCTCATCTCCGTGTAGCACGCTCGTGTGCCAGTCGTTGTCGTCGAGAACCGCCGCGCCACCGGCGATGGGCGCCCTCTTTAGTCGATCGCAAAGCAGTACAAGCGACCGGCACCACCTTTCGGAGCGGTGTCGCCGCAGCTTCCGCTCTCGTGTACCGAGTTCCAAGAGTTGTAGGGCGGCGCTCCGTTCATGCTCGGGCCGAGGCCGTCGGAATGGCCCACTTGCGCAGCCGCGTCAGCGGCGTCACTCGTCCAATCTGCGCAGGTTTTGCCCGCGACCAGCGTGCCGTCGGCGGCGGAACCGGTGAGGATGTCGTGCTCGTTGGGAGTCGGAGAGTCCTGCCATTGGCCGTTGATCTTGTTCCCATTCTCGTCGAGAAACAGCTCCGCGTCGCCGCTCAAGGCGTGCAACGCGGTCAAGTCCTGCGCCAGCAATACGCCCTTGGAATTGTACCAGGGACCAGACCCGATTCGGTCGCGTGCGTCGACCGTTTTGCTCGCGTCGTCTGGGTCTTGCTCGGCACTCAAGTAGGCCTGAAAGGTGTGGGCCCCGAGGCCCGCTGCGACGGCTAGGCGCTGACAGCGCGCGTCTGCGCCCTGCAAGCCGCCGAGGTCCGCAGTCGCGCTGGTATCGCTGGTGACGAAAAAGGTCGCTTTGGCGGCTCCTCCGCCCCCACCGACGCCAGCCGAGCCGCCTTCTCCCTGATGAGCGTGGACGTCTTCGTCGGAACCGCAGCCGGCGTTGAACAACGGCAAAATCACGCACGAGATCAATGAAAGCAAGCGCAGCTTGATCATGGCACCTCTCCTATGCAGGAGAGCCTAAGCCGTTTTGAGTGCATGGCTAGCTGTGTGCGCTCGAATTGTGCGCGCGTAGCGTAACTTTGCCGCCGTTTTTATGCGCGACCGTGACTAAAACGCGCATCGTGCGTTCGGTATCTCAGGCCTCGCAGTGTCCGGGCTCTGAAAGCGGAATACGGATTGCAGGTCAAAAGACCAAGCGTACCGCGTTGAACGTCAGTGCCATCAATGTGAAAGCAGAAAGCGTGAACAGGCCAAAGCGCGCGCTGATGTTGTTCCACAGCACCTGCAAGAGGCTGTGTGCCACGCGCAGTCCGACGTAGACCCAGGCCAACATCGCGTTGCCCCCGCCGCCTTGGCCGATCACCGCCAATGAAAGCGCGACCGCGTAAAAGACCGTCGGCTGCTCGAACAAATGATTGTAGTTGTCCGCCTTCCAACGCACCCGCGGCGGCAGTGTCGCCATCAGCTCGCCCTTGGGCACGTTTGGATCGAGTTTGAGCTTGGCCGCGAAGATGGCGGGGATGCGCGTCGCATACATCCAAAACCACATGACGTGCGTCCAAGCAACGAGCGCAACGACGGGGGCAACTATAGGACTGATGGTCACGGCTGGCAGCTTAGGGCCCGCGAAATGCCGTGTCTATGCTCGAGCCGAGCCGAGCCGAACAGTGAGTGAGTCGCGGTCCGTGCGTTGTACAGAGATGCGCGCGTCGTGCGGCGAGATGCTTCCGCCCGCGCCAAGACGTCGGGCACTCGAATGCCGCGGCATCGAGCACGCGCACTGACAACCGCTGGGCCTCGAGCTCGAACGCGGGGACTGCAGCCGATTCGATGCCCTTCACGAAGGTACAGTCGCGGGTAAAGCGTCCGCATCCGGCGGGGTCAGCGGAACGAAGAACGAGAAGGTGGTCCCACTGTCGGCATTCGGCTCGGCCCATAGACGGCCGTGATGTCTCTCGACGATCGAACGACTCACCGACAGACCAATGCCCATGCCGCCGCTTTTGGTCGTGTAGAAGGGGTCGAACAGCTTGTCGACGTTTTGCGGGTCAAAGCCTTCTCCCTCGTCGCGCACCATCAAGCACACCCCCTGAGCGCCTTCTCTCTGGGTCCTGACGAGCAAGTGCCGACCGCGATCTTGGACGCTTGCCATCGCGTCCGCCGCGTTGCGAATCAGGTTCAAGATGACCTGCTGAAGCTGGATGCGGTCACCTTTCACCGTCGGGAGGTCTTCGGCGAGCTCGGTCCGTACGATCACGTGGCTTCTTTTGAGGTCGCCTTGCGACAGCTCGAGCACCTCGCGCGTCGCCTCGTTGAGATCGAACGGCTCCAGCGCGAATTGTCGGTTGGCGAACAGGGCACGCAAACGCGTGACGACGTCCGATGCGCGATTGATGTCGCGAATCGTTCGCTTTACGGTTTCGCGCGCGCCGATGACGTCGGGCGGATCGGCCGCCAACATGCGCGCGCAGGTACTGGCGTTTGTCATGATCCCCGAAAGCGGCTGGTTGATTTCGTGCGCGATTGAAGCGGTCAACGCGCTGAGCGTCATCGCTTTCGTGACGTGCGCGAGCTCCGACCGGGCAGCGTCGCGTGCGTCTTCTGCGAGTCTTCGCCGAGTGATGTCTTGAACGGCACCGACGCATTCCAGGCGACCACCTTGATGCTTGATGACGCGACCGAAGACCCGCACGTACCTGATCGTTCGATCGCGCATCTGCAATCGGATCTCGTACTCTGGGTTGTCGCGGCCAGCGCGCACGTCCGCCATTCGGTCGGCGAGCAGCGGTAGATCGCTCGGATAAACCCGTTCCGAGATGCGTTCGAAGGTGATGGTTAGATCTCGCTCGAACTGGAAAATGCGCCGGAGTTCGTCTGAAAAAGTCAGCTCGTCCGTGTCGACCTGCCAGGCAAACGTGCCCGTCAAGCTGATGCGCTGGCCCTCCGTGAGGAAGACTTCGTTGCGCCGCAGCTCTTCCTCCATCCGCCGGCGGTCGTCGATGTCCGTGAGCAAGACGTACCAACGGCTCACGCGGTCGCTGCTGTCACGCAGTGGGTGGGCACGCAAATGAAACCAGCGCGGAACTCCGCTCCGGTGTCGCAGCCGAACCTCGTAGTCGAACGGCTCGCCCGAGGCGACGCCGCTGCTGAAGAGGGGAAACACTCGAGGAATGTCCTCGGGATGAACGATACCGTTGCTAGCCCAGCGACCGGTGTCCGACAGTTCCGGACCCAAGTACTCGCGCGTTCGACGGTTCTCGAAAGTGACCGCTCCGGACCCGTCCAGGATGACGACCAGACCGGGAATCGTGTCGACGACCAGCCGCGCCTCACGCTCGCTCTCGTGCAGCAACTCCTCGGCGCGCTTCTGGTCAGCGGCTCCGGTCAGGAGCACCTGCCAACGAGCAAGAGCTTCGCGCTCGGGATCGTGAAGCGCCGTTTCAACGTGCTGGCCCTCGACAGACTGCTCGGCGCGAAGTCGCGCCTGCAGCAACACTATCGCGACCTGGTTGGTGGCAACCTGCAGAACGATCCGTTCGGTCTGTTCCGGAAAGCCGACGCGGTTCGCTCCGGCGATCACCACGCCGAGCTCTCCCTGGAGCCCGAGTAACGCCGATGCGACCCACACTTGCTCGCCATCGATCCACAATGGCGTCCTCGGGGGAAAGTTCGGGAAGGACCCATCTACGAAGGACCACAGCGCGTTGCTAGTCTCCGCGGAGTCGCGCGACGAACCGCTCAGGCGCAGGGTCTCGATCGGCGCTCCCCCTTCGGGGTGGTGCAGCCGGGCGAACAGGAATGACACTTCGAGTTTGCCGAGCAGCGCATCGAGTAGCGCGTCGACGATTCGCCCCGGCTCGCCAGCTGGCGAGAGAACCGGGAGGGCGACGAGGCTGACCAGATCATCCAGGCAGGTCCGAAGACGTGCTGCCTCGTTGTCCATTGATGGAGACTCCTGAAACCGGTCGCCCGATTCGTGCGACGAGCAACGGGGTATGGGTTACCACGTACCGTACTGACAGGGATCTGCGCGCGTGGCTCGAATCGAAATTTTTGCGCCCCTCACCGGGATCGGTTTCTTTCGACGCGGGCGTGAAACACTCGGGAGAAGGCGTGGCGGGCAGGGCATGCGAGTACCAGCTCGACCCAGACGCCGTTTATCCCGTCCAACCTTCGGCCGGCGGTCTCCGAATTGCCCGGCGCTGTCCGTGATTTTCCGTCCTGGCACCGTGACGCTGACTACGGAACGTACTCGTACGCGCCCATGTCGGAGACGCTACCGCAAGCCGGCGCGGCTGCGGAGCAGGCAGGCACGCCCGAAACGTCTACGCGCGCGTGATCTGCGATGTCCAACTTCGATGCTTGCAAGTCGTATCCTACGTCGACGCAGGGCGAATCTTTGCGCAGCCGAAGATCGCTTTTTAGGTCGACGAAGCCTGGATCGTAAGGCTGATTGGTATCGTTGTTGGTAAAATTGCTACTGCTGACGGTCAAAACGGAAGCCGCGTCGACGAGGGGGTCTTCACTGAGAATGTTCGTCGGTTGGTTTCCCCAGAAGATCGAATTTTGGATGGTGACTGCGCCGTTGCTTTGGAGGCCTCCGCCGGCCACGCCCTGGAGGAAGCCGCCCATGTCGCCGACGTTGTCTGCGACAGTCACATTTAAGAGGTAAAGCGTTTCACCGTTCATGAGAATCGCGCCAGCGCGTGCGGATCGGTTGCGCGCGAATTCAGAATCCGTGATCGACCCACTAGAGGCCGAAAGGGTCAGCGCACCCGCGATGTCTTGCGTCCCTTCGTTGTCGAGAAAGCGACTCTGGCTGATGGCAACCGATGGCGATTGCGATGCATACACCGCACTGAATCCCGAGTTTTTCGAGATGAGCAACTTCGAGAATTCCGCATCGCCACCCAAGATGTAAATCGCACCGCCTCCGCTTTGGCACGTGTTGTTCGTGAATGTGGAGGATTCGACAGACAGCCAATGACCCGGCGCATTGAAATCCGTGAACGCGATCCCGCCGCCGGCCAAGCCGCTGTTGGCATCGAAGCTGCTCCTGCTGACCGAGAGCCTGCAGCCGTTCACCGAGATGGCTCCGCCGCTATCTACGCCGTCGTTCCTCGAAAACGCACTATTCTTTACCGTGCCCGAGCAGCCAAAGCCGCGATCCGAGAGGGAGATCGCGCCTTGGTTGTCGCTGAACTCGCCGCCGTCGACGAGCAGTGTCGAGATACTCGAGACGGCCGAGCCGAAGCTGCCCCGCGTGTTCGAGACACGAGTCGAGGTGAGCGACAAGGGCCCCATCGCATAGATGGCGCCTCCTTCTGGCGCTTCATTGGACTCGAACGTGGAGCGGCCGACCAAGACCGCGGAAGTGTCGTCCGAGGAAAGGGCTCCGCCGTGCTCGGTGGCTTCACAACCGGTGAAAGACGTATCGACGACCTCGACCCCGGGTGCCGAAGCGGAAATTCCGCCGCCTTGAGTCGCATGGTTGGCCTCGAAACGGCTGCCATGAATCGTCGCTTTGAGCGGCGACTTCAGTCGGATCCCTCCGCCTTGGCCGTCGGCAAGGTTGTTCTCGAACGCGCCGCCGGTCACCGTGAGGTCGAAGGGAACGAACACGCCGGCGCCATCGGCCGCGGCTCGGTTTCGATACACGGTTACGTCGATCAGCTTCAGCGGCCCGCCAGCGAGGATGCCGCCGCCATTTTCATCCGCGGTCCCCTCTTGGTCTGCGTTGCCGCCGGTCACCGTGAGACGATCGAGCGTCGCCGTGCCTCGCGTGGTGACAACGTGGTAGGTATTGTCGCGGGGTTCGAGCGATACGTTGAGGTCCCCGCTCAGAATCGTGGCAGCGTTCTTCACGTCGCGCTCGCCCTCGGCGATCTCAGCGCCGGAGAATCCGCCGCGCAGCGTCACGTTGTCTGGCACCGAGAAGGTGCTCGTGCGCGCTGTACCCGGAACGTACGTGCCGCTCGTCAGCCAGATCTCGCAGCCGCTGCTGACTCGCTCCAGCGCGGCTCCGACGCTGGCCAACGCCGAGCCCCAGGTCCGCCCTTCTTGCGCGTCGTTGCCTCGCGCCGGGTCGACCAGCAGGACACAGCCCGAAGGCCCCCCCCGATCCCCCACGCCGCCCGCCCCGGCGGCGCCCTGATCTGTCGTTCCACCTCGACCAGCCGGCGCACCACCGCCGGATCCGCTGAAGCCGCCCCCGACCGAGGCCGCGCTTCCCCCGCTGGCTAGGCTCGAGCCCCCGCCAATGGCGAATGTCGCGCCCGCATCACCCAAGCCGATTTGATGCTCGCGGCCCCCGCAAGCGATGAGCACGCTCGCGGAGACGGCAGTCGCCCAGAGTCGTTCAGCAGCAAGTCGACGCACGCCTGATCATTGTCCGCACCCGCAGTGTGGGATCACGGATCGCCCAATAACCGCTTCAGACGGAAATTTTGCCCGCCACCGCGATGGCGCAGCTGGTCCGCCAGTGTTTCCGCGCGCGCCCGCTCGCCGTGCGCAAGCAGCGCTTCCACGCGCAGCAGATCCGCCTCCGTCTTCAACGATCGGATCTCGCCGCCGATGGCGTCGAGCTCCGCCAGGGCTTCACCGCTCTTGCCGGCACGTAGCTTGGCTCGGACGCGTTCGAGCAGCTCGACCTCATGGGAAAGCAGCGCATCGCCGTTCGCCAGGGGCGGCCCCGCGCTGGCGGCCGGTGGTTGCGCGCTGAGGCGCCCGTTCGAACCCGAAAGCGCTCTCGGCGTCTCTGCGCTCGAGCTCGTCGTGCCGCTGTCATGCAGGTCTCCCGTTGCGAACGCGGACGCTGCCCCCGAAAGCGCGGGACTCCCCTCCGGCTGGGCACGTGCGGTTTCGGGCACCTTCGCGACCGTCGGCACTCCCGAGCGCTGCCCAGCTGCAGAGGTACCCTCAAGCGCGTCTCGCACCACCGTGGCACCGCCGAGGGCCGCGCCACCGGCCAACATCCCCAAGGCGAGCCATTTGGCAACCGTGGGGATGGCAAAGCGGGCACCCAGCCCGACACTCGCGGCGGCCACGGTCGCGCTTGCTTTCGAGGACAAAAGAGCCCCTGCGGCGACACTCGATAAGCCGAGTGCACGCTCCGCGCGGTTGCGCGACGTCAGCTTGGGTTGCTCGCCGGAACCCGCGCGCAATAGACGCGCGGCCAAGTCGTCGCCGTTTCGGAGCTTATCCAACTCGGTCACTGCTGCCTCCTTGCAACGCTTGGGCCGCGGCCAGAAATCGTTCTCGAGCTCGGCGCAAGCGGGACGCGACGGTCCCACGCGGAATCCCGAGCAACTCGGCAATCTCGAGCATCGAATGGTTCTCGACCTCGAACAGCACGAACGCGGCGCGCAGCTCACTCGGCAACTGATCGAGCGCGCGATCCAAAAGCGCCAGCTCGGAGCGGTGTTCGGCGGTTTGCTCCGGATCGGCACGCGCATCGACGGCGAATTCGAGCGACTGAGCATCGGCCACTTCGCGCCGCCGCCGCGCCGAGCGCCGATAGTTGGACGCCACGCGCAGCGCCGTCCCCGCGAGAAACGACTTCTCTTTGCCCGGCTCGAGCTCTGCAAGACGTTCGGCGAGCACACAGAAGATCTGCTGGGCAGCGTCATCCGCCTGCGGTTCTGGCACCCCGAGCCGGCGCACGAAGCGCCAGACCCAGGAGAAGTGGTCGTCGAAGAGCCGGCGTAGGCGCGCCTCGTCAGGCCGGGGCCCAGCGGGCTGCGTCACGCGGGTTGCCAACATCGCCATCGAATTGATGTCCGCTGAGTGGGCAAAGGATCACGGGGTGGACTTCGAGCCACCCAGCGTGGCCCCAATCGTGAACCCAAGCGAGACGGTCCCACCAAGAGCGGGCGTCGCGTATCCAGTGACGGAGGGCTCTGGACCGAACACGAAGCGATCGCGTACCAGTGGAAAGATGAGACCCGCCTCGGCATCGACAGAAACGAGTGGAAAGACTTCGAAAGTCGCGCGGCCGAGCGCTCCCAGGCTGTGCCAGGTCGCGGTGGCTTTCGTGCCGGCCGTGGTCTGCTCGCCACTTCCGCTCAACTGACCGAGCTCCCAGACCGCGCAAGGCCTGAGGCTCACCCACGCCTCACGCGGCCATTCCAGGACGCAGCCCAGCGCTCGGAACGTCGCCAGCGCCACGTGGGCATCACCGCGCTCGCTGCTGTCGACGCCGCTGCCCGCGGAGACATAACCGAGGCGCAGGAGCGGTGCGACAAAGCTACGGCGCCAGGCCCTGAGCTCCAAGAAGCCCGCGAATCCCAATGGCGAGCCCGGAAGACCCGTAAAAAAAACGCCGCCCTGCATGCTCGCCCCCACGCGCAACGGCAGCAGCGCGGAAGGCGCCGGCGAGCGAGGGGGCGGATTCCAGACCGCACTTTCTGCTGGACGCACAACGACTGCGCTCCCGCTCTCGCCCGCCCGCTGCGGCGGCTCCTCGAAGGCGCTTGGCTCCGCAGCTGGCTGCTCGGAAGCCGACGGATCGAGCCAAAGCGCCGAAACCCAAGCACTGCCCTGCACCGCCTCGGCGCAGCTCGATGCACTCAGCATGCGCTTCGTTGCGTGTCCGTCGAGATCGGTGACCGTCAACTCGGCTTCTACACTCGCGTCGAGCTCCGTCAAAGCCACTCGGAGTGACGGCGCCGCTTGTCCATCGCGGGCCTTCACCACGCGCGAGCTCCGTCGCGCGAGCTCGCGCAACCACGTCTCTTCATCGGCGCAGTTCGCGGGCGCTACGTACTCCAAGTAAAATGGCACGCGCTCCACGGCCGTCGCAGCGCTAGGCCAAAGCAACCACCCCGCGTGCGCGAGCGCTGAAAGGACGGCTGAGCGGTGACGGAGTTTCATCTCGCGGCGAACACGAAGTGTGTGCCCTGAGGCTATCACGAGCGGGGCCGACGCTTGCCGGGCACGCTTTGCCGCCCGCCGCGCTTTTGGCGGACCTTAGAATCTTTCACCGCAGCGTTTGGCGCGGCAGGGGTGGTCTCGCAAAGACTCGAGTTCACGCCTTCGGGTGTCACGAAGGCGTGAACCCAATCTTCTAACTGTAACGGTGCAGTCCGCGCAAACTTCGACGTGAAGCTCTTAAGTGAACGGCATTGATTCGCGAGGGCTCTCTTGCTCGACGAAGCGCGCCGCCGAAGGCTGCGACGCCACGCGCCGTGACGAGTGACCATCAAACACCTGTCACTTTCGCGCGTGAGCGAGCAGAATCTGCTTACTCCCAACGTTGGGGAGTGAATGCTCCTCATCGCGTCGTCGGCATGCACTCCGAGCGCCGGCGGCATCTTTACGCCGGCTGCGCCGGGCGTGGGGCCCAGACGGCTGCGCTTCGCCGTGTTCGCTATCGATACTCACCTCCGTCTTCGGCTAAGCTGCACCTGATGCGGCAGGCAGGGCAATGGGTCGGGTTCGGCGTGGCGGCACCGGGAATGCGAGAACTTGGCCGAGGGGCGCTCGTGTCGTGTCTGATTGCGGCGGGATGTGGAACTTCGGCCGCGCCCGGTCCGGGGGATGCCTCGATGAGCGGTGCGGGCGGCGCGACTGCTGGGAGCGCCGCGTTTGGCGGAAGAGAAGCACGCGGCGGGAGCAGCGGTGGCCACACGGTGCAGGGCGGTACGACGGCGGGCGGACAAGCTGCGCTCGGCGGTAGCTCAGGCGCGCTCATGCTGAGCAATGGTGGCAGTGGCGGCGTCGCGAGCGGCAGTTCAGCGGGCGATGGCGGCAACTCAGCGGGCCTTGGTGGCACAGACGGCAGTGCAGGTCACAGTGGTGGCGGCGCGAGCGGCAGTGCTGGTCACAGTGGTGGCGGCGCGAGCGGCAGTGCTGGTCACAGTGGTGGCGGCGCGAGCGGCAGTGCAGGTCACAGCGCTGGTGGTGCGAGCGCAGGTAGCGCGACAGGCGGAGCCAGTGGCAGTGGCGGCGCGATGTGTTCCGCTCCCGCGATACCGCCCGCCGCGGGTTGCGGAATCACCGGAAAGGTGACGCTCGATTACCTACCGGACGTGGCCTCGGCAACCCAGCTGTCGTTCAGCGTGCGGCTGAGGACTGCAGAATGGTACGGGCCAGCGCCGCTCAATCAGATCGAGGTTCAATATTACCTCTCGCTCGAAGAGGACTCGGGGTTTCAAGCTCAGGTCGACTCGTTCGTATCGCATGGACCTGCACCCAGCGCCGACTACAGCGCGACGGGGCAAGTCAGCATCGTCAAGCTAGAGCCCGCGCAAAAATCATCGTCAGCTCCGGGCGCGTGTCAAACGCACTTCATTCGCATTCGCAACACGAGCACTGCCGAGATCCCGCCCGCGACGCAAAGCGTCGATTCGTACTTCGAATTTCACGTCACGCTCACGGCACATAACGCAGCTGCGCCAAATCAAGTTCACACGAACGACCAATCTTACCGTCCCAGCTCGACGTTTCAGTCCAACACGGGCATGGGTGTCTTCCTGTGTGGGCAACTCGTCAGCGGCTGCACGCCCGGCGATGGCGGGACGTGCCCTTGAATCCCCAGAAGCACTTCGTGCACGAAGTGCTTCTCTGATCGTGGATACGCGCCTCATTGGGCCCACTCCACGAACGACCACCCGCATTTCCTCAGACCGCTCCGCCAGCGGCGGTCGACTAGAGCGGGCGGCGGAATACCAACTCGATCGGGAGGGGTTTCCCGCTCATGTTGGCGTTCCCCGCCGACCCGCTGATGCCGTACCCTGGGTCGAGCTGTATCAGCGATTGTGCAATGAGCTCGGCGCCGGTCACGATCGCGTTGAACAGGGTGCAGCCGCCCGTCGCACCAGGCACGCACTGTCCGCAGCCGATCGCATTGTCGTTACACGAATAACCCGAGCCGGCGTTGGCGTAGAACGAGTAGGATCCGGGCTCGATGCGCTTCTGGACACTGCAGCTCACCGGCGCTTCATCAGCTAGTTCAGAGGCGTTGCACGCGCTCGGCAACTGGGCCTCGGATCGATACAATCCCGACCACTGAATGTTGATGCTCTCGCCCGCATCGAGTTTGGTCACCTCCGAGGGACGACAGATGCTCGTGCAGCCGCCAATGGGCTCGCCAGCGAGCCAGCTCTGGCAGGGGCTGCCACATGGATCGGGCCTCGCCACCACGGTGTCCGATGCGTCGCGCACCTCGTACAGCGACGGCGCGCCGCACGACTGCACGCGAGAACCCATGTAGATCGGAGCCAACGTGTCGTTGACGATGACGACCCAGGCTGACTGCGGCGCCTCGTCTTTGAACTGGGCACAAGTGCTCGGCCGGCCTGCTCCGCCCGCGCCGTTTCGACCACCGGACGCGCCGCCCCCCCGCCCCTCCGCGCTCCACCCCGCGCTACCCTGTCCTCCGGATGCGCTGCCCGCCGTTTCATTACCCAGCCCCGGATGATCGACGCGCGAGACACCGCCACAAGCGCACACGAAGACCAGCGCGACCAAACACCCGAACAGCGACCGACAGCTCATGTCGCTAGCAGGAGCAAATGGTGCGCCAAACTCGTGCTGCGAAAACCCAGGCATTTCCGGCCTCCTGTGCCAATGTTGAGCCACTCCGCGTAGAAAGTGCGTGTGGCGAGCCGCGCACGAGTCCTGGCCCCCAAGCCGTTCGTGTTACTTGGGCGGAGCGGGAGGAGCCGGGGTTGGTTCAGGAGCTGCCGTCAACGCTTTGCCGACGCCTTCGATTGCGCTCTTGATTGCGCGCAGGTTGGTCGAGCCGGCAATGATGAAGAGTGCAGAGTAATTGCTCGAGTTGACCACGCTCCAATCGTTCGGGACGGAGTACAGGTTGGCGACGATCGATTGTCCCCACCCGTATCCGAGCTGCGTGCCGAACAAGAGCTCACCGCCCTCGCCGTAGGAGCCTAGCCCCAAAGAGAGGCCGAGCCGATGAGCACGCCCTTGCACCAGGTTTCCGAGGGACGGCGCGGGCTCCGGTTTCAACTCTGCGAACGGGCTCAAATTCGTCCATAAGCCGCCGAGCACGCTCAGCCGCGGAGACATGAAGTATTCGCCGCCGACGGCGGCGTTCAAGACCGGGAGCGAGCGGACGGTGTATGTCGCCTCGAACGTGGAGGTCGTGAGCGCGTGATTGCTCGTCGACGTGTTGTCCACTTGCATCGTGGTCGCCAAGGCCTCGCGATAGCCAAAATTGAACGAGGCGTTGGCTTCGACCGTCAGTCGTTCGAACGCCTTGCCGACCCCCACGGCAATGCGAACCGGCGGCTTCGCGCGGAAGCTGCCCGCACCGCGCGCGATCGTCGCTGCCGAGTCGGTGGCGGCATCGAACGTCTGATGCAGAGTCGCCACATAGCTGCCGAATAGGTGCAGTGACGGGATCTGAATGCTGGCCCCGAGCGTGACGCCGCCGAGCACGTAGGTCGTGCCGAGGATCGCCGTGAGGTCGACCGAGGAGCCGTTGGCGGCAGCGCCGAGCGACGACTGCACGGCGCTGCCGTCGATGGTCGAGGTGAGGCTCGACGCGTCTTGAATGAACGACGTGGTCGTGTAGGCCACCTGGAGCGAGCCGCCGAGCGCGAGCTTGTCGTTCACCTGGGCGCTGTAGCTTGGCCCGACTTGCACGCGGTTCCACTTTCGAGACAGAGACACGTCCTGCGCGGTGGTTCCAGCGCCGGTGGCTGCGAACACGGACTTCGCAGGGACGCTGAGATCCTCGGATTCGAGCGTCGCGAGGCAAATGGTGAACTTCTGGCGGCCGCCCTTCCACGGCGTGGGATCGTCCTTCGCCGCCCCCTGGCGGTCTTTCAGCGCGGAAAGCGAGAGAAACAAGCAAAGCGTCGAAGGCACGGTGGTAATCCGAGACGAAGAGATCGAGCGCTCCCCGAACGACACTTCACCGAAGCGCGGATCGACGTTCGACGGTTCATGCCAATTCTTGAAATGATTGATCTGCAGCGCCAAGAAATTCACGCTGAAGGCGAGGCGGCGATCATTGATGCCCACCACGGTCGCGGGATTCAAAAATGGCGACGCGCCGTCACGACCCAGCGCAACGCCGGTGTTGCCCATCAGCGCGCTCCTCCCTCCGAGCGGCGAAGAGCGATCGTTTGCCTGCGCACGAGCTCGGGTGGTCGTCGCCAGAATCAGACTGACAATCAGGGCCGCCAGGTAAGCAACCCGCGCGGTGCGGCCGATATCATTCATGGGTTGGCCGCACTTCGGCAGCGTGGGCCTAGACTTGCCACGGCGCGGCTTGGATGTCCCGAGATTCCGACGCGGGCGACTCGTGAGGCGGAACGGCTATCGTGCCGAGCCAGATGGAGCTGTCGAACAATAACGACACGCTCGATCTCGGCACGCATTCGCTGCGTCGCCGCGAAGCGAGCCGAGTCAGCGATCGAAGCGGTAGGGTGTCGCTAGTGCGGATGCGCGCTCGGCGAAGCGCTCGCTGAATGCGAGGAGGTTGACATGACGCTCGAGCGGAAGGACCTCGCGAAAGCTCAGGTGAGTGACGAGGCAGAAGGCCGCAACCTCCAGGAAACTCAGGTCGCGTTCGCGCGGGAGCTCGGCAAGCACGCCGTCGATCCGCTCATCGAGCCAAGTCAGCGTGCTCTCGAGGCTGCGACGCAACTTCTCGACGTTGCCACCAGCGCTGGTGCCCGCGAGCTGCGCCATGATCATGCTAACCTCAGTGGACATGGCGACGAGCGTGAGCTCTTGCGCGTTGGCGCTGAGCGGGTGCTCCAGGTCTTCTGGCCAGACGAGTCGTCTGCGGCCTGGGGCGCGACGCGAGAGCGCGCGGCAGATGCTCGAGGCGCCGAACCAGGGGCCTTCGGCGGTGTGCAGCACCGGCATGCGGAGTGCGGGGTTACCGCCATAATCAGCCGCCTCGAGGGACATCAAGTCGGGGACGATGCGGAACTCGTAAGACACCCCAAGCTCCGCGGCGTAGATGCGCGCGATGCGCGTGAAGCTCGAGCTCGAGCGTCCAAACAGGATCAGGTCTGAGCTCTCGGGGCCGCGGTTCTCGAACGCGGCGCGCTCAATCATTTGGTCTCCTGGATGATGTCGGCGTGACGATGAACGAGCTTCCACCCGCCCTCCTCGACCCGAAAGACCTCGGTCGTTCGCAGCTTCATTTCGACGGGCGTCTGCTTGCCCTCCATCATCACCGTGGCGTGCTGAATACCGGTCCAGAAACCGAGGCTGCCGCTCGAACCTGATTGTAGCACCTCGAATCGTCCCGTGCTTCCAGGGCTGAAGGCCTTTGCACCCTTTTCGTTACTGGCATTCACCTGCGCGGCACCGTGAACGAGCTTCCCATTCGGTGGAAAGAACGTCGCCGGATCGCTGGAGGTCGAGATCTCCAGCAGCGGTTCCGGCTTGCCGTTGATGTACTCGCGGGAGACCGCTTCGCGACGGGTCAAGAAGGCGTCGAATGACTCGTCGATGGTCCTTGTCGACGCCGCCCAGCGCTCGAACGCCAGCATGAACTTCTTCAGGAATGCGTCGGTTCTTTCACTCGTGATCGTGCCCCCCGAATCCATCACTTCATTTACCTTGCTGACGTACGCTTCCGGTTGCTGCATCACCGCTAGATCGAGGTAGACGAAGCTCTGCCGCAGCGCGTGATTGGCGCCAAACCCGCCAGAAGAATAGGGAGTGACACTGACAATCGCGGCTGGCAGGCCCGAAAATACGTTCTTGCCTTCCGGGCGAGAGCCAACGTCAGTCGCGTTCTTGAGGCAGCCGGGTATCGAGCGATTGTATTCCGGCGTCACGAACAGCAAACCATCGCAGCCTTGGATCGCCTTGCGGAACGCGACCCACGGCGCGGGCGGGTTCGAGTCCAGATCTTCATTGTATAGCGAAAGCTCGCCGATCTCGATGATCTTGCAATCGAGTCCTTCCGGTGCTCGCGCTATCAATGCCTTGGCTAACTTGCGACTGAACGAGTCGCGTCGAAGGCTACCTATCAGCACACCGATCTGCTTGCGTTTTACCGAGGTCATGGGTTCTCCTTGCCAAGTGTCGCGGCCAGCTTAGAAAACCGCTGATTCGAGATAAAGGCCCAAGAAGGTGGCGTATCGATGAACCAAGACCAAGCATGGACTGCGACCTTACGCCTCGATCGCTCGGGCAGCACGTCGTTGGTCGAACAGCTGCGAACGCTACTCGCCGACGCCATCGTAGACGGCACGATTGCGCCAGGTTCGCGTCTTCCCTCGTGGCGCGATTTGGCGTCGCAACTGGGCGTAGCGCGCGGCACTGTCCGTCAAGCCTACGACGACTTGGTCGACGCTAACTTGATCGTTACGGCCGGCGCCAAGGGCACGCGGGTCAGTGATCAACCGCCTCGCCAGCGGGCGACAACTCAGCCGCATGTGCGCGCAGAATCCGGGTTTCCATTCTTCGCCGTCGAGCCGTTGCCGCTGCAAGTCGGCGTTCCGTCGCAAGTGGGCTTTCCGCACGCGCTCTGGACACGCCTGAGTCGTGAAGCGACCCAACGCGTGATGGGGCGTTCAATCGGCTATCCGGATCCCTGCGGCGAGGCGGATTTGCGACTGGAGATAGCGAAGCATTTGAGGCCAACACGACGCGGGTCTGGGGCGACCTCCGGCGCTTGCTGCCTTGAGGCGCCTCGCACGCAAAATCACTGCGCCCAGCGAAAGTCCAATCCTCCGACCGCGTTCACTCCACTCCCAGCGTCGGGAGTGGAGCGACGTGCACGGCGTCCGGGCAGTAAAGATTAGCCCTGTACAGGGGGCTTCGGCTTTGGCTCGCTGCTCTTGTCGTCCTTCTTGTCGCCGCCTTTGGACTCTTTCTTGTCGTCGCCGCACTGGGGCTGCGGGTCGTTGAACGAGCTGGCAGCTACTGGGGCGACGCCCGCCGCGACGGCCAAGGCGAGCAAACTTGCCACGACATTGCTGGGGAGGTTTTTCATGGTCCGCCAAGCTTTGGGCCGGAGGACCGCCTTGTCAAACGGGCAAGAGTCCCCGCAAGGCGTCCGTGACAAGCCTAAACCACGCGCTTTTTTCGGAGGAACAGCATGGTCGTGACCAGCGTGACGGTCATGATGAACATCACCCAGAAAAATCCGTGCTTGGACTCCAAGAAGGGCAGCCCACCCACGTTCATGCCGAAGACACCCGTGATGAGTGTGATGGGCAAGAGTGCAGTGGTGACGATGGACAAGAGATAGAGGTTGCGGTTCGTCGCTTCCCCGAGCCGCGACGTGATCTCCTCTTGCAAGAGACGCGAGCGTTCCATGATCAGGTCCATGTCCTGCGCCGTGGCCTCGAGCTGTTCGAGAACGGCGTGCAGCTGTTCGCGCTGCGCATCGCCGGTCGCGGCGATCCGGCGCAAGAGCGGTTGCAACATGGTGCGGTTGGCCAGCACGTGACGCCTGAAGCGCGCTACGACGTGCCGAATTTGCGCCAGTTCCCCTGATTGCTCGCTGGCGTGCCCCGCGAGGATGCGATCTTGTAGATTCTCGACTCGTTCGCCGAGATCGGCGGCGAGCGCCACGAAACCCTCGACGATCTCGTCGAGCAACAAGGTGAAGACGTCGACCGGACTGCGATCATCGCGCGTCGTT
>Ga0247766_1000105_pt1 | contig 17767 bp, 15 predicted proteins | sample UWRJL223509R6_FD_179946 | JGI IMG/M metagenome (GOLD analysis project Ga0247766, IMG submission 179946) | Plant litter microbial communities from Arlington Agricultural Research Station in Wisconsin, United States - UWRJ-L223-509R-6 | ecosystem: Environmental > Terrestrial > Plant litter >... | reverse complement strand
TGCCCGCCGTACTCGTACCAGCGTGCCCGCCGCCAGCGACTGAGGAAGTCCCGCCGTTCGAGGCACTGGTGCCACCGGACAAGCTCGGATCGATCCACGCATCTTGAATGTCCAGCACCTGCGTGCAGGCCATAGTCAGCGTGAGCGACGCGAACGCGCCAAGCACCGCAAGGCGACCGAACCGCTTCACCACACACCTCGCAATTGCACGCCGAACCCAGGCGAAGCAGCCTGGCCTGGAGCGCTGCCCGCGCGATTCGACTGCGCGCTGGGCGCGGTGAGTACGAGGGTGAGCCCCGTGCCGACCAGGACACCTCCGCCAATGCTAGTGATGGTCGAGACCGTCGCTGCACTCTGCGCGTCTTGGCGCATGGCGGCGCCTTCGCTCGTGCACGCGTTGGGATCGTCCGCACGACATTGGGCCTTGGATTGCTTGTTCAGGTCCATGGCGCGGTAGCCGAAATAGCCGCCGACGGCGAGTCCGACCACGCCCACGGCGCCAACCACGTAGCCGATGGTGCGCTGGGTCGCGCCTGGATCGTGCGGCGCGAGCTTCGCACCCACGACGCTGGCACTGTCCGTGGACAGCGGCTGCGGCCCGTCGGCGAGTTCTGCCATTTCGACGACTTGGCTCGACGGCCCGACCGCGACGTTGACCTCGACGGACCATGGCTTCTTCCCCGGAGCGCGCGCTTCGATGCGCGTTTTCCCGGGATCGACTGGCATGGCCGTATTCCAGGATGCGCTGGGGATCGGCGCGTCATTGATGCGAAGCTCGAGCCCTTGCACGCGGCGCGCGGCGATAACTCGCAACTCGAGCTTCGACAGACGCCCCTTCAGGCTCGCTGCTCGCTCGTTCGCGATCTGTTCTCGATCGCTCTGCTGCGTTCGCCGGGCGACGTCCGCAGCTTCCTGAAAGAGCGCCCACGCGCTGGCGGTTTTGCCCGTCTGCTCATAGCAGTCCGCCAGGTAGAGCGTGGTTCCGAGCGCCGGATCGAGTTCTTGGCTGGCAGCGAACTGCTCGCAGGCCTGACTGAACTTCTTTTGCTCCATGAGCTCGACTGCTTGTTGGAACAAGGCCTCGGCCGTTGCGCGCTGACCGGCGGTGACCTCCGCGGCGGCCGGTCGCGCGCCACTCAGAATCGTCAGACAGGCGAGGCAGCCCAGGCTCGCGAATCGGGCCGCCGCTTTCATGGCAGAGCCGCCGTGAAGCCGCTAACCGCAGTGCCGTTTTGATCACCCGATTTGAGATCGGTGACCGCACGATACAGCGGCATGCCCTTGTAGCTGACTTGCGTCGTTCCCTTGGAAGGACGCACGAAGAAGCCGAAATCAGCGACCAACAACGAGGTGACGACCGAAAAATTCTGGACGTGGAAAGGTTCGAAGGTCGTGAGGCAACTGCCCGTGCAGTTGCTGACGGGGTCCGAGAGCAGGGTTCCTGGCTGATCCGCGGAAGAGACGTACAACGTGTGCCCGTATTCGTCCGAGAGATACCTGGTGCTCCCTGGCTTCATGATGAAGACCGCGGGCAGCTTCTTCTCCACGATGTGCCAAGTCTTGGCTTTGCCTTGCCCAGCCACTTGGCCCAGCAACAGATCGGTCTTGTAGTAGTAGACCGGCCAGCCCTTGTACGTCGTTTGCCAATTCCCGTCGTCGCGGTGAATCGCGCCGAAGGCGGAGTCGTCGAGGCCCGGAGCCAGCACGCGCGCACCTGCGGGGAAAATCGGCCAACTGATCAAGCAATCGGTGACGCAATTCGAGACCGGCGGCGTGTTGCAGTCGCCCGGCAGATCGTTGCCGTAGGTGTACAGTGTTCTGCCGGCCGCGTCGGCCAGGTAGGGGCCAACGAACGGGCTCGTCTGGAGCGTGACATTGAACGAAGAACCCGCGGCACCACCCGCACCGCCGGTTCCGCCGCTGCTCGATGCGCCGCCCGAGCCACCGTAGTCCATCGCGTCCGTGTGGAAAGGGCAGGTGGCCGGAATCACCGCTTCGTTCAAGGTTCCGCCCTGACCGACGCTGCCAGCAACGCTTTCGCCACCGGCATTGCCGCCATTCGCTTCACCCGTGCCACCGGAGCTCGTGCCGCCGCCATCGACGGTTCCGCCGCTGGCTGTGCTGCCGCCCGCGGGATTGCTCGGAGCGCCGCCCGCGGCGGTCTCGCCGCCTTCGCCCGCGGCCTCGCTCGATTCACCGGCATCCCCCGCGCTGCTCGTCTTTCCGCCAGCCGAGTTCTTGCCGCCCTGAGCCAGTTGTCCGCCCGTGCCCGCGTCGCCGCTCGGTAGACCCGCCGGGGCGTCGCTACAACCGGTCAGCTGTAGTGCCGCGACGAAACCCAGCAGCACGCTTGGAACGAACACCGAGAGGTAGTGATTTTTCGTGTATGACATATCGATCCCGTTTGTGTTTTGAGCCGCTAGTCGAGCGTCGCTTGGGGAACGCTCAGTGGCGTCCGCCGAAAGCACCACGACCAAAGGCGTTGGTGGGTGAAGCGCTGCCTGTGGCGGTCGCCGTGGCTGCCGCGCTGGGCGTGTTGGCCGGGGCAGCGGAGACCGTTGCAGGAGTTGGCGCAGCCACGGAGGGTGGCGTCGCTACGACTGGACGTCCGCCGCGCAGCGGCATTTTGCGTTCGCGCGATTTTTTCGTGGCCTCGCTGCTCGGCTCGGCTTCGGCCGATGCCTGAACGCTTGGTGCCGCTTGCGGTGCGGCGAGCGGCGGTGCGACGGCCTTCGGCGGCGCGGGCATGATCGTTTCGACGGGCACCATGCCGCCGCTGCCGACCTTGGGCGCGCTGCCAGCCGTGGCCGGCATTTTCAGCATCAACGCACCCGTGACCACTGCCAAGGCACCCGCAAGCGCGACGAACGCTTGCTTCGAGCGACCGTTGGGTAGCGGCGTCGGTGTCGGGGTTGGCGTGTTTCGGACCAGCAACGGCGTGCTGATTCGGCCGGGTGTCTGCGACTGGCTCGAACCGTCCGTGCGATCGATGGCAATGGCGCGCAGGGTGCCGAGGCTGCCCAAGCTGATCTGCGAACAAGACTCGGCGCGTTGTTGATCGACACGCTCTTGGGCGACGCGCAAAGCAGTGCGACGCTCGGTCGTGCGCGAACCGAATAATTGCTTCAGATACTCGGCGACCTGAACCTCGAAGCTCGCCTCGAGCGGTCCGGGCATCGCGCGTTCGAGCGCCGTCAACATCTCGTTCGCCGTGGCGAAGCGGTCGTCGGGATTCTTTGCCAGCGCCTTCAGCACGACGGATTCGAGCTCGGCCGGGTAATCCGGCAGAAACGCGCTGGGCGGGGTGGGTCCGCGCTCCGCGCAGATGTTCTGCAGCGTCTCGCCCGGATTTTCACCACGGAACGGATGCTTCCCGGTCGTGATTTGGTAGAGCAAGATGCCGAGTGCAAACAGGTCCGTCCGTGCGTCGACTGGTTGCGCGCGGACTTGCTCGGGGGCCATGTACGCGAACTTGCCTTTGACCTCACCGACCTCCGTGGAGGAGGCCAAGCTCGTGGCCTTGGCGATGCCGAAGTCGACGACTTTCGCCGTGCCCGTGAAGGTCACGAGCAAGTTGTGCGGCGACACGTCGCGATGCACCACGCCGAGCAAATGCCCTTCGTCGTCGCGCAGATTGTGCGCGGCAAACAGCCCCTGACAGGCCTGCCCGATCAGATTCACGCCGATCGGCAAGGGCACGCCACCCTGACTGGCGGCTTTCGACATGAGCACATTGAGCGACTCACCGTCGACCCACTCCATGACGAGGTACAGCGTGCCATCGTGCTCACCGAGATCGATTGTCCCCACCACGTTTGGGTGGTGGATCTTGGAGGCCAGCTCCGCCTCCGCGAGGAACATCTGCTCCATGCGCGCATCGTCGATGGCGCCGGGAAGGATGGTCTTGATCGCGACCACCTTCTGAAAGCCGCGGGTTCCATGCAGGCGAGCCGCCCACACTTCCGCCATGCCTCCCTTTGCAATTGGCAGTAGCAACTCGTAGCGCCCAAGAGGAGAACCAGATGCTAGGTGTTTTGCTGGGGAGGGGTTGATCATCAATATTCTCGCGTAGCTCGGCGCTGCCGCTGGCGATATCCGTCGCCGCGCGCCCGCGAATCCTTGTCTCGTGTGGATCAGACTGGGAATTCGTCTCAGTTTCGCAATCGATCCAAGTCAAATCGAGCGCGATGGACGGGTTAACGGCATCAGCGAGTGGACACTAAAGACGGCGATCATAATTTGTGCGGAGACTCGCCACGCGCACGCAATAGTCACTCGTCCACATTCGTCCGACGCAAAATAGCGCAGGATTTTCTGTGCCGAGCATCCTCTTCCCACACGATTGCAACAGCGCATGGGGCACCTGGCGGGAATCGACGCAGCGTCGAACTTCGACAGTAACAAGGTGGGTAATGCGCGCTCGCGTGTAATCAGGCGTTGGTGCGTGCACGTTGAGGCGTCAGCTCGATTGTGGTGAGCGTCGCTCTCGTCGTGTTGCACGACACGCTTCGGTGATTCGTTGTCGTGTTGATCGGAGTGCGAACTCACACGCTCAGAACAGTGACACTCACCATTTCACGTTGCGCCATTGCCGCCGCGTGCCAAAATCGCCGGAGAAACATAGCGCCGCCCGGCGAGTAACTCGTCGACCGCAGGCATCAGATCAGTGCCCAAATTGCGCTTGAGCACGAGGCCGTCCGCGCCCGCTTTCAGAGCGGCTTCAGCCACGGTGGCCTCGTCGTGGACAGAGACCAAAAGCACCTTCGAACCCGGAGCACGCTCGAATACCCGGGCCAAGAAGCCAGCCAGATCGCCGCCCGAGAGCGAAATGTCAATCACAACGACCGCGGGCCGGAGGCGCTCGGCGCCCTCCAGCAACGATGCTTCATTGGCAACCATGAAGACTGTCTCGAAGGTGGTTTCGAGCAGTCCTCTGATGCCGTCGCGCAAGTCATGGTGCCGCTCGGCCAAGAGTACGCAACTCTTCTGGTCCGTCACCGGGGTAGGGTAGCGCCGACGTCGGTCGAAACGACCAGGAGATCTACTGGTCTGGAAAGCGGAAACTACTGGACGATGCCGTGCTTGATGGCGAAATGCACCAGCTCGGCGCTGTTTTCGATGTTGAGTGACTCCATCAAGCGGTACTTGTGATCTTCGACGGTTCGCGGGGAGATCCCCAAGAGCGAGGCGACTTCCTTGGCTGCTTTGCCCTCCGCGACGAGTTGAAGAATCTCCCGTTGCCGCGGAGTGATCGCAGCTACTGGGTCCGCAGGGATCACGGAGTCTCGCTTGCCATGACGCAGCAGCTCTCCGGCTAGATCGGGCGTGACGAAAGTTCTGCCCAAGAGGGCGGCGCGAACTGCCAGCAACAGCTCCGCGGGGGCGGAGTGTTTGAGCACGAACCCCAAAGCGCCGGCTTCCAAGGCGCGCCGCGCGTACGCGGCGTCGCGATGCATGGTCAAGAACACGACACGAACCTTCGGCTGGTCGCGCTTGAGCACCACCAGCGCGTCGATTCCGTTCAGGTTCGGCATCGAGATGTCGGCGACGATCACGTCCGGGTGGAGCTCGCGCGCGGCCGCAACCATGGCGCGGCCGTCGTTGACGATGCCCACGAGTTCGAACTCCTCGGTGAGGATCCCCTTCAGCCCTTCGGCGACGATGGGGTGATCGTCGGCCAGTAGAATTCGTGGTTTGGTCATCGTGCGCTTCTCATGCCGGTACCCAGGCTACCACTGTCGTGCCTCGGCCGGGTTTGCTCTCGATGTCCAGCTCGCCGCGGGCGATGCGGACCCGCTCGCGCATGCTGGCGAGCCCGAGGCTCGCGCGCGCGCGGGGGCGCCCCGGGTCGAAGCCATTGCCGTCGTCGCTGATTGCGAGTCTGAGTCCCGCACGGCTCGGAGCGAGGAGCACGCTGACGGCGCTCGCGCCTGCGTGGCGAGCGGCGTTGTTCAGCGCTTCTTGGGCGACGCGGAAAAGACACAATGAGACTTCGACAGGAACGCCGGCCGGCACGCCTTGGGTGTCGACATTGACCCGTAGGGCGTTTTGGCGGCGCACGCGGTCGCACTCGGTTCGTAGCGCCTCGACCAGGCCCAGATCGTCCAGCACGGAAGGATGCAGGCGATAAGACAGTGCATGCACGTCCTCGCTCAGCCGGATCAGGTCCGTGCGTAGTGACCGCAGTCCACCGTGCGAACCAGGCGAATTTTCCAAGCATCCGACGTCGATCGCCAGTCGGGCGAGTCGCTGCGTGAGATCGTCGTGAAGCTCGCGCGCCAGGCGTCGGCGTTCGTCTTCGTAGGCACCGATGAGCTGACCGGCGAGTTGCTGGATCTCGCGATGGCTGGCCTCGAGAGCCAGTTTGCTCTCGCGGCTCTGCTCCTCTGCGTCCTTGCGTTCGGTGATGTCGACCAAGGCTCCGACGTAGCCAGCAAAACTCCCGTCCGGTGCATAGTAGGGCACACCGGCGTCGAGCCCGTTTCGGTAGGCGCCGTCGGCTCGTCGGAGTCGGTATTCCACGACGGCCGGCTCGCGCGCGAGCATCGCCGGAACATAGGTCGCAATGCAGCGCTCGAGATCGTCCGGGTGGACGATGTTGAGCCAGCCTTCGCCCAATAGCTTCTCGGCGGGCAGCCCCGTGAGCTCGACGCAGGTGTGGTTCACGTAGTCAATCGTCGTGTCGGGACGGGCCGTCCACATCATGACCGGCGCGCGGTCAATCTTGCGCCGAAACTCCTCCTCTTTTGCGCGTTGAACTCGCTCCGTGAGCGCCCTTCGCTTGCCGATGGTCAGCACAGCGCCGAGCGCTGTGGATTGGACCAGAGCGATGACGACTAAGATGGTAACGAGGTGGATCACGACGTTTCTCTCTTGTTCCCCTCGCCGAGATTGCTGGTCCGACGGATCGCGGCGCGTTGCGCTAGCGGAAATACCACAGCTTGCCGATCGATGGGCTTTCTTATTTCCCGATTCTGCAGGTCTCGCTGACCGGCAATCAGATTCGAACGTGGTCTCTCACAGCTGGCGCACGAGCCAAGGAAAGCGATTTGACGCCAGCGAGCCGTTCTTTGCGAATCACGAGTTCTGCGTGACGAAGGCGGAGCGCCACATCGTCATTGGCATGGCGCAGGCAAGATTCGACGATCCATTCCGACCGCATCTCGAAAGATTTTGGCGGTTATCTGAAATCACTGAAGACGTTTCCGAATCCTAAAGGCGTCAACCTGACGCAATTCGGAAAGTGATGAGTCGGCTAGACCGCTAGCTGCGCAGGGCTCATTGAGGCGCGTTAATCAAGTCGCTGAAATTCGGCAGCCGCCGCGCGCTGTCTTCGCCTGCCCGCTCCATCGTACTGGAGCAGCTCGGGTTTCCTCGGTGACGGAAAAGACTCCGAGTGGCAAACGCCCCGACCGCGCGTTTCGGAAACTCGATACCAGTCCGCCCGGTAATTTCAGCTTCTCGAACCCGTAAATCTCCGGGGTTCAACAGACGCGACACACGGTTTACAAGTGCGGGAAGCGTGCCGGACCACGCGAGTGGTTTCAAGTCGTGAGCTTGATTCGCGGAATCAGGCCTCGCAGTCCGACGGGAGTGAGGGATCATGAAACAAAACGTCGCGCCGAGTGCGCTCATAGGGATAATCTCGATGCTGGTGGCCGGCTGCGGTGCTCCGCAGTCGCAGGCGGGAGTTTCAAATCCCGCCACGGCGAGCGCGCCTCCGAGCGCGCCAAGTCCCGCCAGTCCACCGCCAGCGGCTGCGCCTGCTCCCACGGCAAACGGAACCATCGATCGCACGGTATTGCCCATTGCCGAGCCGAACTACCCGCACGCGACGGAGCTGGATGCGCGCGACGCCAAGGCTCCGCCCCGCTTCGATATCAAGCCGCCGCCGGGTGCCCCGAACGTGATTGTCTTTCTGATTGACGATATCGGGTTCGGTCATCCAGGCACCTTCGGTGGTGAGGTCCCCATGCCCACTCTCGACAAGCTCGCGAGCCAGGGCCTGCGCTACAACCGCTTCCATACGACCGCGCTCTGCTCGCCGACGCGAACGGCGATCCTCACGGGTCGTAACCATCACACGAACAACGCGGGCGCGATCATGGAAGTTGCTACGGCCTTCCCGGGGAACAGCGGTCAGCGTCCGCAAAGCGTGACGCCGCTCGCGGAAATCCTGCGCCAGAACGGTTACAGCACGTCCGCGTTCGGCAAGTACCACGAGACAGCGCCTTGGGAAGTCAGCGTTTCGGGCCCCTTCGATCGCTGGCCCACTCACTCAGGCTTCGACAAGTTCTACGGCTTCATCGGTGGCGAGACCAACCAGTGGGCCCCGCTAATCTTCGACGGAACCAACAAGATCGAGGCCCCGAAAGACCCGAATTACCACTTCACGACCGACATGACGAACCAGGCGATCGCCTGGATTCAGGCTCAGAACTCCCTGACTCCGAACAAGCCGTTCTTCACCTACTTCGCCACCGGCGCCACGCACGCTCCGCATCACGCCCCGGCCGAGTGGATCGCCAAGTTCAAAGGGAAGTTCGACGGCGGCTGGGATAAGTACCGCGAGGCAACCTTGGAGCGCCAAAAGCAGCTGGGCGTGGTGCCCAAGAACGCGAAGCTTGCGCCGAAGCCCGCCGACATCAAGGACTGGGACAAGCTCACGGCCGAAGAGAAAAAGCTCTTCGCGCGCCAAATGGAAGTGTTCGCGGCGTTCGCAGCGCACACTGACTACGAGATCGGCCGCGTGGTGAAGGCGATCGAGGACACTGGCGAACTCGACAACACGCTCATCATCTACGAGGTGGGTGACAACGGGGCGAGCGCTGAAGGCGGCATGAACGGCATGTTCAACGAGATGACTTATTTCAACGGTGTTCCCGAGACGGTGCCCGAGATGGTCAAGCATATGGACCACTGGGGTGACCCCTCGACCTTCCCACACATGGCGGCGGGTTGGGCAGTGGCGGGCAACACGCCCTTTACTTGGACCAAGCAAGTGGCGTCGAACTTTGGTGGCACGCGCAACCCGTTGGTCGTGACTTGGCCCAAAGGAATCAAAGCCAAGGGCGAAGTTCGCAGCCAATTCCAGCACGTGGTGGATCTGGCTCCCACCGTGCTCGAGGCCGCCGGCATTCCGGAACCGAAGACGGTCAACGGTGTCGTGCAGACGCCGATGGAAGGCGTCAGCATGGTGTACAGCTTCAACGACGCCAAAGCGGTCGGCCGACACAAGACGCAGTACTTCGAAATCTTCGGCAACCGCGCCATCTACAACGACGGCTGGGTCGCGGCGACCGTGCATAAAGCGCCTTGGGAAAATGCGCCCCGGCACAAGCTCAAGGAAGACGTGTGGGAACTCTACAACGTGGACGAGGACTTCAGCGAAGCGACGGATCTCTCCGCCAAGAACCCAGACAAACTCAAGGAGCTGCAAGGCCTGTTCATGAAGGAGGCGGAGCGCTACCGCGTCCTGCCAATCGACGATCGCTCGCTCGAGCGCTTCGACCCCAACATGGCGGGTCGCCCGGATCTGATGTCCGGTCGCAAGTCACTCACCGTGTATGAAGGCATGACCGGCATGATGGAGAACGCCTTCATCAACGTGAAGAATCAGTCAGTGACGATCACGGCGAACGTCGAGGGCAAGGGCGCAGCCACTCACGGCGTGATCCTGTGCCAGGGCGGCCGTTTCGGCGGCTGGAGTGTGTACGTGAAGGACGGCAAACCTGCCTACACCTACAATTGGGTCGGCCTCAAAGAGTACACCGTGAACTCCAGCGAGGCGTTGCCTGCCGGCAAGTCGACGGTCAAAGTCGAATTTGCCTACGACGGCAACGGCCGAGGCAAGGGCGGCACCGCGACAGTCTTCATCAACGACAAGAAGGTTGGCACAGGTCGCGTCGAAAACACGAACGCCAACATCTTCTCCGCTGATGACGCTGCTGACGTAGGTGAAGACGAAGGCACGAACGTGAGCTCCGCGTACAAGCAACACGACAACAAGTTCACTGGCAAGATCGAAAAGGTTCGGGTGGACGTGAAGTGATCGGCTAACGATCACCGCGGCGAGGACAGCGAGATGACGAACGAGTCCATGAAGCAAGTATTGGAAGCGTTGCTCGTGTTCTTTTTCTTGGTCTCCGCACGGCGTGCAGCGGCACGCCGTGCGAGCCGGAGAGACTCCTTTTGCGTCGTTCCATATGGCGCTCAGTTCCAGACGGCAGCTCTGAGTGGGAGACTTGCGCAAGAACTGCGCGGTGTTTCTTGGCTGTTGGGCAGAAGGCCCGCACCGGAGCCGGTCATGATCCCGGTCACCGGGCGCTGGGACCCCCCCGAGCATCCCAAGCCCGCCGGCGGGGATTGAGCCCGAAATGACCAGCGAAGACGAGCTTCGGGACGAGCTGTTCGCGAGCGGCCCGCCGTACCGCTCGCACCGGTTGGTCGGACTTGCGCGTCGAGGGCCGTTGCGTCGCGCGCTGCTGACCGCGCTGATCAGCTGGGTGCCGGTGCTCGTGCTCACTGCGCTGGCATCGCTGTTGGCTTGGGGCGCCGGTCTTGGATCCTTCGTGCCGGACATCGCGTTTCACACGCGCTCACTGGTCGTCGCACCACTTTTGATCTTGGGCGCGTTGCCGTGTGGCACGCGGTTGGCTGCGTGCGCCCGCCGTTTCGTCGCGAACGGGCTCGTGACCGAAGACGAGCGGGCGCGCTTCGAGTCGGCCGTGCGCTCCAAGCTGCGCCTGCGCGACGCGCGCCTGGCGGAGGTCCTGGTCATCTTGCTGGCGTTTGCGACCACCTTCACCATCGCCGGAGTCACGACCGAATCGACGGCCTGGCGCTACCCCGGCAACGGGCCGCTGCCGCTGCTCTCACCGGCGGCGTGGTGGGAGGCTCTGGTGAGTCTGCCGATCCTGCTTGCCCTGGTTTTTGGCTGGTTTTGGCGAATGCTGCTCTGGACTCGCTTCCTCTGGCTCGTCTCACGGTTGAGGCTCGAGTTCGTTTTCACCCATCCGGATCTGACCGGCGGCATCGGGTTCGTGGGCAGCTCGGTGCGTGCGTTCTTCCCGCTTGCCTGCGCCTTCGGACTGATGGTCGCGGGAACGGCGGCGGACGCGGTGTTGCTTCACGGAAATTCGATTTATACATTCCGGAGCTCCGTCGGAGTCACCGTCGCGTTCGTGCTGATGATCAGCTATTCGCCCACGCTAGTGTTTTTCTGGCCTTTGCTTTCGGGCCAGCGGCGAGCTTCCGGTCGCTATGGGGCCGTCGCTACCGCGTTGGGCCGCGAACTCGAGCGCAAGTGGCTCGACGGTCCAGCCATCGATGCCACCGTGTTTGGCTCGCAGGACTTCTCGACCGTCAACGATCTCTATGACGTGGTGAGCAGGGTTTACAAGGTGAAGCTAGTGCCGTTCGACGGCCGAGGCTTGACCTTTCTAGTCATTGCCACACTCGCGCCGTTTGCGCCGCTCGTGGTCGTCGCGCTGCCGTTCGACGTGATCGTCGACAAGCTCAAAGGCTTCCTGCTGTAGAAAGGATGAGGAACATGCCGACTTGCAAGTCTCGATATGGGCGATCGTCGTCGCCGAGTTGTACGCAAATGGCGGCATTCTCGAGCGCCCTTACCCTGCTCTTCATCTCCGCCCCCGCGCTGGCGGGTGGTCCATTGAATGCGCAAGGGCAGGCCATCAGTACCAGCGATTACTCGCTCGATCTGTTTCAAGGTCCGATATTCGCCGGGTCGCGCACGACCAGTCTCGCGGGCGCGTACGTCGCAATCGCTGAAGACGTAGACGGTGATTTGCAGAATCCCGCCGCGCCGGCGGTGCGCCCGTTCTTCTCGTATTCACACTTCGACTACTGGCTCGGCTTCGGTCTGACTTTCCCAGCGGACCTGGCCAATATGGATTTCTTCAATAGCGGGAACAAGACCCGCGTTCCGAACCCGCCCAACTCCTTCGTGTTCTTCACGCCGGCTTTGAACCTGCAATGGGGGGAGTTCGCGATCGGTCTGAATCTGGCGGTTCAGCAGTATGCCCTCGCCGATCCCGTGGAGGGTGAGCGCCGCGGAATCACAGCCACGATCCCCACGACGCATCTGCAGATTGCGCGCGGTTTTGCGCACAATCAATTGGTCGCTGGTGTTGGCGTGCGTTACGTCACGATGACCGTCAACGCTCCTCATGAGAGCGGGTTTCTGTTTCGCTCGTCGGGCCCGGGCTTCGAGTTCGGTCTCGTGTACAAGCCAGAAAACGTGCCGCTGCGGCTCGGCATCGCCTACCGCACGCCGATCGTGACTCAGGCCTATTACAGCGACAACCTGCTACCGAACTCGAATGGCGATCTGATCATCAAACGCTCCGACGGCTCGGATTTGTATCTGCCAAAGTCGGTATCCTCACCGTGGGACCTCAACTTCGGCTTTGCCACGCAATTCGGCAAGCGCCCGCTCAATCAACGCTGGCGGGACGACCACGAACTAATCGAAGAAGACATGCTCGAGCGGCGCCTGCGCGGCATCAAGCGCGAGAGGGCACGAGACAAGGAGCTCGCTGTGGCGACTTCGACCCCCGAGCGCAAGGCTATCTGGAAGAAATTCGACCAGGCCGAAGCGGAAGACGATCGCACCGTCGAGATCCGGCTCTTGCAAATGAAGACGCTGATTGAAAAGAAGCTCACCGAGATGAACACGTACTACGTGCAAATCGCGGCTTCGATGGTGCTCTCGGGCGCCGTCGAAAACGCGGTGGGCGTAGAGAGCCTCGTCAGTCAAACCGTGAATCGCTCTGGGCAGCGCGTCGTGCTCTCGCCGCGCATCGGTGTCGAAGTTCCGATCTTTCCCACATGGCTCAAGGCTCGCGGCGGGTCGTACGTCGAACCCACGCGTTTCGATACCAGTTCGCCACGGGTTCACGGGACCTTCGGGCTCGACCTCAAGCTTGCCGTCTGGAACGTGTTCGGACTTTGGCCAGACAACTACATGTGGCGGCTCGGGGCCGGTGGCGACGTCGCGCGCGAATATTCCACGTGGGGCGTCACCATTGCCGGTTGGTACCCGCGGCACACCGACCCGGAGAAAGTTCCGAACTTCGCGGAACCGCTGGAGGCCAAGGGCAAGCAGTCTTGGTGAGTCCCTGCCTACGAGGCGAATGTCGTCAATAACGCAGCGAGATCGTGAGCGCGCGGTCTTTGCCGCCCTCTACGACGAACTTGGACTCTAGCCAGTTGGGTGCGCTCAAGGCGTAGGTGCGATTGTTGGATACCCCGTAGCCCTCGGTGGGAATGCCCAAGCGATTCCTGTCGCACTGACGATTGTCGTTTTCATCGTGGAGAACGACGATTGCGTACGATCCGGGCGTCACATTTTCGAACACGCAGCGAGCCGTGCCACCCGCAATCTTCACGCGCTGTGACAGCGTCCCCGCCGTGTTGCGCGGGAATCCCTCAGGGGAAGCGTAAAGCCGGCAGCCGAGTGACCCTTTGCCGTTCCGCAGTGGGCCGACATTCACCGAAATGGTCGCGCTTTTGGGCGAAGGCTCGGCTTGTGCGGCGCCGGCTAGCAAGATGCCGGCGAATGCCAGCTGCGCGCGCCAACCAAAAGAGTGCTTTGCCATTCGAAGAGCCAGAAGGTAGCGCCGATTTCGCGAATGTCCCGCAGAACCAAGTAGATTTGTCGTACCGGGATGACCATGGCGCTCTAAACTAATGACGGGACATCGCTTCTACAGGAGTTGGTTGGCAGATGGTGCTGCGTCAAATTCTTGCTGCGTTGGCGTTTTTCTCTTTGGGCACGGTGTTCGTAGTTTGGCCTGTCGAGTTTCAGAAATGGGCGCTGAAGTCGCAAGCGGCAACGCGTGGACCGGCCAAGCGAAATGCCCACATTGGGTGGGTTGAATCGCCCAGGTACCCAACCATGATCCGAACTTTCGGCGTGATCGCACTTGGAGCGAGTGCACTCATCGTCATCGCGAGCCTCCGCAGCTAAGATGTTCCGTGCGCGGCTCGTGAACTCGCTCTACCTCGGCATGCAACTCTCATTGGTTGGATGTGCGGGAGCACCGGCGAAGAAATCCGCCGAGAATTGCATAATAACGATAGCGGAACATTGTGATGAACAAACCGCTGATGTGGTAGTTACCGCGGAAGTCCAAATCGACGAAGCGGGGACGGGCCATTTACTACGCGTCGTCAGCGTTACACCCACAGAGCATCCGCTGGCCGAGAAAGCGATTGCTCGCCTGAGTGAACAGATCAAGCAACAGTCTTGGACCGACCAAACGTCGCACAGTTTCGAGCATTCATTTCAATTTTGCGCGCATCCTCTGGTCGATGTATCCGCCTTTGGACGCTGCAAGTCGCGGGAGGGGCTGGAAGCAGATGCGCAGCGCAAAGGGTATCGAGTGCAATCAATTACGATCCATCCTTGAGATGGTTTCCTCTACGCTTCACGCCCCTCAAGGCTTCAACGCAAAGCAATAAAACCCGCCGTACCCACCGCCCGACCCAACCGTCACCGCGGTCGACATCGGCCCACCTTGCTCCTTCAAGTTCGCGCCTGCTTTGCAGCCGGACTCGGTGAGCGCGCTCATCCAGTTGTTCATGTCTCCGAAGGCACTGGAGCCCCCGCCAGCGCCGCCGGGAAAAGGCATCCCGCCGCCGCCCGTACTGCGCGGCCAGGAGTGTCCGACACGCGGTTTCCCCTCTTTAGCCGTGTCTCCCTGAGCGGCCGTCCAATTCAGGCAGTTCGAAGTGTTATCGAGCAGCTTGCCGGTTTCATCACTACCCGTGAGCATGTCGTGGTTGTCGACCTCGGCGACGTTCGGATCGGGGCGATGATTGGGGACGCCGTCCTCGTTCGGGAAGTCGTTCTTGATGGTGGCGTCTGCGTTCACTGGTCGCTGTTTGGCGATGTCGGCCACGGCGTTTCCGAATAGGCGACCCAAGCGATCGTACCAAGGACCGGTTCCCACGCGATCGATGGCATTGACGGGTTTGCCGGTGCCGTCGTCGGACGCGCTGAGGAAGGCGCGCCAACCCTTGGCGCCCGCACCCGGCATGCTCGCTTCAGCGAGGGTTGCGCAGATCTTGTCGGCACCGCGTAGCCCAGCGCCCGCGCCCGTTTCGCCGTAACGCAAGTCGCCACCGAAGCCGTCCGCGCCGTTGTTGGGCAGGCCAGCGTTTTTGGCGAGCCGTTGCAAACCCGCCCAGCTCGTCACGAAAAAGCTGAACTTCTCTTTTGCGACGGTGCCAGTCGAGCCGCCACTCGAGCTACCCGCAGTCGCTGTGCCATTCGAACCGCTCGAGCCGCTCGAGCCATTGGACCCGCTCGAGCCATTGGACCCGCTGGCGCCGGTGCTCTCGGAACCCGCCGCGGAACTCGTACCGGCGCTCCCAATGCTCGAGCCACCAGCGCCGACGCTCCCCGCGGCTCCAGGACTACCGGCAAGGGCGGCGCTCCCGCCGTCGCGCTGGTCGCGGTCCCTGCGGAGCCCGGCGCGCCGGCGCCGCCCGGATCGGCGGGAGCCTTCGAATCCCCGCACGCGGGCGCAAGCAACAATGCGCAGCACGGCAACGCGCAAGCCCAGACCCCAGTGATGAAGCGCGAATTGACGGTTCTCGAGTTGGTCACGCGCGTCTTGTGTGACGAACCAGTGAAAATCGATCAACGCTCAGGTCACATTTCTCAATATTTCGGTGTCGCTACATTTATGGCGCCAAGCGACAACTGCGCGTCGCACATGCAAACTAGCCGAGTGCCCACTGCGCCAAGCACGCTCGAAATTGCGCGTGACCCTCTGGCCACGTGCCGAGGCCGGAACTGGCGTTGATGTGGCCGCAGCGACCGATTTCGGTGAAGCCAGCGCCCCAGCTCGTGGCGAAGAACTGAGCGCGGCTGACGTCGACGTACGGATCGTCGCTGCTGGCCACGACGTGCGCCGGAAAGGGCAGTGGAGTGAGCGGGATGGGCGAGAAGCAGCGCGTTTCTTCCGGTGTGTGCCGCGCGCATTCCACGTCAGCTGGCGACACCAAGAACGCGCCCAGCACTCGCTCTGAATGCGCCCTCGCGTAGTGCGCGACCAATGAACAAGCCAAGCTGTGCGCAACGAGCACCACACCTCCGCTAGCCGCGCTCACTGCGCCCGCCAAGGCGTCCAGCCAATCATCCAGGTTTGGCTGGTCCCAATTGGCTTGTTCGACGCGCCGATAGCCGTGTTCCGCTTGCCAGAGTGTTTGCCAGTGATTGGGCCCGGAACTGCCGAGGCCCGGAAGGATCAAGACGGAAGCCGAGTGCATCGAACGAGAGCTCCTTTCCTTCGATGATAGACGCGGTACCGGCATTGCCAAGCGGATTTCGGCCGTATTGCGTCTCGACAACGGTCTGTTGTGTCAGACAACCTTTCCCGCCCCATCCCCGAGGCTTAGGTTGTTGGCTGTTCTTTGGAGGTATCGATGATCACTCTCAGAAAAGCACAAGATCGTGGGCACGCGCAGCACGGCGGCTGGCTCGATTCCTGGCACACCTTCTCGTTCGGAGACTACTACGACCCGAAACAAATGGGGTTCCGCGCTCTGCGCGTGATCAACGAAGACCGCGTGGCGCCCGGCAAGGGCTTCCCGACCCACTCCCACCGGGACATGGAAATCGTGACTTACGTCCTGGACGGAGCGCTCGAACACCGTGACTCCATGGGCAACGGCTCAGTGATGAAGTCTGGTGACGTACAACGGATGACCGCCGGAACGGGCGTGGGCCACAGCGAGTTCAACGCCTCGAAAACAGAGCCCGTGCACTTCTTGCAGATTTGGATCCTGCCGGAGGCGCGCAACCTCGAACCTGGCTATGAGCAGAAGAACTTCCCGAAACAAGATCTGAAAGGGAAGCTGCGCGTGGTCGCCTCACGCGAAGGCGCGGCTGGCCAAGTGCTCGTCCACCAAGACGTGAAGCTGCTCGCGGGTACCTTCGGCGAAGGCGAAGCCGAGCAATACACGCTCGCCCCCGGGCGCCACGCTTGGCTGCACGTTGCGCGCGGCAAATTGCTGGTCAATGGTCAAGAACTGTCCGCGGGCGACGCGGCGCAGGTCAGCGACGAGGCCACGCTCGAACTGCGCGGCGTGAGCGAAGCGGAAGTGCTGCTCTTCGATTTGGCTTGATGCAGCCGTTCGAGGCCGATGCTTCGAGCGCTTCCACGTCGCGCTCGAAGTCCTGATTGGGGGTTGATGGTCACGCGGCCTGCCGCAGGCGTCGCAGCCTTCGGCGGCGCGTCTCGGCACCCGCGCGCTGCGCGCCGCTCACCACAGCCCAAACTGCGGCGACACTCCGAGCAACAACCCTGCGTGGTCGGTGTTGGGCAAAAATCCAGTCAGTGCCGTCAGCGAGAGGTCCAGCCGACGAGCCACTGCGTACGTGGCGCCGAGCGTGAACGCGAGCTCGTCCGGGTCCGAGCTGAGGTAGTGGGCAAAGCCGAGCTCGGACTGTAACGACCACACGCCCCGCGCGTCCAATTGCGCGTTCAAATCCAAACCGAACACCAAGCTCGTCGGCTGCTCTTCGCTCAGACTCGCGCCCGGATCGATCAAACTACCGGCGTTGAGCACGAGCGCGAGGCCCCCGCGCGTGTACCCCAGTAACCCGAGAGCGCCATAGCCGACCCCGCCAGCGTCGAGCGTCGGCAAACGCGGGCCCAACTCGAGCCCGAATGCCCAGGCGTTGCCAGCGCCGTCGCGCGTGTCGAACAGGCCGAGCTTGGCGGCGATCCACAGT
>Ga0247766_1000104_pt1 | contig 17777 bp, 18 predicted proteins | sample UWRJL223509R6_FD_179946 | JGI IMG/M metagenome (GOLD analysis project Ga0247766, IMG submission 179946) | Plant litter microbial communities from Arlington Agricultural Research Station in Wisconsin, United States - UWRJ-L223-509R-6 | ecosystem: Environmental > Terrestrial > Plant litter >... | reverse complement strand
ACCCGCGGGTGCATCTTCGGGGGTCTGCGGCGTCACCTCATTCATCGGGCTGACCGACGGAGCCCCGACGATGGGAGTGCCGTCTGCTTTGAGTTGGCGAGTGACGCTGAACTCGACGCGCCGATTGAGCAGCAAAGCGTATTCGCTCTTCTTGTCGACCAGCGGGCGCGTCGAACCGTAGCCAATCGAGCTCAGTCGAGCTTGGGCGATGCCTTGCTTGATCAAGAATTCCATCACTGCACGCGCGCGATCCTCGCTGAGCTTCTGGTTGAAGTTGTCCGGACCAACTACGTCGGCGTGACCTTCTACGGACACGTGGAGGTACTCCGGATGATCGGCGATCAACTTCGCCAAGCGCGTCAGCAGCGGGTAGCTGACCTTGCGAATGATGAAGCTATTGACGTAGAAGTGAACGCGATCGTCGAGCACGATCTTGTCGCCCACGACGCGCACCTGATCTTCATCGGGGCAACCGTCCGTGTCCGCGTAGCCATTGACGGTCTCGGGCTCGTTCGGGCACAAATCTCGGCCGTCCGGAATGCCGTCCTTGTCGTTGTCTGGCTCCGGGCAGCCGTCCTGGTCCTCGAAACTGTCCTTGTCTTCGGCCACGTCCGGGCATTTGTCGGAAATGTCGCTGATCCCGTCCTTGTCGTTGTCTTCGTCGGGGCAGCCGTCCGCGTCTTCGAAGCCGTCCTTGTCTTCGGGCACGTCGGGACAATGGTCGACCTTGTCGGCGATGCCGTCCAAGTCGTTGTCGTCCTCGGGACAGCCGTCTTCGTCCCGGAAGCCGTCCTTGTCTTCGGCAACGTCGGGACATTTGTCTGCGTCGTCGAGGATGCCGTCGTGATCGCGATCAGTGTTCGGGTTGAGGCCCGGACCAAAATCGTACATCGCGTGCACGCCGATCAAGAGGATGTTCGCGTCCTCGGGCCGCACCTCGCTATCGCCTTGAAACACGTGCACTAGCGAGAGCATCGGACCGATTGCCCGCCGCCCCTTGCGATCCAAAAAGTCGTACCCGAGCTGCGCGTCGAATTTGCCGCGCGTCAGGCCGTTGGTCAGCGTCGCGCCGGCGTCCGCGGCCAGCCACAGGCCGGCGGCACTCGGTGAATCACCGTGGTAGTCGTTGCCAAACGGGCGCACGCGAAAGCCAAAGCCGAGCGACGAAGCCGACGCGGCGCCGCCGCGCTCGAACTTCGGGTCTTCGGGCGGGCTACCCTGGGTGAGCGACAGCGTGTCGAGCTCGAGCTGCAACCCGAAGACCTTGCCGAAGGGCAACTCGAGCGCGAGTTGCCCAGCTGCGCCCCAACCAAACTCGTTCTTCTGATATCCGGTGAACGCATGCGCGCCCGCCGCAACGCCGTGAAGCCGCAGAGGTTCAGCCTGCGCTCCCTGCGAAAAAAGCAGGGCACCGCAGACGCACAAAGCCGAAGTAACTTGCTGTAATCGCATCTGAAAGGGTCCGACCTTCCACGATACGGCGCCGTCTCAGGATGAGATAAGTCTCTAAGTTCAATTGCCTCGTCTGGCCTCGAGCACGGGGACATTTTGCCGCACCGGGGCGGCGGCAGACGGCAAGACTCACTTCTTCTTGCGGGAGATCTTCTTCACGCTGGCCTTGGCCTTCTCGAGCTCCTCTTGGGCAACCTCGACGATGGCTCCAGCAACGGCCGCAACCTTCGCTTCCGCGCTCTTGAACGCGGCAACGATGCCCGTCGGAACTGGCTTTTTCTTACTGGGCGGGGCCTTGCTTGCTTTGGCGGGCTTGCTCGCCTTGGCGACCTTCTTCACGGTCTTGCCGGCGCCCTTCACTGCCGTCACGGCTTGCTTGACCGCCTTGGTGGCCTTTTTGCTCACCTTCTTGGCGATTTTCGCGGCCTTTTTGGCGGCTGATTTCGGGGCGGCTTTCGGTTTGGCTTTCATCGCCCCGATCTTCCGTCAGTTTGCGCAAATTAGGCAAATCCGTGGCGGAACGGTCGGTGCGGACATGGGCAACGCGCGTGGCGGCGAGCGACACTATCGCGGGCGCTTCACGTCCGGATGCTCGTTGTAATAGGCGTCCAAGCTCTCCTTGGAGATGCGAAGCTCAATCAGCCCCTCTCTCAGGATCTTTGCCTGACAACCGAGGCGTGAGTTCATGCGCACGTCGAACGCCTTGTCGAGGATGTCTTCTTCGTCTTCCTCGGCCGGCGCGAGCAATTCCGCACCCGTCTCGACGTACACGTGGCAAGTCGAACAGGCACACACGCCGCCGCACGCGTCACCTTCCGGCGCGCCGGATAGCTTGGCCGCCTTCAACAACGAAGTGCCGACCGACACCTCGATCTCGACGCCGTGCTCCAAAAAACGCACTTTCGTCATCGCAGCTACCGCTCCCCGTGTTTGGCCAAATGCGCCTCGATGCCCGCCGCGTGGGCCACACTCTGCTCGACAGTCCCCAGATTTTTGCCGGCGATGGCGGTTTGGATGGCGCGGTTCATGCGGCGGCCCGCCCACTCGTGCGTCGCGTCGTCCAGCGCGCTGATGGCGCTCTCCACCGCCGACGCCGTGCTCGCGGACGAGGCCGCCGTGCGTGTCGCGTTCAGCGCTTGTTCGACGCGCACGCGCTCTGCTTCATCGAGCAAGTCCGCATCGGTATCCAGCGCCTTGTCCGTCGCGAGCAGGATGCGCGTGGCTTCCACCTGTGCATCTCGCAAGCGACGTAGCTCGAAGTCACTCTCGCCGTGATCCAAGGCATCGATCAACATCTGCTCGACCTCGTCGTCGGTCAGACCGTAGCTCGGCTTCACTTCCACGCTCTGGCTGATGCCGGTGGTGAGCTCCACGGCCTTCACGCTGAGCAGGTTGTTCTCATCGACATGAAAATTCACTTCCAGCCGCGCAAAACCAGCTGGTAAGGGCGGGATCCCACTCAGTTTGAAGCGAGCCAATGACCGGCAGTCACTGGCAATTTCACGCTCGCCCTGGACCACGTGCAAGTCGAAGCCGGTTTGATTGTCGGCGTAGGTCGTGAATGTCGCCTTGGCGCCCGCGGGGATACCGGTGTTTCTCGGTAAAATCTTGTCGACGCCGCCGCCCATCGTCTCGATACCGAGCGACAACGGCAGCACGTCCAGCAGTAAAACCTCGTCACTCGCACGCGACAACAAGTCGGCTTGGATTGCGGCTCCGTAGGCCACGACCAAGTCCGGATCGATGTCCGACAGCGGCTCTTTGCCAAACACCTCTTTTACATACGAGCGCACCCGCGGCACGCGCGTCGAGCCACCCACCAAGATCACGCCGTTCAGTTCGGATGCCGAAAGGCCAGCGTCGCGCAACGCGCGCCGACACGCCTTGCCCGTTCGCTCCAAGAGCGGCTGAATCCAAGTGTCGAAATCTGCGCGCGTGACCGAAAAGAGCACGTTACCGCCGCCCTTCTGCGGTAGCTCGATGCTGACCTCGGGCGCGTCGGTGAGCGCGTGTTTGGCGCGGCGCGCAGCTTCGAGCGCAATGCTCACCACTTCCGGCGTGCGCGTCTGCTGCGTGGTAGCGCCCATGGCGGTCAGCATGCGCTCGGCGATCTCGCGATCCATGTCGTCGCCGCCGAGCGCGCTGTCACCGCCGGTGCTCTTGACTTGAAACACGCCCTCGTCGAGCAGCAAAATCGTGACGTCGAAGGTGCCGCCGCCCAGGTCATATACGGCAAACAGGCCATTTTCCTGCTTGTCGAGGCCGTAGGCGAGGGCTGCAGCGGTCGGCTCGTTGAGCAAGCGCAATACCTCGAGGCCAGCCAGGCGCCCCGCGTCGCGCGTGGCCTGGCGCTGAGCGTCGTCGAAGTACGCGGGCACGGTGATCACCGCGCCGCCCACGTGCATCAGTTGATCGACCGCGCTCTGCCGCAAACTCTTCAAAATTTCTGCGCTGACTTCGATCGCGCTCGGAGTCAGCTTGCCCAAATCGAAGCGCACCACTGCCGCGTCGCCCGGCACGAACTTGTAAACACCGAGGCGCGTCGTTTCCGCGTCGCCCGCAGCACGACCCATGAAGCGCTTCACGCTCGAAATGGTGCGCTCAGGCTCACGCGTGGCGTAAGACGCAGCGTTGCGCCCCACCAAGACCGAGCCCTCCGCGCCGTAGTGCACGACCGAAGGCAGTAGTGCCGAACCGTCACAAGTAGTGAGCGGCACGGGTCGACCGTCGCGCACGTGCGCAACGATCGAGTTGGTCGTGCCCAGGTCGATGCCGATGGCTTGCGGAGGTGCTTTGGGGTCGAAAATGTCGAGCAGCATGGGAGGCCCTGAAAAACTCACAGCAAATCGTCGGCGATCGACGCGGCTTCGTCGAGGAAGCGGCGGTAGTAGCGCAACTCGCCCATGCGCTTCAGGATTTCTGCCGGATTCGAGTTGGGTGAAGCAAATTCACGGCCGAGCGTCGCCTCGACGCCACCGGCCAGCGCGCGCACTTCGGTGATCAGGCGATCGAGCGCGGGTTCGTTCTTGGTCTGGCGTACTTCGGCCAGCGCTTCGCGGCGCTCCATGACTTCCATCAAGAAGGCGGGCGATGCGGGGGGCTCTTTTCCTTCGCCGGTCGCGACGCCGCGCAGCGCCAAGAGCGCCTCTGCGCGGCGCACCGGATCCTTCAAAATCCGAAAGGACTCATTTACTTCGATGGCGCGACCGAGCGCCATCCGCCGCTCGGCAGCGCCGGACGCGGCGTGCCGATCCGGATGCAGCGCGCGGCTCATGTCGCGGTGACGTTGCTCGAGAGCCGCCAAGTCCAGCCCGAATACGGGCTCGACACCCAATGCCTCGAACGGGTTCACGGTCATCGCCAACGTCCCAACCGGCAGCGTTGCACGCCGATTCTGGCCATCCGCCGAATACTCAGCGAACGGTGAAGGAGTGACCGCAGCCGCAGCTCGACGCTTCTTGCGGGTTCTTGAACTTGAACCCTTGAAACATCAGCGTCTGCTCGTAGTCCAGCACCGAGCCCGCCAAATAGACGAAGCTCTTCTTGTCGACATAGAAACGCACGCCGCCCGCTTCGTACACGGTGTCGCGTTCTTTGGGCGGCGTGTCCTCGTATTGGATGACGTAGCTGAAGCCGGAGCACCCACCACCTTTCACGCCCAGGCGCACCGCCGCATCCGGAGTACCGCGCTGCGCGAGCTTCTTCTTCGCAAACTCTACGGCCTTGTCGGAGATGGTGATCTCGCGACGCGACTTGGGAGCTTCAGAAGGCGAAGCGGCAGACGCTTGGGTCTCGGTGGATGCTGACGATTCCATGGCAATACTCGGTTCTTGAATCAGAGGCTGGCGGTTCTGCCGACGCTGGGCGCGGACACTTCTGGGGCGCTGCCGTCGAGAGCGAGCCGGGCGGCGCGCTTGGCTTTGTAGTCCTCGATCGCGCTCTTGATCGCGTCCTCGGCCAAGACGGAGCAATGAATCTTCACCGGCGGCAAGCTGAGCTCTTCGGCGATTTGGCTATTCTTGATGCCCGCCGCTTCGTCGATGTTCTTGCCCTTGATCCACTCGGTGGCGAGTGAAGAAGATGCGATCGCCGAACCGCAGCCGAAGGTTTTGAAACGCGCATCTTCGATCACGCCTTCGGGGCTGACCTTGATCTGCAAACGCATCACGTCGCCGCAGGCGGGCGCGCCCACGAGCCCCGTGCCGACCGACGGATCGTCTTTGTCCAACGTGCCGACGTTGCGCGGGTTTTCGTAGTGATCGAGCAGTTTATCGCTGTAGGCCATTTTTTTGTTCCTTCTGTCTCAATGAGCGGCCCATTGAATCGATTTGATGTCGATGCCCTGCTGGTGCATCTCATAGAGCGGGGAGAGTTCGCGCAGGCGTTTGACCTTGCCGATGACGAGCTCGGCAACGTAGTCGACTTCTTCCTCGGTGTTGAAACGGCCGAGGCCGAAGCGAATCGATGAATGGGCCAGTTCTTCGTCCAGACCCATCGAGCGCAACACGTAGCTTGGTTCCAAGCTGGCGCTGGTACAAGCCGAGCCGCTGGAGACGGCGACGTCTTTGATCGCCATCATCAAGCCCTCGCCTTCCACGAACGAGAACGAGAGATTCAAGTTCCCCGGCAAGCGCTTTTCGGGGTGCCCGTTCAAGAACACCGAGTCTAGCTCTTTACTGATGGCATTGTGCAGACGGTCGCGCAGGCCGCGGATCCGCTCCGCTTCGGCCACGCCCTCTTGCTTGAAGATGGACACGGCCTTGGCGAACCCAACGATGCCCGGCACGTTCAACGTTCCCGAGCGATTGCCGCGCTCGTGGCCGCCGCCGTCCATCTGCGCGACCAAGCGAACGCGCGGCTTGGAGCGACGCACGTACAGCGCACCCACGCCCTTCGGCCCGTAGATCTTGTGTGCGGTGAGCGACGCCAGATCCACGTTCATGCGGCTGACGTCGAACGGCGTCTTGCCGAAGCCTTGCACGGCGTCGCAATGAAAGAGTACGCCGCGCTTACGCGTAATCGCACCAATCTCGCCGATCGGCTGGATGGTGCCGACCTCGTTGTTGGCGAGCATGACGGACACCAAGATGGTCTTGTCCGTGATCGCCGCCTCGATGTCCGCCGGGTTCACCAAGCCGTCGGGCCCCGCGTTCACGTAGGTGACGGTGTAGCCCTCTTTTTCGAGGCGCTTGCACGAGTCGAGCACGGCCTTGTGCTCGATGGTCGTGGTGATGATGTGATTGCCCTTGGCCTTGTAGTACTCGGCGACGCCCTTGATGGCGAGGTTGTCGCTCTCCGTGGCCCCGGAGGTGAACACGATCTCTTTGCCGGACTCGGCGCCGATATAGTCTGCGATTGTCTCGCGCGCATCCTCCACCGCGGCTTCGGCGTGCCAGCCGTAGGCGTGGGTGCGACTGGCCGCGTTCCCGAAATCTTGCGTGAAATAGGGCAACATCGCTTCGAGCACGCGCTTGTCGAGCGGCGTCGTTGCGTGATTGTCCATGTAGATCGGAAACTTGAGAGCCATGATGCGATTCCTTCAATTCACGCGGCTGCCGGCGACCAACTCCGGAGGATTGGGCTGTTCGGCGTGATGCGCGCAGGACGGGCACGAATGAACCGAGGAAAGTTCTGATTCGCACACGTTGTGACAGGTGGAGAGGAACTCGAGACTAGCCACGAGCTCCGATTCGAGCGCTTTCAGCTCCGCGAGCTTGCTGCGCGTTTCGACCAGCTTGGCGAGGTAAACCTCCTGCAAGCGCATGGCCGCGAACTTGGCGGACGCGGCGTCAGTCTGACCGCGCACCAAGGCTTGAATGTCCGACAACGAAAGGCCCAAATTCTGCAGCTTGATGATCCAGCGCACGCGCACCAGCGCGTCTTGCGCGAACAGCCGGTAGCGACCCTTCGAACGCTCGTGAGCGCGCACCAAGCCGAGTTCTTCATACAGATGAATGGCGCGAACGGTCTTGCCGACGGCCTTGGCCAAGTCACCCACCAAGAGCAACTCCCCCTCGTCCGCGGCATCCATAGGGCGCGACGCTGCGTCCGGGGACGAACCCGGCGCGACGATCGCGAGATGGCGGTGGGAGTTACGGTCGCTCATGGACTACATTGTAACCCTAACCCTAACGTATGCGTCAGGGTTTAACTGGCTCGCCTGATATAGTGAGCCGTCACGCATCTGTCAATCACCGAGCGCCAGCTCATTAAATCAATAAATTCCAGCTATTAACGCTTGAGAGCCACGTTCACTCGGAGTAACCGTAGGAATTCGCCCGCGGCTCGAGGCGTTGGCAGGCTCGTGGGCCGGCGTCGTACCAGCCAAAGATCGCGACGCGGAGTCGGGTCTTTCAGCCGGACGGACACCAGCCCGTCGGCGCGCGAGTCCGCCGGGCTCAGGTAGCCCGCGGGCAGAATGGTCGAGGCGAGCCCGGCCCTGACCACCTCACACAGCGCTTCCGCCGAAGACAGCGTGAGCACGACCTTGGGCTCGAAGCCGGCGGCACGACACGCCTCGTGGATGATCTCGCCCGTGAACGTCGGTCCCGGAACGAGCACCAGCGGACGCGTGGCGAGCGCGGCCATGCGCACCACTTTTCGTCGCGAAAGCGGGTCGCTCTTGCGCACCAGCAGTACGAGCTCTTCACGGCGCAGGAGCTCTCGATCGACATCACGCAACGCGAAGCTCGGCGCGCCCGCGACGAACCCGAGATCCGCCTGACCACTAGCGACGGTTCTAGCAATCTTCTCGGCCGCAAGCGTGCGCACGGACAATTCGACGGCAGGATAGGCACTCGCGAATGCGGCCAAGGCCCGAGGCAGCAGACTCACGCACGCGCTCTGCACCGCGCACAGTCGAAGCTGGCCACGTACCCCGCTCACCACCTCGGCCAAGTCATCCTGCACGGCGCCGAGTGAGGCCAAGGCTTGCCGAGCTCGCTCAGCGAGACGCTGCCCCGCTTCGGTCACACGCAACGGAGCCCGAGCGCCTCGCTCCAAGAGACGCACCCCGAGTTCCGACTCGAGCCGTGACAGCGCGTGCGAGATCGTAGGCTGCGCTGCGTGTACTCGGCGCGCCGCGGCGGTGACACCACCGTTGTCCACGCACGCCAGAAAATAGGAAAGGTCGCGAAGTTCCATGGCACAATCATTCTAGCTGTGAATGATAATCATCGATATCTATCATTAGTCTGAATGTGCCCTCGGTGTCAGGTTGCTAGCCATGAATAGCCCCTGGAACCCCGTTCTGTACGATGACCGCGCCGCATTCGTCTCGGAGCTCGCTTCCGACCTCGTGCTTTGGTTGCGCCCGCGGCAGGGCGAGAGAATTTTGGACCTCGGCTGCGGCACCGGCACGTTGACTGCCCAGATCGCTCGCCAAGGGGCGCACGTCACCGGCGTCGATCGCTCACCCGAGATGATCGAGAGCGCTCGCGAGAAATACTCCGGGCTCGTCTTCGACGTGGCCGACGGCCAAGCCTTGGGCTACGCCGCCGCATTCGACGCAGTGTTTTCCAATGCCGCGCTGCATTGGATGCCGCGCGCCAGCGACGTCCTCCGCGGCGTCGAGCGCGCGCTCGTCCCCGGCGGTCGCTTCGTGGCGGAATTCGGCGGCGCGGGTTGCGTGCAAACCGTCGTCAATGCGGTCGCAGAGATCTTGGGTGAATGGGCAATCGATCCCGCACCGTACATCAGCTGGTTCTTTCCGAGTCCAGGCCGGTATGCGGGGTTGATGGAGGAAAGTGGGCTGGTCGTGCGCGAACTGCGCTACTTCGAACGCCCCACGCCGGTCGCAGGCGAAGCCGGTCTGTCCACCTGGCTCGCGCTCTTTCAAGCGAACCTGATGACGGATCTCGGCGATCGCTGGCCCGAGTTGTGCCGAAAGGCGTCGGAGCGCTGCCAGCGAGCGCTGTTTCGCGATGGTCAGTGGTGGCTCGACTACGTCCGTCTGCGCGTTGTCGCGACAAAGCCTTGATTCGGCCGCGCCAATGTCCACTCCGAGTCGCGTTGGCCACGCGCGCCGCTCACGTGGGTGTAACGCGCAGGTGTCTGCTCAGAAACTTACGCGAAATACCGCGCGCGTTAGCAAGGAGTGTCATCCGAGGACGCCGTGACGCAATCTCTGACAGGCCTCCAAGTGATCTCGTTCGAGAGTCGCTTGAAGAATGAAACCACGGCGCTGCTCGAAAAGCATGGCGCCCGTGTCCTCGCCGCCCCCGCGCTGAGGGAAGTTCCCCTCAGCGAGATCCCGGAAGCGAAAGCCTTCGCCGAAGCGGTTTGTAGGGGGGCGATCGACGTGCTCGTGCTACTCACAGGCGTCGGCGCAACCCTCTTGCTCAAGGCAGCGTGCAACTACCGACCGCGCGCGGAATTGATCCTAGCGCTGTCCAAGGTGACGTTGGTTTGCCGCGGACCCAAGCCTTCGAACGCGCTCAAACCGTTTGGACTTCGCCCCACCTTCAGCGTGCCCGAACCCAACACTTGGCGGGAAGTGTTGCGAAAACTAGACAGCGAGTTGCCCGTGGCGGGCAAGCGCGTCTGGGTCCAAGAGTACGGGTCGCGCAACCTGGACCTGCTTCACGCGCTCAGCGCGCGCGGCGCAGACGTACGTGCCATCCACGTGTACAGCTGGACGCCGCCCGAGGACACCGCGCCGCTCAAAGCGGCGGTCCTCAAAATCGTCCGCGTGCAAGCACACGTGGCGCTGTTTACCAGCGCGCAACAGATCGAACACGTGCTCTCGGTCGCCCGTGAGCTCGGCATGGCTCCCGCCGTACGGCGCGCCCTGAGCAACGACATCGTCGTTGCCTCGGTCGGTCCCGTGACGAGCGAAGCACTCGAACGTCACGGCATTTCCACCGACATCATTCCCGGCCACCCCAAGCTCGGACACCTGATCCTCGCCGTGGCACGCCGTGCGCGAATGTTGGTGGGCGAAAAACGCGAGCGGTCGGGGCAAGCCTCAGCGGGGTTCGCGCGCATCGGCAAGTAGCTTCGAAGCGTCCCCGGACCAACAAAGCGCCCTTCGAGGCACGCCACCGGATTATGAGCGCCCACCCACCGCACCCGGGGTGTGCGCCACGGAGACCGCACCCGGGGTGTGCGCCGCAGAGACCGCACCCGGGGTGTGCGCCACGGAGACCACCACGGAGACCGCACCCGGGGTGTGCGCCACGGAGACCGCACACCCGGGGTGTGCGCCACGGAGACCGCACACCCGGGGTGTGCGCCACGGAGACCGCACACCCGGGGTGTGCGCCACGGAGACCGCACACCCCGGGTGCGGTCTCTCTCCCTCAAATCGAATAACTCTGCACGAACACTTTCGCGTCGACCACGTCGACCGCGACGGGATCACCCGGTTCGACTTGCAGCGCTTCGAGATCGCCTTTCGACATCAAGACCACGACGCTTTCGCCGGTGGGCAGCGAAACGTAGACTTTGACGTAGCCGCCGACACGCGTGAGGCGCTCGATTTTGCCGAGATCGACGGGATTTTCTCCGTTGGGGCGACGGACGCGCATGTTGTGCGGGCGGACGAAGGCTTGCACGGGGGTGCCTTCACCGGCGCCGGCGGGCGCGCGAACAGAATTCGAACCGACTTTGGCTTCACCGTCGCTGACACGGCTCTTGATCACGTTGGCGCCGCCCAAGAAGGAAGCCACGAATTCGTCGGCCGGGTGATCGTAGAGATCGTGTGGGCTCCCAGCTTGCGCGACCTTGCCTTGGCTCAAGAGCACGATGTGCTGTGAGAGCTCGAGCGCTTCTTCTTGGTCGTGCGTGACCAGAATGGTCGTAATGCCAGTCTGCTCGTGCAGGCTGATCAGCCATTCACGGAGCTCGAGCCTCACCTGTGTGTCCAGGGCGCCGAACGGTTCGTCGAGCAAGAGCACCTTGGGTTCGATGGCCAGGGCACGAGCAAGCGCGACGCGCTGGCGCTGACCGCCGGAGAGCTGCGACGGAAAGCGGGTACCGTATTCGGGCAGCTGCACGAGTGACAGTAAGTCGGCGACTCGCTTTTGCACCTGGGCCTTGGGCAGACCGCGGATCTTCATGCCGAACGCGATGTTCTCCGCGACCGTCATGTGCTTGAACAAGGCGTAGCTTTGAAACACGAAGCCGACGTTGCGGTGTTGCGGCGAGACCGTCGTGACGTCCTTGCCGTCGATGTAGACGCGCCCTTGGTCTGGTGTCTCGAGGCCGGCGATCAAGCGCAGCAGTGTCGACTTGCCAGAACCCGAGGGGCCGAGCAGCGTGGTGATTGCCTTGGGCTGCGCTTCGAACGAGACGTTGGCGACAGCCGCGGCGTCGCTCGAATTACCGAAGCGTTTGATGATGTTTTCGACCCGCACGGTCATGGCACGACTCCTTCGAGACTGACGGCGCCGCGCACCGGCGCGAGCGCGCGAGCCGAAGCATCACGTCTTGCCTGGCGGCTGGAAGCGGCCCACTCGGCGACCTTCTTTACCACCAACGTGACCAGTGCCAGCGCGGACAAGAGCGACGCCACCGCGAACGCCCCCACGAAATTGTATTCGTTGTACAAGATCTCGACTTGCAGCGGCATGGTGTTTGTCATTCCGCGGATGTGCCCGGACACCACGCTGACCGCGCCGAATTCGCCCATAGCGCGCGCGTTACACAAGATCACACCGTAAAGCAGACCCCAGCGCACCTTGGGCAGCGTGATCCGCCATAGAATTTGCAGGCCGTTTGCACCCAGCGTGAGCGCCGCCTCCTCTTCGTCACTGCCCTGCGCTTGCATCACCGCGATCAACTCGCGAGCGACCAACGGAAAAGTGACGAAGGTCGTGGCCATGGCGATGCCAGGGACGGCAAAAATGATCTTCACGTCGTGCTCGCTGAGCCATGGGCCGAACCAACCGCGGGCACCAAACAACAACACGAAGATCAAGCCCGAGATCACGGGCGAGACGCTGAACGGCAGATCGACCACGGTGATCAGCACGCTCTTGCCCCAAAAATCGTACTTGGAGATGAGCCACGCAGCGGCGATGCCGAACAGCACATTGAGCGGCACCGCGATGCCCGCGGTGACCAAAGTGAGCCGAATCGCGTCGAGGGTGTCGTCTTGCGTCAGCGCAGCCAAGTACGGCCCCGCGCCCTTGGAGAAGGCCGAGACGAACACCGTCGCGATCGGCGCGACCAAAAAGATCCCCAAGAACAAGAGCGCGACGAGGATCAGCAGTAGGCGAATCCAAAGGCTTTCACCAACTTGGGTATCGCGACGATGAGCACTGCCGGCCCTCTGCGTGACGATGCCGCTCATGCTTCCGCCCGCCGCGCCCAACGCTCGAGCAAGTTGACCAAGAACAGCATCGCGAACGATGCGCCGAGCATGACCGCCGCGATCGCCGTCGCGCCCGCGTAGTCGTACTGCTCGAGCTTGGTCACGATCAAGAGCGGCGTGATCTCCGTACGCATGGGCATGTTGCCGGAGATGAACACGACCGAGCCGTATTCACCGAGGGCACGCGCGAAGGCCAGCGCAAAGCCAGTCAAGGTGGCGGGCAAGAGCGCTGGGAAGATCACGCGCCGAAAGGTTTGGAAGCGCGTTGCGCCCAGGATAGCCGCGGCTTCTTCGACGTCCGGATCGATTTCCTCCAACACCGGTTGCACGGTACGGACCACGAACGGGATGCCGATGAAGGTCAGCGCCATGGTCACCCCGAGCGGTGTGAACGCGACCTTCAGACCGAGTTTTGCCAATGGTTCGCCGAGCACACCGTGCTCCGCGTAGACCGTAGTGAGCGCAATGCCAGCGACCGCGGTAGGAAGCGCAAACGGCAAATCGACCAACGCATCGACGATACTGCGCCCGGGAAAGCGGTAGCGCACCAAGACCCAAGCCACGAGCACACCGAACACCGCGTTGAGTAGCGAGCCGACGAATGCCGAGCCGAAACTCAAACGGTACGCGGCCAGCGCGCGGTCGTCCGTGACCTTGAGCCAAAACTCGGCCGGGCCGAGTGAGCTGGCCTTGATCACCATCGCGGAGAGCGGGAGGAGCACCAATAGCCCGACGTAAAGCACGGTGTAACCGAGCGATAGCCCGAAGCCCGGCAGCACTCCGCGAGTCTTGAAGCGCATGGCCCTAAACTCACTTCTTCGGTTGATAGATCTGGTCGAAGATCCCGCCGTCGTTGAAGTGCGTCGGTTGAGCTTTGGACCAGCCCCCGAACAGCTCATCGACCGTGAACAGCTTCACGTCCGGGAATTGGTCCTTGTATTTGGCGACGGCCGCGGGGTCACGCGGGCGGTAGTGGTTCTTGGCCACGACTTCTTGGCCTTCCGGCGTATACAGGAACTTCAGGTAGGCCTCGGCTACTTCACGAGTCCCATGCTTGTCGACGTTCTTGTCGACCACGGTTACGGGTGGCTCGGTGAGCACGCTGATCGAAGGAGCGACCAACTCTAGGTTGTCTTTGCCGAACTCGGCCACGCTGAGGATGGCTTCATTCTCCCAGGTGACCAGCACGTCACCGATCTTGCGCTCGACGAAGGTGGTCGTGGCGCCACGGGCACCGGAATCGAGCACGGGCACGTTCTTGTACAGCTTGCTCACGAACTCGCGCGCCTTGGTGTCGTCGCCCCCCGGTTGCTTGAGCGCGTAGCCCCAAGCCGCGAGGTAGTTCCAACGCGCGCCGCCGCTGGTCTTCGGGCTGGGCGTAATCACTTGCACGCCTTCACGAATCAGATCATTCCAATCTTTGATCTTCTTGGGGTTGCCCTTGCGCACCACGAACACGATGGTCGACGTGTATGGAGCGCTATTTTGAGGCAGGCGCGTTTGCCAATTGTCCGGAATCAACTTGCCTTTGTCGGCCAAGATCGCAACGTCGTAGCCGAGAGCCAAGGTGACGACGTCTGCTTCTAGACCGTCGAGCACCGCGCGTGCCTGCTTGCCGCCGCCGCCGTGCGATTGATTCACCTTCACGTCTTGGCCCGTCTTGTCCTTCCAATATTTGGCGAAGACGGTGTTGAACTCTTGATACAGCTCGCGGGTCGGGTCGTAGGACACGTTGAGCAACGTCACCGGTGCCTTGCTGGGAGCGGCAACGGCGGCGGCGTTCGAACCTGCGGGAGCAGTAGTCGCCGCGTCGGATTTCTTGTTGCACCCGGCGAGCCCGGCGCTGGCGGCCACGAGCAACAGCGCAGCACGTGCGAGTGAGAGACCGAAGGCACGACGCGCTGCACGCGCTTGCAAAGACGACTTGGGAGACTCGGCTGTCGATGATGAGGACTGATTCATGGCAATTCTCGTACGCGCGCGCTCGGTGGAACGCGCAAGGGGATGAGGGGACGGTTCGAATCCTTGGTCTTGTCGAGAGCGATGCTCTTCACGAGATCGGCCAAACTCATGGCCTCGAGGACGCGCAGGGCGGCGTCACCCATCACCCCGAGCGCGGCATGGGCAGCACACTGCCCCGGCCCTGGACACTCGACGCAGCGCACGGGATGGTCCCAATTGAGGCACGGAAACGGAAATGCGGCGCCGTCCAAGACGCGCACGACCGAGGCTACATTGATCTCGCTGGCAGGGGCGCGTAGCGAATAACCCCCATGGGGCCCTCGACTACTCGTGAGCAGACCACTGCGGGTGAGTTGACGTAAGATGGTGTCCAGAAACCGGCGCGGAATCCCTTCACTAGCCGCGATTTCCGCGGCCAATAGCGGTTGCCCCTGAGCCGAATTGGCCAGTTGGGACAGCGCCCGAAGGGCGTAGACGGTCTTGCGGGTCACCATAAGTCTACCAACGCGATAGATATTGTTCCTAATCGCCTACCCTGAACCTGTCAAGCAACGAAGCCGCGGCTGTCTCGCGAAACAGCGAAGCAGCTGGCGAACGTCGGCCCAATGCGGCTACAAGGGACGAACATGGCAGCCGCAAAAGCCCGCAAAAAAGTGGAACCGGAACCCAGAGCCCGCCCCCGTGTGGCGTCTGGCTCAGGAGACGAACTGGGAGCAGCCGAGGTCGCTCGACGCGTCGCCGATGGTCTGAAGCGCTTCCGCAAGGCTCGAGGGCTGTCATTGGACGACTTGGCCAGCAAGAGTGGGGTGAGCCGCGCCGCCCTTTCGCAAATCGAAGGCACGCGCACGAACCCGACGCTGTCGGTGCTGTGGAAGGTGGCCGTCGGCTTGGACGTGCCGTTCCACGAGCTGCTGGGCACTTCTGAAGAAGGTGGGGCCAAAGTGCTCCGCGCTGGCGATACGCCGCCGCTGAAGAGCGGGGACGGTCGGATGGAAAGCCGCCTGCTCTCGCCGGGCGGGTCATCGCCCGACCTGGAGATCTACGAGCTTCGCTTCCTACCCAAGGCGGTTCACCGCAGCGAACCTCACGGACGCGGCACGATGGAAACGCTGGTGGTGATGACCGGGGCATTGCGGCTCCAAGTGCAGGACGCGGAGTACGAGCTCTTGCCGGGCGATACCATCTTCTTCAAAGCGGACGTGCCGCACGTCTACGAGAACCGAGCGAGCCACGAAACCCGCTGTTTCAACGTGATTCGCTACGCGCGCGAGAGCTGAAGCGAGGGCTGGGGGCTCGCGAGACACGAGCCCCCAAGCATGCTTGGCTCAGCGCTGCTCGCGACGACGACGCCAAGCGAGGCCGGCCGCGCCGATCAACAGTGTCAGGGCGAACGCGCTCGATGCATGACCCGGAGTGCCGATCGAGCAACCGAGATCTCCGTCGTCTTCCAAGGGCGGCGGTGGGATGGGCTTACCGCCGCTTCCGCCTCCGCCGCTGGCTCCGCCTTTGCCACCGTTAGGCGCAGCACCCGCCTCACCTGCTGCCCCTCCCTCTTCGCTCGGACCTGCGCTATCGCCGCCATCGCCGCCATCGCCCGTGTTGGCTCCGCCGGCGACCGAGGCTTGACCGCCTCCGCCCGCCGAACCTCCGCCACCCGCGCCGCCTTCACCCGAGGGAACCGGCGCAAGCGGCTTCAGGTAGTTGGCGAGCACGTAGTCTGCGATCTGGTGACCCAGTGCGATGCCCGTGTCGTTGCTGAAGCGGTAGTGAATGCCGCCGTAAATACGGCTAGTTGCGTTTTCTTGCTCGACATCGCTGAACTTTTCGAAGCCGCGGGTGACGCCCGTCAGAGAGTCGGAGCCCACCGCGAACGAGACCTCGTCGGAGCCGAACACGGTCGCTAGCAAGTGTCCGCCACCGCCACCAGTAATGCTGTGCCCGCTTGGGTATTCGGGATGATTCGGCGTCTCGAGCAACGGGAGCCAAGTCGTGTCTGGCACGGCTGCGGCGTTGCCGTAGTCCACGTCGGTGTTGATGGCGGTGATCGGCCGCCAATAGCCGTATTGGTACTTGGCGTCCCAGACCGCGATCCGCGTGTCGGCCAAAGTGATGTTGAGCAACGCGAACAAGCGCGCGTTCTCTGCCAGCGAAAAATCCTTGGCCTTGGAGACCGAGCGCGCGATGGCGTTGAACGGCACGTGCGTCGGTTGCTTCCAGAAATTTGCGATCTGAGTCTGCTCGGCGGTGCGCGTCGTGCTGTCGATCTTTCCGAGCGATTGGGTCTCCAGATAGGCCGTCGCAAACTCGCTACTGGTGATCGCCGGCGGCGCCGCAGGCCGCAATTGTTCGGGTGAAGTCAGGGCAAATGGCTTGACGCTTCGCCACCACGGTTCCGACGCGGCAAGTGGAGCCGACGACGTATCCGCGCGCGGCGTCGGACGCCATTTGCCCGGGTCGGTGCTGCCCGGATACGTCGCCGTGGCGGTCGAGCCATCGCCAATGCGTAGCGTGAAAATGTCCACGGCCGCTGCCTTACCGAGCTCGAGGCCGTGCTGCTTCGCCTCGCCGTCCGGGATCTCCGTCAGGCTTTGCGCCAGCAAGGTGTCGAGCGTTGGCTTCTCGTTCGGAAACTGCAGGACGAGCGCCCAGTACACCGCGCTCGCGACCGCGGCCGGTTGCGACACCGGCAATGTCGGGGTGAGCGAGGCGTGGTACGGCTCGTGAGTCTTCGTCACCGCGTTCACCGCCTCGTAGGCGGCGATGTGAGCGATGGCGAGCGTGCGCGTCGCCGGATTCGGGCCCAGCCCGAGCTTCCGGATCTCGTCGACGGCGTTCTTGTTCCAATCGGTGACGACATCGGCGCGGGCGCTGAGCGGCAGCGCGCTGAGCAGGGCAAAAGCGGGCAGAGCAAATGTTAGGCGCATGAACGGCGATTTAAGCCGGCTGCCGCGCCAATTCAAGACAAATGTCTCTTATTAGAGACATGAAGTAGATTCCTCAGCGCACGGACACTAGGAAGCTACGGAAAGATTGGCCGCCCCGAGAATCA
>Ga0247766_1000103_pt1 | contig 17836 bp, 15 predicted proteins | sample UWRJL223509R6_FD_179946 | JGI IMG/M metagenome (GOLD analysis project Ga0247766, IMG submission 179946) | Plant litter microbial communities from Arlington Agricultural Research Station in Wisconsin, United States - UWRJ-L223-509R-6 | ecosystem: Environmental > Terrestrial > Plant litter >... | reverse complement strand
TGCTGGTTCAGGGTGACTGAGTCGGCGGGTTCTCCGCGCACTTCGAGCTCTGGACGGGGTTACTCGGTCCAGAAATCTTGGACCATCCACACCTTGCCCGTGGGCGTCGTGTAAAAACCGCACGCGGTGTGGGTGGAGTTGCCCACCATGTTGTCGTAGTGGCCGCCGCCGGGCCCCTCCGCCCACATCGTGTCGAGGCAGCCGCCCAGGGTGCTCTCCACGCTGGCATAGCCTGGACACTCGTTTTGTCCTGCTCCGCGCCACTCGACTTGGTTCAGACAGGCATCGAAAGCGCCGTGCGCTTTGCCTGACTCCGAGTCTGATTTGGCCTGTCCGTCAACGCAGGGTTCGGCAGACGCCAAGCGCGGGATTGGTGAAAGCCCTTTGCTCGCACGCAGCGCATTCGTGCGATCTACACAGCGGATACGCGCGTCGCCGTACATGTCTCCTGTGTTCGAGCTGCCCGCAGCATTGGCGCTGCCTGCTGCATTGGCACCGCCCGCAGCGTTGGCACTGCCCGCGACGCCATGGTCGCCAACATCGCTCGCGTCGCTGCAACTCAGCGTCAGACCGAAGCACAAGAGCGTCGCCAAATAACGCATACTCTCAGCATCCCACGAGAGCAGGGCGCCGCGCTCCGTCGATTCAGCCTGGCTCGTGATCGGTCTTACTTTTGCGTACCCCCGATTGTGTGCCTGCGAGCGGTACGCTCACCCATTTCCGGACGAGCGGACACGATGTGAGTGCTCGGTCATTCCGTTCAAAGTCCGTCGCTGCGTGGCCACCGCGCCGCGGGTCACTGGATGTCAGTGACGTTGCCGCTGACATTCCCCTCGAAGGTGTTGCCGGTGAGGTAGTCCGTCGGGTCAGTGTCGGCCTTCTTCAAACCCCAGGTCGCAGAGTTGCTGATCGTGGAGTTGCTGAGCTGAATCGGCGTTTTGGCTGTGATGGCACTATCGAGCACGCCTCCGCCTCCCGCGTGGTCGATCACCGAGAAATCTAGCTGGACGGTGGCTCCAAGCTCTGCGGAGATGCCGCCCCAATTGCTGGAATCGCGCGCGCTAAATAGGATCTGGGACCCCGAAATGCCGAGCGCTTTCAAGGTGCCGCCTGCTAAAACGTAGAGCGAACTGCCCGGTGCGCTGAGTAGCGCAACGCCGGGCTGCAAGCTCAGGCTCGCGCCGCCAGTGATCTGCAAGCCAGAGAGCGAGTAGGGGACGCCTAGGTCACGAAGGGTGACGCTGGCGTCGACGGACGGGAACGCGAGGTCGATGAGGTTCAGCCCGTTGCCCGTGAGCTGGCTACTGACCGGCACCTCTGCGCCACCGACCTTGGTGGCTTTGACGGCGGCCTTTGCCGCTCCAGACACGATGAGCGTGGAACTCTTTGGGGCAAAGCCGACCGTGTTCACGCCGTTCGTGCCCGAATTTCGGACTTGCACGCCTTGTACGAGCAGCGGCATCTCCAAGGTCAACGCAGCCTCTGTGCCGCCCGCGTCGGCGATTAGCACGTTCTTGAGGACGCTCTCGCTCTTGACCCCGCTGCGAAAGATCATGCCCGCCCAATAACCCGCAGTGTCCGTCTCGCCGCAGAACAGGATCGGCGCCTCCACCGTGCCTGCGGCGACGATCGTGGCGTGCCCGCCCCCGGGCCAGCCGAATTCGACGGTCGCGTCGTGGCCGACGATGATCTTGGTACCGGGGGTGATGGTGAGCGTTGGCTCATTGCGCATGCTCAACCCCTTCGGCAAATGAATCACACCGCTCCAGACGGTATCCTGCGTGACCGGGTCGGTGATGACCGTTGCGCCCGTGACGTTGTGGCTGCCACAACCGAGCTGGCTCGTTATCAGGTCGGTTTGAGGCAGGTCTCCGCCTGCGCTACCACCTGCGCCGCTTTCGCCTGCGCTGCCACCGTTGCCCTCGCTGTGATCCCGCGCACCGCCGCTCGATTCGGAGTCACCGCCCGCGCCGTCCGAGTGGTCTCCAGCGCTGCCCGTATCATCGCCTGCGCTGTTTCCGTCTCCGCTGTTCCCGGAGTTGCTGCCTCCGGCGTTGTGTGCGGGCTGGCCTTGGACCAAGCATTCGTTCCCCTTGCGCGCGGTTCCGGGACCGCACCTCAAAGGTTCATCACTGCACGATGCAATCGCCACCACGGTTACACCGAGACCCGCCCAGTACCAACGCTTCATCACTTTCTTTCCGTAACCGAAATCAGGCGCATTCGCAACGCGGATCTCACGCTTCTTCTAGCGGCTACGACGGTTCCGAGACCGCCACGTTCGAGGAGCGCGCTGCGGAGTCGGCCGCATCACTCCACAGGCTGTCGGCGCTAATCCCCATGCTCACGATCAACTCGTCCGCGCAGCGGAGGCGGCGGCTGATTTCGCGGGAGATGTTCAGAATGAGGAGCGCGTAGGCCTCGATGTCGCTGCCGTAGAGCTTGGCCAGCTCGGCGAGCTCGAGGACGTAAACCGTAGCCACGCCTCGTGCGCGCGCGCTCGCCGAGCGGGGCTGAATGTCGATTAGCGACATTTCTCCCAAGCAGTCGCCTTGCGTCAGGATCGCGAGCCGCTGCTCGGCCCCAGCCTTACCTTGCTTGAAGATCTCGATTTCGCCGCTGCGAACTAGGAACATGCTGCGAGCGGGATCACCCTCGCGCAGCAACTGCTCGCCCGCTACCAGCTCCAACGTCCGAACCGAGCTCGCGATCAGCTCGATGACCCGCTCGGGCAGCCCAGCGAAGATCGGAGTGCGCGCCAAAAATTCGCGATCGAGCTCCGCCCTTGGCTTGGACATGAAGCGAGTCTACGCCTGACCGCTGGCGACTCGCAAACGTTGGTGACAGTCCGGCGAGTCGCGCGAAATCTCAGCGTTCTTGGTGATACATGCGCATGGCGATCGGCGCGCTGATGGCGACGATGACCGCTGAAGCCGCGAGCGTCCACACGACGTCGGCACCAGCGTCGGTGCCGTGCATCAAACCTCGTGCCGCGGTAGTGAGATGCGAGACCGGGTTGATGTGCACGAATGCTTGCAACCAGCCGGGCATCGTCTTCGGTTCGACGAAGATGTTGCTGGCGAACGTGAGCGGCATCAGGAACAAGAAGCTCGTCGTCATTACCGACTCGGGCGTCTTCACCAGCATGCCGAAGATGATCCAAATCCAGGATACTGCGAAGGCGAAAACCAGCACTAGGCCGAACGCGAGCAACACGCCGAGTGCGCCGGCCGCTGGACGAAAACCGAGCACGAGCCCGAGCCCGATGATCAACAGCGACGCTACCGAGTAGCGAAACAGATCACCGGCGAGCGCGCCCAGCACCGGCGACGGCTGCCACATGGGAAGCGAGCGGAAGCGATCGAACAAGCCCTTCTGAATGTCGGTGTTGAGTCCAACACCCGTGTAGACCGTGATGAAGACCACGGTCTGAACCAGAATGCCAGGTAGCAACGACTGGATGTACACCTCTGGCGATCCGGCCAGCGCCCCGCCGAACATGTACGTGAAGAGTAGCGTGAACATGATCGGCGTCACGGTCACGTCGAACAGTTGGAATGGCACGTGCTTGATCTTCAACATCGCGCGCCACGCCAAGGTGATGATGGTCGAGAGTGCGCTGGCCGGCTGCGGGCGTGCGGTCAGCTTCAGGGGCGCATTGCCCGCAGGCAGGTCGTCCATGCTCACTTTGCAAGCTCCTTTTCGGCGACGGTTGGCTCGGGCGGTCGCCCCGTCAGGGTAAAGAACACGTCGTCTAGACTGGGTGCACCCAGGGAGAAATCAGTCAGCTCGATCCGAGCGCTGCAAAGCGCGCTCAGAACTTCGGCGGCGACGGAGGCGTTCGCAACCGTCACGGAAATAGCGGTCGGGTCGGTGTTGGGGATCACTGTGTCGCCCACGACGCGGCTGACGAGCGCGCGCGCCTCCTCTCGCCTTGCCGGATCGGCCAACTGGAAACGCAGCGCATTGCCGCCGATCGACGACTTGAGCTCGTGACTCGTGCCCTCCGCGATCACGCGTCCATGGTCGATGACCGCCATGCGCTCGGCAAGGCGGTCCGCCTCTTCCAAGTACTGCGTGGTGAGGAGTACGGTCGTGCCGTCCGCCGCGATCTGCCGAACGAGGTCCCAGACCTGGTTGCGACTGCGCGGATCGAGGCCAGTGGTGGGTTCGTCCAGGAATAGGATTTCTGGGCGCGTGACGAGGCTGGCCGCGATGTCGATTCGTCGCCTCATGCCACCCGAAAAAGTGCGCACTTGCTTGCTGGCGGCCTCGGCCAGGCCGAACACCGAGAGCAGCTCCGTCGCGCGCTCACGGGAATCGCCCCATGACATGCCGAGCAAGCGGCTTACCAACACCAGATTCTCTTGCCCCGTCAGGTCCTCATCGACCGATGCGTATTGCCCGGTGAGGCTCACCTTTTGACGGACTGCTGCGCTCTCGCGCTCGACGTCGAGTCCGAGCACGGTCGCTTTGCCGCTGGTCGGCTTGAGCAGCGTCGTGAGCACGCGAATCGCGGTAGTTTTCCCAGCTCCATTGGGGCCAAGCAGGCCGTATACGGAGCTGCCGCGAATCGCGAGGTTCAGCTCGTCGAGCGCGTGCTTTTCACCGAACGTCTTCCGCAGGCGTTCGGTCTCGATGGCGTTGCTCATGCCACCTCGTCCGAGATCGCTCGCGTGCTGTCAAGGACTTGCTGAGGCAGCTAGCCCCTCTGCGCACGTGCGACGATGCGATTGCGGCCAAGCTGCCACGCACGCGCTCAGTCGTTGCCATAGTCGTGTCAACTGCAGTGGGTGAAGCGGCAGCCAATTCTCATGCAGCAACGACCCTGCTTGGGAATGGAATGCGTTGGCGCGTGTTGTGCATTGAAGAGCCATTTTCCAAGGAGGACACATGGGATTTTTTGGCCGTTTGTTGGGCGTAGAGAGCGACGCGGACCGGCAACCCTCGCCAGCCGTTCGTGGCACCGGACCGGCGTTACCGGTCGACCCGGAGCAGCAGGCGCTCGAACGTTACCGGTACATGCTTCGCACGGCGCCACCCGAAACGCTGGAGCAAGCTCACGCAGAGGCGTTCGCCAAGCTCACCAGTGAGCAACGCCAGCGCCTGCTCTCAGACTTGGCTGCGGCCGCGCCAGCCGCCGAGCGAGGCGCGATTGCCGCCACTTCGGCGGACGACGCGCAGGCGCTCGCACGAGTCGCCACGCGCGCGGAGGTGCGCCAGCCCGGCGTTCTGGAACGCACGATGGGTTCTGGAGCGATGGGCTTCGGGGCGAACTTACTGTCGAGCTTTGCGATGGGCTTTGTCGGCAGCATGGTCGCTCAGAGCTTCTTTTCTGCGATGGGTGGCTTCGATGGCGCCCAAGCGAGCGCAGCGGAGACGAGCAACGATGACTCCGAGCTTGCCGAAAACGACTCGGAGCTTGCCGACGAGGACGACGGCTTCGATGACGGCGGCGACATGGATGGCTTCGACGTCTGAGCCCTAGCCCTGAGCGCTCGGAGGTTTCGGCCTCTGAGTGCTCTCGGCGTCGGAAGTGTCCTCGCTTTCGGCGGCAGCGCACACAGCCGCTGGGCTCTGAGCGCCTGGCTTCACGAACCTCAGCACGGCAAAGGCCATGATGGCGGTGAACACGGCGAGCACATAGGCTCCCACCCCCGTCGCGGAGCCGAGCGCTCCCGCTACCCAAACACTAGCGGCCGTCGTGATGCCCGAGACATGGCCGCGGTTTTGGATGATCGCACCAGCGCCCAAAAAGCCGATGCCCCCGATCACTCCCTGGAGGACTCGGGTAGGATCGAAGCCTTCGCCCGTTTTTGGTGAGAGGTGATCGCCGACCTCGAAGCCAAGCAGCGTGAAGCTGGCGGACCCGAGCGCAACCAACATGTGCGTCCGCAGCCCAGCAGGCTTGTCCGCACGCTCGCGATCCCAGCCGATCAATCCTCCGATGGCGATCGCCACCAGCAGGCGGAGCGCGACCTCCGTCACCGAGGCGCCCTTCGTCAAGGTTACGTCCATGCCCGAACGAAGCAACTTGCGTACCTATTCGACGCAGGCGGAGGTCCCTCGCCCCAGTTTCGCGCTTGCGGAGCGGTAAACCGCGTGCGAGACGTTCAGCGTGTCAGCTTCCGTCGTGTCTCGTGCCATTCCTCGCATCGACCCTCGCGCCAGCCTCGACGCCAGCGTGGTCAGTTTCCTCGAGGCGCTCGCGCAGGCCGGGTTTCGCGGAGACATTCGCAGTGACTATGGCACCAGGCTCACCGCGGCTACGGACAACAGTATTTATCAGCAGCTGCCGCAAGCCGTGATTTTCCCGCGTGAGCAGCAAGACGTGGTGCTCGCGACGCGGCTCTTGGCCGAGCCGCGCTTCGAGGGCGTGTCGCTCACTGCGCGGGGTGGTGGTACCGGCACCAACGGTCAGGCGCTCACCGGCGGCGTGGTGATGGATCTGTCACGTCATATGCGTGGCATCTTGGAGCTCAATTTGGCGGAGGGCTGGGTTCGCGTGCAACCGGGCGTGGTGCTCGATGATCTCAACGCGTACCTGAAGCCGCACGGCGTGTACTTTGCCGCCAATCTCTCGCCCAGCAATCGCGCCACCATGGGCGGCATGATCTCCACGGACGCGAGCGGGGAGGGCTCGCGTTTGCATGGCAAGACGAGTCGTCACGTGCTCGATCTGTCACTCGTGCTGCGCGGTGGGGTCGAGCATCGCACGCGCAGGCTGAGCGGTACCGAGCTCGCTGAGATCTGCGCGCGCACGGACGTGTTGGGCGAAGCGTATCGGCTCGTGCGCGAGATCGCTCGGGACAAGGCTGTCGAGATTCAGAGCACGTTTCCCAAGCTGCTGCGCTACATGACGGGCTACAACCTCGCGCACATGGCCACGCCCGACGGCGAGACCGTTGACTTGGCCCAGCTGGTTGCGGGCAGCGAGGGCTCGCTCGCGGTGGTCACCGAGGCGCGCCTCAAATTGACGCCGTTCGAGAAGCAACGCGCGCTGTTCGTGCTGCGCTACCCGAGCTTCGACGACGCGTTGGCGAGCGCAGAGTGGCTCGTCGCTACCGATCCGGGCTCGGTCGAGACCATCGACGAGACCGTGATGACGCTGGCCAAGGCGGACGTGATCTACGAACAGGTGAAGCCGTTCTTGATAGACGAACCCGGCGTAGAAACGCGGGCGATCAACCTGGTCGAGTATACCGGCAATGAGGCTGCCGCCGTGCAGCGCAAGGTGGACGAGCTGCTCGAGGTGATCGCAAAGCGCCGCGGGCAGCCCGGTGTACCGCACGGCTACGCGCTGACTTGGCAGGCGAACGAACGCGAAAGTCTCTGGAATCTACGCAAGAAAGGCGTGGGCCTTTTGGGCAATGCGCCCGGCGCGCGCAAGCCGGTGCCGTTCGTGGAAGACACCGTGGTGCCGCCCGAGAACCTGCAGGCCTACGTGCGGGAGTTCCGCGCGATCTTGGACAACGAGGGCCTGTACTACGGCATGTTCGGTCACGTGGACGTGGGCTGCTTGCACGTGCGACCGGCGTTGGACCTGAAAGATCCAGAAGACGAGGCGCGCATTCGCCGCATCTCCGACGCCGTGACCGAGCTGGTCACGCGTCACGGCGGTTTGCTCTGGGGCGAGCACGGTAAAGGCTTTCGCTCGGAGCTCGTGCCGCACCATTTCGGCCCCGTGCTGTATCCCGAGTTGCAACGCATCAAAGCGCTGTTCGATCCTCAGAATCAGCTGAACCCCGGGAAGATCGCCACGCCGTTCGGCAAGAAGTATCAGCTGGCCACGATTTCCGGACCTACCCGTGGCGCGCAAGATCGAAAGATCGCCAAGAGTGACCTGAAGATGCTGAGCACGGTGGTGAATTGCAACGGCAATGGCCAGTGCTTCGATACCAACAACGACAGCATCATGTGCCCGTCGTCCAAGATCACGCGCGACCGGATTCACTCGCCCAAAGGTCGCGCGGGCTTGATGCGCGAGTGGCTACGCCTGCTCAGTGAACGCGGGCTCGAAGCCAGCAGCGCGTTGCACGGTGGCCGCGCGTTGCCGTGGGCTGCCCGCCTCTATCAACGCCTGTTTTTTCAAGCTCGCAGCGCTGATTTCTCGCACGAGGTGTACGACGCGATGCAAGGCTGCCTGGCCTGCAAGGCATGCGCCACGCAGTGCCCGATCAAGGTCGATGTGCCTGATTTTCGAGCTCAGTTCCTCGAGCTCTATCACCGCCGCTACGCGCGCCCGCTCGGCGACTATGCGACCGTGATGCTCGAACGCATGCTGCCGGTGCTCGCGCTCGCGCCGCGTCTCTCGAACTTCTTCTCGCACAACCCGCTGACTCGTGCCTTGCTCGAGCACGCTGCCGGCATCGTCGACGCGCCGCGCTTGGATGCGCAGCCCGCGCTCGCGCGCCTCCGCAAGCACGGCATCCCGGTGTCCGACGTTGCTGCGCTGAGCGCCTTGCCCAAGAACGACAAGGTCGTCGTGGTCCTGCAGGACGCCTTCACCAGCTTCTACGAGCCCTCGGTGCTCGAGGCCTCTTGCTTGTTGCTCCGCGGCCTCGGCTTCGTGCCGCACGTATTGCCTTACTTCGAGAACGGCAAGGCGCTGCACATCAAGGGCTTCCTCGGTCAGTTCCAGCGCGTGGTACAGCGAAATACCGCGCTCTTGCGCAAAGTGGCGGCGTTGGGCTTGCCCATGGTCGGCGTGGAGCCGGCCGTGGTCTTGACCTACCGCGACGAGTATCCCAAAGAGCTGGCTGAGCCCGCGGGCTTTCGCGTGGCGCTACTTCAAGAGTGGCTCTCGGAGCAGACGCTATCGCCGGGCAAGGTTCAGAAGGACGTCAAGTTTCGCCTGCTCTCCCACTGCACGGAGCAAGCGCTGGTCAGCAAAGCGCCCGCACTATGGGCGAAGGTCTTCGAGAGCCTCGGCGTGCCCTTGGAGATCGTCAAAACGGGCTGCTGTGGAATGTGCGGCGTGTACGGTCACGAGGCGCGCCACTTGAACGAGTCGCTGGGCATCTTCGAGCTGTCCTGGAAGAAGAAGCTGGACCCGAGCATTGACCGCGAGCGAGTGCTCGCCACGGGTCACTCTTGCCGGCATCAGGTAGAACGCACCTTGGGCTTCACGCCGCGCCACCCGGCTGAAGCGCTGCTGTCCGTGCTCGGGAGCTGAACAGGCCCGAATCCTCCGCTCCGCCACCGTCGGGGGTATTCGGCCCGCCGCGAAGGCGGTACAAGTGTCCTCACCGGAGGAGACGGCCATCATGCTCGATTGCGCGCCGTGCGCGACGCGAACGCCAAGCGCTCACGTCTACTACTCGATGACCAAGGGGCTATGCAGTACCTGCAAGCGGTCGCTCGACGTGAAGATCCATTTCCGCGATGATGCGGTGTGGTTCGACAAATTCTGTCCTGAGCATGGCCACCACACTTGTCTCGTAGCGTCTTCGGTCGAGTGGTACCTCGACGCGCTCTCTTTCATTGCGCCAAACACGCCGCCGAAAGACGCACGCCCGGTCAAGAACGGCTGCCCCTTCGACTGCGGCCCATGCAAATCACACCAGCAGAAGGTGTACATGCCGGTCGTGCCAATCACCTCGGCGTGCAATCTGGATTGCCCGATTTGCTACACGGTGAACAAGAACGATAACGCGCACATGCTGTCGGAAGAGGCGTTCCAAAAGACGCTCGATCACCTGACGGCGCAGCACGAAGAGCTGGACATCATCAACTTCACCGGTGGGGAGCCGACGTTGCATCCGCTACTGCCGAAGTTTTTGCAGATGGCGCGCGCCGCAGGCATCCGCCGGCTCACCGTTTCTACCAACGGTCTCAAGCTGTTGAAAGAAGAGTACGTCAAGGAGCTGGCGGCGGTCGACGCGCGGATCGTGCTCTCGCTCGATACGTTCGACGAGGACGTCGACATGCGGCTGCTGGGCGCAAAAACCGTCAAATCCAAGCTCAAAGTGCTGGAGCTGCTCGAGCAACATGACGTCACCACCACGATTTTGCCGGCGGTGGCCGCGGGCATGAACGACAAAGACGTGGGCCCGCTGTTCGAGTTGATGCTGAAGAAGCCGAACATCTGCTCGCTCGAGCTGCACACGCTGACCTTCACCGGTCAGGGTGGGACGGGCTTCACCCGCACCGCCCGCATCACCACGCCCGACCTGCATCGGATCTTGAGCGAGGCAACTGGAGGCAGGCTGTCGTGGACCGATTTCGTGCCCTCGCCGCTGGCCCACCCGCACTGCTACTCGATCTGCTACCTGCTGATGCTGGACGACGGCGGCTACGTGCCGTTCACGCGTTTTCTCGGTCGGCAAAAGTTGTTCGAGCTGCTGTCCGACTCGATCTACATCCAGCCGCGCGAACGCGTGGAGCAGATGCTCAGGGACGCGATTGACGAACTGTGGGCGGCGCCCGAGAGCCTGCCGGAATCCGAGGCGGTGCTGCGCACGCTCAAGCGGCTGGTGAAAGCAATGTTCCCGGCCGAGGGTAGCCTATCGATCGACGCACGCCAAAAGGTCGCTGAACGCGCCACCAAAGCCGTCTACATCCACTCGCATATGGATGAAGAGAGTTTCGACGTCTCCCGGATCATGAAGTGCAGTGTGGGCGTGCCCGAGGCTGACGGCTCGAACATCCCGACCTGTGCCTACAACGTGCTTTATCGTGAGAAAGACGCGCGCTTCGCCAATCCCGAAGCCGAACAGCTCATCAGTCTCGCGCGGCCGTCGGCGACCGGCCCTCGTTCGCTGCCACTGGTCAGGTAGGAAACATGTTGAAGCTTCCGCTGCTCGATCCCAAATTCACACGCACCGCCGACGTCGGCTCGCGTGAGGTGTTTCACTCGTTCTCGCGCGGGCTGTGTCCCCAGTGCCGAAAGCCGGTAGACGGAGTGCGTTTGCTGCGTGACGGCAAAGTCTACCTGCGCAAGCAGTGTCCGACCCACGGCCAGAGCGAGGCGATGATCTCGGGTGACGCTGATTGGTTCTTGCGCTCGCTGACCTACATCAAGGAGGGGTCAATCCCGCTCCAGCATTCGACGCAGGTCGAAAGAGGCTGCCCAGACGACTGCGGACTCTGCCCGGACCACGAGCAGCACTCCTGCCTGCCGATCATCGAGATCACCAATCACTGTAACCTCGAGTGCCCGATCTGCATCGTGCAAAATCGGCACAATTACAACATGACGCGCGAGGAATTTGGCAAAATCCTCGACGGATTGGTGGAAAAAGAGGGCACGCTCGAGACCATCAATCTGTCCGGCGGCGAGCCCACACTGCACCCGCAGTTCATGGAGTTTTTGGACATGGCGCGCGCCAAGAAGGAGATCTCGCGCGTCTCGATTTCCACCAATGGGCTGCGCGTCGCCACCGACTATGCATTTTGCGAAGAGCTGGCGAAGCGCAACGTGTACATCAGCCTGCAGCTCGACGCGCTCAGTAATCCCGCGCTACGGGTGCTGCGCGGCGGGGGTGACCAGCGCGCCGCCAAAGAGAAGGCGCTGAACAATTTGGAACGCGCTGGCGTGCGCACCACGATTGTCTCGACCGTGGCCAAGGGGGTGAATGATCAGCACGTGGGTGATTGCATCAAGCTGCTCTACGAACGTGATTTCATCCTGTCGTTGACGTTTCAGCCAGCTGCCTACACCGGCTACGGCGGCGAACATTTTGGCCCGCACGACCCGATGAACGTGGTCACGATCCCGGACATCGTGCACGCCGCCGAGGCTCAGACGGGCGGCCTATTGACCGCGAGTGATTTCTTGCCGCTGCCGTGCTCGCACCCGAGCTGTTTCGGCCTCACCTACTTGCTCAAGACCGACGACGGCTTCGTGCCATTTCCGCGCTTCCTCGAGCTTTCCAAGTATCTGGAGGTGATCTCGAACCGCGGCACGATCCGCCCGGGCGCCGAGTTCGAAGGCGCCATTCGCGCGACGATCGACGAAATGTGGACCAGCGCTGGTCAGGTGCCCGACGCCGCAAAAATCCTGTCCGCGCTCAAGCGCTCGATTCACCTGATGTACCCGGAAGACCGCGCGCTCGAACTAGAAGAGCGACTGCATATCGGGGAGAGCTTGGTCAAGACCATCTTCATCCATGCCTTCATGGACGTGAACACCTTCGAGGTCGATCGAATCAAGAAGTGCTGCACGCACTACGCTTTGCCCGACGGTCGACTGATGCCCGGCTGTGCCTACAATTTGCTCTACCGCGACAAGGACCAGCGCTACACCGGGCCGACTGGCGAGACCAAGATTTGGGGCCGCTCGGAGACGCCCGCGTGAAGCTCCTCGTCGGTCAACGGGCGCTCGTCACCGGCGGCTCGCGCGGTCTCGGTCGAGCGATCGTACTCGCGCTCGCGCGCCATGGCGCGAAGGTCGCGTTCACTTACGCGCGCAACGAAGACGCGGCTGAGCGCACGCGTCAGGATGCGACCGCGTTGGGCGCCGAGGTCCTGTCGTTCCGGGCGGATGCCGCCGACAACCCGGCGACCGAAGCGGTCGTGCGCTCGCTCGAGTCGGCGTGGGACGGCTTGGATGTGCTGGTCAACAACGCGGCCATCACCCAAAATTTGCCGCTCGCGCTGCTCGAAGAAGAAGACTTCGACCGCGTGATGCGCGTCAACGTGAAGGGGCCGTTTTTGACCTCGCGGGCCGTACTGCGCACGATGATTCGCCGCAAATCCGGGGTGATCGTCAACATAGGCTCGCTGGCGGGCGCGCGCATGATCGAAGCGCCCATTCACTACACGACCAGCAAAGCCGCGTTGATTGGCATGACGGAGGCGATGGCCAAAGAGGTCGCACGTCACGGTATCCGCGTGGTGTGCTTGGCGCCCGGACTGCTCGAGGACGGCCTCGGTCGCAACCTGCCGGATCATCGCTTGGCCGACTACTTGAAACACAACGCGCTCGGTCGCGTCGGCACGTTCGAAGAAGTGGCAGAGGTGTGCGTCTTGCTCGCCTCCAGCCGGAGCTCGTACATTTCCGGGGAAACGCTGGTGATGGATGGCGGGGTCTGAAGGCTTCGACAGCTTCAGCCGGCACGTGAACCCGGCGCTCGCGCGGTTTCTGCAGGTCGTCGGACGCGACTACCGTTTCGTGCACGCGCAAGACTGCACGCTGCGAACCAGCCTGGGTGAGACATTGACTGATTGGGTCGGCGGCTTCGGCGCGCTGAGCTTTGGTCACAACCCGGCGTTCGCCAAAACCGCGCTGGTCGAAGCCTTGCAGTCGACGGCTCCGCACCTTTATGTGGATGCGCTGAATCCCTACGCTGGGCGGCTCGCCGAGGCGCTCGTGCAGGCCGCGGGCGAGCCGTTCGAGACCTGTTTCTTCGCAAATGGCGGCGCGGAAGCGGTAGAAGCCGCACTCAAGGCGGCGGTCGCCGCCACCGGGCGCTCCAAGATCCTATATGCCGAAGGCGGCTACCATGGCACGACCTTGGGTGCGCTCGGCTGCATGGCGCAAGGCCTGTACCGCGAGCCGTTCGAAGCATTGCTCCCGGATGGCTTTCAAAGCGTGCCATTCGGCGACAGCGCGGCGCTTGCACACGCGCTTGCGGGAGAGCCGGCAGCTGCGTTCCTACTCGAGCCGATTCAAATGGAGGCTGGCGTTCGGATCGCGAGCTCCGAGTACCTGATGGACGTCAAGCGCCTGTGTCGAGAGGCCGGTTGCTTGCTAGTGCTCGACGAGATCCAGACCGGACTCGCGCGGACTGGCAAACTGTTTGCGTTCCAACACACGCAGATCCAGCCGGACGTGCTGATCGTGGGCAAGGCGCTGGGCGCTGGCTTGGTTCCGATCTCGGCCGCGGTCTTTGCGACTGGGATTTGGCAACGCGCTTACGGCAGCCTGCTGCGAAGCGAAATCCACAATAGCACCCTGGGTGGCAACGCTTTGTGTTGCGCCGTGGGTCTTGCGGTACTCGACCGCCTGGCCTCGGGCGAGTTGTTGGAGCAGGTTCGGCAGCGCTCGGCTCAGCTTTCTACCGGCCTTTCACGGGTGCTGGAGCGGAGGCGCTCGGTGCTGCGCGTCAGCTTGCGCGGCTTGCTCGGCGGTATTCAGCTGCGCCCGGTGTCGCATCCGTGGGCGACTTGGGCCGGCCTTGGCATGCCCGAGCTGGAGCCGCGCCCGAGCTCGGCCGCGTTGCTCGTCCAGCGCCTAGCAAAGCTCGGCATCTTGGCCCACCTGTGCGGACATGATTGGTCGGTGCTGCGCATCGAGCCACCGCTCACGGTGAGCGCGCAGGGGTGTGACGAGTTCCTCGCAGCGCTTTCGCTGAGCCTCGACTGGTTGGAAGAAAATGCCTTCGACAAGTGACAAGAGCGTGGTCGTGTTCGGCGGTTCCGGTACCGTCGGCCGCGCGATCGTGAGCGCGCTGGCCGCAGACGGCGCCAAAGTCGCGTTCACCTATTTTCAAAACGAACCTGCAGCCCACGCTCTGCTCGAGTCCGCGCCAGGCAGCATCGCGCGCCGCGTCGATCTCAGCTCGGCCAGCGAAGCGACTCGCGCCGTGGCCGAGCTGCGCGCTGAGCTCGGCGGGTTGACCGCGTTCGTACACGCTGCCACCGTGACGTCTGCCGCAGTCGAGCCCAAGTTCGAGTCGATCTTGGAAGCGGAAGAAGCGGCCCTCGATCGCTTGCTGGCCGTGAACGTGAAGAGCGCGTTCTTCGCGTGCCGCGAGCTGGCCCGCGATTTTGCCGGCAATATCGTGCTGCTCGGCTCGATCGACGGCGCCAAATCGGTGCCGGCTCCGGCCGCCTATGCGGCCTCCAAAGGCGCGCTCTCGGCGCTGGCCCGTGCGCTGAGTAAGGAGCTGGGCCCGCGCGGGGTAAAGATCAACGTGGTGGCCCCGGGTGTACTCGAGGCGGGTTCGTCGCGCTCCCTGCCGGATTCGCTGCGGGCCGAGTACTTGAAGCACTGCGGGCTCCGCCGTTACGGCAAGGTCGAAGAGATCGCCGGGCTGGTCGCGTGGCTGGCACTGCAGAACACATACATCACCGGTCAGACCCTGGTCGTAGACGGTGCGTTGTGATGCGCTGGCTCGGGGTCGCGGCGCTGGCGTGTTATGCGATTCACGCCGGCCTTCATCTGTATCGCGGGCGATTTGCCGACGCGCTCTGGGGGTGCCACGTGGCGAGCTTGTTGATCGCCGCCGGCGCCTTCTCGGAACTAGCCACCCCGGTGGCGATTGGCGTGCTGTGGTTGTGCTTCGGCAACCCGATCTGGATCTTGGATCTCGCGACCGGCGGCGAGCTCTTGCCGACGTCGCTGTTCACGCACGTGGTTGGCTTCGTCATAGGGATTTTGGTGCTGAAGCGGCTCGGTGTTCCGCGCCACGCCTGGTGGAAGGCGACGCTCGCATTCCTCGGTTTATTAGGCCTGACGCGGCTTTTGACGCCGCGCGCTGCCAACGTCAACTTGGCGTTTGCCGTGGCGTCTGGCTGGGAAAAAACCTTTCCGTCGTATCCTCTCTACATGCTGCTCATGGTATCGGCGGGCGCCATCACCTTCTTTGCGGCTGAGTTCGGGCTGCGCAAGGTGCTGGCATGAGTAGCGCTGAACGTCATCCGGTGGTGGCAGATTACGAACGCTACGTGAACCCCGCCTTCGTGAAGCTGCTGGGCACATTCGGCTACGGACGCGTGTTCGTGCGCGCGAAGGGTACGTCCCTGTGGGACGACCAGGGTCGACGATACCTGGACTTGCTGGCCGGCTTCGGTGCCGTGAACCTCGGGCATAACCCCGAGGAGTTAATCGGGCGCATGGTCGAGTTCCTGCGCGACGACCAGCTGAACCTGGTGCACGTCGGGCCGCAGCTGCACGCGGCCGAGCTCGGGCGACAGCTTGCCCAGCTGTGTGGGCCGCCGCTGGAAATTACGCTGTTTTCGAATAGCGGCGGCGAAGCGGTCGAGGCGGGCATGAAGCTTGCGCGCGCCGCCACGGGTCGCAGCCACTTCGTCTACGCGGAAGGCGGCTTTCACGGCACGGGGCTCGGCTCGTTGAGCATCATGGGTCACGCGCGGCTGCGCGAGCCGTTCGAGCCGTTGCTCGCGAATTGCCAGGCGGTGCCATTCGGAGATCTCGAAGCACTGGAGCAAGCGCTGAAGCACAGACGCGCGGCAGCATTCGTCGTCGAACCGATTCAGGCCGAAGCGGGCATCGTGCAGCCACCTGCATTCTACTTGAAGCGCGCTCAAGAGCTATGCACCAAGTACGGCACGCTCTTCGTGCTCGACGAGGTGCAGACCGGGCTTGGCCGTACTGGTTCGCTGTTCGCGTATCAGCAGCATGGGTTCGTTCCCGACGTGCTTGTGCTCGGAAAATCACTGGGCGGTTCGATGGTGCCGCTGTCGGCCACGCTTACCTCGCGCGAGGTTCACCAGAAGGCCTACGGTTCGCAGGCCAAGTTCGACCTGCACGGCACGACGTATTCTGGCAATGCGTTTGCGTGTCGCGTTGGCCTAGAGGTGCTGAAGCAGGTCCAAGCGCAAGGCCTGGCGGAGCGCTCGGCGCGACTCGGCGCTTCGTTGATCGAGCAGCTGAGGAGCGCGCTGTCCGGGCATCCACTGGTGCGCGAGGTTCGAGGCCTTGGCTTGCTCGTCGGCATCGAGCTCGGACCCACGGATTCCGGCTTCTTTCAGCGCGCTTTCTCTGGTGTCGTAGAGAGCGTGTCGGAGAAGGTGTTTGGGCAATGGCTTTCGGTGCGGCTGCTGGAGCGCGGCATCGTGTGCCAGCCGGCGTCACAGCATTGGAACGTGCTGCGACTCGAGCCGCCGCTGACGATCCGCGAAGAGGAGCTTTCGGGCGCGGTGACCGAGATTGCGCAACTGCTCGGACAATACACCAAGCTGGCCCCGCTCTTGAAAGACGTGACGGTGCGGCTCTCCGAGCAGTACCGCGGAGGCTGGTCATTTCGATGAAGCTCTCGGTGATGCGCAAGGACGCGAGCTTTGCGCTCGGCCTGTTGCGACGGCGGCCGTTTCAGGTGCTCGTGCAGGTCACCAATCGCTGCAACATGAAATGCAGCTTCTGTGACTTCTGGCCCAATGTTGCGCCCAAGAAGGAAGAGCTGACGGTCGCGGACTATCGACGCATCGCCGACGAGCTGCATCAGCTCGGCTGCTTCTTGGTGTCGATAGAGGGGGGAGAGCCGCTGATCCGGCAAGACTTGGAAGGGATCGTCGCGGCCTTCGCGGAGCATCACATTCCGGCACTATTTACCAACGGCTGGTACGTCGACGAAAGGCGTGCGCGCTCGCTGTTCGACGCCGGGCTACAGCACGCCAGCGTGTCGATCGACTACGCGGAAGCCGCCTTGCACGACGCCAAACGCGGCATCGAAAGGACCACCCAGAATGCCTGGGCTGCCGTCGAGCTGCTGAAAGCTGCGGCGCCGCGCGGTGGGCTGCAGGTGCACGTAATGACCGTCCTGATGCAGAGCAACGAGCAGCAGATTGAGCGGCTCTTGCAGCAGAGCCAAGCGCACGGCGTCGGCCATCAATTCACGTTGCTGTCGGTAGACGGCTACCGGCGCGGGAAAGAGGGGCCCGATCGCCTGCCGTCGCCCGCGGCCGCCGCAGAGTGGCCGGCGCTGTTCGAGCGCTATCCCCACGTGCGGTTCTTCAGTGACTATTTCAAGACCGCCGGCGCGTTTCTGCGTGGCGAGGCCATGCCCAGCTGTCGCGCTGGGCTGCAGAGCTTCAACATCGATCACGTCGGCAACGTCTCGCCGTGCATCGAACGCATCGACGAGGTAGCCGGCAACGTCAAGCAGGCGTCCTTGTTACGACTGCATCAGCAATTGTCCGCGCGCCACCC
>Ga0247766_1000102_pt1 | contig 17913 bp, 17 predicted proteins | sample UWRJL223509R6_FD_179946 | JGI IMG/M metagenome (GOLD analysis project Ga0247766, IMG submission 179946) | Plant litter microbial communities from Arlington Agricultural Research Station in Wisconsin, United States - UWRJ-L223-509R-6 | ecosystem: Environmental > Terrestrial > Plant litter >... | reverse complement strand
CGGGCATGCAAGACATGCTCGACACGATCGACGAGGTCACGGGCTACGATGCGCAGCAGTGCGCAGAAGCCTGGTTGGTTACGGCCACCCCAGTGCCGCAACCGGTGGCGTGTCCCTGAGCGTCCCTACCTGGTGAGTTCGCGCGGCATCCCGTGTGACCCCTTGAGGAGCGCAGGCAATACGCTTAGGGTGGCGCATGCGGTGGCGGGGCAAAGTGCACATCTGGAGCAGGTTCGTGATTGGTCTCGCGTTTGGGCCGAGCGCAGCGGGTTGTAGTGACAATTCGTGCGAACTCGTCGCACGCCAGCTGCGGCAGTGCTGTGCTGAGGGTCCAGCCGAGTTGCGCCAGAGCTGCGAGCAGGACGCTGCCGAGCTCGAAAAGGACGGCAACTCGGATGCGTGTCAGGCAGTGCTCGATGACAACGCCTATCAAGGCTGTGCACCATGAGGGCGGGTTCGCTCCAGCGCATGCTCCAAGCGGTGCTGCTCGTCGGGGCGCCCTTCGCGCTCACGAATTGCTGGGGCTCTAGCTGCCCAGACAACGGCGCGGAGCCTCCGCTTTCGAAGTCTCGAGCAGTGACCGCCGACTTCGCCAACGGCGGGCCGCTCGACGTAGAGCAGTGCGAGCAGGTGTGTCACGTCGAGTTCGACGGGCCCGTCGTGACTTGTGTGCGAGAGTCAGCTGAAAGCGTGCTGTGCCTGACCGAGCCGTTCCCTTGCGAAGGGCGCCGCCCGATCGGGTTGAGGCGAGTGTCGCACGCCGCGCTCAGCGGCTTCGACTGCCACCTCGCTGCCGCCGCTTGGCTCGAAGCCGCGAGCATCGATGCCTTTCGCCTGCTGCGGCGTGAGCTGCGCGCAGCCGGAGCTCCTCGTCGGCTGCTGCGGGCCGCGTCGCGCAGCGCGCGGGACGAGCGTCGGCACGCACGCATTGCAGGCGCCTTGGCGCGAAGATTCGGAGTCGCCGTATCGGCGGTCGAGCGCGACCCCGCTCCCTCCCGTTCGCTGGCCGAGCTGGCACTCGAGAACGCCGTCGAGGGCTGCGTGCGCGAGACATGGGGCGCGCTGGTCGCACTTCGCCAAGCCAGGCGGGCTTCGGACTCGAGCGTGCGCGCGGCGATGAGTCGAATCGCGCCCGACGAAGTAAGGCACGCCGAGCTAGCTTGGGCCGTCGATCGCTGGCTGAGTCAGCGGTTGAACGCCGAGCAACGGCGCCAAGTCCAGCGCGCGCGACTCGCAGCCCTGACCGAGCTCGCCCGCGAACTGGAGCAGGAGCTCCCCGTCGCTGAACGCGCTAGGCTTGGCCTGCCCGGTCGCGACGAAGCCGCGGTGATGTGCGCCGAGCTGGCTCGGCGGATGGCGCTCGAAAGCCGCGACGTTTGCGCTGACGGTCACATTCGTACTCGGCCCGGGTTCGGTGCCGCCAATGCGTGATTGCGCGCCGCCGATGGCCGCCGGACGCGTGGGCGCGGGGCGTCGTCTCGCACCCGCTCAAGGTGCGCTGTACTCGTAAAGCTCCACCCAGTCATAACTGGCGATGGCCTTGCTCGTCTCGTCAGTGACCGCGCCGGCCCAGGCAGCGCTCGACGATGCCCAGATCGTGAGCAACACATTTTGTGGCAGCGTCATCAGCTCGATGTGTTTCGTCCAAGTGTAGGCGAGCGCGTCATCGACATAGAATTTGGCGCTCTCTGGCGTCCATTCGACGGCATAGACGTGGAAATCGTCGCTGGCGGAAAACCCCAGATCTTGAAGATGCGGATCCTGAGTCGGCGAGACAGAGGTGGTGACGGGCGGCGTGACCGGTGCTCCCGTGTAAACCATCGTGTTGAACTGCGTTTTGGCGGGCTGTGCGCCCAAGTGCTCGATGTCGAGCTCGTTCCAATTGTCCGCGGGCCACGGGGTGTAGATCATTACCAACGAGGAGATCACCGCGGAGCCTTGGGCGAACTTGATGCGAGCCCGGACGCGACCATAGGTGAGCGTGTCGATCGAACGCACTTCTGCGCCAAAAAACGGCTTCGCAACCCCGCCCGGGTCCGCCGTGCCCTGTGGCGCTGGCAGCAACGCGAGCTGCAGTTGACCGTCCTTCACGCTCACGGATTGCTGAGAGAACAGCGCCAGATTGGTGTCCCAGGAGTGAGTCATGACCTGCCAACGCGTGCTGTCCAAGCGGTCGAAGTCATCCCGATACAAGAGCTTGAATTGGCCGTTGCCTTGCGTGGGGCCGCCCGCCGAACTCGCCGTTCCCCCCGTTCCCCCCGTTCCAGTAATCCCGCCGGCTCCGCCCGTTCCCGCACTGCTTTCCGCGCTGCTTCCGCCGGTGGCCGAGCCAGCCAAGGCGGATGAGCCGGCGATTGCCGGCGTGCCTCCACTGCCGGCAATCGCGCTGGGCGCGTCGTTGTTGCTCGAGCACGCGATAGAGGCGACCGAGGTGACGAACAGACAGCCAATAGCGGCAGAGAAGCGCGATGGGTGAGTAAAGAGCGAAGCCGAATGCCGAGCCATGCGCCGAGCTTGGCCGTCGCCGCTGGCGAACACATCTCGTTTCTTGCGTTTTCTGCGAGAACCGAAGGTCGAGCGGTCTCGCTCCATTCACGTGTCCCCCGATCAGGCCGGGTGCACGAAGTGCGCACGCTTGAACCGCACGTGGCGCGCAGCAGCGCAGACGCCGCTTCGGAGATCGACAAGCATGCGCATGCTCAAAAGCGCCCTGAAACGCCCAACATCCGTCGACCACCTGCAGCGTTGACGAATGGAACGAGGCTGAGAACGCTTCGGGCGGAGTGGGCTGCTCCGGCGGTCTGCTGTTCACGCGCTAGCCAAGCCGAGTCGAGAACGATGGGCGCCGGGATGAGTGAGACCCCCAGCAATAGACCGAGCATCTGTTCGCTGCATTCGCTGCCTGAGCAAGGGATGGCCGCGGCGAGTAAGATCCCGAGCGCAGGAAGCCCCACACGCAAACCCAGGCTGGCGAAACCGACCCCTGCGCGCCCATGCGCCCAGTGAACGACGGGCGCGCCCAGCACCAAGCCGCCGATGCCGACGATGGAGACGACGCTCCAGTCCTGATGCGGCGGGCGCAGCCAAAAGCCACCGACGACCACGCCTAGAGACGCCCCGTCGACCAGTAGCGTTTCCCAGCCGTACCAATGCGCTTCCGTCATAGGCGTAAGCTCCGCGACTGGCAACGCGCGTGGCGTGACCGATGCCTCGCGAGGGGTCGTATCCCTCATTGATGGGGGTGCGTCTGCGCGGGCAGCCAACGGCCAGAGAAGGCTTGCAAAGGTGCATTGGTACAGCAACGCTTTTTTCACTGAGGAAACCCTTTAGCAGAACTCGCGCTGAGACTTGGGGCCTACCAACCTAGTGGCAGCTCGCTGCCATCGGGTACGAATAGTTGACCTGGCAATTTACGGGTTCGCAAGCGATGGCTTTGCATGCCGCCTCGGACGATGAATAGCACTTGTCGTTGGCCATCACTGGGCAAGCTTTGCCAAGCGTCGTGTTGTCGCTCTTGAATCGCGGAACGAAGCCCACGGCCGTGGAAGTCCGAGTCGCCGCGCGCCGATCCGAAACGAAACAACAATGCTCGTCGGTCGAATAAATACTCATCGCAAAGGCCCCATCTCGGGGCCTCCCGCGCTTGACCGGTTACCGCCACCGGCCTGATAGTAGCCAGTCAGCGCCTTCTTTAGGCGCAGTGCAACCAAGGTTTGATGCCATGCGCACGACGCTCTTCGTGATCTCTGACCTGCACCTCGGCGGTGAGCCCGGTATTGACGGAAAGCCGGGTTTTCAGATGTGTTCTCCCGCCAGTGTGGCCCTGCTGGCCGATTTCATCGACGGCTTGCCCGCCGCAACTCCAAATGCCGATGTGCGGTTGGTGCTGGCCGGAGATATCGTCGATTTTCTTGCGGAAGAACCGTTCAAACCATTCACAGTCGATGTGAAGGAGGCCAACACCAAGCTTTCGCACATTCTGGAAACGACCGCGCAAGTTTGGGCGGCACTGCGACGATTCGTCAGCGAGCGTCACGCCGCGGTCACGTTGATGTTGGGCAATCACGACATCGAGCTCGCGCTGCCGGCGACGCGCCCGTTGCTGCTCGAGCGTATAGGCCCCGGCCGTGTCGATTTCATTTACGACAACGAAGCCTTCACGTTCGGGCGTGTTTTGATCGAGCACGGCAATCGCTTCGATGAGTGGAATGCCGTGCCCCACGGTGCGCTTCGTCGCGTGCGCTCCCAGCAATCGCGCTCTCTGCCCGTCACCCCCGACTTTCCGGCGTTGCCGGGCAGCCGCCTGGTAGCAGAAGTGATGAACCCGCTCAAGAAACAGTACGCATTCGTCGACTTGCTCAAGCCAGAAGACGCAGGCGCTTTGCCCATCCTTGCTGCACTCGGTGGGGTAGGGATCCGTGATGTTTGGCGGTTTTTCCAGCGCTTCCGCCAGACTTGGTCGATCGATTACGACGAGGACCGGGAGCCGCTGAGTGAAGAGCTGATCGCGGGCAACATCGGCGACGATCAGAAGCTGTTCGATATCGCTGAAGACATCACGGGCGGGGGCAATGCGACCCAAGTCAGCGCGGCCGGCGACTTCGTCGTGGGCAAAGCGCTGCTAAAAGCGTTGGCCAGTGTCGTTGGCAAACATCGTCAAGCGTTCGACACGAGCTATGAAAAGCCGACGTATCTGGTCCCCGCCCAACGCGCGGCACGGGCTGGCTATCAGGTGATCGTGTACGGTCACACCCACCTCGCCAAGCGTGTTCCTCTGGGTGCAGTCGACCAGACACTTCCGGTGTATCTGAACACCGGAACTTGGGCGGACCTCATGCGTATCCCGCAATCCGTGTGGGGCAAGGACGAGGGCCGGTCGCAGACCGACTTGGAAGCCTTCGTCGCGGATCTCCAACGCAACGACCTTCGGCGTTGGCGCCGTGCCGTGCCGACCTTCGCGAGGATCGAGCTCGAGGGTGAGTCGGTCCTGAGCGCCGACCTATTGTTCGCGAGTGATGGCGAGCGTGTAACTACCGAAGCCCTGGCGGATCGACTGGTAGGGAGCGACGAGCGTGGCTGACCCAGGCAACGTGCTCGCGCGCTTGCGAGAAACCAGCGTCTTCATCACCGCGCCCGACGGCAGCACCGGATCGGGGTATTTGGTCGCCGAGAAGCGTATTGGAACCGCAGCTCATGTGGTCAAATCTTGGCAGGAGGGGCAGACGTACGAGGTCACCGTAGGCGTAAACGGCGCGCTTTGTCGCGCGCGCCTACTGAAGGTCGACACTGATACCGACTCGGCTGTGCTGGCCTTTGACGAAGAGCTCGCGGTCAAACCCTTGCCCATCGGAAAGGGGCTCGACGTGCGCGTGGCCTGGGATGGCTATGGCTACCCGGCGCTAGCGCAGAAAGCCGCGCCCCCGCCGGGTCTGCCCATCGACGGGGAAGTGAAGGACGCTTCCACACAGAATGACATCGGGCAGCGCGCGATCTTGCTCTATTCGAACCAGGTCGCGGCAGGCGCGGCCTCGCCGCTGCATGGCTTCTCTGGCGGCCCGGTGCTCGTGGAGGGTGCGCTGGTCGGTCATTTCACCAAACACATCGGCGACAGCGACGATCGTCGACGCCCAGCGTTTGGCTATGTTTATGCGTGCCCCATCGATGCGGTCGTCAAGCTTCTCGACGTCGCTCCGCGGGAAGTCGCAATCGCGCCACCTCAGCTAGAAACCCTGTCGGAAGTGATCTCGCCACTGGCGGAGGGCGAATACCACGTGTTCGTGAGCTACCGCTCGACCGATCGACAATGGGCGATGAGCCTAGTCGAACGACTCGACGGTGCAGGCTTGCGCGTGTTCATTGACCAGCGTGAGCTCGAGCTCGGCGGACAGCTTGGCGGACAGCTGCAGGACGCGCTCACGCGCAGTCACTCCGCCGTCGTGCTGGTCAGCAAAGGTTGGCTTGCCTCACCCTGGTGTCAGGCTGAAGGAGAGGTGCTCACCAAGCGGGCCATCGAGGATAAGAGCTTCAAGCTCATCCCTCTGCGCCTCGACGACAGCGAGATGCCTGCGTTCCTCGACACGCGCTTGTGGGCAGACTTCAACGGCGTCCCTCGAGCCGAAGGCGACCGCTTGAAGCGCTTGCTCGACACCTTGGTGCGTGGCGTCCTTGGACCCCATGCGGATTCGCTGACGGCGCGCGCGGATGCGGCGCAAGTGCAGGTGGTGGACAAGTTCGTGCGCGAGATCAACCGTGAGAAATCGAGCGACGAGAAGCGAATCGTCGAGATCATCGCCGAGTGGCGCAAGCTTGCGTCTCTTGACGTGGCTCCGCTGATCGCGGCCGCTGATATCTTCAACGGCAAAGGCCACTTTGAACGAACGCTCGAAGTTCTGCAGGGAGCGAGCGAGACCCTGCGCGTCCGACAGCTGCGCGCCTTTGCCACTCGCAAAATGGGTCGAATCACCGAGGGCATCGCGCAGCTCGAAGCGCTTCGTCAGGAAGGAGCGCTCGACCCAGAAACTGCAGGGCTGCTCGCCGGCAGCTACAAGCGGCTATGGCTGAAGCAGGGCGATCAGGCGCAACTGCTGGCGTCGTACGAGCTCTACAAAGAGACTTATCTGCGCACCGACGATCCTTTCAATGGCATCAACGCTGCGGCTCTAGCGCTCCAAATTGACGACCTACCCAACATGTATCTGTTCGCCCGGGGCGTCCAAAAGAAGCTCTTGGCAAAGCCTGAATCGGAGCTCAGCGACTGGGACCTGGCCTCGCTCGGAGAGTCCTACTTGTTGGAGAAACGCTTCGACCAAGCGTTTGATTGGTACCGCAAAGCCGCGGCCAAGGCCGCCGGGCTCCACGAACGCATCGCAGTCATGCGTTGGCAAGCTCGCTTTGACCTGAAGAAGCTGAGCGCGGATCAAGATGCACCGTTGAGTGCGGCGTTGCCCGTGCCTCGGGTGCTGGCCTATTTCGGTCATATGGTCGACGTTGATGGTCGTGCCAACGCCCGGTTTCCCAAGGACAAGGTTGGGCCGGTGCGGCTTGCGATTCGAGATCGCCTTGAACGCTACGGCAATTTGCACGGGTTCGGTCAGGCAGCGCGGGGCAGCGACCTGATCTTCCTCCAAGAACTAGTGAGGAAGCACCTAACGGCCACAGTGGTCCTGCCATTCGACAGGCTGGAATTTCTCGAGACATCCGTGGGTGACGCCTGGCAAGGGAAGTTCGAGAGCATCTGCGCTGAGGGACTCGTGAGCTTTGGAACGCCGCTCCTGAGTTCGCGCCCGAGCGAAGACAAGCTGCCTCAGGCTTTCGCCAAAGCCAACCTGGAAGTACAACGGCTTGCCGTGGAATACGCCGAACGCCTTGATGAAAAGCCGGTCGTCGTAGCCGTGTGGGATGGCAAACCCGGGGACGGCCCCGGCGGCACAGCCGACGCGGTGAGCCTTTGGCGTGACGAAGGCTATGCGGTCGACGTCATCGACATCAACAAGCTCTGATAACGAAGCGGCGTGCGTCGAGGCTAGGATTCAACAGGTATTGTGGCGCACATTCACATCCGAGTGCACAGCGTATGTGCCGCTGTGATCTTATTGCGTGGCGACGCTTGCTTGTCACGCACACTTGAATGGCGCCCGGCTGCAGCGTCCGACATACGCGCAACAACCGAATAGGCGCGCGGAGACACAACGAGGCTGAATTGGAGCAGTACACGCGCCGGCAGCGGATTGACTCGAGCGGCACCTGGAGGCACGACTATTGCTCGAAGTGCGGTCATGAAACCTACCGCTACTGTTCCGAGGCACAATGGTCGATCGGGGCGCAAGGTCCGCCGTTTCGCGACTGCACCGCTTCGCGCCGCAACTGCTTCTCTCCTCCTTGGGTTGACTAGCGTGGTTTTGGCATCGGGTTGCTCAGGCGAGACAATGGACCACGCCATCGGATCGGAGGCGGATGCAGTCACCGACTTGCCGAACTTGGCGCTGAACCAGTCGGCCACTGGCAGTACGCCGTGCGCGGACACGGAGGGCCCCGAAAAAGCCTTCAACGGCAGCGTTTCAGGAGGCTGGGGAGACAAATGGTGCAGCGGTGCCCCATCGCCCTCACTGCTCGTCGACCTTGGGACAGTGTCGCAAGTCGCTCAATTCGTGGTCAAGCATGCCGCTGCCGGCGGTGAGGATCCGAACACCAATACGCGGGACTTCACGATTCAAGTCAGCACCGACGGAGTCAATTACACGACGGTCGTGGACGTTACGGGAAACACCGCAAGCGTTACGACGCACGACATCGCCCCCGTCGACGCGCGTTATGTGCGCATCGACATCACCACTCCAACGTCGAATGGCCAGGTCTACGCTCGCGTGTACGAGCTCGAAGTTTACGGCAGTGAAAGCTCGAGCGGCGGAGGTTCCGGCGGCAACGGAGGTTCGGGTGGCGCGGGCGGTGGAGGCTCGAGTGCAGGGAGCGGAGCAACCAGCGGCAGCGCTGGCGCATGGCAATTGGCCTGGGCCGATGAGTTCAACGGTTCCGGCTTACCCAATGCGAACGATTGGACTTACGAAGTCGGCCGTGTTCGCAACGGCGAAGCGCAATACTACACGCGCGCCGATCTCGACAATGCGCGCCAAGAAGACGGAAACCTCGTGATCGAGGCGCGCAAGGAGTCATTTGAAGGCGCGTCGTACACCTCAGCAAGCCTGACGACGCGAAATCGGCACGAATTCTTGTACGGGCGACTCGAGGTTCGCGCCAAGCTTCCTGGTGGCGTGGGCACGTGGCCGGCGATCTGGCTACTGGGTAGGGGCGCAGGCTGGCCTGCGAGCGGCGAGATTGACGTAATGGAAAACGTCGGGTTCGAGCCGGATACCGTCCACGCGACGTTACATACTCAGGCTGACCCGAACGGTTCGCATCAAGCTACGTTTGGCCTGGACCAACCGTACAACCAATTCTATGTCTACGCGCTCGAATGGACCCCTGAGCGCCTAGACTTCTATGTCGATTCCACCAAAATCTATACCTTCGAGAACGACGGGACGGGCAGCGCGAGTTGGCCGTTTTCGGCGCCCGAGTATCTCTTGATCAATCTCGCGATCGGCGGCAATTGGGGTGGGCAGCATGGCATAGACGATTCGATCTTCCCGCGCCGATACTATATTGACTACGTGCGTTATTACACCGCCAACTAACCCTCGAACGCAGTAGCCGCTCGGGGCGTGCCCCCGAGCCCTCCCTCGCTAAATGCGTGCGATGCCGAGCGGGGCGCGAACAGCGCCTCGCTCGGCGTGCTCGAAGTCCCCTCAGCCCGCGTAGCCGCCCTCCGCCAAGTAGCGCACCTCGTCCGGCCGACAGACGCGGCCAAGGATCATGTTTCGGTGCGGAAAGCGCCCGAAGCGACGCACGATGTCGCGGTGGTGCTCGGCGTGGACCAAGTCGACCGGCGTGAGGCTACGCCGAGCGAGTTCGACGGAGCGTTCTTGATCGGCAAGATCTTCGGAATGACCGAAGGGCAAGTACATGAACAGCCGCAGCGGAGGTTCGATTGCCAGGTCGTGCCCTGCGCGAATCGCGCGATCCGCGACGCTCCGCGCGCGCGCGTCGGTCGCATACATGCGCTTCGTGCCTCGAAACGAATTGCGTGGAAATTGGTCGAGCAAGATCAAGAGCCCGAGCGCACCCATGGCCGAGTCTTGCCAAGCATCCAGCTCACCGCGCGCAGCGGCCTCGTGCAATGCCATGAACCGCTCGCGGAAACGGCGATCGAACTCGTCGTCTTTGGCGAACCAGCGACTCTGGCCCGCTGCGCTCCAGAAGTCGACGATTGCCGTCGCTTGCGCAGGTGCTCGCGTGTGGTCTTCGCTGCTGGGCTTGACGCAACTGCCCGCGATCAACGAACCCATGAGCAATAGACAATGATAGGCGCTGTGCATGATTTTTCTCCTCTCGCGAGCTCCCGCGCTCGCGCCACGCTCAGCTATGCCGCCTAGCGCATGCTGCAGCCAGTGATATGATTTCACGAAAATGCTGAATTCAGTGCAGCTAGCGAGCGTGGATCTGAACCTTCTGGTGCTGTGCGACGTCGTGCTGCGCGAGCGAAACGTGGCTCGTGCAGCGCGGGCTTTGCACCTGTCACCTTCGGCGGTTAGCCACGGGCTTGGTCGTTTGCGTCGACTGTTCTCGGACCCGTTGTTCCTGCGCATACCCAAGGGCGTGGTCCCGACAGAGCGCGCGCTGCAGCTGGCGGACCCGATCGCCGACATCTTGGCGCGCGTCGGTCACGTGGTCGCGAGCGCGACGCCCTTCTCCGCTGCGACCTCCAACCGCCGATTCACGCTGGGCATGGCCGACGCGACGGCCGCTACCTTGATCCCTACGCTGCTAGCTAGCGTTCGCCGCGCCGCACCGTCGGTCGACATTGGCGTTTTGCAAGTGTTCCCGCAGACAGCGCTGGCCGAGCTAGAGACGCGCAGCATCGACTTGGCGATCGCGCCGCTGGATGAAGTCCCAGCGCGCTTTGCGCAACAGGTCCTGTTCCAGGAAGATTTCGTGATCGCCGCGCGAGCAGGCCACCCATTCCTGAAGAAGCCGAGCGTGAAGGCATACTGCGATGCGCGTCACGTGTTGGCTTCTGTCCGTGGTGATGCTCACGGCTTCATCGATGATGCGCTGGCACAGCAAGGGCTCTCTCGAAGGGTGGCGCTGGTGGTGCCGAACTTCATGCTCGCGCTGGCTTCGCTGGTCGAAACGGAGTTGATCACGGCTCTTCCCCGCGGCTTGGCAAAAGCCCACGCTGCGCGTTTTGGCGTCGTATGCGTAGAAGTGCCATTCACACTCCGGTCCTACGATCTGCGCGCGATCAGCTTGCAATCTGCCATGGGCGATGCCGGTCTGCGCTGGCTGATCGATGCCGTGAGCGAATCTGTGCCTCGCGCCTCTTCGAGTCGCGCCAAAGGCAAAGGAGCTTCCAAACGGTCGAACCGCTAACTGGGCTCGGCCCCTAACCGACGCGCTCGCAGCTGCTCGAGTAGAGCAAGAGCGAGCGGCAACGCGGGCTCGAGCTCCTCAGCGAATGGTGATGGCAGCAATCTCGAGCTGCGACTCGTCGACCGTGACTGCCCAAGTGAACGTCGGATCGAACTCAATGGAATCGTGCTCGGACTCTTGCTCCAGGAAAAAGCTGAGCTTCAACGTCTCGATGTCGATGAAACCGAGGCGCTCGGGAGAAAACTCGAGATAGCGCGACCCGTGCCAACGCGGTTCCTGGCCATTGAAGTTGTAGCGTTCCCGTGGTGCGACCGGGAATTTTCGTGCCACACCGGTTGCCAGGTCCGTGATCACGAGCTCTTCGTCCTTGTTGGACGAATAACGGTGCTTGCCGTCCGGCGAGAGCGCGAAGTCGGGACCAGCTGGCGGTTGAGCCAACTCGGTTGCTGCGCCGCTTCTCGGGTCCACGAGCCAAAATTGCGGGCGCCTGCTGGGTAGAGGCAAGTCGCGGACGATGGCTCGTAGCGCCTCGGCGCTGCCCTGCCAGCCGACCACATCCAGCACTGCCGGAGGTTTGGAAAAGCTCGCGCTGCGCGAGGGATCGTCGGCGTTCACGAAGTAGAGCAGGGAGTGACTCTCGAGTTTCCCGCGCGTCTCGACGGGGAAATCGAGCGCGCTGAATTTTCCGTCAGGGCTCAGCGCGGCTTTGGTCCAACGAGCCCTTCGCCCCCACGGTCCCACTAGTTTGACGATCCGCTTTGGTGCCCTTTGCACCCAGAAGAAGTCGCGGGGATCGGCCGAGTTCCACGAGTCAGCAAGTCGCTGGGGAGTTTGCTCGAACAAGCAAACGTCACCGGCATCGCTGCAGGCCATGCTGCCGAAGCCGTGCTCGAGGGAAATCAGCTCTTGTTCGTCGGATAAGCCATCACAAGCAGCGGACACGACCCGTGTCCCCGAGCCATCGATTACGGAATAAATGACGCGCGTTCCGTGAGCCTCGAAGGCGCGAAATGTTGCCTTGGGCGGACCCAGTGGCCGAAGCGCGCCGAGCTTGGGACCAATCAAGGAGATACGCGGGTCGTTGTCCGGCGTTTGCGGCGGCAGTGGGCCATCACGCAACTCGCGGGCCATGAATGCCACCAGGTGGTCAGCATAGTCGAAGTCTTTCTCCGTAAACTCGCCACGTTTGCCGGCTAGGTCGAGGTTGAGAAAGACTTCAGCTTCGAGGCCCGCTCGCTGCAGGAACAACTTGTGGACGCGCCAAGTGCCGCCGCCCGAAACACCGCCGTGCTCATCGCGCGCGGGAGCGTCCCCCAGCGCAACGAACGCGAATGGCTCCGGCACGAGCGGCCGTGACGGTTCCGCAGCTGGCAACTTACCTTCGAACACGCGAGCAAAGACGGCGACCAGGTCCGCCCCTGAGCTCGGGTCCGGCACGGTCCACAGCGCCTTGCCGTACGTAAACAGCTCGCCCGGCGGGCCGTGCGTCCAGCCAAACCCAAAGCGCGTGCCGCTCGCCAGGTGCGCGTCGAAGAACGTCCAGTCGCCCCCCGGCACGTGATACGGCGCCTGCGGAGCGGGTTGCTCACTTTGGTACACCTGATCGATGACGAACGTGACGTGCCGATCATCGCGCTCCATCGCTGCTGACGTGGTCGATGCCGACAGAACCGGTGCGGCCCCGAACCTCGAGCTCAACCAATGCTTCAGCGTCGGCATGTGGCGCAAGCCAACGAGCACCAAGCCGCAGACCAAGAACACCCAATACCAAGTCATGTCACGTTCCGTCTTCTTGCTAGCTTTCAAGCTACCGTTCCTCGATGCGTCCGGCGATATTTTTCGAGCACACCAGGCAGACCAAAGCGAGTGCGGCGAGCACCATCACGCACGACAGGTACTCGTATAGCGAATAACGCTCGCCGCCGTAGAGCCAGGAGTTGAGCAGCGCCGGCAACGCTGTGGCGACACAGACAACCAAGTACAGCACAGACGACACCGCCGCGCGCTGGGGAGGCGAAGCGATCAGTAAGACGCTGCATAGCGCGGCCTGCCAAGCGGCGCCGCTGCCGGCGCCAGCGATCACGCACGCGACGAACAACAGCGGCGAGGAACTGATTCGCATTGCCAGCATCGTGAGAGCACTACCGAGCAGCAGAAGAACCATGCCCACTCGAGTCCCATCGCAGGGAGTACACTTGAACGTCAGGCGCACCGCGCCCACCGCGCCGCCGCCGAAGGCGAACAAAGTCAGCCCACCCAACGCGAGCAATCCCGACGGTGGCGAAGTCCCTGGGGCGTAGAAGATCCAGCCGCTCGCCGGCTGAAGCCTGATCAGCTCGAAATATCGCAACAAGTCGGGTCCGTGCCAGCAGTAGAATCCGAGCATGCCCGAACTAGCGAGCCAGGTGGGCATTGCGAGCAGCAGAGGCTTCAGGACCTCACGCGGCAACCGAAAGCTAGGCCTGAGCCAAGCACGTGTGCCCGCCCGCACCGTCAGCGACTCCGGCATCAATGCGACGCCGATGGCTAGTGCCAGGTAAATTGCGCCGAATACCGCGTACGTGAGCCGCGTTGGATTCGGCAAGTATTGCAAGAAGCTTCCGGTGACGCCCGCCGTCGCGACACCGAGCATCCATGCGATGACATTGGCCATGATGCCCTTCGCGGGAGCGACGTCGAGCATGCCGGCGCCAAGTGCACTCACCGCGCCACCAATGGCGACGCCCTGCAATACGCGCCCGACAAACAGCTCCTCCGTTGGTACACCTTGCACACGAGTGAAGAGCCACATGGACGTGGCGTGCAGCAACGCTGCGACGATCAGGACCGGGCGCCGACCGATGTAATCCGACAGCGAACCCACGACCAGCAAGCTCAACAGCGCCGCGAACGCGCAAATCCCGTAGAAGACGGAAAATATCTCGGGCGGAAACCCGTTCTCCACCGTGAGCAATGCGTCGAGCCGCGTGGGCGCGCTCGCACCTGCCAAGAAGCAAGCGAGCATCGAGGCCTGCAGATAGAGCGCGCTAGTCTTCGAAAGATGCTTCACGATCCCCTCTCAGCTCCAAGCTAAGGTAACAATTGCCGACACCCTAACGCAAAGCCAGGAAAGCCCGGCCACTCGAACCGCGATGCCTTCGACCGAGCATGATCCATCGGCTCGCCGCGAACTTGCGAGCATTTGCGGCCTTTCATTGCGCGAGATCCAAACACCCCGTAGGCTTGAGCGATGGGCAGGAGGTTTTGGGTCGGGGTCTTCACGTTGCTGTCGATCGCCATCGTCGGCTGCAACACCTGCCTGAATCCTCAGCCTGACTTGCCGTCGTGCGGCGAGAGCAACAGCGCGCGCGGCCCCGGCGGTGGCGCGTTCGGCGCAGGCGGCGCGGGGTCGTCTGCTGCGGGAGCATCCACGGGCGGCACCGCTGGCTCCAACCTCAACACGGGCACAGGCGGCACCCCCAGCGCGAGTCAGGGCGGCTCGAGCGGGAGTAGCGGTGACTTCGCAGGGGCTGGCGGTGACAGCGCGGCCGAGCCGGGTGGCTCTGACGGCGGTGCCGCCGGCGACAGCGCGATCGGAGCTGGCGGCGACCAATAACGCTGACGCAGCGCGGCTGCAGATCAGCCCCTTCAAAGAAGGTGGAGGAGTTGATGAGCAGACCGAGACGGAATGCGGCGTTGAAACTCGGCGCGCGCAGCGCCGCCACGCTTCCGCGATTTGGGACATCGGTTCGCCGCGAGTTTGGGGGAACTCTGGTCTGGCACGCGGAGTGCACTCGAGTCAGGGCACACTCGAATCCAAGTCATGTCAAAAAGCGCTGCGACCGTCGAATCGTCTTCTCCCTCGGCCACTTCCAAGCCCAAGCGCGTCCAAAAGGCGCGTGCGCCAACCGCGACCAAACCTGACTTGGTGGCACTCGCTGCGACTGACAGCCAATCGGGTGGAGCATTCCAGAGCAAGCCCTTGCTGGTCGGGGTCGGCATTGGAGCGTTTCTCACACTAGCCGCCGTCGCGCTCGCATCGCGTCCCAGAGCCGCATATTTTGGCCCGCGTCCGCCCACGGTCGCGGGTGCGTTAACGAATACCGCTTTCGTACTGCTGGCGCGTTTCGTCGCTCGAAAAGCGCTGAAAGCTGCGGCCCAGCAGGGCGCCCGCAAGCTCGCCAACGCTTGGCCCCTCTGAACGCGCCTGTGGCATTGCGCTCGCTCTCGAGAAGCCGCGCGAACGGCGGGTGGCGTGAAAACAGGGCAGCTGCGTCGTCAACTTTCGGAGGTCCCCCGTTTGGCAATCGGGTCTCGACTCGACCGACCTCGCGCCAAGCCAGCGGGCGGGGATCACCGACGAAGGCGGGAGTTCGATCGGGCGGAAGGAGCTCGGGTTCGCTTGCGATCAGCTGCCGCGTGCACCGCTGCGCTTGGCGTCACTGACTGGCGGCAGGCCGAAAAAGCGTGCGTACTCGCGACTGAACTGCGAGGGGCTCTCGTAGCCGACGTGGAAGGCGACCTCGGCAGCGCTGCCCGAGTCACCAAGCAGCAGGCGGCGCGCTTCTTGGAGGCGAAGCTGCTTTTGATATTGGAGGGGGCTGAGCGTGGTGATCCGCTTGAAGTGATCATGGAATGAGGAGACGCTCATGCCCGCTGTGCGAGCGAGCTGTTCGATACGTAGCGCCTTGGTGTAGTCGCGCTTGAGGCGTTCGATTGCTTTCGCCACTCGCTGTACTTGGCCTCCAGCCGTGCCAGCCGCGCGCACTGCACGACCATACGGGCCCAGCAACAAGCGATAGGTGATCTCGCGGATCACACCTGGCGCGAGGACTTCTGCGTCCAGGGCGTTCGCAGAGCAGCGCAGCAGTCGAAAGAACGCGTCCGTAAGCTGCTCGTCGCGCTTGCCAACGAAAATCGCGGGCTCCGCGCGGGGCTGCGAATCCGCCCCGAGGCCAGTGGATGCCCAAGCCGCGGTGAGCTCCAACACCAGGCTTGGCGCAATCTCGAGCACGAGACAAAGGTACGGCTTATTGGCCGTTGCTTCGACGACTTGACCGGTGATCGGAAGATCGACGGAGGAAAACAAGAATTCCATACTTCGGTAGCGCAAAACTGCGCGCCCGAGCGTCACTTCTTTCGCGCCCTGCACGATGAAGCACAGCGAAGGGCGCTGCACCGCATGCACGCGAGGCAACACGCGATCCGCGCGAATGATCTGCAGCGCCGGAATCGACGTTTGCGAGATGCCTGGACTGCGCGCGGCTCGCAGGCTCAATTCGACGAAGTCGGACGGCATGATTTCGGCGTAGCAACGCTTGGAGGATTAGGCAAGCATCGTGGGCAATCGCTCTACCGTCTCGCGCACGGGCAGCCCTATGTTCAAACCATGCAAAACAACGCTGTCTGGTTCGTTACGGGTGCCTCGAAAGGGATCGGCCTGGTTTTGGTTAAGCAACTCCTGAAACGGGGTTACCGAGTGGCCGCAACCTCGCGTTCCGTGAGCGATTTGACTGAGCCACTGGGCACCAAGAGCGACAGTTTCCTGCCGCTCGAGCTCGAGCTGAGCGACGAGGGTGCTGTGGCGCGGGCGATCCGCGCCACGCACGAGCACTTTGGGTCGCTGCAAGTCGTCGTCAACAACGCTGGCTACGGGCAATTCGGTACCGTCGAGGAAACCAGTGACGAAGAAGCGCGTCGCAATTTCGACGTCAACGTATTCGGCGTGCTGAACGTGCTTCGAGCGGCCTTGCCGCTGCTGCGTGAGCAAGGGGCGGGGCATGTGTTCAACGTGTCTTCGATCGGTGGCTACGTGGGAGCCTTCTCCGGATGGGGCATCTACTGCGCGACGAAGTTCGCCCTTTCCGGCCTCACTGAGGCGCTGCACGCTGACCTTTCGCCCTTCGGTGTAAAGGTCACTTTGGTCTACCCCGGATATTTTCGGACCAGCTTCCTCAACGCAAGCTCGATGGTGCAACCGAAGCATCCGATCGCCGCATATGAGGCTGCTCGCGCATCGCAGCAGCAACATGAGCAAGCGATCAACGGCAACCAACCCGGTGACCCCGAGAGACTTTCGCAGGTGTTGATTGACGTCTATGAGCGAGGCGGTGAAGCGCCTTTGCATCTCTTCCTCGGCAGCGACGCGGTGTCTCTTGCCGAGGCGAAGCAGGCTCAAGTCCAGCGAGCCATCGCCGAGCAGCGCCCAATCAGCGTATCGACGGACTTTTGAAGCGGATTTTTCGGAAAGCGTTCTGCGATTGAGCGCAAAACCCGGTTGCGAAGTCTCCCGAATTTTCGTTAGAGCGGGTCTGCCGTAGTAGAAGTCGCAGCCACCGTTCATACCGAATATAGATTGCCCGGGAGACGAGCACGAAATGAACCCCACCGCCAAAGACCCGTTGCACGGGGTCACGCTAGAAATGATCGTAACGGCGTTGGTCGAACGCTTCGGTTGGGAGGAGCTCGGAACGCTGATCGACATTCGATGCTTTCAACTGGATCCGAGCGTGTCATCGAGCTTGAAGTTTCTGCGCAGAACTCCTTGGGCCAGAAAAAAGGTCGAGGACCTCTACGTGTACGGCCCTTCCACCCGGTAGCGTTCGGTCGCTTTCCAGGTGGCTCAAATCACGCAGACTCGAGAGCGATGCGTTTCGGTTCACGTCCAAGTCATCGACGCGAGTGAAGCTTCCGAGCCCAGCAAGCGATAGCTGTTTCAACAGCTTGTTGGACCGCGAATCGACTTCAGATAGCGAATACGCTGAGCGAACGATGGCGAGCAGCAAGCCGACGTATGTCGGTCGGATCCCCGGTAGCGATGATGGCTTTGTCGAACTCGAGCGCAGTGGCTGAAGCGCGGATGTCATCCGTCAATGCCGTCGACGCTTTTGTGGTCGCCACTAACTGCACGGGCGGATTCCAAGGCGTTCGTGTAGAGATGATCGCGCT
>Ga0247766_1000101_pt1 | contig 18102 bp, 11 predicted proteins | sample UWRJL223509R6_FD_179946 | JGI IMG/M metagenome (GOLD analysis project Ga0247766, IMG submission 179946) | Plant litter microbial communities from Arlington Agricultural Research Station in Wisconsin, United States - UWRJ-L223-509R-6 | ecosystem: Environmental > Terrestrial > Plant litter >... | reverse complement strand
TTCCGATCGCGGTCGCGTTCCGGCCCAAACGGAGTTCGTCGAGAACAACGCACAGTTCGTGGTCGAAGGTCTGTCGTTTCGCGCGTTGCACATCCCCGGTCACACGCTGGGAGCGGTGGCGTACGTTGGTGAAGGCGCGGCCTTCACTGGCGACACGCTGTTCGCATCCGGCTGTGGGCGGCTGTTCGAAGGCACTCCCGCGCAAATGTACGAATCGTTGAATGTCACGTTGGCGGCGTTGCCGGACAGCACGCTCGTCTATTGCGGGCACGAATACACGGCCTCCAATCTGCGCTTCGCTGCGCACATGGAGCCTGAGAACGCAGCAGTTGCCGCCAAGGCCGCACGCGTCGCCGAGCAGCGCGCCCGCGGTGAAGCGACTGTACCCTCGACGATTGCCGACGAGAAGGCCACCAATCCCTTCATGCGTTGTGACAGCCCCGCGATCATCGCGCGCGTTTCGGGCAGCCTCACTGGTGATCGTTCTCCCGCCGCTATCTTGGGTGCCGTGCGTGCCGCCAAAGATCGCTTTTAGGCGAGCAATCGCTGGGCTCGCGTGCGCCCTGAGCGCGACCGCTGCGTGCAAGCGCAACGCGCCTCCGGGTTCCGAGCAAGCGCGCGGCGCGCAATCGCTCGGAATGCCGGCGCGCGCGCCGCTCGACAAGAACTTGCTGCCCGCGCAGGAAGTCACCTGGGACTACCCCCAAACCGAACTCGGGCCGATGCGCGTGGTCGTCATGATCCCCGAGCGCGAGGCGAACGCGCGCTTGCCCGTCTTGGTCGCCCTACACGGTCGGGGCGAAGCATTGAAGGGCCCCGAGCTCGGAGCTCGCGGCTGGGTCGACGATTACGGGTTGCCCACGACTGTCGAGCGCTTGCATCGCCCGCCGATCACGCTCGATGACTTGCACGGCATGGTGGAGGACGAACGCCTCGCCCGCCTCAACGCGAGCCTCGCCCAGCGACCCTACCAAGGCTTGATCGTCGTCTGTCCGTACACTCCGGACGTTTTGCCCGCAGACGAATCAATCGACAAGGCACTGCCTTTGGCCCGCTTCGTCGTGGAAACCGTGCTGCCGCGCGCGTACCGAGAGACGCCGGCAATCGGCACCCCCGAGACGACGGGGATCGATGGCGTGAGTCTCGGCGGGCGCGCCGCGCTTGGGATCGGCCTGCTTCGGCCCAAAGCGTTCGCGGTCGTGGCTTCGTTGCAGGCGGCGCTGCGCAGCGACAACTCTGCAGACATCTTGCGTCGCGCGCGCGAAGCCAAAGCACAGAAACCCGACTTGTTCGTGCGCTTGCTGACCAGCAACGGCGACTACTTCCTGCGAGCGAATCAACTCTTGGCGTTAGACTTCGAAGCTGCCGGAATTCGTACCGAGCTTTTGACCGTTCCCGGCCCGCACGACTACGAGTTCAACCGTGGCCCCGGCGGCTACGAGATGCTCATGTTCCACGACCGCATTCTACGCGGGCAGCCGGAGTTTTGAGCAACACGCGGCGCTACGCGTGCGGGAGCGTTCTGGTCGCGCCAAGCAGATCACGAGCTTCGATCGAGGCCGAGCGGAGTAAAACGACGCTGCCCACAAACTCCGGTGCGCGCGAAGCGCAGCACGCATCGCGCCGCAGCGCGCGCGAAGCAGTACAGCCGCATGCCCGGAACCAAAACGACCTGGAAGTCTTGGAAGACCAGATCACGATCTGCCAATAAGATGGAGACCTACAAAGAGCTGACCGAACAGGCGCCTGCTTTCCCTCAGCTTCAGCGCGGGCGGCCAAGCGCTTCGGCACGCACCTGCGCCAAAAATCTCAACAGCCGCCTCCCGCGCGCGTAGCGCCGCGGCCTCACCCAAAAGCCTCCGCTTCCAACAGCGCTGTCAGCGTGCGCACGCTGCTGCCCGTCGGGTGTTCGAAGCGCACGCCGATCAGCGCGCCTCCTCCTTCGGGGTCGGGCAAGCGGCGAGACCAGACGACGGCACCGCTCAAGGTGAGCGGGTCCCAAAGGTGAGGGGTGTCGATGACGAGTTCCACACTGGTGCCCGCGGCGGCAGAGTCCGAGGCTTCGACGCACGCGCCGCCTAAACCGAGGTCGACGACGCGCACGTCGCGGTTCCAGCTGACGTGTGCGTCGGACGCACGTAGCGCACCAGGTAGGCTGACGGATTGTCGGGATAGAGCGCGGAAATGAGCAGGGCTCGGCTCAGTCGCGGAGTCGGCAGGATCCATGAATTCCGCTAGTGGTGGAAATGCGGGTGGCGTTGGTGCCGGATAGCGAACTAGTTGGGGTTCTGGGGGTGGCAGCGCTACGATAGCTTGCCCGACTCGGTTCCGTGAAGCCCCGCTGAAGTGTGAGGGTTTACCAAGTCTTGGGCGCTTTGGAGCAACGCTTTCATGAGCCAGGATACGCGAAAAGACCCCCGCGCAAAGGTGCTCACCATGACGGTCCGCTACAAGAGCGCGACCCTTGATGAGTTCATCGAGCACCACTCGTACGACGTCAGCCGCGGCGGCATGTTCATCAAGACGCCGTCACCTTTTCCGCCGGGCACTCTGCTCAAGTTCGAAGTGAAGATCGCCGCGGATCAAAAGGTGATCCAGGGCGTGGGTCGCGTCGTTTGGAAGCGCGATAGCGAGACGCAGCCAGACGTTCGCCCCGCGGGCATGGGCGTGAAGTTCATCAAGATCGACGATGCGTCGCGCAAAGTGATCGACGCGTTGGTCGAGTCGCGTGGCGATGCAACGAGCGCATACGAAGCGGGCGGCGGGGACGCCGGCAATCTGGCCGCGGGGTCTACCACCACCGCGCCGGGAGCCAGCCCGACGAAGACGACCACCCCTGCCGCCGAGGTGCTCAAGCCGCCGAACCTGCGCAAATCCACGATGATTGGCTTGGGGGCGATGAATCCGGCGAGTCGTCCTGCAGCCGCGGCCGCACCGGAGAAGCCAGCTGCGACGTTCTTCCCGGAAACCAAATCGGAAGCCGAGATGCCGGCGCCCGAAGATCGCACGGTGATGAAGCAAGCCGCCGAGCTCTTGCAGGACGCGCTGCGCGAAGCCGGTGGTTCGATGTCCGAGGTGAGCTCGAGCCCCAAGGCTGCCGAGCCGCCCCCCAAGCCGGCGGCAGGTACGGCTCCCGAGTCCAAGCGACCCGCTGGAGCACAGACGGGCGCGCCCGGCGCAGCCAGCATCGAGGCCAAGGCGACTTCGGACAAGGCAGCGCCTGTCTCGGTGCAGCCCGCGTCCGGTAAATCCGCGGCGGCAACCCCTGCGGCTGCCAAGTCTGCATCGACCCCGCCCGCTTCGACAAAGCCCACGTCCGTCAAACCGGCAGTCAGCAAGCCACCGGCAGTCGGTGCGACCACACTTCCGGCAACGCGCAAAGTCAGCGCGGTGTCCGCCGCGCCGACGAGTCGTCGGGTGTCGGTGCCCGCTGCGGCGCCTGCGCCGAGCAGCAGTGGGGGTGGCGGTCGCGTGGTGGTGATCGCGCTCGTGCTCGCCGCCACCGGTGGCCTCGTGTACGCCTTTTCGACGGGCAACAAGCCGCCCGCGCCACCGCCCGTGGCAAGCATTGAACCCACGCCGCCGGCGGCGCCTGTCGCAACTGAAGCACCGCCCGCGGCAGCCGAAGCGCCGAGCGCAGTGCCGCCCGCCGCGAGTGCCGAGGCGCCCGCGCCGGCGTCGGCACCGGTTGCACCAGTGGCCTCATCGGCCGCGGTCCCCGCAACGCCGCGACCCGTGGTTCCGCAGGTGCCGGCGCCGAAGCCTGCTGCCGTGCTGCCTGCGCATCCCGTCGCCAAGCCGAAGCCGGTCACCGTCGCCGAACCGAGCGAACCCGTCGCGCCCAAGCCGACCGTAGAAAAGCCGGCGACGCCGCCGACTGCTGCAGCTCCGTCCACCCCGGCCCCCGAAACGCCCGCACCCAAGGCAGCACCGAAGCCGGCGCCCAAGCCTGCCGAGCCGGCCGGTGACAACCCGTACTGAGCCGACGCTCGATTCATGAGCGCGTCCTCCCATCCTAAAGGGGGCGAGGTCGATCCGCGCATCGGGACCTTACTCGCCGAGCGCTATCGCATCGACGCGTTGGTCGGCGAAGGCGGCATGGGCAAGGTGTATTCCGCCGAGCACGTGCTGATGCGCAAGCGCTTGGCCGTGAAGGTCCTGCGCCGCGAGCTGACCAGTGTGCCCGAGGTCGTCGCGCGCTTCGAACGCGAGGCGATGGCCGCGGGCAACATCGAGCACCCCAATGTGGCGGGCGCGACCGATTTCGGCAAGCTCGCCGACGGCGCGGTATTCTTGGTCTTGGAATTCGTCTCGGGGCGCAGCCTGCGCGACGAGATCGCGCGCGGCCCATTCGCGGTCGATCGCGCGCTGCACATTGCCCGGCAGATCAGCAGCGCGCTGGGCGCCGCGCACGCGCAGCGCATCGTGCATCGCGATCTCAAGCCGGAGAACGTGATGTTGGTCGAGAAGGGCGGCGATCCCGACTTCGTGAAAGTCTTGGATTTCGGCATCGCCAAGGTGCCGCTCGGCGATTCCGTTCATCCGGGGCCGAAGCAGGGCAACCCGATCACCAAGGCGGGCATGGTCTTCGGCACGCCGGAATACATGTCACCCGAGCAAGCGCTCGGCCAAACCGTCGATGGTCGAGCGGACCTTTACGCGCTGGGGGTGATCTTGTTCGAGATGCTGGCAGGAGTGCGTCCCTTCAGTAGTCAGAGCTCGGTCGGGATTTTGGGTCAGCAGCTCTCGAAGCCGACCCCGACCCTGGCTGAACGCGCGCCGGATTTGCGGGTTCCACCCTCTGTCGAGCAAATTGCGCGCAAGCTCCTCTCCCGTGATGCATCGGAAAGATACGAATCGGCTGCCGAGCTGTCGCGTGCGATCGACGCTCTGCTAGCGCCGATCCCGGGCCACGGCGTGTATCGCTACACTTTGGCCGACGGCTCGCGTCCTTCGCTGAACGACACCGAGCTCGCCGAGGCCGAACCAGACGCTCCCACGCTCCTCCGCGTCGCCGGCGCGCCGGCGCTGAGCGAGCACCCGCCGCTGGGTGCGACGCCGACGCCGTCCGGACCGGCGGGGCTGAAGACGTACTTCATCGGCTTCGTGCGCGGTTTCGAGCGCAGACGCCGACGTTTGCCGCCCGCTTTGCGCGACGCGCTCAAGCCCGTCCCAACGCCGGCGTTGCTCGCGATCTGCTCGGCGTTCACGTTGCTGATCGCCACGTTGCTGGTCGTGCTCCTCGTGAAGGGGGTGCAGGCATTGCACGGTGCTCCGCCAAGCGCGGCGAGCGCGCTCGCCAGTGGGGCGCCCAGTGCGGAGGCGGCGTCGAACGCGCCCCCGCCGGTCGCCACGGCGTCCGAGAACGAGCTGCAGGGCGCTCAGAAATCCGGCGTGGCCGCGCTCGAGGCCCTAGGCGCCAAATATCCGCACGATGCCCGCCTTGCGCTCGAGCTCGGGCGCGCCGCTTTGACCGAGAAGGACTACGTGAAGGCCGCCGCTGCCGTGGGTCGCGCGCTCAGCCTCGACTCGACACTGGCCGAGAGCAAACAAGTCTCGACCATCTTGTTTCAGACGGCTCAGGTGAAGGCCGCCTCGGATGCGACCTTTGCGCTGCTGTTCGGTCCGATGGGCAGCCACGGGCCCGACGTCGCCTATGATTTGGCGGCTACCGAGGTGGTGAAATTGTGGGTACGCACGCGCGCCGATCAGGGGCTCCGTTCGCCGGATTTTGCCAAGCTCAGCACGCCCGAGCTGAGCATTGCAGTGGCCCTGCGCTTCGCCACCACTTGCGCGCAACGCTATGCGCTCTTGCCGCGCGCGAAGGAGATAGGCGACGAGCGCGCGCTCGGTTATCTCAATCTGTACCGAGCGACCACGGGCTGCGGCCGCCGTCAGCGCGACGATTGTCATAGCTGCATGCGCACGGACTCACGCCTGACCGAAGCAATCGACGCCATCAAGCAGCGCACTCACCGCTAGCGCCGGTCGGAGTCACACCCCGGCGTCGGACAGCGCGCGATCCACGACCACGCTCAGGATCTCGAACGGCACTGCGCCGATGAAAAAATAGTCGTTCACCAGGAAGGCGGGCGTCCCTTCCACACCCAATGCATTGCCGCTGGCGAAGTCTCGTTCGATTTCGGCGTCATGGCGCTGCGTGCCGAGCGCTTCGCGGAAACGCGCCTGGTCCAAGCCGGCAAGGCTAGCGAACTGTGAAAGCCCTTCGACGGTCAGCTTCGGGGAGCGCACACCGTAGATGGCATCGTGAAATTTCCAGAACGCCGCGGCGCCGCCCTGTGCGTACGCTTCGCGACCAGCGTTGGCGGCCAGGCGAGCGTGCGCATGAAACGGCAGCGGGTAGTCGTGCCAGACCAGCCGTACTTTACCCTGATAAACACGCAGCATTTCGGTCAGCGCCGGGTGTACGTCGGCGCAGAACGGGCACTCGAAGTCGCTCCACAGCTGGACCACGACTTTGGCATCGGCCGCGCCTCGGCTCGGGTTGGCTGCGTTCGGCGTCGGTACGCGGCTGCGTTCGAGACGCGTCACCGGTAGATCTTCGAGCCGAATCTCGGCTTCGGAAGCGACCCCCGAAGCCGGCGTGGCTAGCGTCGCGCGGGGAGGCTTTTGCACGCCTCCCCCGCAACTGGCCGTGAGCAACAGGGCGGCACACAGCGCCGCCCTGGTTGCTGCACGGAAGCTCACTTACCTTCCGCCTCTTTCAGAGCGCGGTTGATCAGCTTCTTGAACGCTGACTCCGGTTGTGCGCCGCTGATGTAGTAGCCGTTGATCACGAACGCGGGCGTGCCGTTGATGCCCGCCTTGTTCCCGACCTCGGTGTCTCCTTCGATCTTGGCCTTGTGCTTGTTGTTGTCGAGCGCGGCCTTGAACTTTTCCATGTCCAAGCCCATCTCTTGCGCGATCTTTTCCAGGCTCGCGCGATCGGTGCGGGCTTCGTCGCTGCCCTCGGCGGCGAACAGCTTGTCGTGGAAGGTCCAGAAAGCGGCAGAACCCTTCTGCGCGAACGCTTCTTGAGTGGCTTCCGCGGCTTGCGGCGCGTTCTTGTGGAACGGCAGCGGCATGTGGCGCCACACGATCTTGATCTTGTTGCCGTATTCTTTCTCGATCGCCTGGATGGTCGGCTCCACGCGCTTGCAGAACGGGCATTGGAAGTCCGAAAACTCCTGGATCACGACCTTGGCGTCTTTGCCACCCTTGGCTGCGCTGCCGGCATCGGGAGCGGCAATCTCCTTCTTCTCCGGAGGTGGCGGGCCTTTGCCTTCCTTCATGATCTCTTCGTACACTTTGGCGCGAGAGATGCCTTTGGACACGAGGCCCTTGGCTTTGGCGAGTTGCTCGTCGATCGATTTTTTGAACGCGTCGAGCGGCTGGGCGCCGCTCAGGCGCACGCCGTTGATGAAGAAGTGCGGCGTGCCGCGCGCTTGCAAGTCGCCAGCGAGGTCGACGCTGGAGTCGAAGCGGTCACCGTACTTGTTGCTGTCGATCGCCTTCTTCACGTCGTCCCAGTTCAGGCCGAGCTTTTCGGCGATGCCCTTGAGATCTTCGTCTTCCAGCTTGGGGTTGCTGGCGAACAGCGCGTCGTGCGCGTCCCAGAAGCCCTTGTCGCCCTTCTTGGCGTAAGCAAAGCGCGCGAGGGTCGCGGTCGGCTTGGCGCGGGGGTGGAACGGCAGCGGGTTGTCCTTCCACACGAAGCGCACGTCGTTGCCGTAGGCCTCGGCGACTTGCTTCAGCGTGTCTTCGACGCGCTTGCAGAACGGGCACTGGAAGTCCGAGAACACGACCAGCGTGACCAGCGCGTCCTTCGGGCCGCGTACCGGATCGTCTTCCAGCACGTTGACCTTCCAAACGGCCTTGTCTTCTTCTTCCGCGTCCGGCTTGGCGGCGGCGGGAGCCGGCTTGTCCGGGCCTGCGGCCTGGTTCTTGTTGGTCAGGGTGACGTACACGTCCGAGGCCTTCGTGCCGCTGGCGGTCAGCTTTTGGGCTTCGCCGAGCTGGGCGTCGATCACTTCCGTGAACTTGTCGAGCGGCTGCGCGCCGCTGACCGTCACGCCGTTGATGCGGAACGCGGGCGTGCCATTGGCGCCGATCTTGTTGGACAGCGCCATGTCCTCGTCGATCTTCGCCGAGAACTTCTTGGAAGCGAGCGCTTCCTTGAACTTCGCCTTGTCGACGCCAGCTTCGCCGGCCCACTTCTCGAAGTTCTCCGCGGTCAGCGCTTGTTGATTGGCGAACGCAGTGTCGTGGAACTTCCAGAACGCTTCACTGCCCTTGAGACCGAACACGGCCTGAGCGGCTTCAGCCGCGGGGCGCGCGTTGCTGTGGAAGGGCAGGGGGTTGTTCTTCCAAACCATACGCACCTTCTTCGGTCCGTACTTGTCGCGGATCTGCTTCAGCGTCGGCTCGACGCGGCTGCAGAACGGACATTGGAAATCACTGACGGTGACGATCGTCACCGGAGCGTTGGCGTCGCCCCATTGTGGATCCTTGGCGCTCACGGGCACGCTCGCGCTGCTTTGATCCGGGGCGCTGCTGGCGCTCCCTGCTTCGGCCTGAATGTCGGGGCCCTTGCCTTTGTCGAGGCCCCACATCAGGAACATGCCGGCTAAAAAGCTCATAAAGAAGCCGACGATTGCGGTTCCCTTGTTCATGATTGTCTCCCAAAGCTCGCACGCGCCTTGCGGCCCGATGCGAGCGTTCCTGTTACGAATGTTGCTAGCAGAGAAAAAATTGGAAAAGCGTCCAGCGCAGCGCGCCGAGTCGGCAGCGCAGCTTGCGCGGTTGCGATGTAGACGGGCCAGTGACGCTCGGGCGAGCGTCACTGGCCCGAGCTACGAATGGGAACGCGAGCGCGCTCAGACTCGCGGTGGGCGGTCGATCGAACGCGCAAAGCCGGTCGCGAGCAGCTCGTGCTCCGCCAATGCGGGGCTCACGCGCCCCGCGCTCGGACACGCACAGAGCCGCGGCAAGATCGGTAGCGCGCGGATTGGCAACTCCGGCAGGCTCAGCTTTTCCGGTGCGTCGCGTTGCGGAAGGTTCGCCAAGCGGAGCAGTGAACGCTCATCACAAGGGCTACCCGCGCTCACCGAGTCCGAGCTCGCGGGCGTGCCGATCGGCGGAGCCGCGATGGTTTCTGCGCGCATGCCGCACATGGGCGCGGCCGCGTGTGCAATCGACACCCAGCCCAACGACAGTACGAACGCGGTCAGGGTGCAGAGTCGCACCAACCAGGCGTTTCGCGTGTGAGTTGCCGAGGGCATGAGTCGAGCCGGGGGGCAGTCTAGTCGGACGCCCTCCCGACACAACCGGGTCGCCCAGCTGCGCATTCCCCGCCCCGAGAGAGTTTCCGAATGCACCCGGAGTGCTCCCGCGAAAGGCCTTGACTTTCTGATGTCAGTTTCTTGCCTACATCAGCGCACCTAGGCACAGTGGGGCCCATGGACGCCCCCGAAGCAACCGGTAACGACACGAAATCACAAGAGAATACGGCCTGTGATGGCGATACGCTGCCGCGTCGCTTCGAGCGCTACACGCTGCTCAAGCGCATCGCGCGCGGTGGCATGGGTGAGGTCTTCCTGGCCACGGCAGGTGGGATCGAAGGCGCTGAGCGCCCGTGTGTGGTGAAGACGATTCGCCGCGAGCACGAAGAGGATCGCTCGTTCCTGGCCCGCTTTTTGGACGAGGCGCGCATCCAGTCCCAACTGCAACACCCAGGCATCGCGCAGATCGTGGAAGCGACCAACGATTGCGCCGGCAAGCCCTACGTCGTGGTCGAATTCATCGAGGGTCGCAACCTGGGTGATGTGCGCGCACGTGCGGGGCAACTCGGCATGCGCATGGGCTGGGCAGAGTCGCTTGCGGTCAGCATCGTGATGGCCGACGCGCTCGCCCACGTGCATGAACGTACCGACGCTGGCGGCAAGCCGCTCGACATCGTGCACCGCGATCTCAGCCCGCAGAACGTGATGGTCAGCTACGCGGGTGACGTGAAGTTGATCGACTTCGGCACGGCGCGCGGTCAAAACCGACGCTGCCAGACGATCGCCGGGATCGTGTTCGCCAAACCCGGCTACGTGGCTCCCGAAGTCGCGAACAACACCCCTGGGGGGATCCCTGCGGATCTTTACGCGCTCGGCATCATGCTCTGGGAGATGCTCGCCGGCCGCCGCTTCTTGGCCGGCGATCCCGCGCAACACATGGCCCTAGTGGCTGCGGGTAAGCGCAATCCGAGCGAGCTCGCGGCGTTGATCGGTGCTCCCAAGGAACTCGACGCGCTGATCGCCAAATTGACCGCGGTGAGCGTGGAAGAGCGCTACAGCTCGGCGCGCCAAGTGATGAACGATTTGGTCCGTCTGCTGCAACGCGGGCCCAGCATGGCCGACGGTGATCGCAGCGTCCGCGGTCGCATCGCGCAGCTGATGCAGAAGCTGTATCCGGCCGAGCCGGCGCGCACACGCGCGGAGTTTTCACGGTTGGTCGCGCAGGCCCGCGCCACGGACGTGCCCGCGCCGGCCGCTGCGATTCCGCCATCGCCCGTTGCTCCGGCCGTCGAGGTCGATCCGACGCTTTTGCCGGGTACGCGCTATCGCCTAGTGCGCGTGATTGGGCGGGGTGCGATGGGCGTGGTGCACGAGGCGGTGCACCTCGACTTGATGCGCAGTGTCGCGCTGAAAGTGTTGGATCCGGAACGCATGGGCGTCGACGCGGAGCGGCGTTTCAAGGTCGAGGCGCGTGCCATCGCACAGCTGGAACACGAGAACTTGGTCAAGCTGTTCGAGTTCGGGGTCGCCCAAGACGGTCGTCCGTTCTACGCCATGGAACTTTTGAGCGGCGAGTCCCTGGACCGGAAGCTCGAACGCGAAAAAGGCATGGACTACCGCGAGGCGATCGCGATTGGCGTGCAGGCTTGCCGCGCGCTCGAAACCGCGCACGCCGCAAGCGTGATCCACCGCGACATCAAACCGGCGAACTTGTTCTTGTCCGAAGGCGGCAAGGTCAAGCTGCTCGATTTCGGGGTGGCCAAGGCCGCCTTCAACGTCGAGTCCGATGGTGAGGGGCTCAGCATCGTCGGCACGCCCGAGTACATGGCGCCCGAACAAGCGCGCGGTGAGGCCGACCAGCGCAGCGATGTGTACGCGCTGGGTGTGGTGCTGTTCGAACTATTGTCGGGCCGCTTGCCGCACGCGGCGGAGAGCCCCGTGCTCCTACTCGACGCTAAATTCCGCAAAGAACCCGAATCGCTCCGCAAGCTCGTTCCCGAGAGAGGAATTCCGAAAATGGTCGATGCAGCAGTCTCGCGCGCGCTCAGCGCTGAACCCGAAAACCGCTACAAGTCGGCGGCGGAGCTGCGCGCCGCCTTGGAAGCCGCGCTCGAAGAGCCTCGAACCAGCGCGCCTTCGCGGCGCAAGTGGGTCGCTCGGGGTCTGGCTTCCGCCGTCGCCGTAGCAGTCATCGGCCTGGTCACGGTTGGCGCCTCGCGCCCGGAAATTCGTCAAAAAGCGCTGGCTTCGCTCAGCCCGATGCTCGAAAAATTCCACGCCCTCCAGGCACGTGCGACCGAACGCGCGCACGGTGCAGAAGCCGCAACCGTGGCCGTGGCTGCGGCGCCGACGCAGGTCCCCGCGCTGGCCATGCAGCCGGCAGCCGAAGTCGTCCTGGCCGCACAAGAGGAGGTGGTGGCTGAACCTGCGCCCAGCGCTGCGTCGCCCGTCTTGGATGCCGACGTTCCGACGACCAACGACGACGGTGAGGTCGACGACGACCCGACGCACGCAATCGCCGAGAAAGTCGCGCCGGCCGACGATGCCAAGGACGAGGCCGATTCCAGCGCCGGAGCAGCCCTGGCTCAAGCCCAGGAACTGACGGCGAAGGGCAACAAACTCAAGGCGCTAAACGTCCTGCGACGCGCCGCCAAGACGTCGCCCAACGACGTGAAGATCTTGGAAGCGTTGGCGACTGCGGCCGAGCAAGATCGCGCGTGGGGCGAAGCGGTGCGTACCGTGCGACATCTCGTAGAAGTCGAGCCGAGCGCCGAATCGAAACTCCAGCTCGCGCGCCTGGAGCGCAAGACCGGCCACCGCGAGCGGGCCCTCCAGCTCGTCCGCAGCGTACTGAACGACAACCCCGACTCGCCCGAAGCTCACGCCATGCTCGGCCAATTGGGCGTGGAAGCCCGCGTGGCCTTGCAAAAGTAGCGGTTTTTTGCGAGGAAGCGCCATGCCGGCAGGCCGGGCGAGAAGCTTCATCCCGGAGCGGGTTCCGGTGCTAGAACGGCGCCGGACTCGGATCTCGATTACGGATGGCTCTCCCCCCCAGCGTTAGCAGCAAGGCGCTCGTCACGACTGGATCACCCGCAAGGGTGATCTTGAAGCTGGCGATGCCGACGGTGTTTGCCATGCTCACCCAGAGCGCGGTCAACGAAGTCGACATCATCTTCTTCTCGCGGCTGCCTTGCCCGGAATCGTCGACTGCGCAGGCCGCGCTCTTGCCGTCCTTGATCCTGCTCTGGATGTTCGGCGGCTCCCTGAGCGCGATTTCCGTCGGTACGCAGGCGATCTCCGCGCGTCGCTTCGCCGAGGGCAAGTCCGTCGATGCGGGCGCGGTGCTGGTGAACTCTTGGGTGTGCTCGCTGCTGGCGAGCATCTTCTTTACGGGCATCGGCTACCTGGTGATGCCGTATGCGCTGAGCGCGCTGATCAAAGTGCCGGAAGTGCGAGAGGCCGCGCAGGGGTATCTGAACTGGCGGCTCTTGGGCATCACCTCCATGGCCGTCACGTTTTCGTTCAAGGCCTTCTTCGACGGCATCGGGAAAACGCACGTACACATGGTGGCCTCGGTGCTGATGAACGTGATCAACGTGATCCTGTGCATCGTGCTGATCTTCGGCCACTGCGGTGCACCGCGGATGGGCATGGCCGGCGCGGGCTTGGCTGGTGCAGCGTCGTCGTGGGTGGGGCTGTTGATCATGGCTGCCTGGGCCACGCTCTCGCACTACCGCATCAATTTCCGGCCGTTCGACCTCACTCGCCTGGTTCGCGGTTTAGCCGCGGACATCTTGCGCTTGTCCGTCCCGAGCGCCGTCGCGACGGTGGCCGTGATGAGCGGCTTCGCGCTGTTCTCCGGCATCGTCAGTCATCTGGACAGCATCTCGCACGCGACCGTTTTGAACCCTGATTGTCCGGGTGGGCGCGCAGAGGCCGTCAACGGCGCCGCCACGATGATGATCGTCGGCATTCTCAAGCTCACCTTCACCGCTTGCTTGGCTTTCGGCACCTCCACCGCGACACTGGTCAGTCAATCCCTCGGCGCTAGCCAACCCGACAAAGCCGAGCGCTTCGGTTGGGAATCGGTGCGACTCGGGCTCTTGATCTTCGGTGCCGTCGGCCTGCTCGAGGGCGTGATCTTCACCAAGCCTCTGCTGCACTTGGTCACCCAAAGCCCAGCGGTGTACGAGACCGCACTCGTGCCGATGCGCATGATGGGCTTGTGCACGCCATTGATTGCCGTGGGCATGATCCTCACGCAGGCGTTGTTCGGAGCCGGCAACACCCGCTTCGTGATGTTGGTCGAGCTCGTGCTGCACTTCTTCTGCTTGGTCCCGCTGGCCTGGCTGTTCGGCATCACCCTGCACTGGGGCCTGCCCGGCATTTGGGCTTCCGCCGTTGTTTACGTGCTCCTCCTCACCGCCACGATGATCTGGAAGTTCCGTCGCGGCGACTGGAAGACGATCAGCATCTAGTACTACTTGGTCACTTTCCTCCGGGATCGAGAAGTTGCGGCAACTGCTGAGTTTTCGCTGTGCAGTACCCGAAGGGCTATGATCTGCTCCTGCTGAAGAACTGATCAAGTAGTGCTAGGAGTCATCAGATGGCGTTCGATCGCAAGCTCACGCGCCGCAGCGCGCTGCACGGTACCGTCGCTATCACCATCGCTCAGATCTTGGCCGCTTGCGGCAGCGACGGCGACGGCGACGGTTCTCTCGGCACTGGGGGCACGGGGGCAGGCGGCGCGTCAGGGCATGGCGGCCGCGGCGGGCGAGGCGGGGCAGCAGGCCACGCGGGTAGCGGTGACGCTGGGCTCGGCGGAGCCTCCGGTGCCGCTGGTGAAACGGGCGAGGGCGGCGCAGGTGGGCAACGCGCCGTCATCGAAGGCAGCTACGGCGAGCTCGTGCCGCGGAACGGCGTGATCTCACTACCCGAGAGCTTTCTCTACATACCGTTCGCCGCCGCCGGCACGATGATGAGTGACGGCGCAGCCATGCCCGGCGCACACGACGGCATGGCCTGTTTTGCCGGCAAAGGTTCGCAAGTCATTTTGCTCAGGAATCATGAGCTTTCGGCTAGCGACGAGGCCAGCGGCGATGGGAAATTTTACGATGCGCTCGGCGCGGGCGGCGTGACCGTGACCGTCTTCGATACGGCTACCGGTAGTGAAGTGAAGAGCTTCGCCGCGCTCCGGGGCACGATTGAAAACTGCAACGGAGGGACCAGCCTGAGCGGCTCGTGGCTGACTTGTGAGGAGACCACGGAAGGTGAGGCCGCCGGTTTTCTGAAGCCGCACGGCTACGTATTCGAGGTCCCTGCGAAGACGCAGGAATTGATCACCGCACCGGAGCCACTGCGGGCGATGGGGCGATTCGTGCATGAAGCGGCGCGCCAAGACCAGTCGGGCGTCGTGTACATGACCGAAGACAACGGCGATCCCGCGGACGGCTTCTATCGCTTCGTGCCAACCGACAAACTCGACTTGGCCAAAGGCGGACGTTTGCAGATGCTGGCCGTCAAAGACCAGCCGCAGCTAGAGACCTACACGGGCCAGACCGTGGGTGTGGAATACGCGACCGAATGGGTCGACATATTGGACCCCGACCCTGCAAATGCCGAGAGCGACCCAGCCGCGGTGTTCAAGCAAGGGCTCGCGCTGGGCGGCGCCCAATTCATGGGGCTAGAGGGCCTGGCGCTGCAAGACGGCGTGGCTTACTTCGTTGCTTCGGAGGCCGGCGACGCCGAAAAAGGCCAAGTCTGGAGCTTCACTCCCGAAGAAGACGGAGGCACGCTGAAGCTGCTCTACGAATCGAGCGACGGCGCCGTGCTCGATCAGCCCGACAACATCACCGTGTCGCCCCAGGGCGCGATCTTGATGTGTGAAGACGGCGACGGCGAGGACATCGACGGCGGCGACAACTGGCTGCGTGTCCTGAACCAAAAGGGTCAGGTGTTCGATTTTGCCCGCAACCTGACCAAGATCGATCTCCACGAGATCGACGACGAAGACTTTCCGGACGCTGGCGTTGCGTTCGGCACCAGCGAGTTCTCCGGCGTTTGCTTCAGCCCCGACGGGAAGTGGCTGTTCGTCAACGTGCAATACCCCGGCCTCACCTTGGCCATCACTGGGAACTGGGCGAACGGCGGCATCTGAGCGACTGGACTCTTTTTAGACGAGTCGTTCGCGGCCGTGCTCGGCGCGCAGATCGATCACCGGTCCTACGGGTACGATGCGGCTCGGATTCACGTTCGGGTGGCTCGTGAAATAGTGATGCTTGATGTGCTCGAGGTTGCACGTCTCGGCGACCCCCGGCGTTTGGTAGATGTCACGCAAATAGCCGAACAGAGCGGGATAGTCGGCGAGACGGCTCAGATTGCACTTGAAGTGGTAGTGGTAAACCGGGTCGAAGCGCAGCAGCGTCGTGAAGAAGCAGATGTCGGCCTCGGTCAGCGTTGCACCAAGCAAGAACCGCTGTGTCTTCAGGCGGGCCTCGTAGCCATCCAGGGCCGTGAACAGCTCGTGCACTGCTGTCTCGTAAGCACCCTGCTTGACGGCGAAGCCCGCGCGATAAACGCCGTTGTTCACGGGCCCGTACAGCGCGTCGATTTCTGCGTCGATCGCCGCTTCTTGCTCGCTCGGGCAGAGCTCGCGAGCCGCGCCGGCGAAGGCTTTGAATTGTCGTGAGAGCATGCGCAAAACCAGCCGAGATTCGTTGCAAACGATGCTCTCGGTTTGCTTGTCCCACAGCACGGGTACGGTGACCCTCCCGCTGTAGTCGGATTTCGCGCGAGTGTAGACTTCGTGCAAGTAGCGCGCGCCGTGGAGTCCATCACCCGTGGCGCCCGGGAACTCGCCGAACTCCCAGCCGTTGTCGCCCATGTGCGGGTGCACCACGCTGATGCTGATCGCGCTCTCGAGTCGCAAAAGCGCCCGCGCGACCAAGGTGCGATGTGCCCACGGGCAGGCGAAGCTGACGTACAAGTGATAGCGCCCGGGCTCGGCGCGAAAGCCGCTCGAGCCGTCGGCGGTCACGACACCGTGGAACTTGGTCTCTTCACGCACGAAGTGACCCTTGTCGTCCGACTGGTACCACTCGTTGCTCCACTGCCCATCGATCAGCTTGCCCATGGCGTGATCATGCCCGTGGCTTCGGTCTCGCACATCCGCGCACTCGACAAACCGTGCCCAACCCGCCGTTTTGCGCAAATGTGCCCCAGTTCAGGCGCGCGGATTGTATGATGAAGCAGTTCCGAGCGCTCCCGTCACGGGCGCCTTCGGCAGCTTCGAGGGCGAATGACCAATCATCTGGGTGCGTCGGTTGCGGTTCTGTGTGGGGCAATATTGCTCGCCTGCTCATCCAATTCCCCTTCGTCGTCGCCGGCCAACTCGGCCGGCGCAAGCTCGACAGGAGACGAGAGCGCGGGTGGGGCAGGCGGACCGTCGCTCGCTGACGTGACGTACCACAAACACGTCGAGCCGATCTTGCAGCGGAGCTGCCAGAGCTGCCACGTGACGGGGGGCATCGCGCCGTTTCCGTTACTGACCTACTCACAAGCAAAGGCTTTCGCGGGGCCGATCGCGCAGCAAACCAAGGACCGCACCATGCCGCCCTGGCTCGCGGAGGACACCGCTGAGTGCGCGGTCCCGCTCGGTTGGAAGGACGACACGCGCCTGACCGATCTCGAGATCGCCACGCTCGAAGCGTGGCAGGTCGCTGGGATGCCTGAGGGAGATCCGAGCGACGCGCCGCCCGCCCGCGAGCTTTCCCCCGAGCTGCGCGGCGTGCAGCTGGAGTTGCAGCCGACGACTCCTTTTGCACTGCAGCCAGGCAGCGATAAGTTTCGTTGCTTCGTCTTGGACCCGAAGCTGACGAAGGACACCTTCGTGAACGGCGTGTTCGTCGTCCCGGGCAACGATGCGGTCGTGCACCACGTCCTCGTGTTCACCGATCCCAAAGGCAAGAGCTTGGAAAAGGCGGACGCCACGCAGAGCTATGACTGTTTCGGCGGAGTCAGCGTGGACGACTCGCAGTTGCTGACCGCATGGGCTCCGGGCGGCATCCCCATGGAATTCCCGTCGAACATCGCGGCAACCCTGAGCGCTGGCACGCTGCTCGTGATGCAAGTGCACTACCACCCGCACAGCGCGACCGACGTCGACTCCGACACTACGCGCCTTCAACTCCGCTTCAGCGACACTGCCCCCGAGTACGACGCGGTCAACGTGCTGATAGGCAACTTCCGCGCTCGGGCCTCGAATGGTGACGGTCTCTTGCCCGGCCCCGACGATCCCGCGTCGGGACCCGCATTCGTGATTCCGGCGAACGCCCGCGCGCACACCGAAACCATGCAATACACGATCAAAGCCGCTGACGTACCCGCCGCATTTGCGCCGCGCTTGTATGGAGTCGGTGGCCACATGCACTACGCCGGTGTCGATGAAAAGGTCACGCTCGAACACAGTGACGGTAGCAGCACTTGCTTGATGCAAATCCCACGTTGGGATTTCGACTGGCAACGCCGCTACGACTACGACGCGCCGATCGACCAACTGCTCGCAGTCAGCGCCGGCGACAAGTTCAACATTCGCTGTACGTACGACAACACCATGAGCAATCCGAAGGTCGCGACCTCCCTGCTCGAACGAGGCATCGCTGCTCCGCGCGCCGTGTCCTTGGGTGAAAGCACGTTGGACGAGATGTGCCTCGTCAGCATCACCGCGCTTTACCCAGCGCGGTGAGTAGACACGCGGCACGTGGACGATTCGAACGCGCCTCGACGAGTGCGATTTTTTTGATGGTCACGCGCTACAGCGCAG
>Ga0247766_1000100_pt1 | contig 18165 bp, 15 predicted proteins | sample UWRJL223509R6_FD_179946 | JGI IMG/M metagenome (GOLD analysis project Ga0247766, IMG submission 179946) | Plant litter microbial communities from Arlington Agricultural Research Station in Wisconsin, United States - UWRJ-L223-509R-6 | ecosystem: Environmental > Terrestrial > Plant litter >... | reverse complement strand
AGCCAGTCTAATACGTTAAGAGCGGCCGCCTTGCCCGAGTAGACCAGCCAGTCTAATACGTTAAGACCGGCCGCCTTGCCCGAGTAGACCAGATCGTCTAAAGAGTCCACGTACCTGGTGGATGGGGGGGATTCTTCCCTCCGCGCCTCGTTGAGAACCGCCGGTAGCAGAAAGAATACGCTCTTACCGCCGCCTATCGGCAATACGGCAATCAATAGCTCGCTGCGGACTCCGTTGTCTTGCAGCCCCAGAATCTTCGCCATGATATCCCGTTGCTGCTCCGATTTCCACTGCGCCGTCGGCCCAAGCAACCTTCGTAATCCGGTATCGATATCGTCTGGTTGCTCCTGCCTGCCGCTCCTTACCTTCTTAGATGGTCCTTCTACCGCCTCCGTCATACCACGCTTCCGTCCAACGTAATCCCCGGTACTGCTACCGGAACGGCCGAAGCTGCCGCGCAAGAAGCCGTGCCACAGCTCGCTGATAAGCTTATAGTTCATCAGCATCTCCGGCTATAGCTAATCCGGATACAGTACCGACAACGTATAGTAACTGGTTGCGATACGGCTGCTATGTGTCGCTTACAGATCCCAGATGTAGTCGACCAGCGGCTGTTACCGGAGCTCGCCCGTCCGCGGATCAACCCACTCCTCGCACTCGTTCCCGCCGCTCGTCGCGTCTATCTCCATCTGCCGGACCACCAGCCCTTTAATCTGCCGTCCTAGCTCGATCGCTACGTACCGGTAGCTGGCGACCGTAAGCCGGACCCCGACGTACGTACTCGATAGCATATCGAGCCGCCGACTCAAGTCCTCCGTATCCCATATCCCTTTCGATACGTCTTTCCACAGCCACGGCCGCAACGTATCAGCCGGCCCTCGGATACCCGACAACCGGTACAGCACCTGCTCGAACGGCACGAGCCACGCTACGTACGCTACCATAATACGGCTTACGTCCGCCGGTAGCCAACGTACCACCCGTCGGCCTCTTCTCTGCTTATCGTAGTCTGTAATGAGCACTACGAGCCCGTCAAAGACGAAGATATTACGCGGGAGCTCCTCCGTATCACAATATTTCAGCGTCGTCATCTCCGGCCCCCGCCCCGGCTGCCCGCCCCAGATGTATACGGCCGTGAGTAACGTGCTCTTAAACCGCTTAAGACGCAATATAAACTCCTCTGCCGCTTGTCGCCGGCACTCGTACAAGACGCGCCCGCCCTCTATCTCGACCGTCCGAAACAAGCCCGACCCGACAAGCTCAGCCATCCTGCCCGCGCCCGGTTGTAGCCACTGGTTCTTACCGTTCGTCGCGAACGACTGTTCCGGCCCTTCGTATACCAAGCTATCGACGATATCGGCAAGCACAATCGTAGATCGGACCCGAGTCCACGCCCCCGCTAACAGCGCGTCTAGCAGCGTCTCTGCCTCGTCCACGATAGCAGCGGCGGCACGCTGTAAATCCGAGACTTGGATCCGCTCGCCCTCGAGATTCAGCGCCGTACCGCCCTGTTCCCACGCCAGCCGCGGCGTCCCAAGCTCGTGCCGGCGGAAACCACGCCCGTATACCATCCACTCGATGATGGTACTGATCGGTGCGTATACCCCATCGCATAGCCATTCGCGATGTTCCCGAGCGAAATTCTCGACGGCTTCCCCAGAGACTTCTTCGTCCGTTGTATGGCCGTCATCCTCGCCTTCCTCGCCCTCCGCGCCCTCCACACCCTCCTCTTCCTCCTCGCCTTCGCTCTCCTCCTCGCCTTCGCTCTCCTCCTCGCCCTCGCTACCGCCCGCTGCCCCATCGTACGACGCAAACGAATTCTCCAGCATCAACACACGGCTACACCATAAAATCCCAGCCAAACTACGGGTAAACGAGTGCGCCGGCATCCAGAGCGCCCTTGTCGGACCGATAGCCAGAACGGACGTAAAGTGTAGTAGCGGGTTGTCGTATACGCGCCGGCGGACCTTCTGCTGAAGCGAGCGGATACAGAACGAGAATACCGCCTGATCGAGCATCGCCTCCTCCGGATCTTGCTCCCCCGTTACCGATGCCGATGCTGCTGCCGCGACCGCTACCGCCGTTGCTGATACCGCTACCGACCGGCCCGTGATACCCTTCTCGGCTACCGCGTCAAGCCGTCGCACCACAGCCCCCAGCTCCTGCCATTGCTTGTCCGTAAAGCGTACCCGATGCGTACGCCGTGCCTTCTGCCGCCCTAGTGCCCACAAGCGTACGCAGTAACACAAGTACCGCTGGAACTGGCTGCAGTAAAACTGCCACGTCTTCTCCTTCTCCTTCACCTCGAATGGCTTGCCGACCGGCTTTGTCGGGTCCACGCTCGCTAGCCATTTAAGCGACTGTATCGGCACCCGGTCGATCCTCTGTACCGATCGTCGCAGCTCGCGCTCAAAGCTGTCCGCCAGTAGCCGCATCCGCTTGTTGTCGTCTACCTTCGCACGGTCCCGTTCCTTACGCTCTGCCGCTGCGGTGAGCGGTAACGACCCTGCCTCGCGAAGCATTGCCCGGTCGGCCTGCCGTAGATGCTTCGCCTACCCTATATACGATACCCATCGTGACCTGCTCGTCGTCGTCTCCGCTTCCTCGACCGTCTTCCGGCGCTCCCTCGCTTCCTTCTCCAGCGTCTCTTCGCAAGCCCGTAAGCTGCTCGCCAGCCCGTCGGAAGTCCTTACGCTACGATCCCCCCCCCTACCCGCTTCATCCCTCTTCACGATCCAGTACCGTGCGTACTTCTGCCGTCCGAACGATTGTAGTGTGGCCACCGCCCAGCCTGGGCCATGCGTAGCGTTATGCCCCTCAGTACGCTGATGGGCCACAGCATTGTCGCGGCTGATAGTGAGATATCGACAGCTCGTGCAGCTATAGCCCTTCAGTCGCGGCAGCCCATCGACTGCTACGCTGCCGTCCTCCGGAAGCTCAACGGTTGCCGGATCATGAAGATGCGGGATCGACGCTGCGAACGCTACAACCTGCTGCAACTCGCCGCCTTTCAGTTGATGTCGCTTGCGAAAGTGGGAGACGGTACCGTCGCCGGGCTTGATGCCTGCCTCGCATAATAAGCAGAGTAGTATGTTGCATGGCTCGTATAGCCTAATAACCTCGTGGAGCTGGAAAGTCGCCATGACGATAGTCTGGGAGTTGATGGGAAGTGGAAGCGATCTCTCCTCTCCGACGCGCTCCTTAATTTCAGCGCGTTCCCCTGTCCTAGCGAAAAAGCAAAGCGAGCTAACCATAATCGGGTGAGATGATGAAATCAACATTAACAGAAAGACGACCAAACAGCAAGTTTTAAATATCTGCTGGAGTACATCTGATACTGAATAACCCAGTACTGGTAAAGATAGCAGTGTGATATACCTAACTGAGAAAAGAAGATAGGGGACCTTAAACTAATTAGTATAAGTTATACCTACCTAGCTCCCTATTATACTAACTGGTTTAATTCCTTAGCAGTATAGCTAACTGGCTCTCGTACAGACCAGCTGGTCTAAAATCTCTTCAGTAGCAGCTGGCCGCCCTCTTTACTCAGTCAGTCTGTATTTCTCTTGCGTGTGGCACCACCCAACCTTTATATATAGCCCTAACCCTTATGCCGGCAAACATCTTAGCGCTGAACCCCAACCCCAAATGCTAGACCCACTCTAGATGGATGCACCCAATCAGCGACAAACCCTAACCCCAAATGCGGGACCCACCCAGATGAATGCACCCAATCAGCGACGCTGTATAACGGAAACGCTGTTTAACGGAAATGGCCTGTGCACGCGAGCGATTTGTATAGCCCTACACGGCTGTTTAACTCAAACAGAGGGGACAATGGTGATCAGGGGACAATGGTGATCAGGGGTAGGGGTAGACTAATTAGTCTACTGGAAAGAAAACTAGCTACCGTAGCAGGGAGGGGACCTTAGACCAGTTGGTCTAAATAGTAATGGCCTAATATTCTCCGGCTGAGAAAAGATGGGGGACCTTAGACTAGTTAGTCTAAGTAGTAATAGCCTAGCTCCTATTTATACCAACTGGTTTTATTCCTTTCCTGGTATAGTAGATCAGCTCCGGTTTAGACCAGCTAGTCTAAGACCTCCCTTCGTGATGGCCAGCTGCCATTATTCAAGCAGTCGGGCGATACCTCTTCTGCCCTGCCCAGCGAGTCTGCTGTAGAACCCTAACCCTTATACGGGAAAATGTCTTGGCGCCGAACCCCAACCCCAAATTTCTATCCAATAAGCGACGTTGTTCAACTGGAACGCCGTTCAAGATGAATGGTACGTGCACGCGCGAAATTTGTATGGCCCTACCTCGTCGTTCAAGCTGAACGGAGGGGACAATGGTGTTCAGGGGACAATGGTGTTCAGGGGATAATGGTGTTTAGGGGATAATAGAGATCAGGGGATAATGGTGTTTAGGGCTGGAAATGGAGCGAGCGGGCGCCGTCGTAAACGGCGCATTTGATAGGGTTATAGTGCAGGATGTGACCTGTTTTCCGGTCTTATAAAGAGTATATTTACTTTGCTTTATCTATTATTATAAGCGATATATCTCCTTTCTTAGTTCTACCTATTGTTATAAAGAGAACCTAATTGATAAGTTTTCAAGGATTTCTCTATTGAGATTATAACCCCTTATCCTCCCGGTACTTTATATAAGCTACGTAGTCCCAGGAGAATCTTTAATGGTTTGGCTAGTATCAGGGCGGCAGAGAGAGGCGGACGGGGGTATTAGCTCTAGCCGCTCTCGCATCGCTTTTAGCTTAGTCTCTCTCTCTTGAGGGCTCCGCGGATCTCATCTTAGTCGCTGAGATGCGCTTTACTCCGCCGCGCTGAAATTCGCTTTACTCCGCCGCGCTGAGATGCGCTTTACTCCGCCGCGGCGGGCGAGATGACTGCTATCTTATTAGCTTCGTACTCGGTGCCAGCAAAAGGGGGTTTAGATAATAATAGAGTTAAGGCTTACCGAATGTCCGGAACGCTAATACAACGCCTGTAAGCTACGCAGTCCCAGGAGAATCTTTAATGGTTTGGCTGGTATTAGGGCGGTAGAGAGAGGCGGACGGGGGTATTAGCTCTAGCCGCTCTCGCATCGCTTTTAGCTTGGTCTCTCTCTCTTGAGGGCTCCGCGGATCTCATCTTAGTCGCTGAGATGCGCTTTACTCCGCCGCGCTGAAATTCGCTTTACTCCGCCGCGCTGAAATGCGCTTTACTCCGCCGCGGCGGGCGAGACGACTGCTGTCTTATTAGCTTCGTACTCGGTGCCAGCAAGAGGGGGTTTAGATGACAATGGAGTTAAGGCTTACCGAATATCCGGAACGCCAGTACAACGCCTATAAGCCTGCTCGCAAGGCCCCTAAAAGCTTAACCCTAAACTGGGACGGCCTGCCGTATATTTGGATCTGCTCCTCGGCAGATACTTTTATCGGGAGCGGCTTAGTGCCCTTTTCGTACCGTATCGACGGGCGAGGCTGTTCTGCCGGCGCCGCTATATATACAGCGCTGCGCATCAAAGGTCCGGTGGGACGCGGCGGGCGTCCTGTTGCGAGACGAAGATACCGCGGAGCGAATAGGAGGGTTTGACTGTAGACGGCGAACGGTGATGTCGACACCTGGCGGTATTAATGGGGTGTCTATAGTCGGAATCCAGACCTCGATGATGCCTGATAGCGGGATGGACGGCGAGTTTTAAGCGGCGAGAGTTGCCGTAAGAGCGGGGAATATCCGGACGGCTGGTCTCTTCCGTACGCTAGCTAGGTTCGAGCGGTCCGCCGTACGCTTACGTATAGCGGAAGAGTAAGAACTAGACCCCTATACCGGCTCCTCCGCTAATTCCCTTGCCGGAAGCGCCGCTCTGACGAGGGGAAGCATATGGAGATCGCCCTTAGCGCTGGAACTGGGACGCCGCGCTATACGTTTGGATCTGCTCTTCCCCGCTGAGAATCACCTCGGCAGGTCGGCGGGCCTGTAACGATACGGCTTAGAGCCGGCAGCGCTATAAGACCCATCTCCGTTTCCCCTTTTATATCCCTTAGGACGGCTTAGGGAGGGTATAGGTCGCGGAACGCGAACCTTATACTACCTAAGCGCCCTAAAAGGAGGCGTGCTTGCGCCTTTAGCGAGAGCATCCAGCGTAAGTAATCCCCCAGTAGCTATAATGATAGTGATAGGCAAAGCCCAGTTACCCATAAAGCCCACCCTTCAGGGCCGAAGACGACGTTAACAGCCCTTTGTATAGCCACCCGAACGTCTTTCCAGAAGATGCGTTGGTAAGAACGGGTTCGGCTTACGCAGTATGAATTGAGTGGTAAGCACAGCCGCCCCGTGCCTGGAGAGGTGCCTAGCCGTAGCCAGACAGCCTCTCCAAACGCTAAAGGAGGTCCTAGAATCGCAGAAGAGCGCGCGCAAATCGGCTTAAGTTGTCCGGAAAAGTTGGAAAACGGAGCTGATTTGGCCGGGCAGTTAAAAATCGAACTCGCTCGCACCAAACCTCGTCTCCTCCTCCGTCGGCGCAATAGTTACAGAAGGTAGTCGCTAAAGCCGAGCACTATAGCGGGCATTCGAATTACGGCATGCGCTATACTGGTCGGCTATAGCGACTACCTTCTATAACTATTCTTCGAGTGCCTAGAGAGGTGCCTAGCAAAGCCGGATACCTTCCTAAATACAGGCAGGTTGGTAACTTTCAGGTTTTCCTTCCCCTCATCTACCCTGCGACCCTAGTGCAGACGAGCGCACGCAGATCGGCTTAAGTTGTCCGGAAAATTAGCAGGGGGGTTGCTATCCCACCAGGGAAATAATGGGGTCTCACCGACTGATGCTGTGGTGCACCAAGAGATGCTGCACTACGCCAACGCCTCCGAGACCTCGAAGATCGAGATACCGCGAACGAGAATAACCAGGGACACCTGACGGAGAAAGGAAAGGAGAGATATAATATGGAAGTGACGAGGTTCTCCCACCGCAAGAGGGAATACGACCGCATACACAAGGAGGCTGCGGCCCTGCTGGACTGGACCTACCGAACGGTCTCCCCAAGCTACCTGCACCTGTTCAGGGATAAGGATCTGGTCTAGAGATACGAAGCCCTGAGGAAATACTCGGAGCCCTTTGAACGCGCAGCTCTCGAGAACTGCCGCTAAGAATACCTCAACTATATGGATCTCGTGAGGAAGACCGATAAGAAGAAGATAGGGTAGTGGATCGCTACCTGGATGAGACTGCTGTCTACAGCCATGCAATACGACCTGCCAGACATCACATCCCCGGTACGATGGTTCCTCCACCTACAAGACCACCTGGAGGAGTGTGAGCATACGAAGATCTGGGCGTTGTCGGAGTTGATCGCGCTGGAACCAAAGATCCTAGACGAGGAGATGGACCACATCGAAGTGGGCGCGCGGATGCAGATGAGGCTGGCCAGAACGAAAACCACAGGAAGCCGGACCACGGAAAAGAGACGATACACCGGTGCCTTTCCTGCTTACGAAGGAGAGCCGGCGGCTTCAGACGATAACAACAACGACAACGACTCCGATGCGGCACAGGAGCGCGCACCGAAGAGGGAGCGAAGCACACCGGTGAGTACGCCGAGCCGTGATGCCTCCCCCGCAACACGAGGATCTACAAGAGGCAGAGGACGTGGCCGCGGCCGTGGGCGCGGAGGCCGTGGATACAGCCGCGGAAGCAGCCGTGACAGCGAGGGCCGATCCTACTCGGCCAACCGCCTGGAGTGCGAGCTGTGCCTCGCCAACACCCACAGTATAGATAGGTGCTACCACACCTACCCAGATAACCATCCAGATCTACCGTCGTGGTTCCGCGACATGCCACCTCGCGAGAAGAAGAACGTTGAGAGGGCCCTTCGACTGGACCCAGACCTCGCGGCGAGGGTCCGCAAGATAAAGGAAAGCCACCTGCAGAGCTGACTCGCGGAGGCCTTCTCCTCAGAGGACGCCTTCCTCAAGTTCATGACGACGCCGCTGCGGCGCCACGTCGTACCAAGGCAGAGACTGCTCGTGGCAGCAGCCTTCCACTCAGCAGACTACCCTCTGCGGCGGTCTACCCTCCTCGACTCAGGTGCGAGCCTACACGTCTTCAACGACCGCACACGACTGCGTAACTTTCGCGCGGCCACGTACGGCGAGTCCATCTTCGCCGGTGACACAGAAGTGCCGATCCTCGGCTGGGGGACCGCGACGGTCAGACTCAAGACCCCCAGCGGAAGGAAGATACCGCTGGCCCTCTTAGAAGTGGCACACTGCGAGGGCTTCAAGACCAACCTGGTCTCCCTGAGGAGGCTCAACCACCTTGGCTACTACTTCCACAACAAAGACAACACGCTGAGGAGATATAAGAACGACAGGGTAGTCGGCGAGATCGAGAGCCACTACAACCAGTTCGTATTGGAATTCGTGCCCTACGACGCAGCGGACGCCGCACCGAGAGGGGCGTTCCCCGCACACAACCACATCTCGTAGACCGGCCGAAAGCCGAGCTGCGAGACCGGACTGCTCTGGCATGGAAGGCTTGGACACCCCGGCGCGGAGGCAATCGCACACCTCCCAGTGGCCACCGAAGGAGCCACGATCAGAGGACCAACAGGTTACACCTGCCCAGACTGTGGCCAAGCCAAAGCCAAGAGACAGATCAGACGAACCCCAAGAGATCCACCGAACGGAGTGGGCGAGGTGATCGCCATCGGCTTCCTCGACCTAGCCCCAGACCCAGCAGGAATCTGCTCCGCGATGCTGCTCACCTGCAGAAAGTCCGCCTACGTATTCGACGCCTACCTCGTCAACCGCAAGGTGCCCAGTCTTCAGCGAGCGATCGCCAACTTCCTCACCAAGGTGGAGAAACAACACGGCCTTGTGGTAAAGAGGATAGAGACCGACAACGAGTTGATGAGGTCCGAAGCGATGAGGAAGATGTTCACGGCTCGTGGCGTTGTTGTGGAGCGCTCGGCACCGGATACACAAGCTCAGAACGGCGGAGCCGAACGCTCGGGGGGTGTGATCAAGATAAAAGCCAGAGCCTTGAGGATCGCCGCCAGGCTTCCACACTACCTGTGGGTGGAAGTCTACAAGGCCGCGGTCTATCTCTTCAACCGCACACCGCGGAGGAGTCTCAACTGGCAGACCCCATACGAAGTGTTCCACAGCGCAGTCGCGCGCGCCTCCGGCAACCAGCTCGCGATGCGGAAGCCCAAGATACACCACCTCCGCAACTATGGATACCGCGCCTACGCCATAACTGCGGACGCCCTCAAGAAAGAGAACCGCCTGTTGAAACTCAATCCCAACGCGTGGATAGGATACCTCGTGAGATACGAGAGCACTAACATCTACAGAGTGTGGAACCCCAAGGCTAACAAGGTGATCAGAACTAGAGACGTAACCTTCGACGAGGACAACCTCTTCGATGGAGACATTACCAAGTTCAAAGACGACCTCTGCGCCATCAGCTACCCGCAGATGCTCGAGATACTCGAAGCCTGCGAGACATCCACACACCAAGATAAAGCCAGTAAGGCAACTGCCGCATCACAAGAGGTGCACGACTTCCAGACTCAAGAAGAAGATGAGGAGGAGCCCCTTAGCGATCTTATACTTGATGAGATCGTGGTAATGCCCCCCAGGCCACTAGAGAAGACTACCGAGACTCAACGCGAGGATCATGACCAACAGCGAATAGATGACGAGCTGCGCGCACACCCCGTATCCTCAGTTAACGAGGCGGAGCTCTATACATCTGGTTCCTTAATTAACGAGGCAGATGTTTCTGGTTCCTCAGGTAACGAGGCAGACGTATCTGGTCCCTCAGTCAACGAGGCAGATAACTCCGGGTCCTCAGGGAACGAGGCGGAGTCCACCATAGAAGTGGCGGTAGAGTCCGAGTGTAAGGCTGGCCACCTCCACTCAGCGATATGCGCCAGTCAACGCATACCAGCTGGGCGCGATCAGCGCCACGCAGAAGATCTGCTATCAATAGTGTTCTCAACGCTGGAGCTCACAGAGCAAGACACAGAGATGGGAGGCGTAGATCCGCCCACCCAAGACTACCACAGGTGGAAAGCTGCGTTCTCCGCTGGAAGAGGTGCGGCGACCACAGGCGATCGCGATGGGGAGCCCATCAGCAGATAGAAGCTCTACAAGGAACTCAACCATCTGCGACTCAGCCCACGAAGGCGAAGGCAAATAGCCAGGTTTAAAGCTGCCATAATGGCAGAGAGCAGCGCTGGAAGCCCTCAACTCGCGATCAAGCCGAGAGCTAATGGGAAATATCACAGGAAGGACCTTCCGCCGGCGCCCACCACGTACGCACGAATATGCTCACACCCACTGGAGAAGTGGTTCTGCGCCGCTATGGCAGACCACATGCGCAGCCATCGCGAGATGGCATCATTCGAAGAGGTTCACAACTCTGCGGCCAAAGGCACGCAGATCCTCGACTGCAAGTAGGTATACACGTACAAGTGCGATAAAGACGGGTTCCTTCTCAAAACCAAGGCACGGCTCGTTGTGCGAGGAGATCAACAGACCAAGATGGACTCGGAGAACACCTACGCTTCCACACTCGCCGGCAGATCGTTCCGCACGCTCATAACGATAGCTGCAAGGTTTGACCTCGAACTGGCGCAATTCGACGTCGTCAACGCGTTCGTGCACGCCAAGGTGCCCTACAACGTGTTCATGCGGTTGCCGCGTGGATGCGAAAGGCCAGACCGCATTCTTAAGCTCAACAAGGCGCTGTACGGCCTGCGCGAGTCGCCACTTCTGTGGCAGAAGCTGTTCAACCAAGTGCTGCGAGAGGCCGGCTGCCAGCCAGTCAAGCACGAACCCTGTTGCTGGATCCGCGATGGGGTTATCCTCTTCTACTACGTAGACGACATCGTCGTGGCGTTCAAAGAGGAGAAGAGATCCGTGGCCGACGATCTGATCACGCACCTACGCAGCAAATTCGCACTGCAGGGAGGTGACGAAGCGCAGTGGTTCCTCGGCGTGGCAGTCGTGCGCGACAGAGCCAATAAGACCATCTACCTCTCACAAGCCGACTACGTGCGCAAGATGGAGAGATTTCTCGCCAACCGCGGAAACCGGAAGGCGCCGAGGACCCCCATGGCGGCCGAAGAGCTGGAAGCCCATTACGGCGTGGCCTTATACCAAGAAACACAACACTACCAGCGGATCGTGGGCACCATCCTGTACGCAGCGGTAACCTTACGGCCAGACGTGGCCTTCGCAGCTTCTCGCCTCGCACGGCACAACCTCAACCCAGGGCCACAACACCTCAAGGCAGCAGAACGAGCAGTCGATTACCTTGTGGCCACAGCCGACTACGCCCTCAAGCTTGGCGGCGGCGACCGCTTCGCCACCTGGACCGATGCTTCGTTTGCCGATAACACCGTGGATCGCCGCAGCTTACAAGGATACGTGATGATGCTCTTTGGCGGAGCAATTGGCTGGAAGGCTAATAAGCAGGATACCGTGACGACTTCCACCACGGAAGCGGAGCTCCTCGCACTCTCGCAGGGCACGAAAGAAGCCCTGTTCTCGCTGCGCCTTATCCAGGAAATCGGAGTCCAGTTAGACGAGCCACACGTGCAGGTCTGGTGTGATAACACGCAGACGATACGACTCGTTACGCAAGACGTGGCAATCCTCAACACCAAGTTAAGGCACGTGGAAATGCACAACCACTGGCTGCGCGAGAAAGTGGAAAGGCAAGAGGTGCGCGTGGAATACGTCCCCACGAGGGAGCAGGTGGCAGATGGCCTTACCAAGGCGTTGGCCGATCAAGACGTCAAGAGATTCAGAGAGCTGATAGGAGTGGTGGATATCTCCAGCCTACTGCAACAGAGGGAGGCCACACTGCGGAAGATCACGGACGAAGATTTGGAGGCACTATACGCCGCCGTAACTGTACGGCCTGATGTGGCTTTCGCGGCTTCTCACACACTCGGCAGGCAAAGAACCCCGGCTTGGAACTAGAAGGAGGGTTAGCTAAGGCAAAAAAGAATCCACCCAACTCGCTACACCTTCCGGTGTAACAAGCGGATGGATCTACTAGCCCTAGCAGGAATCGAACCCACGACCTCTCCGAAATCCACATACCTGACCGGAAAATTTTCCGGCCAGGTAGCGGCAAGAGCGAAGCGCGTTACCACTACGCCATAGGACTGTATTCGTTGGAAGCAAGCAACGGAAAAAAAAACCATAAGCCCCAGAAGCAACGACCTCCCGCTCCTACGCGGCCATACTACCAGGGACGGCAGCCAGTCTTCCGGCCCACGGCAACGCGGCCTATACTCGGCTAGCAGGCTTCCTCTCGGCAGTAGCAAGGCCACGGCACACCTCGCGCGCTACGGTACGGCCGCCACAGATCTGTCCGTTGCGTTCGACTCGCCCCCGTTTGACCCGCCCGCGGCAGGGGCCACTCGGCAGGAGCTACTCGGCAGGAGCCACTCGGCAGGAGCCACTCGGCAGGAGCCACTCAGCAGGGTAGGCTCTCGCCTTTCTTCGGCTCCGCCCACGACAACTCGGCTCCCACGGAGCGCCACAGACCACCTGCCACAATGCTTAATATCGTACTATTCATAGCTAAGCATTGGAGGACTTCTCAGTTGCTGTCGGATTTACCACATCAACAATTAACTGGGCAGAAGACTGTATTCTTGTGGTGGGGGGACCCACCCTGGGCCACTGAGTGGCCCCTGCGTTGCAGACCAGCGTACCCTAGATAGCCTACAGATTTGGCCCTTGGCAGATTCTATTGCCTTGGACCACTAACAATCACGTAATCTGCGATATTCGTACCTTTGAGTGTGCCATAGGTCATACGCCCTCTTACTTCCGCTTACGCAGCAATATCCAAGCTATTTCCGACGATCTGATTCGTCAACTTGGTAAGATTTAACCAGATTCGGTAAAGGTTCGCTCGATTCTGGCCAAGATCTACGCCCACAGCCGCTCAAGGCACAACTATCTGGACACCTGCGAAAGACGTCAAAGCGACGCCAAGCAGCTGTTAATTCGGCAAGGATAGCGAATAAGCCGTGAATCCACGCCCTTATCAAGCCAAGCCAAGCCTGAAGCCTGCAGCAACCCCTGCAGCTACTCTCGACAAAAGCCTGTCAGCGAGATAGCCGAACCGAAAGCCCACTCCGAAGTGGCCACAAGAAATACCTAACATACTACCAAGCTTGTTAGTGTGATTAAGTACTAAAAATGGCTGAACCATCTGCCAACTTCAAGCCGGAAATTCCCCTACTGAAAGGGGAGTCTAATATCCAAGTCTGGGATAATATCTTGCGCAGAACGCTGCAGATACTGGACCTGGAGGATCATCTCCTCGGCACCGCGGAGCTTCCCCATACTGAAGATCCCCTGCACATGACTGATGAGGAGATCCGCTCGCTCAAAAACTTCAGACGTAACAGAGCCAAGGTTGGCCTATTGCTCTGCAACATTCTCTTGGACCCTCACATTGATCAACTCCTGGAAGCCAATAGATGGGACAGGAATAAGAGGGATCCCTACGTCACGTACACCCTTGTTAAGGCTGCTGTTAGCAAGACCACTCCAGAGAACACCGGAGATCTGGTCCAGGGGTACGTCTCACTCAACCGCAAGAGTTTCGACAGCCTTCACAACTACCAGAAGCGGCTCCAGCACCTGAGAAAGAGAGTAGTGGACCTGAATAAAGGCCTTCCTGCCGACTCAGAGCTTCACCTCTGGATGGCTCTGAATGGCCTCAAAGATATATACCCCAACGAGCACCGCTTCTGGGTGCGCGATATAGGCAAAGAAGAGCTGAAGTGGGATGATCTTATGCAACAACTAGCAGGGATAGCCAACAAGGAGGCTCAGAAGAAGGCCATGGTTAATCTCCAAACCAGAGGCAAGCCCTCGGATAACGGCAACAAAGCCACTAACTCCAACAACGGTAATACGACTAATATAAGTGACAGGAAGAAGCAGAGGGAAACGATCACCTGCTCCGACTGCAAATAAGAGATGCCCAAGGGTTGGAAACATCACGCCCCGTGTGGCTAACACGTACCAGCTGGCAGTGGCATGTTCTGCTACTGGTGCGAGCCGACGAAAGCTCCTGACTACTGGAAGAGAAAGAGTAAGGCTATTCAGAGACTTCAACAACGCGGAGGATCTACGCCAACCGGCGTGATGAACCCCAACTCATCCGGTATCTTACACCCTTCCAACCTTCTCTTTGAGAACCACTTCCGAGGGACCGATACCAGTACCTCCTTCGCAACTATCGACCTCTCAGCTCTGGAGATTAAAGCCAAGAAGAAGTCGGATTTTCACAACGGTCCGTAGCGCTCATAAGCGCTGAAGTCTAACAGACCGGCAAGGCAACACCAGCGCCAGAGATACTGACCGAAGACTCAGTCCTCTTTGACTCGGCAACGGCGAACACCATGTTCAACCATCTTAAGTGGTTCACATCGCTGTCACCTCTCGCGTTCCCCATGATCTACACCTCAAGCACCAACTCGGATAGTTTCTCCTACCACGTTGGTACGGTTGAGATCACAACCAAGAATGATCAAGGTCACCCCACGAGGATCACAATCGACGGAGCGTACTACGCGCCCAACATGCCGCTCAGCCTTATCTCTGGCAAGAGCCTGGCACAACAAAACAAATACTGGGACCATTATTACAACAGACTTTGGAGCCCTGCAGACGTAGGCTACAAAATCCCCATGGTCTATAAGGGTAACGTACCGGTTATTCTGGCAGATATCCCTAACGATTACGACCAGACGGCTATCACACCACAGATGGCAGTGATGGCGTCGATCAACTATTACACCATGCATAAACGCCTTCTTTACGCCGGCAGGGCGGCCGTTCTCAAAGCCTGTCAGGAGGCCGGAATTGAATTAAAGGGCAAATACGAGGACCATTTCTGTGAGCCCTGCGTACTCTCGAAAAAGACCGACGAATTGAAGCCCCAGGTGGCCCGTCCAGCCTGCTCAAGACCCCTCGAATTCGTCAGACTTGACCTCGTGGTCTACAGGCAACGCGGCCATCTCAACTACCTCTACACACTATACTTCGTTGACGTCCACTCTGGATTCCACTGGGTCAAACTCGCTGCAGAAAAGTCAGACTGTCTTAAACTGATTAAGCAGTGGCTTGCCATAGTAGAGCGCCAGACCAACCTCAAGGTTAAGATGATTGGACTTGACGGTGGAACAGAATTCGGCCAATCCTCCAAGGAATTCCAGAGCGGCAAGCTCACCACCTGGACCGACGCTCAGGGGATAGAAGTCTGGAAGACTCCAAAGCACACGCCCTGGATGAACGGTAAAAGTGAGCGCGCAGGCAAGGAGATTATGACCAAGGCGAGGACTCTCATAATCGCCAACGCTATACCAGAGCATCTCTGGCCTTTCGTGGTCGAGAGCGTGGTCAAGGTCTTGAACCTCCTGCCAACCACAGCTAACCCAGACATAAAGAGCCCCCATGAGGTCTTCGCTGAGGGGGTGGGAATTCCCCAGACCTCCGTTAAGCCGTATATTCGCCACCTTCGGACCTACTTCTGCGACGCCTACTACTACCTCAAAAAGCAAGATCGCGTTAACTCCGACAAGTGGGCTCCGAGAAGCAAGAAAGGCAAGCTCATCGGCTACGGCGATCTCCACGGTCGCATCTACTACATCTGGGACCCTGATGAAGGCAAGATTATCAGGGCAAGCGCAGTCCAGTTCAACGAAAAGAATAAGCCCATAACTGATGACGAGGAGCTTCCACTGGAGGTCTTCTTCCCAGACTTAACGTACGAGGAGGTGTTGGAAACCACCAAGTCCTCCATTTCAATCCCCATTGGCAGTGGCAGTCAACAATAAGATGCGGAACCGACTTCCCCGCAACAGACTGCGGCGAGGAAGGGTATCTTGAAGAAGACCACCACTTCAGCACAAGAGAGCAGACCAACGCCAAAGCGTATTAACTTCACGGCTCAACTACTGACTCCAGAACCGGAGACAATACTAAACCGACAAGAAGAGGACGGGGCCCCAGACATCTTCTACGACTTTGATGAAGATCTCAGAGATGAGGATCCGATTCCTGGAGGCCGCGAGACTTTCGTGGACCCCCTTTTAGCGGCAACACAGGCACCTGGAGAGGTACCTGAGCCTGGTAAACCCTCGCACGAACAAGGAGATCCTTTACGCTCTGGACGTGCAACAAGACGCCGCCCAGAGCCAGGCTACTACAAGGGAGTAGCCACTGGAAAAATACGACCTGAACATCTCTCGGCAGTCGCCATCTCAAAGCTTGGCTACCTATACCAGCCAATCGCAGTTGAGGAGCTATGCCTCTCAGCAGTCAAGGTGACTCATAACCTCTCGACTGAAGGAACTACAGCCCCCAAGAACTACCAGCAAGCCCAACGATTACCGAACTTCAAGACTTACTGGCTGCCGGCAATAGAGGCGCAGTTACGCAGTCTCCAAGATCGCGGTGTCTTCGTCCTCGTGGAGAGGAAGAGGGGCATGCGAGTACTGCCAGGCAAGTGGGTGTTCGACGAAAAGATGGAACCAACTACAGGCATTACGACAGCCAGGGCACGCTGGGTAGTCTGCGGCAACTTTGAGATGGGCTCCTGGAATATAGAGGACCTTTACGCCGCAGTTGCCAACGCCACGAGCTTCAGGCTGTTTATGGCCATCTACGCCTGGAACAGCTTCCTGGTGGAACAGTACGACTTTAAGACTGCGTTCCTTAACTCCAAGCTCAAGGAAGATCACGTCTACTACGTGGAGCAACCCAGAGGACTATCCAAAGGCGACCATTTGGTCTGGCATCTCAAGAAGGCCATGTACGGCCTCCGCCGCGCGCCTCAATACTGGTTCGAGACCATCTTGCCTGTGCTACAGGAGATGGGCTTTGAGCCGTTCAGCCAAGACACCTGCCTGTTCAAGAATGAGAAGACAGGAGTTCTGTTGCTCTTGTACGTCGACGACGTTCTCATGGGAGCGGCAACCATCACGGAGATCCATCATACGAGAGACCAATTAAGCGACAAGTTCGAACTCAAGGAAATAGGTAAGGTTAAGAGATATCTCGGCTTCGACGTTATCCGCAACTACCAAAACAACACGGTATTCATCTTGCAGGAAGCGTACACCAAGATGATCTTGGCCAAGTTCTCGACATTAGAAGGCGGTAAGACTACGTGCCCCTGGCCCAACAAGGTAGAAATACCAAGGCAATGGGAACCCCAGATGAGCGAGGCCCGCTACTACATCAAGCAAACCGGCTCTATCCTCTATCTCAGCACTGGAACAAGGCCAGATATCACGTATACGGTCTCCAGATTATGTGAAGGTAATGCAGGGCCAGGACAGGAGCATCTGACAGTCCTGAAGCACCTGTACCACTACCTGGCATCAACTAAGTCCCTTGGTCTCCTTCTGGGAGGCAAGTACAACCTCCACGACTTGGGCCCCCTGGCCTACGCCGACGCTTCGTACGCCGACGATCTGGCCACACGCTACTCAACTGGAGGTCACGTCGTGTTCTTTGCAGGCGGTCCGGTCTTCTGGAAGACGAAGAAACAGACCTTCGTGGCGCTGAGCACAACAGAAGCGGAGTTCTGCAACCTCACGCCCGCAGCCAAGTCAGCGCAGTGGGTGGCAGAAATTGTGAAGGAATTCGGACTGGCAGTGAAGGCTCCCGTTGTGGTGTTCACAGACAGCGCTAACGCCAGGATTCATGTGCTGAATCCCCAGAAAGCTGCTCCCACGCGGTGTATCGATATCCGGTACAAGTGGATCATTGAACAGACCAGGAATGGCCTCTTCGAGATCAAGTACGTCAAAGGCGAAGAGATGGTTGCCGATGGCTTCACGAAGCCACTTCAGCGTGAGAAGCACGAGAAATTCGTCAAGCAACTGGGAATGACCTCAATGGCAGTGCCTTGGCTTAATTAAGCGGTACCGCGCGAGAAGGTGCGCTGGTACCGCGCGAGAAGGTGCGCCGAAAGGAGTGGAGGAAGGCAAAACACCATGAGAAGGATCACCACCACCAAAATAGAGTAGATTCACGGCCTCACGTAGGCTGGTCTGAGGGGGCGTGTGGTGGGGAACCCACCCTGGGCCACTGAGTGGCCCCTGCGTTGC
>Ga0247766_1000099_pt1 | contig 18174 bp, 17 predicted proteins | sample UWRJL223509R6_FD_179946 | JGI IMG/M metagenome (GOLD analysis project Ga0247766, IMG submission 179946) | Plant litter microbial communities from Arlington Agricultural Research Station in Wisconsin, United States - UWRJ-L223-509R-6 | ecosystem: Environmental > Terrestrial > Plant litter >... | reverse complement strand
CATGAGGTAGTGGTCGTCTACGTCGCAGCGCGCCATGGCGTGACATGAGCCTGCACGCGCACGAAAAGACAAAATGAATGTGGCTCCTCACGGAGCCACATTTCAACGATTGACCATGGCCACTCGCGTAGCCGTGGTCAATGCCACGCGCAGAACGAACTCAGCGCGGCCGTCGGATGTACATCTCGGGCTGCGGCGGGCTTTGCGGGCGGGACGGGCCGCGGTTGTCACGCGGGCCTTGTCCGCCACTCGGGGCGCCTTGCGGACGTTGTTGGCCACCACCTTGGAACGGTCGCGCGGGCCCATCGAAGCGGCGCTGCGACGGACCGCGGTCGCCGTCGAAACGCGAGGGCGCGCGCTGCGCGTCGCGCGGTGCGGCACGGTCGTCGAAGCGGCGTGGCGCGCCGCCCGGAGGAGCGAACGCCGCAGCTTGGTACTCGGGACGCGGACCACGATTGTCCATGCGCAGCTGCGAACTATCGTCCGGGCGCGGGCCACGATTGTCCGGGCGCGGGCCACGATTGTCCGGGCGCGGACCACGATTGTCCGGGCGCGGACCGCGGTTGTCGGGACGCGGGCCGCGGTTGCCCTGAAAACGTGGGCGATCATCCTGCGCGGGGCGAGCGTCCAACTCCGGGCGCGCAGGGCGCGGGCGCAGATCTTCGGCGCTCGGCTCTGGCGTTTCGAGCTTGCGAATGGGGGTGCGTGTGAGGCGCTCGATGTCGCGCAAGTAGCCGCGCTCTTCACGGCTGCACAGGGAGATCGCGATGCCTTCCTTGCCGGCGCGCGCGGTGCGTCCGATGCGATGCACGTAGCTCTCGGGGATGTTCGGTAGATCGTAGTTGACCACGTGGCTGATGCCGTCAACGTCGATACCGCGCGCGGCGATGTCCGTGGCGATCAATACTTTGAGCCGACCCGAGCGGAAATTGTCCAGGGCGCGTTGCCGTGCCCCCTGCGACTTGTTGCCGTGAATGGCTTCAGACACGATCTCGCCGCGCTCGAGTTCCTTCACCAAGCGATTGGCGCCGTGTTTGGTACGGGTAAAGACGATCGCGCGCTCCATGGCCGGATCGCGCAGCACCTTCTCGAGCACGCGGCGCTTCTCGGAGGTCTCCACCATGTACACCGATTGCTCGATGCGCTCGGCAGTCGATGAAACCGGCGCAACGTCGACGCGCACGGGGTCGACCAAAATCTCACGCGACAAGCGCTCGATGTCACCCGGCATCGTGGCAGAGAAGAACAGCGTTTGGCGCTGCTTGGGCAGCTTCTGCAGGATGCGCTTCACGTCGGGCAAAAAGCCCATGTCGAGCATGCGATCGGCCTCGTCCAAGACCAAGATCTCGACCTTGTCCAAGAACGCAGCGCCCTGATTCATCAGATCGAGTAAGCGGCCGGGAGTCGCGACCAGCACGTCGAGCCCGCGGCTGAGCAGCGAGATTTGCGGGCCTTGACCGACGCCGCCGAAGATCACCGCATACTTGAGCGGCGTGCCGCGGCCGTAGGTGGCGAAGCTGTCGGCGATCTGCGCGGACAGTTCGCGGGTCGGTGAGAGGACGAGCGCGCGGGGCCGGCGTGCGTCACGCGGCGTGTTGGAGGCCATCAGGCGCTCGATCATCGGTAGCGCAAAGGCAGCGGTCTTGCCTGTGCCGGTCTGCGCGCAACCGAGCAGATCGCGACCGCGAAGGACCTCGGGAATGGCCTTTTGTTGGATGGGCGTCGGATTGACATAGCCCTCGGCCGAAAGCGCCTTGAGCAGCGCATCGCTCAGGCCCAAGTCAGTGAACGCCACGCCGGAAACGGTAGCCACGGGAGTGACAGCAGCAGCAACGTCGGACGAGGCAGAGCCCGCGACGGGATTCGTATTTTGCAAAGTGACCTTTTTTATGGAGAAACCGGGAAGTCCGTGGGACGGACCCGGGGTGCGAAGCATTCCGGCCGGTGCGCCGATGGAGATCGGCTGGGCTGGCGGAAGCCACGCTTCGTTACGATGGGGAGCGCGCGGGTTGCTGCAAGAGCGAACACCGCGTCGCACGACCGCCCTTCGTCGTATGTGAAATTTCGGACTCGAAAGCCGCGCCGGGCAAGCCCGCCGCTAGGGCGAAAACCGGGGGCGACTGCCCGCGGCGAAGGCGACTCTGACAGATCCGCGCAGGAGTGCAAGCCTGGCGCGCTCGAAAAGGCGCCGCGTTCCCCCGGCCGAAGCTCGCGTTCAGCATGAATCCTGCGGTTTGTGGCATGCTGCGGCGGCATGCAGATCGAGTTGATCGCCACCGCGAGTGAAGATTCGGCCTTTCTCCCGAGACTCGGCCTCGGTGTCCTCGCCTCCCTCACGCCGCCCGAAGACGAGGTCATTTACACCGACGACTTGGTGAAGCAGTTCGACATCGAGAAGGACGTGAAGGACGTCGATCTGGTCGGCATCAGCGTCGACAGCAAGACCGCGCGACGGAGCTACGAGATCGCTTCCGCCTATCGCGCGCGCGGAGTCAAGGTCGTGCTCGGCGGCATTCACCCCACCGCACTGCCCGACGAAGCGCTGCGCTTCGCCGATTCGGTGGTCGTGAGCGAAGCCGAAGATCTGTGGCCGCAGCTACTGCGTGATTTCAAACGCGGGCAGTTGAAGCCCCTCTACAAAGGTGCGCTGCCTGATTTGGGTGGCAAGCCCAATGCACGACGCGACTTGTTTCGCTCCAAGAAGTACATCCCCTTTCAAGTCGTGCAGACCATGCGCGGCTGCCCGTACCCGTGCGAGTTTTGCAGTGTGTCGACCGCCAACGGCACGACCATGCGTTTTCGCCCGGTTCAAGAGGTGCTCGATGAGCTTCGCGGCTTGAGCAAGCTAATCCTGTTCGCGGACGACAACGTGATGATCCACCGAAAATACTCGGCGGAGCTCTTCACGCGCATGATCCCCCTGCAAAAACACTGGATCGGTCAGTGCTCGCTGGCCGCGGTGAAACGCATCGAGAACGTGAAGTTGATGGCAGAGAGCGGCTGCAAGGCGCTATTCATCGGCTTCGAGAGCATCGACGACAGCACGCTTCAGCATACGGGCAAGCGCCAAAACCGACCTTCGCAATACCGCGAAGTGATGGACATGCTGCACGAACACGGCATCTCTACCTGGGGCAGCTTCGTGTTCGGCTTCGACACCGACGACCGCGAGGTGTTCGATCGCACCGTCGAATTCGGCATCGACATGAAGCTGACCATGGCGCTGTACGCCATCCTCACTCCCTACCCCGCAACCAAGCTTTACCGTCGGCTCAAGGAAGAGAAGCGTCTGACCAACGAGCAATGGTGGCTCGGCGGCGATCACGACGCCGGCTCGCCCTACTTCACCCCCAGCGGCATGTCGCGTGAAGAACTCCGCGAGGGCTGGCAACGCGCCTGGCAGCGCTTCTATTCGCCACGCGCCATTTGGGATCGCTGGACCGTGCGTAAAAGCTCGAGCTGGATTCAAACGCTCGGCTACCTGCCACTGAACGTGATGCAAAACCGTCTGGTGAAGCACAAGATCGTGGGCGGCGCGCAACGCTTCCGCTCGGCGCGTGATTTCGATCCGATGGCCACCGCCATGAGCGCGCTGGCGGTCCCGGAAACGACGGAGCTCTCGTCCAACCCCGAGCAACCCTTGGTCAAAGGCCGCTCGCTGCGCGTCGTCGGCCTGTGAGCAGCCGGCCCCTTGCTTGACCGTCGACAGTAGGACGCTAGAATCACGTCTCTTTATAGAGACGTGATTCATGCTTCTTGCCCTCACCGGCGGCGCCCTGATCGGCCTCAGCGCGTCGCTCTATTGGTCCCTCAACGGTCGCATTGCGGGCATTAGCGGCATCGTCGGCGGCGCGCTCTTCGAACGCGGACAAGAGCGCTGGCGGCGAGTGTCTTTCTTGGTCGGACTGGTCGTTGCGGGGCTGGTCTTCGCGCGTTTCACGAACCGCGTTCCGGCGCCTGATCTGCCGCTACTGGCGCTCGCTGGTGCAGGGCTCTTGGTCGGCTATGGCACGCGCGTGAGCGGCGGTTGCACCTCGGGGCACGGCGTGTGCGGGTTGAGTCGGCTATCGCTGCGCTCACTGGTCGCAGTGCTGACGTTCATGATCACTGCCGCGGTCACCGTGTTCGTCGTGCGCCATGTACTGCAGCTGGGAGTGCCGACGTGAAAGCACTGCTCACCGCGCTCGCTTGCGGCGTGCTGTTCGGCGTCGGCCTGTGTGTCTCCGGCATGACCGATCCGAGAAATATCATCGCGTTCCTCGATGTTAGCGGAAGCTGGTCACCCAACTTGGCGGGCGTGATGCTCGGCGCGATTGCGGTACACTTCACTTGGTTGCGCTGGCTCACGCGGCGTGACGGGGCAGCCAGCGACGCAGCCTTGCCCGCGAACGGCAGGCAGATCGATCGCGCGTTGCTGGGCGGAGCAATCCTGTTCGGCATCGGTTGGGGCGTGTCGGGATACTGCCCAGGGCCGGCAATCGTCGCGCTGGCATCGGGCGCCCTCGGACCACTCGTGTTCGTGATCGCGATGGCAGCCGGCATGGTATTGAACGAGGCCGTCCAATGGATGATCAAGCGCTCTGGGAAGCCTTCGTTGGTTGTTCGCTGACGAGCGTCCAGTGGACCCACGAGGCCCACCTCAGAACGGCGTTTCTACACGCGCAACGGCACTCACTGGACGAAGCCCATTTGCGGTTGCGAGCGGGCATCATCCGACTCAACGAACGGCACGGCTTGGTTGAAACGAGCACCCGCGGCTACTTCGAGACACTGACGCGCGTGTGGCTGGTGCTCGTCGCGGACGCGGGTGCGCGAACTTGCGCAACGAACTCAGGCGAGTTGCTCGAGCGTTGTCCGGAGCTTTTCGATCGAACCCTTCCGTTGCGCTACTACAGCAAAGAACTGCTCTCCAGCGTGCGTGCACGCGCGATCTTCGTCCCTCCGGATCGCGCTCCGTTGCCGGACGTGCCCTGAGCAAGCCAAGGCGAGGTTACAAATCGACATCGCCCTGTTGCGAAAGAACGCACCTCCACGTCGCCGGAGTCGTCGGGCAGCGCTCGAGGCTGGCGCGGTTTGCCCGAGGAAATAAAGGAATTTGGGGACGTTTCGCCCCGTTCGGCAAAAGTACTAGGCCACGACGGGCGGGATTTCTTGACGTTGCACTAAAGGGCATCAAAGTTGCAACACGGGGTTCGGCGACGATGAGAGTTTTTGAGTGCTCACAATGTGGCGTTTCGGCAGGTGGTCACATTTGGGGCTTCACGCTTCTCGCCACCCAGGGCTGGGGCGTCGCCCCGGCAACCAATCCCCCTGGTGCCGCCGAACGCGCCTGGCTTTGCGAGGCTTGCTGCGCCCGGGCGGAAAATCTGGCGCGCGGCCTGGGCAAACTGTCCGCGTCCAAGCCGCAGCGCGAGCGTCCTCGCGAAGGGCAACGACTCAAAGTGCTGATCGTCGACGATCACTTGCTGATGCTACGTAGCATGGTGCGCATGCTGGCGGGCTGCGAGACGGTGATCACGACGAGCCCGCGTGAAGCCTGGTCGGTACTCCAAAGCACCCACTTCGACGTCGTGGTCTCGGACGTGATGATGCCGGAAATCAGCGGGCCCGAGCTGTACGCCCGCTGCTTTGCCCTTTCCCCCGAGCTCGCGCGCCGCTTCATCTTCGCCAGCGCCGATCCAGTCTTGGCGCAGCGCGAGATCGAGCGAGTCGTTGAGGAGCTCGGAGTGACACAGGCCCCTCCGCTGCTCGCCAAGCCCACTTCTCGCTCGGCCCTGATGTCCGCGGTGGCGACCGTCGCACACGGCACGGCGCACGAATCCGGAACCTACGTGTTACGTCTCACGGACGATGTTTCTTCGCGCTGAGGCCGTGATCCGAGAGCGCTTGACGTCGGCGCGCCAAGTTCTAGTAGTCGTTGTCCATGAGTCCAAGCAAACGAACGGCTGACGCTTCCGGCACAGTCACCCTCGGTGGCGACTTGGTCGTCAATCGCCTCGGCTTTGGGGCGATGCAGCTGACCGGTGCAGGTGTCTGGGGCGACCCCAAAGATCCAGAAGAGGCGCTGCGCGTGCTGCGGCGTTCGGTCGAACTCGGCGTCAACTTCATCGATACCGCTGACGCCTACGGTCCGTTCGTCTCCGAGCTGCTGATCAAGAAGGCGCTGCATCCCTACGCCAAGGGTCTGGTCATTGCGACCAAAGCCGGCCTCAGCCGCCAAGGCCCCAATCGCTGGACACCGGTCGGTCGCCCCGAATACCTGCGTCAACAAGTCGAGCTCAGCCTTCGGCACCTGGGCCTAGAGCGCATCGATCTGCTGCAGCTACATCGCGTCGACCCCAAAGTACCGATGGCAGAATCGCTCGGTGAGTTGGTCAGCCTGCAGAAGGAAGGCAAGATCCGCCATCTCGGTCTGAGTGAAGTGAGCGTCGCGCAACTCGACGCCGCGCGGAAAATCGCGCCCATCGCCTCGGTTCAGAATCTGTTCAATTTGAGCAATCGTTCTGCCGAGGCGTTGCTCGATCACTCGGCAAAGCTGGGCGTGGCGTTCATTCCCTGGTTTCCGCTGGCGACGGGCGCTTTGGCGAGACCCGGCGGACCACTGCGCACACTGGCCGAGAAGCATCAGGCCAGTGCGTCACAGGTCGCTTTGGCTTGGCTACTCCGTCGCTCGCCGGCCATGTTGCCTATTCCTGGCACCTCCAGCGTGAAACACCTGGAGGAAAACGTCGCAGCGGCCGAACTATCGCTCACTGCCGCCGAGTTCGAAGCGATCGGCCACGCGGTTTAGTATTACTCGTCCACGCTTCATCGAGCTCGAGCTCGAGCTGGAGCGCGCTGCCCGCTGCGGCTCGTCGAGCCACTATAGCGCTTCGACGCGATACGCTGTCCCGGTCAATAAATCGCTCAGGTACGGCTTATCGTCAGGACCGAGCGCGATACCGGATAACGAACCTGCGGGCAACCCAGTGTCGACCGAGCCGACCGGCGTGCCGTCGAGCTTGAACCACCAAATGCGGCTGGTCGCGTTGTCCGTCACGATGATTCGATCGGCCGAGAGCGCGATGCCGCTCGGAGCACTGAGCGACCCGGGAGCAACGACTTCTACCAACGAGGCGCCGTCCATTTGTCGGTGCACGGTGATGGGGTCGAGCGTGGGCACGTCCGCGCCCGGTACGCCGCTTCCGAGCGCCAGCCGTAAGATGCGACCGCCTGCGGTGTCCGCGACATACAGGTTTCCATTGCGGTGATCGAGCGCCAAGTGGCTCGGCACTTCGGGCACGCGCACGAGTTGGCCCTCGACGTAACGGGTGAGCTCACCGTCCGAGTGGTCCTCTCCACCGATGATGTGGGGCGCGTGAAAGTCGTAGCGGTCGAGCGAGCCGAGCTTGCCGTTGAACACCCAATACACGTTGTCCCGTTCGTAGGCGATGCCCATGCAGAACGGTGATTCGTGAAGCATATCGAGGTGCGTGCCATTTTGGCCGGGTTTGGGAGTCACGCCGAAAATGGTCGGGTCGGAAGACCACAGTACCGGGCCGGAGTAATCGATGGCTTCGTCTTCGTAGTTGTCCGTGCGCGCTTCGCCACAGGTAGCCAGGTTGCCGTTTTCGCCGAATGCGATCGACGTCGGCCGGCGCATGAAGTGCCAGGCGTTGCCGTCCTTCTTGATCGTCAACGAAGGAGAATCAGAAGTGGCACCCTGAACCAACGCAACTTGACCCTCCAACGCCGCGCAGCCGGCGCGGGCGGTCTCGAGGCACGGCTTGTTGCTCGGGACGCGCCGTAGCGTCACCCACAGCTCGCCGCCGCGCAGCGGATCGAAGGCCAAGGCCGTCGCCGTCCACGGGGACGGTGCGTCGTACAAAGGCACGAGCTCGACGCTTGCGGGCAGCCCGGGTTTCATCGGGGATGACGGCGCAGCCTGCTCGTCAGCGGTGTCGAGCGGACTGGAACTACAATTCGAAAGCGTCAGCGCGAGGGCCAGACTCAGAAAACCTCGGGCGACGGTCAGCATGTCCCAAGGGTGAAACGGGACTCAGAGCCTGTAAAGCCGCGCCAGTTTTCAGCCTGTGTCCGCGCGCGTACCCCGTATCCGTCGGGGGTCGAACGCCTTCGTGTCACTCACGCTTCTTCGCCGTCGAATTCGCCTTCTTCGGGCAGTTCGTCGAGGCCGATGCCGCCGCGGACGGGGATGGCGCGGGCGTGACCCACTTTTTCGAGCACCATGGCCAGCGCGGCGCGATCGTCGACGGCGGGGAGGAAGCTGCGTGTGCCGTCCCACAGGTCGAGTGCGATGTGCGTGGGCATGTCGAGCACGATGCGGTCGATTTGCGCCCACTTGAAGCGGCGTGCGCGCGGCCAGCCCAGCGATGAATCGCGATAGTCGACGCCGTCACCGCGCACGCGGACGCCGCGCATGTTGGTGCGCAAGAACGACGAGACCGCGCCCATCAGCAACAAGCCAGCGCAGACCCGCGCGCTGATGATGCCACGCACCCCGCGTTCGACGATGTTTACGTACAGCCAGCTGTTCGATGAGCTGTGTTCGGCGGCGATCACCGCCGCCACGCCCGCCAATGCCAGACCCAAGTAGAGCAGCGACGGGATGCGAGCCGCAAACGGCGGCCCAAACGAACTCTCCGTCGGGCGATACGTCATATCGAAGCCGGGGGGTCGTGACGGTCGAGCCATGTTGAATTAAACGTAACGCCGACGACATTCCTTGGAAAGCGCGCGACAATTGCCACGCTGCGCTTCCCTGCCATAAAAACGCCTTACGGCATCTTTGCCTTCGACCTGTTCGTCCGTCGAGAGCGTCACGTTCTCGTGAGACCGTCGATTTGCCGTGTCGACCAAGATCCGAGCCCATCACGCGCAGACCGCACCCTGGGTGTGCGGTCACCGGGACGGCAGTTTTGCCCGGCACGATAACTGCGCTAGGCGACGGAGCCGATGCCGACCTCAGTTCTTCGCCGCGCTCCCGGATCGCCCGCACTCTTGCCCTCGCTCGTGCGACGCGAGGCAGACGCAATGCTCGTCGAACTCGAGCTCGAGCACGCCGAGCTGAGCGTCTTGCTCACCAACGACGCCCAGATCCACGCGCTCAATTTGGAACATCGCGAAAAGGACAAGCCCACCGACGTACTGTCGTTTCCGCTCGATGAAGGCGGGGGCGCGGACGGCTTCGTGAGCGGCACGCGCGTGCTGGGTGATGTGGTGATCTCGCTCGACACCGCAGCTCGTCAGGCACGCGGTCGGAAACGCGAACTGCTGCCGGAAGTGCGCTTCTTGCTCGCCCACGGCCTGCTCCACCTGCTCGGTTTCGACCACGGCAATCCCGCGGAAAAACGCGTGATGGATGCGATGACCCGGCGTTTGGTGCAGGCAGTTGAGAGGAATTTGCCAAAACTGCTGAAAAGCCTCGGACAAAGTCAGAAGACGAAAACCAAGCGCTCGCCGGCCGAAGGGCCGATGCCGGTAACAGGCAAACGACGGGCTCGCGCAAGGCATGCGAAATGATTGCTAAGTCCGCGCTCTGAAACGAAAAACCCGCCTGGTTCCATGCCCTATTCACGGTCCAGCATGGAACAAGGGAATGGACGATAAGGGGTGCTCAATCCGGCCTCCGGTACGCCTTTCCCGGAGCCCCCTCTGCCTGCGCCGCGGAAAAAAAGGGATATCCCAAGCCGTTTCCAATTTTTCCCCTTGAAACGGCGCTAAGAACCCTGTTATCGCTTCGCCCGTGCCTAGGACGACTGAAACGGCGGGTTAAAACCCTGTCGGCGCAGGCGGGTGGGCCGCAGACGGCCGAAATATTGGATTTTCTGACAGGAGGAAGCGCATGGCTGGCAAAAGGTTGACGAAGGCTCAGGTGATCGCCGAGCTCGCAAACGCATCGGATTTGGACAAGAAGAGCGTGGGTCGCGTGTTCGAAGGGCTGCAAGAGCTCATCCGCAAGCAACTCTCGGCTCGTGGCCCCGGCGAATTCGTCGTCCCGGGTCTGGTGAAGCTCCGCGTGGTGAAGAAGCCGGCGACCAAAGAGCGCCAGGGCATCAACCCGTTCACGAAGGAGCCGATCACGATCCCGGCGAAGCCCGCGAGCAAGAAGGTTCGCGCAACGGCTCTCAAGAACCTCAAAGACTTGGTTCAGTGAGTTTTTCGCCGCGCTTCGGTGCGGCTCTCACCCGTTAGCGCCGTTCACTCGGCAACGACTGTCCCCGACTTCGAGAGGAGTTCGGGGACAAGTCGTTTTGTGGACTAGTTGTGGAGAAGTGCGGCTCCCCCCTGCACCGCATTCTTGTCTACGGAAGACCGCCGAGGATTTCTCCCTCGCCCAGCGAAGTTCGTGCTGAAAGCGCTCGTTAGGCTGATTTTTTGGGGGTTTTACACGCCCCAGCCGCGCGCCGGAGCCTCACCCGAGCGCGACTTCGCAGAAAACCCGGCGCGACGTAGCGGCCTCGCGCTTCACCAATAAAATGTGACCCCCGCGCGCAGCACGCCGCCCGAAGTGTCGCCTTCGCGCAACGTTCGAGCGCCGTTGACGACGTCGGCGTGATTCGAGTCATCGGTGCGGGTGCGGATGAAGCCCATCACATCGCCACCCACGGCGACACGATGCGAAACCCGCACTTCGAGACCGAGGCCCAAGTGGCCGCCGAAATACGACTGGTGCTCGTCGCTGCGCCTGTAAAATACTTCGTCGCCGGTGTTCTTCGCGTAGTTGAAGTTCGAGCGACTGAACCCCAGGCCGCCGAGCGCGTAGACCTGAGCTACGTCGCGCGGATTGAAGAAGACCAGCGTGTTGAGCAAAAGCGCAGTTTCACTGCGCCAATATCCGTGGTGTTCCGCGCCACGTAGAAAATCGACACCCGCTTCGAACGCGAGCGACGGCAGCACGCGATAGCGGAAGCCGAAACCCAAACCGCCCATCGCCGCGTCGTCTTCGTTTGGCTCGTCCGCAAGCAGCGCGCCCTCGAGGTGCAGATTGAAGCCCCACTCGCGGAAGCCGTGGCGGCGCTTCTTTTTGGCTGGCGGTTCGGGGGGCTGCGGCACGCTAAAAGCGTTTGGCGGCGGCGGTGGGGGATAGAAGGCCTGGCCGTCGGCGGGCGCAGCGGCCGGCTGACCAGACGGAAGCGCTTCACTGCGCGGGGTGGGAAGCGGCTGGGACGGTTGAGGCGGCGGCGAGGGGGCAGTCGGCGGGGCGTTCGGCTCGCAAAACCAGCCGTCTGGGCAATCCCCTGGCGCGGCCGCGGAAACCGCAGGCACGAGCGCCAGCAGCGTTAGAGAAAGGGCGAACACGAAACAACGCGACATCCAGGCAAGCTTCTCCTCGAGCCGCACAGGGCTCACTCGGCATGTAGCAACCCCAATGCCAGCCCGCGCTTGCTGAAATTGGCTCACATATCCGCAGCAGACGCCCAGGCGTAAAGATCTGATTACAGGGCTGTGGCACCGGCCGCCCACGGGACCGCACCCCACGGGACCGCACCCCACGGGACCGCACCCAGGGTGTGCTCAGCGAAAACGCACACCCTGGGTGCGGTCGGACGTTCTCTGACGCCAGGCGGGCGAAATCGCACTACACCAGCGGCCGGATTCATTCATGGCGGCGGTCATTCTCAAGGCAGGTCACGTGCAGCCCGTGTGGGCCGGGCACCCGTGGGTATTCGCGCAGGCCATCGACCGCATCGAGGGTGGCGCAACCGCGGGAGACGAGATCTTGGTGCGCGACGGCCGTGGCAATACGCTCGGACGCGGGTTGTACTCGCCAGGGTCGGCCATTCCCGTGCGGCTGTTCACGCGCGACGCCACGACGCCGATCGATGGCGCGCTGTTCGCCTCACGCATCGAGCGTGCGATCGCGCGGCGCCGTGCGCTCGGCTTGCCGTCGGAGACGACCAACGCCGTACGCTTGGTGCACGCCGAGGGCGATGATTTACCCGGCCTGGTCGTGGACCAGCTGGGCGACGTCGTGGCCGTGCAAATGGGCACAATCGGGCTGAAGCGACGCGAAGGGGTGATCTTGGACTTGCTCAGCAAGTTCTTGAAACCGCGAGCGATCATCGACCGCACGCCGCTGACGCACGCGAAAACCGAGGGGTTTGCCCCCGCCCACGGCGTGGTGCGCGGGGACACCGCGATCGATGCCTTCGAGTTCACGGAACGTGGCTTGAAGTTCAAAATCCCATTCTCGCTCGGGCACAAGACCGGCTTTTACGTCGATCAGCGGCCGCTGCGAGCACGGATCGAAGAGCTATCGCGCGGCTTGCGTGTACTCGACACGTACAGCTTCGTGGGCGCCGTCGCGCTCTCCGCAGCCCGAGGCGGCGCGCGTGAAGTGCACGCGGTCGACGCCAGCGCGCTCGCACTGGAGATCGGCGCCGAGTGCGCCGCGTTGAACGGCCTGAACGAGCGCGTGGTCTTCGAACGCGCCGATGCCGTCGAGGTGTTGAACCAAGCGGGGCGCAAGGGTGGCTACGATTTGGTCATTTGCGATCCGCCGAAGCTTGCCCCCTCACGCGCGGCGAAGGCGCGCGCAGTCGAAAACATGCGCAAGCTCGCTGCCAGCGGTTGCCGCGCCACGCGGCCGGGCGGGCTACTCGTGGTCTGCTCCTGCTCGGCGGCGATCGGGCTCAATGAACTGACGCGCGCAGTGGCCCTGGGCGCGCGCGACGTCGGCGCGCACGCTTTGGTCTTGGAGCGCTTCTTTCAAGGGCCAGATCACCCGGTCCCCGCGGCGTTCCCCGAGGGTTTGTATCTGTGCTCGTTGCTCGTGGAAGTCGTGCCGGGTTAAACCATGCTGCCGATCAGCGCTCTCTCTCGATTGCTGCCCAACCGCTTGCGTGGGCTACTTTTCGACCTCGACGACACCTTGCTCGATCATAGCCGGCTGAGCGAGGCCGCGTATTCCTCGCTGTTCCGGCTGCGTGAAGCGGGTTTCGAGTGCTACGCGGTGACCGGCCGCCCTGCGGGCTGGGCAGCCGTGATCGTGAATCAATGGCCGATCCAAGGCGCGGTCGCTGAAAATGGCGCGATCGCATTTCATACCGACGAAGACGGCTTGCACGCGTTGGATCCCGCGCCAGCGCCCGAACGGCGCCGTCGACAGCAATTGCTGTCTGCACTGTGCGTCGACATCCAGAACGAATTTCCCGAACTCGTGCCCGCCGACGACGTCTCACTGAGACGCACCGACTTCACGTTCGACATCGGCGAGCATCAGCTGGTGCCGAAGGACCGCGTGGCTCAGCTGCGCCAGTTCGCCGAAGCGCGCGGGGCGAGCACTCTTGCCTCCAGCGTGCACGCGCACGTGAGCTTCGACCGCACCGACAAGGCCGCCGGCGTGGTGCGCCTACTCCACACGCTCACTGGACTCGATCCGACCGCAATTCTGTCGAGATACGCTTTCATCGGCGATAGCGAAAACGATGCCAGCTGCTTCGCCGCCTTCCGGCACAGCATCGGCGTGCGCAACCTGAGCGGTCGTCCAACCGTCCCACCGCGCTTCATCACCACGCACGCACGCGGCAAAGGCTTCGTGGAGGCGGCGCAGGCGTTGATCGCGGCAGGCGTTGAAACACGACCTTCTTGAATTCTGGGTTCAACGACCACACTCCCGGTCGTCAACCGGTAGTCGATGAGACATCTTCTACGCGGGTGTCGAGCTCATGGAGTAGACGCCTTGCCCTCTCCGTCAACAACACGCGTCTGGCGAGACCTGTGATGTCTTCGCCCCGACTCACCAGACCTTTTGCCTCCAGGCGCTGCGTTACCTCGGAAATGGTCGCGTGATCGAGTTCGATTCGGGCGGCAATCTCAGTCTGAATCACTGCATCCTTCGCCTCTTCGCTGAGTTGCCGCGCGGAATCCAGCACCAACCATTGGGTGAAGGTCAGTTCCGACCCGGCGCAAGCCGCCTGGATTCGTCTACGCCAACGCATCGCCAACAGCCACTCTGCCTTGCGCACGTCGGTGACACGTAGACCTTGAGTCGTGCTGGGATTCTCTCGCCACCCCCGCTCCACGGTCGAACGCCGCTCCTCCCGGGCCCGTCGCTCTTCACGCCATCGCTGCTCTTCTTCGCGGTGGACTGTGTCGAGAAATCGCTTCGCCTTCATCCGACCCCTCGCCCAACTGCGTGCGTCTCACCGTTCACGGCACGGCACTCGGAAATGGGTCGACCACCGCGCAGATCGCGTTTGTGTTGACCCAAGGCCGCTCGACCCGCCGCTCGATGCCCGGGCATCTTCGTGCACGAACATGACTTCGCGCGCGAGACCCAAGACCGCTCGACCCGCCGCTCGATGCCCGGGCATCTTCGTGCACGAACATGACTTTTCAGCGTGACACCCGGTAGGACCCTCACTCTCACACCCAGTTATCCTCATCGTCCATCACCTACTCCGTGCGTGTTCGGCATCTTGCGGCTCGAAAGGAAACATCGGTCGCTCGGGTCGTGAGTTGCGCGTCGGCCGGGTCGTGAGTTGCGGAGGGAGCAGTTTCGAGAGCGGTCCGGTCCGTGGCAGCGGCGGTGCCCCTGACCGGCCTTGGCAGAGCCTCGCGAGCCTTTTTGGGCTCCATTCCTGCGCAAAACGGGGGCGACGCGACTGCCGCACAGAAATGCTACAAAGCCGCTGCCCATGACTACCGAGAGCGAGCTCGTTACCGCCGGTCAAACCCACCTCTACCCGAATTATCGTCAGCCGCCGTTCGTTTTCGTGCGCGGTGAGGGTTCGTTCCTGTTCGACGCTTCGGGCAAACGGTACCTCGACTTGTACGCGGGCATCGCCGTGAGCACGCTCGGGCACGCGCATCCCAAGCTCACGGCTGCGATCTCGGCCCAAGCCGGCAAGCTCTTGCACGTCTCGAATTACTTCTACAACGAACCCAACGTGCGCTTGGCTGAGAAGCTTTGCCGGCTGACGGAGATGGATCGCGCGTTCTTTTGTAACTCAGGCACCGAGGCCATCGAGGCGACGCTGAAGCTCGCGCGCCGTCACTTTCACGCGCAGGGTCAGACTTCGCGGCAACGCATCATCGCCTTTCGCAACTCCTTTCACGGTCGCACGCTCGGCGCCCTCGCCGCAACCGGCCAAGACAAATACAAGGACGGCTTTGGTCCACTCCCCGGCGTCACCCACGTGAGTTACGGTGATCTGGAAGCAGTGCGCGCCGCGATGGGCCCGGACGTGGCCGGGATTTTGGTCGAGCCGGTGCAGGGGGAAGGCGGCGTCTTGCCCGCGCCCCCCGGCTTTTTGCGAGAATTGCGCGCGCTCACCACGAGCGCGGGCGCGCTGCTGTTGGCGGATGAAGTTCAAACCGGCGTGGGCCGCACCGGCAAGTTCTTGGCCTTCCAGCACGAGGGCGTGCAGGCGGACGTGACCGCGCTAGCCAAGGCGCTCGGCGGCGGGGTGCCCATCGGCGCGATGGTGTGCAAGAAGTTCTTGCAAGAAGCGTTGCCCCCCGGAAGCCACGGCTCGACTTTCGGAGGCAACCCGCTGGCTTCCGCCGCCGCGCTCGCCGTGCTCGAGGTGCTCGAGAACGAGGGGCTCTTGGCACAAGTCTCTCAGCGCGGTGAAGAGCTCGCGCAATTACTGGCCAAGACCGCGAGCAAGTTCCCCAAATTGGTCGAGTGCGCACGCGGCCGCGGCCTGCTCCAAGCCGTCGTCCTGCGTGAGGGCGTCGACGCGCGCAAGGTGATGGTCAGCTTGCAAGAGTCGGGCGTACTCTTGACGCTCGCGGGCGGGCAAGCCTTGCGCTTCTCCCCTCCGCTGATCGTCTCCCGCGCGGAGCTGGAAGAAGGCGTGGCCGTGCTGGAGCGCGCGCTTTCGGCCTACGCCTGAGCTTTCCCGCGAGAAGTCTTTGGTCGAATCAGCAACCATAGCGAATCGATCCGGCGAGGCCCTCGTCGCTTGCGCTACCTGCGGCACTGGGGTCGATCCGCTGCGCGCCGAGCGGGTCGCGTTCGTTCGCGAGCGCTTTCGCTATTTTTGCAGCGGAGCCTGCCGCGAGCGCTACGACATGAACGCGACCGGCACGCCGTTGCCGCTGCCGCGTCCGGATCAAGAAGATCTGCTGTTCCGCGTGCGCGCGGTCGCCAATGGCTCGAGCGAAGCTCCGAGCAACGCCGAATCGCAGTTGCAGAGCGCCAAGGCGATTGCGCTCGTTGCGCGCACGGATCTGATCGAAGAGCGCAACGCGGGTCCCGAACGGTTGGCCTTCGACTACGAGGCTGAAGCGCCGCCGCAGTCGGAGCCGGTCACCGATCGCGACCCGCGAGCCCCCGCGGTGGACGTGGGCGGCGTTCTACTGCTGCTCGCCGTGCTCGGCTCGGTGCTGTCGATCGCGCTGATTTTGGTGGGTGATTCGCCAATTGCAGAAGCCGCGCGGCTGACCGTGATGATGGTCGCGGCGCTGTCTTTGGCGGCCGAGTCGCTGATGGGCGCGCGGCAAGCGACGGAACTACACCCCGCAGCGCTGCTCGCCGCGCCGCTCGCGGGCAGTGCGCTTGCGCTCGGTGCTCGGCTGCTTTCGGAGCCGCACACGGGCAGCGCGATCACCGTCGCTTCGGTGGTGATCGCCGGCAGCGCGGCCAGTGCCGCCGCGATGCGTCGCGCGCGCCGCCCGCTCGACGCCCAGCGCCGGCAGATCGAGAGCGAACTCGACAAACCTTGTCAGCGCGTCGTCGCCGAGGAGTTGGTCAGCGCGCGGGCGAGCGATTTGCGGCCCGGCGAAGAGATCGTGATCGAGAGCGGTGAGTCGGTGCCCGTCGACGCCACGATCACCGCCGGGAGCGCAGAGATCTTGCCCTGGTTCGGCGCAACCTCGCCCACCACCCGCGGCGAAGGCGACGCAATCGTGGCAGGAGCGCGGGTCGAGAGTGGGCGGTTGCGTGCAGTCGTCGGCTGGGCCGGCTTCGACCGCGCGTTCATGCGCTTGACCAACGATCCGCGGCGGCGCGCAGACGTGTTTGCGCCCATGGCGCGGATGGGCCGGCTGATCGCCGAGCGCGTCGCGCCGTTCGTCGCTGGCTTTGCCGCGTTGGCGGCCTACGCCGGCAATAGTGACAATCTGCAGTTCTTGCTCTTGGCCGTAGGCGTGCTCGGCGCAATCGCACAGCCCGGAGTGGCCGAGATCGGCGGACTGCACGTCGCGCGCGGCATCCTCGACTCGCTCCGACGCGGGATCGTGTTTCGCTCCGCGAGTGGCTTCGAGCGCGCGGGCTCGGTGACCGCGACTGTATTCTCAGCGCGTGGCACGTTGCTCTTGGGCGAGCCCGAGGTCGCCAACATCGAATCTTTCAGCGCGCTCGGCGCAGAACAAGTGTTGGCATTGGTTTCGGGCGCCGAGAGCGGTGAGAGCCATCCGGTGGCCACCGCGGTCATGCGTGCGGCGCGCGCCCGCGGCGTGCGCCCAGACGGAGTACGCAGCCCCAGCATTCAGCCTGGCTTGGGCGTCACCGCCGTGGCCGCCAGCGGCCAAGCTCTGGTGGTCGGCACTCGCGGCCTGATGTTGCGCGAGCGGATCAGCGTGGCTTCAGCGGAAGCGCGCATCTCCGACCTCGAGACGATGGGTCGCAGCGTGCTCTTGGTCGCGCTCGGCGGGCGCTTGGTCGGCTTGGTCGGGCTGCAAGATGGCTTGCGACCAGGCGCGCGCGCGGCCGTTCAACACCTGCTGGACGTGAACGTAGAGCCCGTGTTGCTGTCGGGCGACGCGCGCGAAACCTGTGAAGCGATCGGCAGAGCGCTCGACATCGATCACTTGCGCCCCGAGATCCCCCCCAACGAACGCGGCGACGAGATCCGGCGCTTGGCCGACAGTGGCGCAGTGGTCGCGGTGGTCGGGCGTAGCCCAGCCGACGACAGCGCGCTGGCCGCAGCCGATGTTTCAATCGCGCTTTCTGCGGCAGGTTCCAGCTCGGCAGAGTGGACAATTCAACTCGCGTCCGACGACGTTCGGGACTCCGCATATGCCGTGCGCTTGGCACACGACACGCGTCGCGAAGCTCGCTTGGGCTTGGCCCTGACACTCGCGCCGGCACTGGTCGGCGCATTGCTGGCCACGCTGAACTTGGTGCCCGTCGCGCTCGCTCCGCTGTTTGCCCTTGCTGGCACGCTCGCCGCCCTGCTCCGGGCCCGCCTCTGACAGCCTCCTCGGCGAGGGCTCGACCAT
>Ga0247766_1000098_pt1 | contig 18216 bp, 15 predicted proteins | sample UWRJL223509R6_FD_179946 | JGI IMG/M metagenome (GOLD analysis project Ga0247766, IMG submission 179946) | Plant litter microbial communities from Arlington Agricultural Research Station in Wisconsin, United States - UWRJ-L223-509R-6 | ecosystem: Environmental > Terrestrial > Plant litter >... | reverse complement strand
AGCGGGAGCCGGTGCGGCTGCGGCCGGTGCCGGTGCCGCGGGCGCAGCGGCCGGCGCGGGCGCAGCGGCCGGCGCGGGAGCAGCCGGCGCGGCAGCTGCTCCTTCACCGCCGGTCTCGAACACGACCAGCACCTGACCGACTGGAACCGTGTCGCCGACTTTGAAGCGAAGCTCGCTGACCTTGCCGGCCTTGGGCGCACCGATGGTGACGGTCGCCTTGTCCGTCATCACCTCGACCATCTCTTGATTCTCGGTGACGTCGTCGCCGGCTTGGACCAGCCAGTTGACGATTTCACCCTCAGCAACGCCTTCGCCGATATCCGGCAACTTGAACTCGAACTTCGCCATGGGCCGCTTTTCTCGCTGGGATCGGGATGCAGGTCAAGAGCAGACCCACCGAGATTTCCCGCCTTGACGGGTCGTCAGTCAAGGGCTCGGGTCTACGAGCGTACCGAGTCCAAGAGCGCAGGCAAAATGCGGTGGGAGAGCGGCATATACTCCATCTCCAGGGTGTACGGGAACGGAGTATCGAAGCCGGTCACGCGCACGGGCGGCGCTTCCAGGTGGTAAAAGCACCGCTCCACGACCAAGGACACGAGTTCCGCTCCGAAACCACAGGTGCGCGCGGCCTCGTGGACGACCACCAGCCTTCCGGTGTGTTTCACGCTGGTGACGATCGTCGCAAGGTCGACCGGCCACAGCGTTCGCAGATCGATGACCTCGGCCTCCACGCCCTTTTCGGCGGCCTTCGCGGCCGCGTCGAGCGCTTCGTACAGCATGGCGCCGTAGGCCAAGACCGTCACGTGCCGCCCCGGGCGCACCACCTTCGCGCTCTCGAGCGGCACGATGTAGTCATTCTCGGGCACCTCACCCTTGGCCGCGCGATATACCCGCTTGGGCTCGAAGAACAAGACCGGGTCCGGATCCTGAATCGAGGCGAGCAAGAGGCCCTTGGCGTCGTACGGATTGGACGGGCAGACCACCTTCAAACCAGAGACATGGATGAAGGCCGACTCCGGGTGTTGGGAGTGGTAGTGCCCACCCTTGATACCGCCGCCGACGGGGGTGCGAATCACGACCTTGGCTGGGTACTCGCCGCCCGACCGATAGCGATACTTGGCCAGCTCGTTCACGATTTGGTCGTAGGCCGGCCAAATGAAATCGGCGAACTGAATTTCGACGACCGGGACCATGCCGTACAAGGCCATGCCGACGGCGCAACCGACGATGCCGTTTTCGCTGAGCGGCGTGTCGATCACGCGCTCTTCGCCGAATTCTTCCTGTAGGCCCGCGGTCACGCGGAACACGCCGCCCACCTTACCCACGTCTTCACCCATCACGACGACGCGCTTGTCGCGGCGCATCGCCGAGCGAAGCGCCTCGTTGACGGCCATCACCATATTCATCTGCGGCATCGCTATCGCTCCGAGGCTATGCGCCGGGTCGAAAAGAAAATTCGAGCATTTCGCTCAATGAGAGGACGGCGCGCGTGGACCGCGTAGCAGCTCCGCACGCTGCTCTTGTAAATGCCACGGCGGCTTTTGGTACACGTCGTCGAAAATCGACTCGAGAGGCGGCGGCGGGGTCTTCTCGCTGACACTCACGGCAGCGCGGAAGCGCTGATCGATGTCTGCGATCAGCGCTTGCTCTTTGCGATCATCCCAAGCTTTGCGCCGCTCGAGATACTGACGGAGCCGCGCCAGTGGATCGCGTTCTGCCCACGGCTTCAGATCGTCCGTCGCGCGGTAGCGATTGGGATCGTCACTCGTGGAGTGCCCGCCCATGCGGTAGGTGACCGCTTCGATCAACGTTGGGCCGAGGCCCTGCTCGCCGCGACGGACGGCCTCGCGCACCACGCTCACCACCGCGAAAATGTCGTTGCCGTCGACGCGCACGCCCGGGATGCCATAGGCGGCCGCTTTCTCGGCGAAGGTCTGCGTGGCCGTTTGTCGCTCGGCCGGCACGCTGATCGCCCAACCGTTGTTGCGACAGAAAAAGACCACCGGCACCTTGAACACGCCGGCAAAGTTCATCCCACTGTGGAAGTCCGTGGAGCTCGTGGCGCCATCGCCGAAGTACACCAGACTTGCCACGTTTTTGCCGTCGATCTTGGCGCCCCAGGAGAAGCCGACGGCTTGCGTGATCTGCGTGCCCACGGGAGAGCTCACGGAGGTGAAGCCGGTTGCGCGCGACGTGATGTGGTTCGGCATTTGCCGACCCTGCACCGTGTCGTTGGCGTTGCCGAACATGTTGTCCATGAAGGTTTGCAGTTCGAGCCCCCGCATCAACGCCGCGCCGAACTCTCGGTAACAGGGGAACAGCCAATCGCTCTTGCGGATGGCAAAAGCGGAGCCGATGATCGCCGCCTCCTCGCCCAGCGAACCGACGTGGAAGCCGATTCGTCCTTGACGTTGCAGCGCGACCAGACGCTCGTCGAGCTGGCGCGTCGTCACCATCCAGCGGTAGATCTCGCTCACCTCACTCTCGCTCAGGCGAGGATCGTGACGGGGATCGAGCGTGCCATCGTCGGACAACACTCGGATGACTTTCGCCGGCTGTTCCGGCCTCCACGCCGCAGACTTTTCGGGCAACATATCCATTCAGATTTCAGACCTCTGGGCGAAGTGACAGTAACAAGCCAGCAAAAAGGACCGCTCGAGCGCGCCTCGCTTGCGGAAACGCTCGAAGCTCGCGCTCTATTCGGTCAACGCGTGGGCAGCCTCTTGGATGGCTTGTTCAACCGCTGCATTCTTTAGTTTGAATTTCGCCGCCAGCTTGTCCAGCACTTCGCGCTCGACCGAGCTTACTCCACCCGACACATGCGCCAGAAGTGATGAAACCCGGAGCACCTCGCGAGCGTGATCCTCACGGGTGATGGCCTGAGCCACCATCTCGATGCGCTTCTGCATGCCGTCTTCGCCCAGCTGATCTTGCAGATCCGCCAGCAAGGCCGACACTTGACGCTCCGCGACACGACCCGCACAGGCGCTCACGACCACGTGCTGAAAGGCCGCTTGCTCCGTGTCGTCGAAATCGCCATCGGCATTGGCGACCAAGAACGCGCCCTCGACCATGGCTTCGAACAGCCGCGCGGCCTCGGGATCGAACCCGGTCGGCTGCGTGAGCTCGTCGTTGTCGGATTTCCAGCCGTAGGAACTTGCAGCCAAACTCAACAGTGAGCCACGCCCGCCCTCGGTCGAGGCGTAAGCCGGGGCTTGGGTCAACTTGCGTGCGACCTTACCGATCAGACTGGAGTCCGGAGCGGGCATCAGTTTTTTCCCTCGATTAGGGCAGAAGCCACGCTAACCGAAGATGGCCGCCGAGTCATTGCCCGTCAGCGTCGGACCAGTGATTCTGGGCGGATCAGCGGCGCACGGTCAAAGTCAGAGCGCTCCGACAGCGGGAAAACAGCTGCCGGCACGCCTGCTGCGGCCTGGCCTTCAGCTACGTTCACGCGCTGTGCTGGCGCGTCCGTCACGTCGGACGGTCGCAGACGAGCTTCCACGAAACCCTCTGCCGCGTGGTAGCTCGAACGCACGAGCGGTCCGGAAGCGACGAATGCGAAGCCCATTTCGCGCCCCTCGCGTGCGTACTCATCGAAGCGCTCAGGCGTTACGTAGCGCTCGACTGGGGCATGTTTGGCGGTCGGGCGCAGGTACTGGCCGAGGGTCAGGATGTCCACGCCCGCTTTGCGCAAGTCATGCATGGTCTCCAGCACCTCTTCGTCGGTCTCACCCACCCCGACCATGATCGAGCTCTTCACGAAGCGAGCCGGATGGCGCGCCTTCGCGTGGGCCAGAACCCCGAGCGAAAGATCGTAGTCACAGCGCTGGTCGCGAATCTTCGGCGTCATGCGCCGCGACACTTCGATGTTGTGGGCGAACACGTCCGGCGCGGAGTCGACCATGCTGTTGACGTCGCGCATGCGGCCGCCGAAATCACCGACCAAGGTTTCGACCAGCAGCCCCGGACTGTGTTCGCGCAGCGCCACCACTGCACGGGCCATGTGTGACGCACCGCCATCGAGCAGGTCATCGCGATCGACCATGGTCAGCACCACGTAACGAAGGCCGAGCTTGGAAATCGCGCGGGCCACGTGTTCGGGCTCTCGCGGATCGACTGCGCCGCGCGGGTTGCCGGTAGTCACCGCACAAAAGCGGCAGCCACGCGTGCAGGTGTGGCCGAGCAGCATCACCGTGGCGGTGCCCGACGCCCAACACTCCGCGACGTTCGGACAGCGCGCTTCTTCGCACACCGTGTACAGATCCAACTCGCGCAAGGTTTGCTTCAGGCGCGTGTAGTTCTCGCCGCCGGGCGCACGCACCTTCAGCCAGGGCGGCTTCGGGTCGTAGATCTTCAAGCTGCGTGTTGCCGTCATGCGCCGCCTCCGAGCAGCTTCTCGAACAGCGCGCTGATCAACTTGGGATCGGCAGAGCCGCCGGTTTCCTTCATCGCTTGGCCCATGAAGAACCCGAGCAGGCTCTTCTTCCCTGCCCGCACCGACGCGGCCTGGCTCGGGAACTTTTCGATCAATTGCAGACACAGTTTTTCGAGCGACGCGCTGTCGGAGACCACGCGCAGACCGCGCTCTTCGACGATCGAACGCGCGCTCTTGTCCGTGCCCTCCAGCGCGGCAAACACCTCTTTTGCCTGCTTACCGCTGATTGCGCCGCTCTCGACGAGCGTGAGCAACTCGGCGACCTGCGCGGGAGTCACCGTGAAATCGGCATCCAACCCGTGCGATTTCGCGCCGCGCAGCACTTCGTTCGCCACGAAGTTGGCGACCTTCACGGGTTGGTCGAACGCCTTGCAAACGTCTTCGAAGAAACTCACGTACTTCGGGTGCCCGCTGAGCGTCTGGGCCGTGGCAACGGTGAGACCGAGATCGTCGACCCAACGCTTGCGCACTGCGACCGGCAGCTCGCGCAAACCCGCGCGTTCGGCTGCAATGAACGCGGCATCGATGCGCAGCGGCGGCAGATCGGGCTCCGGGAAATAGCGATAGTCGTGCGCGTCGTCCTTGGCGCGCAGAGTTTGGGTCAAACCCGTGTCCGGATCGAAGCTGCGGGTCTCCTGCTTGACCTTGCCGCCGGCGTCCAAAATCGCCGTCTGACGGATGATTTCCGCGTCGATCGCTCGCTGCACGAACTTGAAAGAATTGATGTTCTTCAACTCGCAGCGCGTGCCGAACTTTTCGGTACCCACAGGACGAATCGAGACGTTCGCATCGCAACGAAAACTGCCCTCTTCCAGGTTGCCGTCGTTGACACCGATGAACACCAACAAATCGCGCATCGCGCGCAAGTACGCAGCAGCCTCGGCGCTCGAACGCAGATCCGGCTCGCCCACGATTTCACACAGCGGTGTGCCAGCCCGGTTCAAATCCACCAGCGAATCACCGGCGACGCCGTGCACGTTCTTGCCCGCGTCCTCTTCCATATGCGCCCGGGTGATACCCACACGCCGCGTCACACCGTCGACCTCGATGTCGAGGTGCCCATGAGTCGCAATCGGTTCTTCGAACTGACTAATCTGATAGCCCTTGGGCAAATCTGGATAGAAGTAATTCTTGCGCGCGAAGATGCTCTTCTCGTGGACCGTGCAGCCGAGCGCCAGCCCCGTCTGCACCGCAAACTTCACCGCTTGCTGATTCAGAACCGGCAACGACCCAGGCAGCCCCAAACACACCGGGCAGACATTGGTGTTCGGTTCGCCACCGAAATCAGTCGAACAAGCGCAAAACAACTTACTCTTGGTGAGCAACTGCGCGTGAACTTCAAGCCCGATGACTGGTTCGTATTCCATGACTCGCCCGCTGGTTTAGCGCCGAATCGCCCCAGGTTCTAGTAATCGCTAACGGGTAGGTAATTCCACGGATCAGGCCGGGATTTGGGGGCGCCCGCAAGAGCTGCAATGCACCCCCCGCCGCGACCCCGTGCCCCAGAGAGCGCCCCCCAAGCTCCCCAGTCGCCGAGCGGAGTAACACGACGCAGCCCACAAACTCCGGTGCGCGCGAAGCGCCGCACGCCTCGCGCCTAAGCGCGCGCGAAGCAGTTCAGCCGCATGCCCGGAAATACGTCGACCCTTCTGACTTTGGCAGGATCAGATCACGATCTGCGAATGAGATGGAGACCTACGAGAACTGACCGAACAGGCGCGTGCTTTCCCTCAGCGTCAGCGCGGGCGGCCAAGCGCCACCGTCCGAGCGTGCGCAAACGGGAGTCTCCAACCGCGCGCCGCAGGCGCCGCGCGTCCTTCTCGACAAGGCCGCACGTCGCCCCGGCGCACCAGTCAGTGCTTCTCGCGATCCAACCCCGGGTGCGAGCCCTCGCCGGGCTCGTGCCGCGGGTTCGCCGTGAGATGCGAACCGTCGCGTCCCGGGAAGCCCATCAACACGTCTTTCTCGAAGATGAACTGCTCACGCGAGTCATACGGTGCAGCGTGGATCCCGGTGTCCATGCGGATCGCGTCACAGGGGCACGCTTCCACGCAGAAGCCGCAGAAGATGCAGCGCAGCTCGTCGATCACGAAGCGCTGCGGGAAGCGCTCGTAGCCGCGGCGCGGATCGCCTTCGGGGTACTCCGCGGCTTCGATGTGGATGCATTGCGCGGGGCATGCGGTCGAGCAGCACAGGCATGCGACGCAACGCGGCGAGCCGTCGTCGCGTTGCGTGAGGCGGTGAACGCCGCGCGAGCGCGCCGGGTACGGGCGTTTCTGTTCGGGATACGAGACGCAGTTGATGCCGTCTTCGATGCCCTCGGTTGCTGGGTCGTTGCGTTGGCCGAAGGCCATTTCTTTCGTGTTTTGAAAGAAATGCTTCATCGTGATACCGAGACCCTTGGCGAGTTCCGGGATGTAGGTCTGGACCGACGCGGTGCGGTTGGGGCGCGCGACCGTGACGCCGGTGACTTTGTTGGGACCCAACGCTTCCGATTGATTGCTCATGCTGACATCCGTGCGCTGCGAGTACCGCCTGCGGCGGCCGCGTATTGCGCCGACGAGGAGGCCAAAGACTTTCGTTTGTGCACTGGCTTGACCAGAAACACGATGAAGTAGATGAAGCCGCCGAGACCGGCCAACGCGACGAACGCCTTGCTGTAGTCCGCGAGCAGCGACATGAATTTGCCGACCGCAGGTCCACCCGTGACGATCGCCATCACGATCACGCCCGTGACCAGGACATTGGCGAGCGACGCCGGGAGCAGCTTGCGCCAGCCGAGTCGCATCAGCTGATCGTAGCGGAAGCGCGGCAAGGTCCAGCGGATCATCAGCTGCAGCCAGCACAACGTGAGCGTCTTGAGCACGAAGCCCAAGGCGCCGATGATCACGATCGCCAAGTGCGGCAACGCTTGCTCGAAGATCACGGTTTCACCGATGCTGACGTGAAGACCGTCGCGATACAGGAACGGTAAATCCCAGCCGCCCAGGAAGATGGCCGACATCAAACCGGCCGAGGTGACGACCGCGATGTACTCCGCGAAGAAGAACATCGCGAACTTCATGCCAGCGTATTCGGTGAAGTAACCGGCGACGATCTCGCTCTCACCTTCCGGGATGTCGAACGGGATACGCTTCGATTCAGCGACTGAAGCGGTGAAGAACAGGAAAAACGCGGCCGGCTGCACGAAGATGCCCCAGGCGTTCTGCGACTGCCATTCGATCATCTGATCGACGCGCAGCGTACCGTAAACCATGACGGCACCGACCAGGGTAAGCCCCATGGTGACTTCGTACGAGACCATCTGGCTTGCAGCGCGCACGCCGCCCAGGAGGCTGTACTTGTTGTCGCTCGCCCAACCAGCGAGCGCCGCGCCCACGATGCCCGTGCCGGCGAGCGCGAAGAAGTACAAGAGACCAACGTTCAGATCGACCACCTGCAGCTGGATGGCGGCCTCGGTGCAAACGCCGTTGCGCGGCACACTGGTCAGCAAGCTGCCGAGCCCGCCGTCTTTGCCGAGCGAGAAGCACAGCGTGTCGCCGAACGGGATCACGGCCATCACGACCAGCGCCGGGAAGAACGAAATGAATGGCGCCAGGCTGTGTAGGAACTTGTCGGCGTTCGGCGGAATGAAGTCTTCCTTGAAGATGGTCTTCAAACCGTCCGCGGCCGGGTGCAGCAAGCCGGCCAAACGCAGGCCCACGCGAGGCTCGTCGTTGATGCTGATCGCCGCGTACAGCGCGCCGAACAGCACCGAGAGAATCAGCAAACCCGCGCCGCCACCGTAGCCGATGGCGCGCACTTGGGGACCAAACGCGGAGTCGTTCAGCGCGAGACCGACGAACAGCGCCAGAAAATGCGCAAACAGGCCGCCGTAGAAGATGCGCCGTGGATCACCGAGCGAGTACAGCCATGCGTCGAAGCTATTGGTCACCCCGCGAATCTGCACCTTGCCCGCGATCACGACGCCCGTGAGCCAAGTGAACAAGATACCCAGCTGGCTGAACAGCATCGCGCGCTGACCGAGCTCTTCGGGCGGCGGTTCGAGCTTGAGCACCACGAAGCCGACCGCCGCAATCACGGCAAGCGCCGGCCCCACCGCGATCCCTTGCGCGACCTTGGTCGGGATCCACGCGACCGCGCGGTTCGGACCGACGCGGTCTTGAATCATCGCGCCTTGGCGGCGATCAGCCCAGGTCAGGATCACCGCCACGTTCATGGCGAACATCACGACCACGAAGGCCTTCAGCACGAACAACAGAAAAGAAACCAGAGTAAGCGTCATCATTCTGCTCCCAGCGACGCGCTCTCGGGCGCGACGCTGCTGCGTGCAGGCGGGGTCATCGCGGCTCGCAGATCCGCGAGCTTCTTCCAAGAAAGGGGTTTGCCGGCCGCCGTCGCGAGCTCGGCGATCAGGCGGAAGGCGGGCTTGGAGGCCCCCTGCGGCGTGATCACCTTCTCACTCTCTTGAGCCATGCCCTTGGCGTTGACGAACGTGCCGTCGGCCTCGGCCCAGCTGCTCGCCGGCAGGACGACGCGCGCGCGTTCCGGGAAAGCGCCCTCGTGCGTCGAGATCGCGACCAGGTTCTTCACGTCCGCGAGGGCGGCAGCGCCGCCGCCGGTGGGCGTGGCCGAGCCCAGCGCGATCACCGTTTGCGCCTTGCCGGCGCGGATGGCTTCCACGAATTCGGCGAATGTCTTCAAGCCTGGGGCTTTGCCCAGCGCCGCAATACCCGCACTGTTCGGGTTCTTGTCCGGGTGACGCAAGATGTCGTCCCCCGGGCCTGCAGGGCGCCCGCTTTGGTAGATGCTCGTCAAGCCGAACGCTTTGGCCAGGCTCAGCAGCGCGAAGTTGTCCTCTTGCGAGTGTTCGGCGCTGAGCACGACCGCAGTCGTCTCCGGCTTGGCACCGCTCAGGACTTCCGAGGCGGCCGCCAGCGCGGTCGCCAACGACGCATTCGCACCCGAGACCCGCGCTTCCAACACGCGGCCCTCGTGGATTCGACGATGATCGAGCATGCCGTCGTCGCACATCCAGAACTTGTTCACGGCCAAGTTCTCACGCGGACGGTAGCGGTACACCTTTTGGTTGCGCGGATCGAAATCCGTAAACGAATTGCAACCGGTGGCGCAGCCCGTGCACACGCTGCGCGTCGCGCGCAAAAACCAAACGCGCGCCTTGAAGCGGAAGTCAATCGAGGTGAGCGCGCCGACCGGGCACACGTACTCGGTCATCAGCGTGTACGCATGGTCGAGCTGGCGTCCCGGCGAGACCACGATCTCGTTCAGGTTGCCGCGCTCGCGCACGCTGAGCACTGGGTCCTTGGCTAGCTCTTCCGACACGCGCACGCAGCGCGTGCACACGATGCAGCGCTCCGCGTCGTAGACGATGGTCGGACCGAACACGACGCCCTTGGGCTTGTGTATTGGTTCGTCGCGCATCCGCTTCTTGGTGCCGGAGTGCTCGAGCCAATAATCTTGCAAGCGACACTCGCCTGCTTGGTCGCAGATTGGGCAATCGACCGGATGGTTGAGCAGCAAGAGCTCTTGCACCGCGGCGCGCGCAGTGTCGACGTGCTCGCTGGTCTGGCTCTTGACCACCATGCCGTCGGCTGCGGCCTGCTGGCATGAAGGCACCAGCTTGGGCTTCTTCTGCGGCAGGTACTCTTGCTTGTCTTTGTCCCAGGCCAGAACATCCAGCAGCAGTGCCGGGCGACCCGGAGGCGGCATGATCTCGACCAAGCACATGCGGCAGTTGGCAGCGACGGACAGACCGGCGTGCCAGCAGTAGTGCGGAATGTCGATCCCCGCCTTCTGCGCAGCGCGGATGATCGTCTCGCCGGGTTCGAAGGGGATTTCGCGGTCGTCTATCTTGAAGGTAGGCATCCGAATTTCCGAAAGTTCACAAGTAGGGAGCGTGTTTTGGGGACGGGGCCCCAAAACCGTGGGAGGGACACGGAATTACGCGCTTCGTGATCCCCGCAGGGGGACACTTCCGTGGGCGCGGGAGCGGAGCTCCCGATGACTACCGATCGCATTCTCCGCCGATCATATTGAGGGAACCGAAGCTCGGCACGACGTCGGCCATCATGGCGCCGGTGATCACGCGCTCGAGACCGCCGGTGATCAAGAAGCACGGCGGGCGAATGCGCACGCGGTACGGGGTGCCGCTGCCATCACTCACCAGGTAAAAGCCGAGCTCGCCGTTGCCGCCTTCGGAGTAGGCGTACACCTCGCCGGCGGGCAATTTCAGGCCTTCCATCACGATCTTGAAGTGCTGAATGGTGCCTTCGATCGTGCTGTACACCTCGTCCTTGGGCGGCAAGATGATGCGCGGATCGCTGACGTTGACCGGGCCGGTATCGGCCATCCGCTGACAGCACTGCTCGATGATGCGAGCGCTCTCACGCATCTCCGCCAAGCGGACCATGAAGCGATCGAAGCAATCACTCGCAGAGCCAACCGGCACGTCGAAATCGACCTCGCCGTACTTCAGGTACGGGCTGGCCTTGCGCACGTCGTACGGCACGCCGGTCGCGCGCAAGCACGGGCCGGTCCAGCCGAGCGAGATGGCGTCGGCTTGGCTGATCACCCCCACGCCTTCCAAGCGATCGAGGAAGATACGATTGCCGAGCAGCAGCTTCTCGCACTCGTCGACCACGCTCAGGATGTGTTTGACGACGGCGCGCGCGTTCTCTTTCAGGTGCTCCGTGGGCGGCGAAGCCATGCCACCAACGCGGCCGAAGCTGTGCGTCAGGCGAGCGCCAGTCTCCTCCTCCATCAGATCCCAAATCATCTCGCGCGCCTTGATCATCCACAAAAACGGCGTAAATGCGCCGAGTTCCATGGCCATCGCGCCGTCGCAGGTCAGGTGATCCGACATGCGCGCGAGCTCGCCCAAGATCATGCGGTACCACTCGCAACGCTCGGGCACCGTGACCCCGAGCATCTTTTCACACGCCAGCGCGAAGCCCACGTTGTTGAGCATCGGCGAGACGTAGTTGCAGCGGTCGACGTACGGGAACACCTGGCTCCACGTGCCGCGCTCGCACATCTTCTCGAAGCCGCGGTGCAAGTAGCCGACCTGCACGTCGACGTGTTCGATGATTTCGCCGCTGAGCTCCATCACGCAACGCACCGTGCCGTGCATGGCGGGGTGCGCCGGGCCGACGTTGAGGAGCATCGGCTCCGTCGGCATTTCCAGCTCGGCTTCGTCTAACTCTTGATCGAGGGGCTCCATCAGTTCACCTGTGAATCGTCGCTGTCGCGGCGCGCATGCGTCTGGCGGCCGAAGGACATGCCCTCGTCGACGCTGAACGGCGCCACTTTCTCGATGTTCGGCACGTCGCGGTAGGCGATGAGCGGTTGAATCTTGTCGGCGGGATAGTCCTTGCGCAACGGATGCCCTTCGAACTCGGGGTAGAGCAAGATCCGGCGCAAGTCCGGGTGACCCTTGAAGATCACGCCGAACATGTCGAACGTCTCGCGCTCCATCCAGTTGGCGCTCGCCCACAGATCGCACAGCGAGTCGATCTCCGCGTCGTCGCCCTCCGAGTCGCCAGTGCGAGACTTGAGCCGCAAGCGGTGACCCTTGGACAGCGAGTAGAAGTGGGCCACGATTTCGAAGCGCGGCTCGCGTTCCGGAAAATCAACCGCGGTGAGATCGCTCAGCATTTCCATGCTGCATTGCGGATTCTCGCGCAGGAAGCGCGCGACTTCTTTCCAGGCCGCCGCTTCCACGACGACCGTTTCGTCGCCGTGGAGCGCGTGCGTTTCCAGCACCGCGGCACCGAAATTCTTCTTGATGAGGTCGATCAAGGCCTTTGACATGTCTTCGAGCTCGATTTTCGCTTGGCGATTACGCGACAGAGGTCCGCGATTTACGAAGTTGCACGAGCCCGATGTTCTGCTCGACCACCGGATCTTGACGCGGCTTGACGATGGAGGGCCGACGATCACCGCTTTGGATTTTGTCTTGCAGCAACATCAAACCGTCGAGCACCGCCTCCGGGCGCGGCGGACAGCCGGGCACGTACACGTCACACGGGATCACTTTGTCGACGCCCGCGACGCACGCGTAGTTGTCGTAGAAGCCGCCACAGGACGCGCACGTGCCGAATGCGAGCACCCACTTGGGCTCGGCCATCTGCTCGTAGATGCGCTTGAGGATCGGCGCTTGGCGTTGGGTAATCGTGCCCACCACCCACAGCAAATCCGACTGGCGCGGCGAGAAGCGCGGGGCCTCCGAGCCGAAGCGCGAAAAGTCGTAGCGCGGGCTGGAAACGGCCATGAACTCCATGCCGCAGCACGCCGTCACGAACGGGTACATGAACAACGAGTACTTCTGCGCCCAGGCCAAAACGGCTTCCAAACGCGTCGTGGCGAACTGTGCGCCACCTGAGCCGCCCGGCTCGATAATCTGAGTCGAGGACTGCTTCAGCTCTCCCATTCGAGGGCTCCCTTCTTCCAGCAGTAGGCGAGGCCGACGACCAAAGCGACGATGAAACTGAACATCGTCGCGAAGCCGCTCCAGCCAAGGCCCTTGAACAAGGCCGCCCACGGGTACATGAACACGACCTCGATGTCGAAGACGACGAAGAGGATCGCAGTGAGATAAAATTTGACGCTGAGCTTGGTATTCTTGGCGCCTTCGGTGTCGTTACCGCACTCGAAGGGCGTGAGCTTTTCGGGATTCGGATTCTTGGGGCCGATGAACTGGCCGCCCAAGAACATCACGGATGAGATCACCAACACGATGGCGAACATCACGAACATCGGCAGGTAGGTTAGAAGCATGCGGGGCTCGGTCGGGGCTAGCTTGGTGGTGCAGCGCGGCGAAGTGCTGCGGACGCAGGCGTCGAGGCTCGCGTGGCGGGCGGTCACCCGAGAAGTGGCTCGAACAAGGCCAGCTCGGACGCGATCACCGCGCAACCTCTGGAAATTACGCTACGTCTGGCCGCTATGTAGTGCTGCCGTCCGCGGGCTGTCAATGCACGCGCGCGGCGCGCCACCCCGTAGGCCGTCTAGGCCGGGCGACTCGACGCTCAAGCCGGCGCAGTGGTCGGATTTTCCTGGATCTTTCGCCAGGCCAGAAAGGGCGGCCCGAGGGCCGCTTCGACTTGTTGCAGCAAGCTCGACAGGGCGTCCGCCTGAACTCCGGCGAGCTCGGCCTCGACGATGGCGGAGTAGGCCGCGGTGTAGCGGGCACGAGCGAGAAAGGCCTGGGCGAGCAGTGGCCAGACCCGCTCGCCGGGTGCGCCCAGATTCGCCGCCCGCCGAAGCGGCCCGATGGATTCGCCCGGGCGTGAATCGCCGAGGATCGCTTCACCGAGGCGAAAGTAGATGTCGGATGCGGCGCTGCCATCCCCCGCGTACTGAACGCCGAGCCGGAGCACCTCTTCACCCTTGCCCATTTCGCCCAGCGAGATGCAGGCACTGCCCAGCAGACCAAGCGCCTTGGCAATCAAGGCGCGCGTTTCTGGGCTGAGCATTTGGCCGTCGGGGGTGCGGAGGAAGATCGCGAGCGGCGCTGGCCAAGCGCCGAGCAGTTCCAAAATCCGCACCTGATCGCCGCGAGCTGCGGCGGTCTCCGCCTCCGCCACGCGGCTCAGCTCGATTGCGCCGCGCGCTGCGGGTCGCGCTAGCCGCTCGAGCTCCTCGCGGACATGCGTGCGCAAACGGGCGCGAAACGCGCCCACTGAGTAAGTTTCCTCGATGCCGTCGTGGAGCAGCCGGAGCTGCGAGCCTTCGCGGTCGACTGAAAGCTCACGCAAGGTGTAGCCATACAGCGGCGCGAGCAGTAGGTACCGCACGCCGATGTGAAGTTGCACTGCCTCGAGATCCGTCGCGCGACGCGGCGCCGGTCCGAGCGGTTCTTCGGTGACCAGCGCGCTCACCAAGCGACGACGAAAATCAGCCAGCGTGAGGCGCTGAGTGTCGCTCTCGACCACCTCGGTGTCTTCCGGGCCGACGACGAAATCGACCAGGGTGTTGTCGGGGGTGCGCCGATCGACCGTGAGCGACGTGATGCGTGCACCCGTGATCATGGCAAAGCCGAAGAAGCGCGGCCCGACGATGTCGCACAGCGCTTGAAAACTACCGATGCCCTCACCGATACGCTCGAACCAACCGTCGGTGCGAATGGACTCGAGCGAGACGAGAAGTGGCTCCGCCATGAAATCCGAATCCTCTTTTTCTCACGGAACCCCGAGCCCGAACAAGTCAAACCCAGGATGCTGGTTTTTTCTCGGGCCGGATGCGGGTTAGACCTACAATACCTACATCGCGATCGACAATCGATCGTGTTGGACGAGCAGCAGACGCGGCGTGTCGAACGAGAAAACCGTGGAGAATAATCGCACCCGGGCAATTGGCCGGGCGCTCCTTGCTTGGTACGCCAAGCACCGGCGCGAGCTGCCTTGGCGAAAGTCACAAGACCCGTACGCGGTTTGGGTGAGCGAGATGATGCTCCAACAGACTCAGGTGAGCACCGTCATTCCCTACTTCCAAAGCTGGATGACGCGCTTCCCGAACGTGGCGGCGTTGGCCAACGCCGAAGAGGGCGACGTGCTCCACGCCTGGCAGGGGCTCGGCTACTACTCACGCGCGCGCAACCTCCGGCGCGCGGCGCAAGAAATGCTCCGCGTGCACGATGGACGCGTGCCCGAGCGCGTGAGCGAGCTCTTGGCGTTGCCGGGGATCGGTCCCTACTCGGCCGGCGCGATCGCCAGCATTGCCTACGGTCGTGCCGAGCCCCTGGTCGACGGCAACGTGATCCGCGTGTTGACGCGCTTGTTCGCGTTGCGCGGCGACCCCAACAAGGCTCCGCTCAAGACAGAAATCTGGGCCCGTGCTCGCGCGCTCGTGCCCAAGCAAGCGCCGGGAGACTTCAATCAATCCTTGATGGAATTGGGCGCAACCGTCTGCACACCGAGGAGCCCGCGCTGTTCGGCGTGCCCCGTCGCCGCTCACTGCCAAGCACTCGCGCAAGACTTGGTTGATGTCTTGCCTGAACTGAAGGCTCGCGCCAAAGCGACGCCCGTGCACGTCGTCTCTGCGATCGCGACGCGTGGCGGCCGCGTGCTGATCACGAAGTTGCGCCCGGATGCGCCGCGCTGGGCCGGCATGTGGCTGTTCCCGAACGCGGAGGTCGGCGACAACGAGACACCCGAAGCAGCCGTTGCGCGGGCGTTGCTCAGCGCGGTTGGCCTGCGTGGCCAAGCAACGGGGCTCTTGTGCGTGGTGCGGCACACCGTGACCCGCTTTCGAATCACGCTCGACGCGTATCGAACGAGCGTGTCGGGGGGTGTTGCAAAAGCGCTCACAGTCAGCGAATGCGCTTGGAAAAAGCCGGATGAGTTACTCGATCTGGCCATGCCAAACGCCCATCGCCGGATTGCGACGTCGCTTTTGGACAGCGAGCGGAGGTGAGCTCAATCGTCCGGCGTTTTGCTTTCGCCGCTCTGGGAGTCGGTGCCGTCGCGTGTGGAATGAAGTCGCTGACGAGTCCTGCCTGGGTCCGCGCTCACGAGCCGATTGCAGAGCTCGGTGACGGCGATTGCATCCTGTCGCACGAGGGTCGATTGGCCTGTGCTTCCGAGTACAAAGCGCGTCCTCTCCGCCAACTCCAGGAGCGCATTGTCCAGCTCGAGTCGAATGGCGGCTCCGCTCGTTGTGCGGTCCTGCAGAGCGGCAGGCTCGCGTGCTGGGGGTGCCTGTTCACGCCGCCCTACGGTGATCTCGGTCAGCGCGAGATCCGCTACGAGCGCCCGGCGCCGCTGCGCTCAATCGACCTTCCCCCGGTGCGAGAGATCGCGATAGCCGGCGGCGGCATGTGTGCGCTCACTCGTACGGGTGAGGTTTCGTGCTGGGGGTTCCGAGGATACGACGGGATGGCGCTCTGCAACGGGCCAAGCCGCAGCGATCCGAGGACGGTTGCGCAGGGAGTTTCGCAAATCGCGGTCGACCGCAATGGCACTCTGTGTCGCCTCGACAAGGCAAACGTTTTGCGTTGCTCGAGCGTCTTCTACGAAAGCAAGGAGCTCACTCTTCGGGGCGTGAAGCGAGTCACGGCGGGCATGAACCACTTTTGCGCGCTCACGCAGGCCGGGGCCGTAATCTGCTGGGGCGACAACGAGTCCGCTCAATGCGCTGCGCCTTCAACCGCTTGCGAACCCGATCAACCTGGTGGGTACGTGGTCAACCAGTGCCTGGTCCAGCCGCATAACGTGGCGCTTCCGGAGCCGGCCATCGATGTTACCGCGGGCCCCTCTCACAGTTGTGCTGCGCTTCGCAGCGGACGCGTGTTTTGTTGGGGAAGTAACGCTCATGGCGCGTTGGGCTTTGCGTCCGTGACCCGCTGTCCGGCTTCGGAGATGGGATTTTGCGCGATCGAACCGCAACCCGTAGCGGGCATTCTAGACGCGACCCGTGTTCGCGCGCGAAAGACGTGGGGCGTGCAGACCTGGGCGCTTCTGTCGGACGGCTCTGCAGTCGTTTGGCCGAGTGACGAGAAGCGCCCGTAGCGCGCGGCTCAGACCGTCATCGGCTCGACTTTGCCCGTGTCCACGCCGAGCTGCTGAATGGCGGCAGCCAGATCTTTGCCGCTCAGTTTGCCTTCTTGGCGCAGGCCGTCGAGGGCGCCGATCGCGATGCTCTCGGCGTCGACTTCGAAGTGGCGGCGCAAAGCCTCGCGCGTATCGCTCATGCCGAAACCGTCCGTGCCGAGGGGCACGAAGCGACCGGGAATGAAGCGCGTGACGACATCTGCGGTGGCTTTGATGTAGTCCGAGGCGGCAATGAACGGGCCTTCGACTCCCGTGAGCACCTGCGTGATGTACGGCACGCGCGGCGTCGCCTCCGGGTTCAAGCGATTGAAGCGCTCGCAGGACATGCCGTCGTTGCGCAGCTGCTGGTAGCTGGTGACGCCCCAGATGTCGGCCGAAACATCGAACTTTTCGGCCAAGAGCTCCTGGGCCTTCAGCACCTGCTGCATGATCGAGCCGCTACCGAACAGCTGCACGTGATGCTTCAGCCGCTTTTCCGCGTTCTTGAACTTGTAGATGCCGCGCAGCACGCCGTCACGCGCGCCCTCCGGCATGGGCGGCATCGCGTAATCTTCGTTCTGGAGCGTGATGTAGTAGTAGATATTCTCGTTCTTTTCGTACATCCGCTGCAGACCGTCTTCGATCACGGCGGCGAGTTCGAACGCGAAGGCGACGTCGTACGCGACGACGTTGGGCACGCTCATCGCAGCCATGTGGCTGTGGCCGTCTTCGTGCTGCAGCCCTTCACCGTTGAGCGTGGTGCGGCCGGCGGTCGCCCCAAGCACGAAGCCGCGCGCCATCGAATCACCCGCGGCCCACAGTTGGTCGCCCGTGCGCTGGAAGCCGAACATCGAATAGAAGATGTAGAACGGGATCATCGGCTGGCCGAGCACCGAGTAGGACGTCGCCGCCGAGATGAACGACGCCATCGAGCCGGCCTCGGTGATGCCCTCTTCCAGCACTTGGCCGTCTTTGCTCTCGCGGTAGTAGAGCAATTTGCCCTTGTCCATGGGCTCGTACAGCTGGCCGTGCGAGGCGTAGATGCCGACCTGCCCGAACAGCGCGTCCATACCGAACGTGCGGGCTTCGTCGGGTACGATCGGCACTACGTATTTGCCGACCTTCTTGTCGCGCAGCAGCTTGGCCAACATGCGCGAGAAGACCATGGTGGTCGAAGCGACGCCTTTGGCCATGCCTTGGTAGAATTCGCCGAACAGCTCCGCCTTCGGAGTT
>Ga0247766_1000097_pt1 | contig 18308 bp, 14 predicted proteins | sample UWRJL223509R6_FD_179946 | JGI IMG/M metagenome (GOLD analysis project Ga0247766, IMG submission 179946) | Plant litter microbial communities from Arlington Agricultural Research Station in Wisconsin, United States - UWRJ-L223-509R-6 | ecosystem: Environmental > Terrestrial > Plant litter >... | reverse complement strand
GGCGGAGGGCGACCCGTGTCCGTTTCAGAGCGGCACGGTCTCGACTTGCGACGTCGGACTTTACTGTACGACCACGATGGACGAGCCCGGGGTCTGTGCGCGCGTTTCTGCCGAGGGCTCGGCCTGTAGCGGCGTGCTGGGGGATGCGGCGTGCGGCTTCGGCTACTACTGCGATCCGGACGACCAAGTGTGCAAAGAGACGGTCAATCTCGGCGGCCCGAGCTGCCGTCAAGGGCTCGAGTGCGTCTCCTTCGACTGCGACCGCATCGCCGGGATTTGCGCGCCCGCGCCGGCGATCGTCTCGGCCGACGAGTGTTTCGGGCGGAACTAGCGAGCCGCCCGCTCTTTCGCTACAACCCGGCCATGTTTCCCGCAGGTCCGCTCCACATCCCCAAACTCACGCGTCCGCCCGAGTTGATTTGGCGTGTGCCCGGCTCGAAGAGCATCACCAATCGCGCGCTGGTGCTGGCCGCGCTGGCAGAGGGCGAGAGCACGCTCGAAGGGGTGCTACACAGCGACGACACCCGGCATATGCGCGCGGCGCTCTCCGCGCTGGGCATCGCGATCGACGATTTGGGTCCGACGACGCTGCGCGTGCGCGGTGGACGGGGCCAGCTGCGAGCGCCCAACGAGCCACTGTTCGTCGGCAACAGCGGGACCACCGTGCGCTTCTTGGCGGCGCTAGCCTGCCTAGTGCCGGGTCCTGTCACCCTAATGGGTGATGATGCGATGGCGCGCCGACCGATTCAAGACTTGGTCGATGGCTTGCGCCAATTGGGCGTGCAAATCGAGTGCGAAACCGGCTGTCCGCCGCTCACCATCCACGGCGGGCATCTGCCTGGTGGGGCGCTCAGCATGCGCGGCGATCGCTCGAGCCAATACTTCTCCGCCTTGTTGATGGCGGCCGTGCTGGCGGACGGCCCGGTGACGGTCGACATCACCGGCAACTTGGTGAGTCGCCCGTACATCGACATTACTCGGCGCATGATCGAGGACTTCGGCGGCGCCGTCGACGTCACACCGCTCGGCTACCGCGTGCTGCCTCGCGCGTCGTACCGAGCGCGTGCTTACACGATCGAACCCGATGCTTCTTCGGCGAGCTATCCGTTCGCGCTCGCTGCAGCCACGGGGGGCACGATCACCGTGCCTGGCCTAGGGGTCTCGGCGCTGCAGGGTGACTACGGATTCTTGGACGTGCTCGCGCGGCTGGGCGCGCGCGTCGAGAAAAGCGAGACGAGCAGCACCGTCACCGGCACGGGTCAACTGCACGGCATCGCCGTCGACATGCACGACATCTCCGACACGGTGATGACTCTGGCCGCGATCGCACCCGTGCTCAGTGGTGAAACCGGTATCAGCAACGTGGCCAACATTCGGATCAAAGAGACGGACCGGCTCTTGGCCACGGTGCAAGAGCTCCAGCGTCTCGGCCAAGCCGTGAAGCACGGTGACGATTGGCTGAGCATCGAGCCACGGCCGCTGACCCCCGCCACCGTGCACTGCTACGCCGATCACCGCATCGCCATGAGTTTTGCAGTACTGGGCGCCACAGCCGGCGGAGTGAGCATCGAAGATCCGGCTTGCGTTGCAAAAACCTATCCCGGCTTTTGGACGGACTTAGCGCTCTGTTACGCCGGCGATCGACCCTGGTAGGCGCGGTTTCGCATCTTTCCCGTCTGAAGCGCTTCTGAAGCGTCTGAGCGGCCTTGTGCCATCGCTGGAAGAGCGCATGGCGCGTCGCGCCATACTTTCGTCATGATTCAGCAATTTCTCGCGCCGCGTGACGGAGCACGGTAAACGGATTAGAGGTGCCTGCCCGCAGACGGGCGGGGGCCAAAAGCACATGTCGGGTCTCAGCATCATCGGTACCGGTCACTACGTTCCTGGCCGTCCTTATTCGAACCAAGATCTGTCACGCGTCCTCGACACGAACGACGAATGGATTCGTCAACGGACCGGGATCGCGCAGCGCTACTATTGTCCGGAAGGGCAAGGGGTTTCGGATTTGGCGCTGCCTGCCGCGCAGCGTGCTTTGGAAGCCGCCGGCAAGCGCCCCGAAGATATCGACTACATCCTGTTTTCGACGATGACGCCGGATCACATCTTTCCGGGCTCCGGGTCGCTGCTCGCCGCCAAGCTCGGCTGTCCGACGATCCCCGCGCCGGATCTGCGCACGCAGTGCGCCGCGTCGCTGTACGGTTTTCAAATTGCCGACGCGCTGCTGCGGGCCGACGCGGCCGGCTGCATCTTGGTCGTCGGCGCAGAAGCTCACGCGGGTTTGATGCCCTGGCGTGACTGGGACATCTTGGAGGGCACGACCGAGCGTCGGCCTTCGCCGGAGGATTGGGACCGGGCCACGCGTCACCGCGGTTGGGCGATCATCTTCGGGGACGGTGCCGGCGCGCTGGTGCTCGAGCGCCATCAATCCCCGGGCAAAGGTGTGATCGCGGTGGACATCCACTCGGACGGCCGCTTCGCCTCGCAGCTGTGCATTCCGGCTGGTTTCCGCACGCGCCCGTACCTCTCCGCCGCCACGCTCGACGGCGACGCCTCGCTCCTGCACATGGACGGCCGCGAAGTCTTCAAGCACGCGGTGACCAAGCTGCCGAAGTCGATCCTCGCGGTCTGTCAAAAGGCCGAAGTGACCGTCGATCAAGTGGATTGGTTCATCGCTCACCAAGCCAACGCGCGCATCAACGAGGCGATCGCGTCCAGGCTCAACGTGCCGATGGAACGCATGCCGAGCAACATCGAGCGCTTCGGCAACACCTCGGCGGCAACCATCCCCATCCTGATGGACGAGATGCGTCGTGACGGTCGCATCAAGCCCAACCAGCTGATTTGCGTGGCCGCGCTGGGCGCGGGCTTTCACTGGGGCAGCATGTTGATTCGAACGTGAAGCCGAGCGAGCACTATACGTTCGGCGATACCGATGTCGCAGCCGAGCGGTTGCGCTTGCTGGGCCGCGTCTTCGAGCCGAGTTCGCGCCGTTTGCTCGGCTCGCTCGGGAACCCCGCGGGCGAGCTAGCCGTCGACTTGGGCTGTGGCCCCGGTTCGACGACGCGGCTGCTCGCAGAGCACGTGGCGTGCACGCGCGTCGTCGGTCTCGATCAGTCGCAGCGGCTATTGGCTCAGGCCAATCGCGAGCAGGCTTCGGAGCGTATCTCTTTCTTGCAGGCGGACGTCTCGGCACCGCCCTTCCCGCTACCCGTCGCGGACGTGCTTTTTTCGCGCCACTTGCTGACGCACCTGCGAGAACCGGGCGATGTCGTGCGCGCGTGGGCACGCGCCGCACAGCCCCATGCGCTGCTGGTGCTGGAGGAGACCGCGTTCATGACCGGCGAGCACCCGGCGTTCCCACGCTACTACGCGCTGGTCGAGCGCATGCAGGCACATTACGGCCAGCGCATGTACATCGGCCGCGAGCTCGAGGCCGTTACGCGTTCCGCCGATTGGTCGCACGTCAGTGCGGAAATCGCCGTAGCGCCGTTGCCCGCGGCGGATATGGCGCGCTTGCACTCGCTCAACTTGAGCACGTGGTCCAACGACCCCTTCGCGCAAGCGAACTACGATCGCGAAGAGCTAGCCGCTTTGGCAGCAGAGCTCGGGCGGATCGCTTCCGGTGAAGTGAGCGCTCCGCCCGTTTCGTGCGGGATCGGCCAAGTCGTGCTGAGTCGCGCTAGTTGATCAAGCGATCGTCTCGATCGTCACCAGGTTCGCGGCCAAGCGGCGCAGGGCTTCCAAGCTGCGACGCTGCCAGGGCAGGTTCGGATTCGTCAGAAACGCGATCTGGTAGCGCATTTCCGAGTTTTTCACGGTGTCGATCCAAACCACGAACGATTTGAAACAGCTCGAGTTCATGAACGTGAGCTGCTTGAAGTCACAGCTGACTTGCGAAACGCCGATCTTCCGCGCTTCTTCGTGAACGAGCTTCAAATATTCGCTGACCACGCCGGTCGCGTTCATGTCCCCGCTGCCGGTGAACACGAGCCGCAGATTGAAGTCGACCAACGTGGGCGTGATCTGAAAACCTTCACCGCCTGCGGTAGTGAGTTGCAGCGCGCTCATCGACTCACCCGCTCGGCGGCTTTGCCCTCGGCCGTCAAGATCAACCAATCTTGCTCGGTCGCGTAGTACAGCTCCATTTCGCTCTCGGCGGGAATGCGAGCAAGTCCCAAGCCGGAGACGTCGCGTCGCCCCGCACTTTCGCGGATCAGCTCGTCGTAATGCGCGATCGGATCATTGGCCGCGGCCAGCGCATCCAGCCGCCAACGCGCGTCTGCCATGCGCTCGGGCGCAGCTCGATTCTTGGTACTCATGCGGACCACGAGGCCACTGGCTTTCGCTTCCAGGCGTAGATGAAACTCGGCCACCTCGCCGACCGAGTATTTGACGATGTTTTCCAGCAGCTCGTGCGCCGCGAGCAGCAGACGCGAAAGGCCATCCGGGTCGGCCACGTGCGGCTTGCACAGATCCGACAACAGCGTGCGCAACGGGCCGATCTGAGTCGCCAACGGTCGGAACGACAGCGTGAGCGAAACTAGCGCCGGCGCGTCGTCGATCTCGGTCATTGAATACTAATGATCTTGGTTGCCGTGCCGGGCAAGCCCGTGAACGGCGGAACCGAGGCGCGCTTCATGGTCGCCGCGATGCAGGTACCGCTGGACGTGCCGGCAAATGGCGCATCGCTGACCGTCGCGCTTGAAACTTTGCCGCTGGGATCGAAGGTGACCATCACGGTTGCCAAGCCCGTCGGGCCCCCCGCTTCCTTGCACTTGGCCGTCTCGAAGGCGGCCGTCGCAAGCGCCTTGTTGGCGGCGTTCGGATCGAAGCGCTGGCCGCCCTTCTTGTCATCCGCGTTGCGCGCGCCGTTGGCGAACATTTCGGCGAAGCCCGCGTTCGGAGTCGGGCCCGTTGAGCCGCTGGTCGGATCGAGCGCAGAGCGAGACGCGCCCGCGGCGGTGTTCGCTTGCGGCGGCGTCGCAGGCGCTGCTGGCGTGGGGGCGTCGGCCACAGGCTCTGCACCGTGGCTCGCGGGCGGGGTCGCGGGCGGCAACGCGCTGATCGGCGTGGGCGGCGGCAACTTCTCGTCCTGCGAGCTCTTCCACGCGTACAACCCGCCGCCGATCGCGATCAACAAGAGGAGCACGCCCAGGATCAATGGCGCGCGGTTCTTTCGCTCCTCGGGCCACTCGGGCACGCCAGGGGTTGGCGCAGGTGCTCGCGCTGACGGCACCTTCGCGCCCGGGAACGGCTGTACGGGCGTTGCGAACGGTGCAGCGATGGCCGGCGCTGGGACCATCACCGGCGCCGCGGGCGGGGCCGCAAATGACGGCGCGGGGAACGCGGGCGCGGCCGGGAACATCGGCGGCGATGGAGGCATTTCGAACGGAGGCGGTTGTCCGATCCCGGACATCGTGGGCGCGCGCGGGATCGGCGCTGACCCGGTCGGTCTGCTGATCTCGTCGCGTGGCGAGTCGATCCCCGGCGCGGAGGGCGCGGGCGGGCGCGGCTTGGGAAGGTCCGGTTTCGACGGGTCAATCGCCGGAGCCGAGGGCGCTTTGGCTCGTACGGGGGCAGCCGGGGGAGTTTGCGCGGCAAGCACCTGCGCGCTCGGTGCCAGCACGATTCGCGTTGGCCCCTCGATGCCCTGGAGCTCCGGCACCTGCCCGATCTCCTGCCACTCGTCCATCCCTTCACGCCAGACCAGCGTCCCGAAATCAATCGCGCCGCCGATCAGCTCTTTCTCGATCTCCGCGAGCGTCAATTCGCGATCTTGGCCGTCTGGATAGTCGACCGCCCACAGCGTTTCAGTAACCGGAGCTGGCGCGGGCTTGGGCGAAGACGCCGCGGTCGGCGAAGACGCCGCGGTCGGCGAAGACGCTGCGGTCGGCGAAGACGCTGCGGTCGGCGAAGACGCCGCGGTCGGCGAAGACGTCGGGACGGGTGCCGGTACAGGGACCGGCAGCGGCGCAGCGAACGGCGCTTTTGCGGCCGGCGCGGTCGCCGCTTTCGGCGTAGCGACGACAGGCGCTTTCACGGCCAATCCCATGAGCGTCTTCTGCGCGTTCGCGACCGGCGCGCCGCCTTTTGTCGCAGACGTAGCCAGCGGTGATTTCGGAGCCACGGGCTCGACGGGCGCAGCCTTGGGCGTCGAGCCCAACGTCAGTTTGGGTTGCGCGGCTGCGACCGCCGCTTTGGGAGCGCTCGGTTCAGTCGCTTTGGGCGCGACTGGTTCGGCTGCTTTGGACGCACTCGGTTCGGTTGCTTTGGACGGGCTCGGTTCAGCGATCTTTGGCGATGAGCCGAACGCAGCACGCGCGGCAGTCTGTGGCGCGGCGGCCTTCGGCGCTGTCGCGGTTGCGGTCGCTTTTGGTTCCGCCACCTTGGCGGTCGCCGCGCTGGTCGCGAGTTTCGGCTCCGCCGGTCGCGGCTCCGCCGGTTTCGGTTCCGTCGCTTTGGCAGTCGCGGGTGTGGCTGCGATCTTGGGTTCCGCGGCCTTTGCTGTGTCTGCCGGAGTGGCGACTTTGGCTTCGCCGGCTTTTGGCGTCGCGGCCGCGGTTGCGATCTTGGGTTCTGCGGCTTTTGGCGTCGCAGCAGCTGGAGATGCCTTTGGCTCACTCGCGGGCAGCGCAGCTTTTGGCGCCACAGCGGGCTTTGCTTCCACCGGCGCTTCCACGGCCTTCGGTGACACCGCGGCAGTCGACGTTGTTGCAACAGGCGCCACGGCCGCCGCGACCGGCGCGGTCTCGACAGCTGCCGGCGCTGGAGCAATCGGCGCTGGAGCAACCGGTGCGGGCGCTGCAACAACGGGCGCGGGCTTCGCTTCGGCGACTGGAGCAGGCGCGGCCGGTGCTTCCGCTACTGGCGGCGGATGGACCGACTCTGACGTCGAAGCGACCGGCGCGTCGGCGGTGCCGTCGACACGAATGCCGGCTTGGCACTGTTTACACTTGATGGTGACAACGCGCCCTTTGACCTTGCGCTCGTAGACGTCGTCCGCAATGGAGAACGTCTTCAGGCAAGCCGTGCACGTAATGGGAAACGGCATCCGACCATCAGCGTACACGGATCAGCCTGCCGCGCCCCAAATTTGGACGTTTTGCGGCGCCCACCGCGTTGCTTCACTAAGCGGGGGTACAAACTTTCAGCGCCCGCCCGCGGCAGCGCGTGCACGGCGGTTTCGGCTACGGTACACGGCGTCATGAACGGATTCGAACAAGGCCGGGTGGCCGCGCGTCACGACTGGGCGCCTGGCCTAATTACGCTCACTGTCGATGCGGGCATCGAGCCCTTCAACGCCGGGCAATTCGTCAATCTGGGCCTCGAAATCGACGGCCAATTCGTGCGCCGCTCATACTCGATCGCATCGGTGCCCGGCGCGCCGCTCGAATTCTACCTCAAAGAGGTTCCGGGAGGCGCCCTCACACCTCACCTTACACGCCTCACCCCCGGCTCGACCGTCTGGGTCGAACGCAAACCCCAGGGCTTCTTCACCCTCGCGTACGTCCCTCCATGTCGCGAGCTCTGGCTGATCGCGACGGGTACGGGCCTCGGCCCCTTCCTCGCCATGCTGCGCGGCACCGAAATCTGGCAGCGCTTCGAACGAGTCAGCGTCGTCCACGGCGCGCGCCTCGCCGCCCACCTCTCCTACGCCGAAGAGCTCGCCGCCCTCGGCGCCAAACACCTCGGCCGCCTCTCCTACACCCAACTCGTCAGTGGTGGCTCTCACGGCAACGCCCTGCCCGGCCGCGTCACCACCGCCTTCGCCGACGGCAGCCTCGAGGCACGCGCGGGTCTCCCCCTCGACCCCAACCGCTCGCACCTACTCCTCTGCGGCAACCCCGACATGATCCTCGAACTGACCGCCGTCCTAGCCACCCGCGGCCTACGCAAACACCGCGTCAAAACCCCCGGCCACATCACCTCAGAAAAATACTGGTGACCCGCGCCCCGTCCCTTCTGTGTTGGGTCACCCACCACGACCAATCACGTCACAGCCTTCGGCGTCGCGGACGAGGGAGAGGGAGAGGGGATTAACCGCCAAGCCGCGGAGGCCGCCAAGCGTCCAAGCGCGACTCTTCGAAGCGAAGAATACCGTTGGGCACGCAGCACGGACATATTGGGGGTTCGCAATGAGAAACGTACCTAGGATTTAGCTACGACTCGGACGCGCAGTGCAGTTTCCACGCCGCCATCCGTCGCGCCCGGCGACCCCCAAAAAACTCCCTCTGATCTCTGCGGCCTCTGCGGCTTGGCGGTTCAAACTCAGGGAGCCGCGCTGAGCGGCGCTCGCACTCGACTAGTGAACATCGGGTCTCGCGTGTGCTTCGTCATTCGCCGGGAACAGCGCGTGGTTTGAGGTGCGTTGCTGGATCGGGAGCGCCCCCTCTCAGACCCCGTCTTTGCCGAAGACCGGGAGCGCCGCGCCGGAGATATCACGCGCTGCGTCGGACAAGAGGAACGCTATCACTCCGCTGAGTGATTCGACGCTTACCCATTTGGACGGGTCGTGGTCGGGCATTGCGGTGCGGTTGGCGGGCGTGTCGATGGTGCTCGGCAAAACGGCGTTGATGCGCACGCCGTCGGCGAGCACTTCGGCGGCGGTGGCTTGCACCAGCGCGAGCACGGCCGCTTTGGACGCGGCGTAGGCCGCGGCGCGCGCGCCCTCCCAGGGGCGTGGCGCGCTGCGCGAGCCGATCGCGACGATGCTGCCTGATTTGGCGGCCACCATGCGTGGCAGCAACGCCTGCAAGGCGATGCGCGTGGTCTCCAAATTGGCGCTCATCACCGTGCTCCAGATCGCATCGCCGCCCGCTTCGAACAAGCGCGCGCCACCTTTCCAGGTGCCGGCAACCAGCACCGCGCCGGAGATCTCCGAATCCGCGAGTGCGCTCTGCCAGGCTGCCTGCGAGCTGACGTCGAAGCCGAGCACGCGACAATTCGCGATGCCCGCGAACGCCTGCGCTGCGCGCGTTGCGTCACGCTCGACCGCGATCACACGACGGCCGCTCGCGCAAAGCGCACGCACCACTCCCGAGCCGAGCGCGCCGCTCGCGCCAGTCACTACGATTTCGCCTTTTTCCATGTTCAAAACACCACACCGAGTGAGAATCGGGCCAAGAGGTCGAAGGGATACAAATAGCCGTGGAGGTCGCCGAGCGACGAACCATCGGCGTTCAACTTGATCAGCAGCTGATCTTTGGGGCAATTCGCGGTGGCGTTGCCAAAATCGTCGAAGCAGCGATTTTGCTGATTGAGTTCGTAGCCGAGGCCGAATCCGTACGCGAGCGTGAAGGCGCCCCAGCGGCTGTGACTGCCGAACAGCACGTACAACTGGCGATCGGTATGGCTCACCGAGTCGTTGGCGGGCGCGGTCGTCTTGTAGGTGTAGGCGTAGTTGGTGAGGCCCACGCGCAGCACGTAGCCGTTGAACGGTTTGCCGCCGAACCAAATGCCTGCGTCGAGCGCGGCGCCCGCGAGCGGTCCCCAGCCGTTCGATTCTTGATGCAACGAGGACTTCTCGTACGTGCTGTAGTTCAGCATCGGTGGCGATTGGGTGGTCACGAACACCGGCACTAGCTCGGCGGTGAGGTACTTGGTGAGCTCTACTTCGAGCTCGATGCCGAGCCTGCCCTCGAGGAGCAAGTTGAAAGGATCGACGCGCAGCGAGAACTCCGGGCGCTTGGAGCCGGCATCGGGAGCTTTCGGCGGCGGAGGGGGCGGCTCGACCGGAGCTGGATACGCCTGCGGGGGAGCCGCGTAGACCGGCGCTGGGTAGGTCTGGCCGGATGGCTGCGACTGCGGGTACGTGGGTGGCGGCGGAGGCGAGGCTGCTGCGGCGGGCGCAGGTGAAGGTGCGGGCCTCGGCGTTGGCGCGGGGGCTGGCGGCGTGGCGGCAGAGGGCGCCGGCGCGGGTTCAGGCGGGAACGACGCGGTGGCCGGCGTGTTGGCGGCTTGTGCAGACGCGCGCTGCGAAAGGACGGCGAGGGGACTCGCAATGCCGAGGAACAGCGCAATCGAACGCGCAAGCGATGCCATGGTCGACAAGCATAGGGCAGCACGGTGCTCGGCGCGAGCCGCGGTAAATCTCACAAACGCGCCGAAATTCAGCCGAAATCACGTCGCCCTGCGCGTTGCGAGGGCTGCCAAGACACGCTAGGGTCAGACCGGTTCGCCGGGCGAATTTGCCAAAACCTTCGGCATTCCCTCCCGTTCGACCCAGCATTTCCCCCGATCCTACCCCTCTGGAGCCTCGTTCCGCATGGCACTACAGATTCAATTGGCATCGACCGACGCAAGCAGCGCGGTCTGTGATGCGCTGATCGTCAGCGTGTGCCAGGGCACCGTGTCCAATCACCCGACCGTCGTCGCGCTGGACAAGGCCCTCGGCGGCTCGCTGCTCGAGCACATCAAGTCCGTCGAGTTCGAAGCCAAGCTGGATCAAGCCCTCGAGCTGCCCATGCTCGGTCGCGTCAAAGCCAAGAAGCTGGTGTTGCTCGGCCTGGGCAAAGCCCACGAGCTCGACGCGGCGCGGCTGCGTGCGTCACTCGCTGCCTGCGTGCGCGCCAATTCCGGATCCAGCATTCGCACCCTGCACTTGGTGTTGCCGGACGCGGAGCTCGAGTACCGCGCGGTCGGCGAGGCCGTTGCGCTCGGTGCCTATCGCTTCAGCAAATACTTCACCGGTGAGCGCAAGCCCAAGTCGGAGTTGGGCAAAGTCGTGATCCATCCGGCGCGCGGCACCACCCACGCCGCCGACAAGAAACAGCTCGATTTGGGCGTCGCCATCGCCGAGGCCGTGGCCGTCGCCCGCGACGCGGTGAATGAGCCGCCGAACGTGCTCACGCCCGAGGGCTTGGCGGAAGTCGCGCGTGGCATCGCGCGCAAGCACAAGCTCAAGATCAAGGTGCTCGACAAAAAGGGCATCCTCGCCGCCGGCATGAACCTGCACTACGCGGTCGGTCAGGGCAGCGAGAACGAGCCGCGCTTCATTCACGTCAGCTACGTGCCGAAGAAGAAGCACAAGAAGATCGTGTTCGTCGGCAAGGGCATCACGTTCGACTCGGGCGGCTTGTGCATCAAGCCCGCGGCCGGCATGGGCGAGATGAAGTCGGACATGGGCGGCGCTGCTGCCGTGCTCGGCGCAATCGCCGCGGTGGCCACCGTGCGGCCCGACGTCGAGGTGCACGCGATCGTCGCCGCCGCAGAAAATATGCCGGATGCCGCCGCCTATCGCCCCGCGGACATCTTCACCTCGCTCGACGGCAAGACCGTCGAAATCATCAACACCGACGCGGAGGGTCGCTTGGTGCTGGCCGACGCGCTCACCTACGCGACGCGCCTCAAACCCGATTTGATCATCGACGCGGCCACGCTCACCGGTGCCGCCTTGGTCGCGCTCGGCAAGACCTGCTCCGCGTTCTATGCAACCGAGGACGAGCTCGCTCGCGCTTTGGAGCGCGCAGCTCGCACGGCAGGCGAGCAGTTCTGGCGCATGCCCTTGCTCGATGAACTCGGCGAACAGCTCAAGAGCGACGTGGCCGATCTCAAGCACACCGCGGATCGCTGGGGCGGCTCGATCAGCGCGGCACTGTTTCTACGTGAATTCGTGGGCAAAGTGCCCTGGGTGCACTGCGACGTCGCAGGTCCCGTCTTGGCCGATCGCGCCAAGGGCATGTATCCCAAGGGCGGCACCGGCCACGCCGTGCTCACCTTTTTGAACTTCGTCGAGCAGGCGGGGCGCCCGAGCAAGTGAGCGAGCCGGGCGAAGCGCCGCACCCCTTGCGCCCACCCTCGCCCGCTTTCGTGAGCAACGGCCAAAGCGCGCTCGGCTCCCTGCGCGACCGCGCCAACACGCTGCTGCCCGGGCTTTACGCCTGGGTGACCACCGTGCTGTTGCCCTCGCTCAACCACGGTGCGCCGAACTCTGCGCGCTTCACGGCGCTGCTCGCGCTGCTCGCGCTGCTCGCCGCACCGCTGCTCGTGAGCGCGCGCCCCGCCCTGGGTCGGGCGCTCGGGATCTTCGGCTTCATCGGCTGTTCGCTGCTCACTTGGCTGTTGCTCGGGCCGGGGCTGGTTCAAAATCCCGGCGACCCGCTGCTCTCGGCACTGGGGGCGGTCGCCTTCACCCTGTACGCCCTCGGTTGGGGTTCCCAGCGCCGGCGCGGGGTCGTTCCGGAGGATGCACCCAATGTGATCCTCGGCGCGCCGTTGCTGCCTCGCTCCCGACCGCATCCGATCGCGCCATTCGTGTTCGGGCTGGTGATTGCCAGCGCGCTGGTGCCAATCTTTCTGGCGTTTCGCGTCGCTGAACCCGAACGCAGCTTGTTCGCTCACGCCGCCGCGGTTCTGGCCGCAATTTTGACGATCACGGTCGGCGCCCGCGTCGCCACATCGCTCGGTCAACGGCGGCCTTTCCCCGCCAGCGCCGAACGCCTGAACGCTGCCGCGGTCCCGCTGGCGCTGTCGGCGCTACTCTTCGGACTAGGTTTTCTGTGGTTGGTCGTCCGCTAGAAGGGTAATTTCGGGACGTCACGCATCCGCGCGACAGTCACTCGAACCCCTCCCACCATGAGTAAAGTCGTCGACGCGCTGAGCATCTTGCTCGTTCTGGGAGCAAGCCTGGCGTTTGCCGTCGGAGTCGCGGCCCTCGGAGAGCGGCGCGACCTGGCCGCTCTCTATTGGCTGGCCATTGGTGGTCTGGTGCTCCGCGCCGCGGTCGAACTGCTCCGTCCTAGGTCGAGCACGCGATGAACGTCGGCACCGCTCACTGGTGGTGCGTCGCTTTCGCAGTGTCCATCGGCGGTTGCTCGGGCACGAACGAACCGGCACCGCCGGTCGCCACGCAGGTGCACTTGCCCGCGGGTCTGGCCGCGAAGGTCGGCACCGAAGAAGTCGCGCTCAGCACCGTGGCTGGAATTGCGCGCGCACAGAAGGTCAGCCTGCCCGTCGCGCGCGACCTCGCCACTCGCGACGCGGCCTTCGCGCTCGACGCGCGGGTCGCCTTTGCGGGTGGCTCGCTCATTCCGGTGGTCGAACGTGCGGCCCAGGCGCGCGCCCTGATGGAGGCTTTCGAGGCCGATGCCGCGGCGCTCGGCCCCGCAAGCGACGCAGAAGTGAGCGAGCTCAGCGCGCTGCGCTGGCAGGAGTTCGACCGGCCCGAAACCGTGCGCACCACCCACGCGGTCGCGATCGTGACCCGGCCCGAGCAAGACGCAGCCGCGCGCGCCATCGCGCAGCATGTGTTCGAGTCGGTCCGCGGCGTCAGCAACCCCGAGGACTTCATGCGCCTGGCGCAAGCCGTGCCGCATGAAGGCATCGACGTGCGCGCCGAGCGCCTACCCCCGGTCACCAGCGACGGGCGCGTCTACTACCCAGGGGGCGCACCGCCAGAGCGCGCCAATCAGCGCTTCGACAAGGACTTTGCGGAAGCCGCGCATCGACTCGTCGTAGGCGCGATCGGCGAGCCGGCAAAATCGATCTTCGGCTACCACGTGATCTTGTGCGAGGAGCGCCTCCCCGAGCATCGCGTGCCGCTGGAAGAGCGTCGCAGCTTGCTCGCGGGCGAAGTGCGCAAGAGCCGCGCGGAACGCTCGAAGCAAGAGCTGCTCGGGCGCCTGAGCAGCACGACCTCGATTGCGATCACGCGTTCGGTGGATGACTTGACGGCGCAGGTTCAGGTCACTGAATGAGCGCGCGCGGTCGCGCGGCAATCGACCGCGACCAAGGAGCGTCTCCTTTCAGTGCAATTTTGTTGCGCCTATGTGAAGCCTGCTTTGCGCAGGCTGTCGCGCTGGTCGATCGAGAGGGCGAGACCGTCGACTACGCCGGGCGCATTTCGCCGTACGAGATTCGGGTTGCCGCGGCGGAGCTACGGCTGGTGCTGGCTTTCACCCAGGAGGCCCAAGCTGCGGGCTTCGCTCATGTAAACGAGATCCGCATCCGCACGGGACTGCGCAGCTACGCGATCTTCGCCCTGGGAGACGGCTACGCGATCGTGCTCGTGCTGCTGCGGCACTCCTTCAGCGTGTCGCCGCGCGCGCTGCTGCAGGCGACGCGTGAGCTCGAATCCGAGGCCGGCATCGAGAGCGTGCTGCGACCCGGTGGCACGCGCTGGACGCGCGTCGAAGTGCGCGCCGCGTCCGCCGACGCACGCCGCCCCGACGCGGTGTGGCTCGATGGCACGTGGCAAGCGGTGACTGTTCTTGGTCGCTACCGCACCGCGGATCTCGCGCGCCGAGAGCGGGGCTACTTGGCGCGCCTGGCGAGCGGCGCGGAGTTCTCGCTCGTCCGTGAACCGTTCGGCGTTTGGTTTGCGGACGGCATTTCCTGAGCAATCGGCGCGCCTTCGAGCCCGCCACCTGAATTCCCAGCGCTTCGCGGTCGTATGGAGAGATCCCGGTCGTCGAATCGGTGACGCACGACGGTTTAGGGCGTTCCTCGCCGCCATCGCGGGGTGGAATCGCCCGGTCCGGTAGTCGTTGCCGCGCCGATCAGCCGATCGGATCGCTTTCCGGCCCCCCAGACACTGGACAGAAACCGCCCTCCGGCCGCCCGATCACTGGACAGAAGCCGCCCTCCGGCCACCCGATCACTGCACAAAAGACAAGGCCTTTTCGATCGGAACTCTTGGAAACTGCGGGGTTTTTCGGAAAATGACAGATAGTGACAAAAGTACTTGCCGAGGGACCCCGACCGGGAGCATACACCGCCTCCCGCTTCGGACCCCACCGACGCGCAGCACGGACCCCAAGCGGAGAAGTGCGCGCTCGGTAAAAGTTTGAAGCTGGGGGTCGCAGTAAAAAGTTAACAAAGTCTTTGACAGCAAAGACGACGAAGACTAGATACCGCGACCCGCTCCGGACCTCGGAAGCCCGCAGAAATGCAGGGAAAAAGAGACCCAGAGCAAAAGCGGTGAAAAGAAAGTTTCGAAAATCCCTTGACGGGAAAGACGAGACAGACTAAACACCGCGACCCGCTGAAGAGTCTGAGAGCCCCGCAGAAATGCAGGGAAAACAGAGTCGGAGGCAAAAGCGGTGAAAACAAAGTTTCAAAAAGTCTTTGACAGCAAAGACCAGAGAGACTAAACACCGCGACCCGCTCGGAAGGAAAACCTTCCCCTCGGTCCTTGAAAACTGAATCCTATTACCCGCGATGAAAATCGTCGTGGGTCCTCGTAACGACTCGCGAGGCTCGTCTCTCCGCTTCGGAGAGCAGCCGAGTGAGTCTTCGAACTAAGAGAGCATAATGGTAACGCAGCGATTAAGTTCGCAGCGTTCACCGAAAGATTCAAACTGGAGAGTTTGATCTTGGCTCAGAACGAACGTTAGCGGCGCGCCTAACACATGCAAGTCGCGCGAGAAAGGGCTTCGGCCCCAGTAAAGCGGCGCACGGGTGAGTAACACGTAGGTCATCTTCCCCTGAGTGGTGGATAACTCTCCGAAAGGAGAGCTAATACAGCATAAGACCACGACCTCGCTGAGGTTGTGGCCAAAGCAGACCTCTTCACGAAAGTTTGCGCTTAGGGATGAGCCTGCGGCCCATCAGCTAGTTGGTAGGGTAATGGCCTACCAAGGCTAAGACGGGTAGCTGGTCTGAGAGGATGAACAGCCACACTGGAACTGAGACACGGTCCAGACTCCTACGGGAGGCAGCAGTGGGGAATCTTGCGCAATGGGCGAAAGCCTGACGCAGCGACGCCGCGTGAGCGATGAAGGCCTTCGGGTTGTAAAGCTCTGTGGGGAGGGAAGAATAAGTCTTGGCTAATATCCAAGATGATGACGGTACCTCCTTAGCAAGCACCGGCTAACTCTGTGCCAGCAGCCGCGGTAAGACAGAGGGTGCAAACGTTGTTCGGAATTACTGGGCGTAAAGCGCGTGTAGGCGGCTAAGTAAGTCGGGCGTGAAATCCCACGGCTCAACCGTGGAAGTGCACTCGAAACTGCATAGCTAGAGTCCTGGAGAGGAAGGTGGAATGCTTGGTGTAGAGGTGAAATTCGTAGATATCAAGCGGAACACCGGTGGCGAAGGCGGCCTTCTGGACAGTGACTGACGCTGAGACGCGAAAGCGTGGGGAGCAAACAGGATTAGATACCCTGGTAGTCCACGCCGTAAACGATGAGTGCTAGGTGTCACGGGCTTTGACCCTCGTGGTGCCGAAGCTAACGCGTTAAGCACTCCGCCTGGGGAGTACGGCCGCAAGGCTAAAACTCAAAAGAATTGACGGGGGCCCGCACAAGCGGTGGAGCATGTTGTTTAATTCGACGCAACGCGAAGAACCTTACCTGGGCTAGAAAGTACAGGAACCTGGTTGAAAAATCGGGGTGCCCTTCGGGGAATCTGTGGTTAGGTGCTGCATGGCTGTCGTCAGCTCGTGTCGTGAGATGTTGGGTTAAGTCCCGCAACGAGCGCAACCCCTGTCGTTAGTTGCCATCATTAAGTTGGGCACTCTAACGAGACTGCCGACCTTTAAGTCGGAGGAAGGTGGGGACGACGTCAAGTCATCATGGCCCTTATGTCCAGGGCTACAAACGTGCTACAATGGTCAGTACAAAGGGTAGCGAACCCGCGAGGGGGAGCCAATCTCAAAAAGCTGGCCTCAGTACGGATAAGAGTCTGCAACTCGACTCTTTGAAGTCGGAATCGCTAGTAATCGCTGATCAGCATGGCAGCGGTGAATACGTTCCCGGGCCTTGTACACACCGCCCGTCACACCATGGGAGTCGATTGCTCCAGAAGTGGCTGCGCCAACCCGCAAGGGAGGCAGGTCCCCAAGGAGTGCTCGGTAACTGGGGTGAAGTCGTAACAAGGTAGCCGTAGGGGAACCTGCGGCTGGATCACCTCCTTTCTAAGGAGTCTCAACCCCTTTAGGTTGAACACCTTAAGGTCAAAGCCCACACGATTGAGAAAGCTCTGTGTCGCTTCTCTAGACACCAGAGACTTCGTTTTAACGGTAATAGGATTCAGTTTTGAGGGACCGAGAGTTTTTACCCTCAAAGACATGGTCGGCTGTTGGTGAGTCGGCAGGGCTCAACCCTTGCCAACCGGGCCAGTAGCTCAGGTGGTTAGAGCGCACGCCTGATAAGCGTGAGGTCGGCAGTTCAACTCTGCCCTGGCCCACCGTAATTATCGGGGCTGTAGCTCAGCTGGGAGAGCGCGGGCTTTGCAAGCCTGAGGTCGTCAGTTCGATCCTGATCAGCTCCACTGGCCTCTACCGAGGCCGTCGGTTGATTGGCGCGCACCCACCATGTCTAGGTAAAAACCCATCAAGATTTGTCCGAGCCGTCGTTGGCTCGGTTGAAAGTGACCACAGTGTCACTGAGGCGCAAGCCTCGCTGGTTCTCTGAAAATTTAGTTACTAGCGTCCAATTGCTAGAAGATCTGATTCCTGAGAATCAGGTCGTTTTGAAAAGAGGCGTTCGATGCACACACTGGTGTGGTCGACGATCTCGAGCGTAGTTGCGCTGGTTATCAAGAGTTCGTCAGTCGGACTCTGGGTACCAGTTCGATGCGTGCCTTAGGGATAAGGTCAAGCTAACAAGGGCGCACGGTGGATGCTCAGGCAATGAGAGGCGATGAAGGACGTGGACAGCTGCGAAAAGCTTCGGTGAGCCGCTAACAGGCTATGACCCGGAGATCTCCGAATGGGACAACCCGCGTAGGGACTACCTACCATCCTGTAGTGAATTCATAGCTGCAGGAAGCCAACCCAGGGAACTGAAACATCTAAGTACCTGGAGGAAAAGAAATCAAATAGAGATTCCCCTAGTAGTGGCGAGCGAACGGGGATCAGCCTAAACCGTAGTAATACGGGGTCGTGGGGCCAGGGACATCGACGAGAGTCTGTAGAAGAACGGCATGGAAGGGCCGGCCATAGAGGGTGACAGCCCCTTATTCGAAACGGACTCAGATCGTACCTGGTACCCGAGTACCACGGGACACGCGAAATCCTGTGGGAATCTGGGAGGACCATCTCCCAAGGCTAAATACTACTCATTGACCGATAGTGAACAAGTACCGCGAGGGAAAAGTGAAAAGAACCCCGGTTAGGGGAGTGAAATAGAACCTGAAACCGTGTGCCTACAAGCAGTGGGAGCACTATGGCCGCAAGGCAATGTGTGACCGCGTACCTTTTGCATAATGAGCCCGTGAGTTACGATGCGTGGCAAGGTTAAGCCGTAAGGTGTAGCCGTAGCGAAAGCAAGTCTTAACAGGGCGTACAGTCGCGCAACGTAGACCCGAAACCCCTGCGATCTACCCATGTCCAGGTTGAAGAGCGGGTAACACCGCTTGGAGGACCGAACGCA
>Ga0247766_1000096_pt1 | contig 18352 bp, 14 predicted proteins | sample UWRJL223509R6_FD_179946 | JGI IMG/M metagenome (GOLD analysis project Ga0247766, IMG submission 179946) | Plant litter microbial communities from Arlington Agricultural Research Station in Wisconsin, United States - UWRJ-L223-509R-6 | ecosystem: Environmental > Terrestrial > Plant litter >... | reverse complement strand
GTGCCCCCGCTGCCCCCGCTGCCCCCGCGCCCGCTGCGGCCGCCGTTGAATCCGTGCCCTTCATGGTGCCTCCGGCTCCGCCGATGCCCACTGATTTGGGTCCATCGATTGAGCTCGACGTGCCGATCGACGTCGAGCTACCCGTTGCCAGCGCGACGCCCGCGGCCGACCCGTTTGCGGCGCTAGACGCAGCGGCGGCAGCGCTCGAAGCGTCGTCGCTCGAAGCTCCGTCTGGGCCCGCGGCGGCTTCGAATCCGGAAAATCGCCGCCCACCCGCGCCGCCTCCGCCCGTCGAACTTTCGGACGACCAATTCTCAGCCGAAGCGATCGCCAAGAAGATCGCCGACGCAGACGCCTTGGAAGCCGCTCAAGCCGAGCAGGCCGCGAAAGGTTCGGCCGAAGCCGCCCCGCCCGGCGAAGCGACCGAAGAATTGGGACGCGAGGACGCGATCTCGATGCCCCCGGAAGAAATTGCCGCGGTCGAAGACGCGGTCAAGCCCCCTCCGCCGCCCAAACGTGCGGCTGCCGCGGCTGCACCCGCGCTGGCAGCGCCCGTGGCGGCCGAAGCCCCGGCGCCGGCTGCAACTCCAGCAACGCCCGCATCCGCTCCCGCAAAAGAGCCACCGACCCCCGACCTAGCCGCTGCCAAGGCCGCTCAGCGCTCGAAGACGCGTCAGCCGTGGTGGGAAGATCTGTTCAACGAAGACTTCATGCGCGCCAGCTCTCGCGTCTCCGACGAGCACGTTCGCCGTGAAGTGACCTTCATCGAAGAATCACTGGGCGTCGCTGCCGGCGGCGTCGTGCTCGATCTCGGCTGCGGTGCTGGTCATCACGCGGTCGAATTCGCCAGCCGCGGTTATGGCGTAGTCGGCTACGATCTGTCGCTGTATCAGCTGGCGCTCGCCGCGGACGTGGCTCAAGAACGGGGTCAGAAGATCAATTTCTTGCAAGGCGACATGCGCGAGATGGCCTTCGAGGAGATGTTCGATGGCGTGTTCTCGTGGAACACGAGCTTCGGCTACTTCGAAGAAGACAAGAACCTTGCCGTGGCTCAACGCGTGTTCAAAGCGCTGCGTCCCGGCGGCATGTTCTTGATCGACGTGATCAATCGCGATTTCGCGGCGGCATCGGCGCCGTGCACGGTCTGGTACGAGGGCGACTCGTGCGTGTGCATGGACGACATGAGCGTCGACTACATCTCGAGTCGGCTGCGCGTGAAGCGCTCGATCATTCTCGATGACGGCCGCACCAAGGAATCGCTGTTCTCACTGCGCCTGTACTCGTTGCACGAGCTCGGCAAATTGCTGCACGAGGTCGGCTTCCGCGTGACCGAGGCCAGCGGGCACCCCGCGACGCCAGGTGTGTTTTTCGGTCCGAATTCGCCGCGCATCATCATGCTCGCGCAGCGTCCTTGAGAGCCGAGAACGGCTCTGCCGCTCAGCGGCAGGTGACGTGTAGACCGCCGTCTTGCTCGCTGCATTTGCAGCCAGCACCCAGCTTGCTCGAAAGACACGCACAGCTCGCTTTGGGAGCACAGCGCGGCAGCCAGCCGCAGGCAGGCCCGCCGCTAGCGGACTCGTCACAATACCAGCCGCTCGGGCAAACGCCGCCGCCGCATGGACTGCAGGTGCCGTCGTCACACAGCGCGGCCTTCGGGGCTTCCGTAGGCTCGGGCGCGGCTTCTTCACTGCTTTCGACCGTGTCGGCCTGAGTACCCGTTGCGGCCTGGGGCGCTTTGGCGGGCGTGTCCGAGCCGGCCGCGCCTCCGCCGCCACAGGCGGCCAGAGCCAAGCAATACGCAGCTGACCCCACGAACAATGCGGACCAACGATTCGGACGGGTTCCCACGCCCTCCACGTATACGTCCCCGCGCACGCGGGCTACAAGCGTTTCGTGGATCTCGCGTCAGCTGTCCGGCTCCACGTGCCAGGGCTCTCGGTCAGCGGCGCGTCTTCCGATCTGCTCGCCGCTGCGCGCGACCTTTGGCCTCGTGCCCTGGTCGACATTCAGAGCGGCGAACTGCCCGCGAATCGCCCCGGTGCCGTCGTTTGGCCCGAGCGCGCCGAGCAGCTGAGCCAAGTGCTCGAGCTGTCGCGCGCGGAGGGATTTCGGGTCGTGCCGTTCGGTGCGGGCAGCGGCGTGTGCGGCGCAGTTTTGCCCGACGAGCGCACGATCGTCATCGACTCCAAGCGCTTGGCGGACTTTCGGATCGAGCGCGACGCGCCCGTGGTGCATGCGGGCGCGGGCGTGCTCGGTTTGACGCTGGAACAAGAGCTGGCAAAAGCCGGCTACACTGCTGGTCATTTCCCTTCCAGCATCGTGTGCTCCACCGTCGGCGGTTGGGTGGCGGCGCGGGGCGCTGGCCAATGCTCGAGCCGTTACGGCAAGATCGAAGACATGGTGGCTGGGCTCGACTGTATGCTCGGCACGGGTGACTTCGTGCCCATGCGGCGTCGCCGTTCAGGGCCGGATTTGGTGCCGCTCATCACGGGCAGCGAGGGAACCTTGGGCTTCATCACGCAGGTCACGCTGCGTCTGCACCCGGCGCCGCGCGTCCGGCGTTTTCTCGCCTATTCGTGCCCCAGCATCGAGTGCGGCTTCGATCTACTGCGCACGATGATGCAGGCCGGGCTCCGGCCAGAAGTGGCGCGGCTGTACGACCCGATCGATTCCGTGCTGCTCGGCCAGAGCTCTGACAGCAAGAAATCCCCAAAAAATCGCAGCGCCACCGTGGGTCATTGGTTTGGGGTCGCGGCTCGTCAGGCGTTGCGAAAGCCGCGCTGGCTGCAGCGCACGATCGAAGCGCTGGAAGGCAACGTGCTCGGCGGTGCCACGCTGATCTTGATCTTCGAAGGCGAGGCAGACGAAGCAAACCAAGACGCCGAGCGCGCGGCGCAGATCTGTTCACGCAGAGCGGCACGCTCCCTCGGCGAAGGCCCGGCGCGCCGTTGGCTTGCGCATCGCTACGGAGTCAGCTTTCGCCAATCCTCGTCATTTCGCTTGGGCGCCTTCACCGACACGATGGAGATCGCCGCCCCTTGGTCGAAGCTCGAGGCCGTTTACCAAAGCGTGCGACGTGAATTGTCGGAGCACGCCTTGGTGATGGCGCATTTGAGTCACGCCTATCCCGATGGTTGCAGCATCTACTTCACGTTCTCGGCGCTGGGCGCTTCCGCTGGTCATGCGCGCGAGCGTTACGAGGCTGCGTGGCGGGCAGGGCTCGGCGCGGCGCTCTCGGCGGGCGCCAATTTGAGCCACCATCACGGTGTCGGCCGCAGCAAGGCAGCGCGCTTGGCGGCCGAGCTCGGACAGGGGACGGAGCTTTTGAGCCGGCTGCGCGGCGCGTGGGATCCGTCGAGGATGTTCAATCAGGGCGCGCTCGAGGCAGACGAAGCGTTCGCGGCTGAGTCGCCGCCGAGCGGTCGGCCCGAGTTCGTGTTGGACGAGATCTCCCAGCTGTTGGACGTCGACGCGCGACAATCCCTGGCGGCGGTCGAAGCCGTGCTCGAGCGCGCAAATCTGACGCTTGGCCTGGGCGACGATGCACCTTGGTCGGGTTCGGTCGCAGACTGGATTGCACTCGGATTTCCAAGTGCACCCGATCCTTGGAGCGACCCTGTTCGGTCGCGCGTCGCCGGATTCGAAGCCAGAGTCAACGGTGTGCATGCGCGCATCCGAGCGACCCCGCGTCGCGCGACCGGGCCCGATCTTTTGTCGTTGTTCGCGGGAGCGCGCGGCCTCGTGGGCGTAGTCGAGCGCGCACAGCTGGCGGTGACTGAGCGCGGCGCGCCTGCTGCCCGTGCCGAGTCGTTTCACTGGGATCGCGATCCGGCGCTCACCGTCGCCGAACAGCGAGCGTTCGAGCTGGCGGCGCGCGCACTCCACGGAAACGTTGCCGCTCCGCCGAGCCCCTTTTCGGTGCGCGACCTTTCGGCTACTGATAGGGGTGGTGGCAGCAAATGAAAAAGAGCCCAGAGTTCGGTGAGATGGCGACCGCGCTTCGTGATACCCGACGGGGTAAGGTGATGCGCGGATTCTTGCTTACGCTTTCGTGTGTGTGCGTGAGCGCGTGCGGTTCGTCGTCGCCGCCAGCGGCTAGCGCCGCGCCGGCCTCCGCGAGCGCGCCCGCGGCAGCCACGCCACGCCCCGGCTATGCCGAAACGGATGCTGCGTACTATCGCGCGCGCGCCGGCGCGCTCGCCACGGAGGCCATCGACCAGATCGCCGGCACTGACTTTTGGCGCTTTCGCCGCGGGCGACTGTACGTGCCTGATGCCTCGAACATCCAAGAGCTGGAAGAGCGCCTCGCGGATGCCGCCAAGAGTGACAGCGCCGCCGGCATCATCGATGCCAGCGCGGCCGTCTTGGCCGCCGACCAAGCCGACATCAACGCGCACACGTTGCGTTCGAACGCTTTGCGAAGAACCGATCACCTCACCGAGGCGGACTTCCACCGCACGATCGCGCAGGGCTTGATCGACTCGATCATTCACGCCGGCAATGGCCAAACGGCGGATTCGGCGTGGACCGTGTACCGCGTGAAGGAAGAGTACGAAGTCTTGAAGGCGAAGCACGCGCGCTTCGTCTCACAGTCACGCGTCAACGTTGGCAGCCGCACCCTCGACTTGCTCGACGCTGAGCTTGCGGATGGTCAGCAGCTACACGTCTATTTCGACGTCACCGAGCTGTTGGCTGAACAAGCTCGCGCGCCTCACTGACTCCGCGTGCGGCGAGGGTTGCTCGTCGCGTCCGCTTCCGCATCTGTTTCGTCGGCGCTCGCAGTCTCACTCGATTCTGCAGCGGCCGCGATTCGTACACCCTGCTTTCGTTCGACCAAGCGGTTCACAGCCACTCGCGTGGTCTTGAGCAAGCGACGCTTTTCTCGGGTGACACTATATTCCGAGGCGCGCGAAAACAAACCGAAGCCCGCGTGCAAGGCCATGCCGATCCCCCAGGCGACGATGGGGAAGAGCACCCACCATTGTCCGGGGGTAGTCATGAAGTTGATCGCGAACAAGAATGCGTTGACGGTGAGGTAAACGAAAGCATGCGCAATCACGCAGCGGCGCTTGAATGATTGCACTCGGTCCGTCGCCGTTTTGGTCAGACGCGCGTCCGTCACCTCACGCGCAGCGCTCTCCAGCGCAGCGGGCGACAAGCCCACACCCGCGCCGATCGCCAGCAATTCTTCGTGGCTGACACCGCTCGCTGGCTGCGTCTTCAACGCGCGATCGATGATGGCGCGCACTTCATCGTCCCCGTAGCTCCGATCCTTGCTCATCTCGATGCCTTGGCTTGGTTCAACGCGGTGCGATACTCACGGCTGGCTTCGCTGGTCGTGGCGCGATCTAGAAACGAACATAGCTCGAGCAGGTCGATCCCCGGGAGGACGCTACTGGTCGCCGCTTCGAGGTACTGCTCGCGGTGCAACACGTACGCGAGCATGCGTCCTTTGCGCCAAAACCAGACCTCTCGCACGCCGAGCTTCTGATAGATGTCGAGCTTGCGCAGCCCACCCGAAGTCCACACGACTTCGATCGCCAAGTGCGGTCGCGTCGCCGTGGGATCGCTGCCGAACACATAACATTCGTCGGGTTCGACCGCGCACACCGTCGACTTGTCCTCGAGGGTCCACGAGCCATAGGCCGAAAAATCCACGCCTCCCTCGAGGCACCAGGCGGCTAGTAGGTGGCTGATGCGTGAGGTGAGTGCGACTCGCGCTTGCGAGGGCTTCATGATCTCCAGCTGGCCCTCCAGATACGCAAAGCGCGGCACTCGGCCGTCCTTGCGCAGCTCGAGCATGCGCTGATAGTCCGACCAACTCAGCCCTTGGAGTACGACGATCTGGTCACCGACGGGACTGTCGTCGTGATTGAGCAGACCGCCTTCGACCATGCCGCGAGTGTACACGCGCGCGCGCGACTCAGCCAACCTGAGGCGCACCGCAGTCACGACACTGGGCAGAGGAGAGTTAACCGCCAAGCCGCGGAGGCCACGGAGATCAGAGGGAGATTTTGGGGCTCGCACTAAGCGGCGGACTTGTCCTTAGCAAATGTCGGTGCGCGTCCCGAGTCGTAAATAAATTCCAAATCAGCTCTCATCGCGAACCCCCAACCGTCTCGGTGTTCTGCGATGCCTATTCGCTTCGAAGCGTCGCGCTTGGACGCTTGGCGGCCTCCGCGGCTTGGCGGTTAATCTCTCTCTCTCTCTCTCTCTCTCTCTCTCTCTCTCTCTCTCTCTCTCTCTCTCTCTCTCCAGCCGAACTGCGACGCCGAAGGCTGCGCCGGTTGCGGCGCGGTGCGCGACCTCAGTCGAGGCCCGTCGTTTCTTGGGTCGGTCGTGGGGGGAGCAGGCCGTCGGGGAGGCTCAAGTTTAGGCTCAGGCGTTCGAGGGCGTGCTCTACGAGTTCGCGATCGGCGTTGGCGAGGCTGCCTTTGCCGGCGCGCGACAGTGCAAAGCGCAGCGTCGCTGCTTCCAGGCGCGAGAGCGCTGCCGTGCGCAAGAAGCCGATCTCCTCCACGCGATAGCGCAGCAGCACTTGGCCGTCGTCGAGCACTTGCTCGCCGATGACTTCGGCTTTGACGCGGCCTGTGCCGCACAGTTGACGGATGATGCCGCGCACGCGCGAAGCGCGCCTCCGCACCTTGAGCGCTGCCGGATTCTCGAACAACTTGAAGAAGCGATTCCGCGCGAACGCGGTCGGCACCAAAATCAGCGCGCACAGCAGTGCGTCCAAATCGACGCTCGCCGGCGCGGCCACGACCTAGGCGTCCTCGTGAGTCTTGTTGGCTTCCAGCAGCGCGGCTTGGTGAAACGAACCCACCGCGTCGAGCAACTCGGTCAGGTCGCCGTCCATCACTCGGTCGAGTTTGTACAAGGTCAAGCCGACGCGATGATCGGTCAGACGATTTTGTGGAAAGTTGTAGGTGCGGATCTTGTCCGAGCGTTCGCCGGCCTTGACCATGCTACGGCGTTCGTCGCGAATCGCCGAGTCGTGCTTTGCTTGCTCGATTTCCAGCAAGCGGCTGCGCAAAATCTTGAGGCCCTTGGCCTTGTTCTTGATCTGGCTGCGCTCGTCCTGGCAACGCACGGTGATGCCGCTCGGAAGGTGCGTGATTTGCACCGAGCTGTTGGTGGTGTTGACGCCCTGGCCGCCAGGGCCACCGGAAGCCGCGATGTCGAAGCGCAGATCTTTGTCCTCGATCACCAGTTCGACTTCGTCTGCCTCTGGCAGCACGGCGACGGTTGCGGTCGAAGTGTGGATGCGCCCTTGTGCCTCGGTCGCGGGCACGCGTTGCACGCGATGCACGCCGCCCTCGTACTTCAGGCTCGAAAACACGCGGTTGCCGCTGACCAGCAAGATCGCTTCTTTGATGCCGCCGGCCTGAGCCTCGCTACTCGACAACAGCTCGAGCTTCCAGCCGCGCGTTTCCGCGTAGCGCGAGTACATGCGCAGCAAATCGGCCGCGAACAGCGCCGCTTCTTCGCCGCCCGTGCCGGCGCGGATCTCGAGCAACGTGTTCTTGTCGTCGTTCGGATCCTTGGGCAGCAGCAGCACGAAGATGCGCTGCTCGAGATCCACCAGCTTGGCCTCGAGCTCGGGGAGCTCTTGCTTGACCATCGGACCGAGCTCCGGGTCATCCATCGCTTCGCGGTCTTCGGCCACGTGCTTTTCGACGACGCGCCACTCTTGAAACGCCTCGACGATGTTCGACAGCCCGCTGCGCTCGCGATTGAACGAATTGAGCTTTTGCGGATCGCCGAACACCTTCGGGTCACACAACAGCTGGTCGAGCTCCGCGTACCGGCGAACGATGGATTCTAACTTGCCGACCGGGATCATGCCGCTTGCACAGCGCCGCGTGTCAGTGTCGAAAAGTCATCGAAGGTGCGCTCGCTGGCGGTCTCGGGTGCCGCGCCCTGCTGCTCGCGCTCGAGCGTGACCAGAAGTGCCGACAGCGCGACCTCGAGTTGCTTGTCGTCCGGTTCGATGGTCGTGATCTTTTGCACCAGGAAGCCAGGCCAGAGCAAAATCTGCCCGGGGCCCTTGGTGCAGTATTTGGCCAGCACGCGCTGCAGCTCGAAGGTGATGGCTGCGATGAACGGCAAGAACGGCAGCTTGAAGGCGAAGAACAGCAAGTTGTCGGCGAGCTTTCCGAGTCCGAGCTGCGGAAGCAGCGGTCCGAGCGCGCTGAATACCAAGATCGACACCAAGGCGACCATCACGATGAAGGTCGTGCCGCAGCGCGGGTGCAACGTGGTCTTCGGACGGGCATTCTCGACCGTCAGTGCTTGCCCCGACTCGTAGGTGTAAATCGATTTGTGCTCGGCGCCGTGATACTGAAACACGCGGTAGATTTCCGGCATGCGCCGGATCAGCAGCATGTAGCCGATCAAAATCGTGAGCTTGGCGGCGGCGGTCAGCAGTTGAAAACGCACGTCGCGCACGTCGAGCCCGAGCCCGAACACGCTGCTCGCGCCCGCGGCAAACGCCTGCGGCAACGCCACGAACATGCCGATCGCAAACACGGCGGAGAGCACGCCGAGTAGCCGCTTCTTGCCATCACCCTCGCTCGGCGCGAGCTTTGGCCCTTTGCCGAAGTCCTCCGGCGCATTGGTCAAGAGTGCGATGATTGGCAGGGACAACAGCGCGAGCGTGCTCGGCTTGCTGCGGGGGGCCGACTTGGGCTCGCCGTCTTCTTCTAGGTCCTGCTCGAACTGCTCGGCAGAGAAACGTAGGGCCGCGCTACCCAACTTCAGCGCTTCGACCAGGGCTGCAACGCCGCGCACCAATGGCCAGGCCAGCTTTCCGCGGCGCAGATCAGCCATGGGCATCTCACGGACGACGAGCGCGCCGCTCTTTCTGCGCACGACAGCCGAGAAGCAATGCGGCGAGCGCATCATTACGCCTTCGATCAGCGCTTGGCCTCCGATATACGGACGGGCAACGCCATCAGGGCCGAGAACCGCGGGTTGGTTCGACATCGTCCTCAGTATAGCGCTGCTATCGAGCGCGAAGTAGTTTGAGCGGCGTTATTCGGGCGGCGTTTGAGACGCCGCCCGAAAACGAGATCACTTGCTAGCGGCGGCCGGGGGCGTGGCGCCGGCGTAACGTCGACGGAAGCGGTCGACGCGACCCTGGGTATCCATCATGCGCTGCTTGCCCGTGTAGAACGGGTGACAAGCCGCGCAGACATCGACCTGTAGATCGGTCTTGGTGGAGCGGGTCTCGAACTTGTTGCCACAAGCACAAGCCACTTGGACCGTGTTGTATTCCGGGTGAATGCCGTCTCTCATGATGTCTCCAGGCGCTTCTCGGCTGCCTCGGCCACGCGCCGGGGTGTGCGAAAAGGTCGCGGACCCTAGCTTGCGTCGGCTTCCTGGACAAGCAACCCCTGTACTTTCACGCGCCCCCCGGCTCAGCGCGGAAGTCATTGTTTGGGCGTCGGGCCGGATTTGGGGCGGCCGCTGCCCCGAATCCACCTTTGAAATTCCAATTAAATCAGTGGTTTAGTGGTCTTCTTTGGGGGTCGGCCGCTAACTTGACCGCCGCGCTTTTTTCCTTCAAGGATCCCGCCCGTACATGATGGACGCGACGCGACGCGATGCGCTGAAGCGCCTCGGGGCCTTGGGCCTCGTCGCAGGCGGAGCTGCGACGGCCGCAGCGCTGGCCTTTGACCGGGGTGGCTTTGGTCTCGCCGAGGCCAGCGGCGAGCGCCAAGTCCGAGACTTTCGCATCCACCATCCCGCCTCCGCGAACGATCCGGTCTTCGCGATCGCCAAGAGCAGCACCGATCCGGCCGAGCTCGTGCGTCGCGCGCTGAACGCGATGGGCGGGATGAAACGCTTCGTGTCGCGGGGCGACATCGTCGCGGTGAAGCCGAACATCGGTTGGGATCGCATGCCGGTGCACGCAGCCAACACCAACCCGCTGGTGGTGGCCGAGGTCGTGAAGCAGTGCTTCGACGCCGGTGCCAAAGACGTGATCGTCACCGACGCCTCGTGCAACGAGGCCAATCGCTGCTTTCAGCGCTCCGGTATTTGGCGCGCGGCGTACGCGCTGGGCGCGAACGTGATCTTGCCCTCGGCGCACCGCTTCCGCGATCTGCGCATGAAGGGCGAGGTGCTCGATCAGTGGCCGGTGTATTTGCCGCTCGTCAACGCGGACAAGGTCATCAACGTCCCGGTCGCCAAGCACCACAACTTGTCGAAGTTCACCGGTGGCATGAAGAATTGGTACGGGATCCTCGGCGGTCGGCGCAATCGCTTACATCAGAACATCGACGTGTCGATCGCTGATTTGGCAACTTTCATGCGGCCCACGCTGACCGTGCTCGACGCGACTCGGGTCTTGCTGCGCAACGGTCCGCAGGGCGGCAACATCGACGACGCCAAAGACATGCATCAAGTCATCGCTGGCCTGGATCAGGTCGCGATCGACGCATACGGCTGCACGCTGATCGGTGAAAAAGCCAGCAACGTGCGCTACCTCAAGCTGGGGCACGAACGCGGCATCGGCAGCATGTTCTGGGAACAGCTGCCGCACGTGGAGGTCTAACGTGAACGGCGGCAAACCCGGCCAACTCGAACCCGGGATCAACGGCGGAGACTTTCCCGCGCCGATCCCCTGGCTGACCAGCATCGGCAAAGTGCGCCCGCTGGACGTGGCCGAGCCGTCCGCATCGGCGGCGGCGCCCGAGTTGATTCAGATCCGCCGCGCTCGTGGCGCAGCCGGTCCCGCGTCCGCCACATCGACGGTCACGACCGCGTCGGCATCCCAATCGCCAGCGGTGAAGGCGTCCGCTGCGACGGCCGCGGTGAACCCGGCGTCCGCGTCCGCCACATTGGTCAATAGTGGCGGGCCGAGCGCCCCCACCAAACCCAAAAAGGCGGCGAAGAAGCTACCCGGCTCCGGCATCCCGGCGCGCAAGGTGATCCGAGCCTTGGTCTGGGTCCGCCGCGCCTCGCAGATCGGCTTCGTTTCGCTGTTTTTGTACTTCTTGGCGCACACGGCGTTCCGCGGCACTTTCACCGCGACCGCCGGCGAGCCCGTGCGCCTACCCCTGCCGGTCGAGGGCTTCTTGCTCGCAGATCCGTTCGTGGCCGCGATGACCTTGCTCAGCACCCACACGGTTTATCGGGGTCTGGCCTGGTCGCTCGTCGTGCTGGCGCTCACGCTGGTGTTCGGGCGCGTGTTTTGCGGATGGATTTGCCCGTTCGGCACGCTGCACCATTTCTTCGGTTGGATTTTCCCGAGCCGCTATTTGCGCGGCAACAAGCGCGTCGAGTCGAACAAGACGCATTGGTGGCAGGCCGGGAAGTACTACATCATGTGGGCCTCGCTCGGCGCGGCCGTCGTGGGCAGCGCGATCGGCGGCTTGCTCGACCCGATCTGCGTCGCGGTGCGCACGATCGGCATGGGCGTGATCCCGGCGTTGCAATACTTCGGCGTGCGCTCGGCGACGGTGATCGCCAGCAGCAACGTGCGCGTCTTGCAGAACGCGACCGACGGCGCCCAAGACGTGCTCTCGCGCACGGTGTGGACGGCCAATCAGAGCTACTTCCATCAGACCTGGTTGATCGTGTTCTTCCTGGTCGGCATCTTGTTCATGAACCGCTTCATCCCGCGCTTTTGGTGTCGGGCGCTGTGCCCGCTGGGCGCTTTTTTGGGGGTGTTCGCGCGGTTCTCGCTGTTCGGCATGGAGAAGGATCATGCCGCCTGCACCGACTGCAACTTGTGCTTGGTCAACTGTCAGGGCGCCGATAGCCCGCAAGGCGGCGTGAAGCACCGGCAGGACGAGTGCCACATGTGCTTGAACTGCGAGACCGCCTGTCCGGAAGACGTGATCAAGTTCCGCTTTTTGCCCAAGCGCACGAGCACGATCACCAAGCCCGACTTGCAGCGCCGGACGCTCGTGGCCGCGACTGCGGCGGGCGCTGCGTGCATCCCGGGCATGCGCATCGGCAATTGGCCGGACAAGGCTTATAGCGAGAAGGTGATTCGTCCGCCGGGTGCGGTCGAAGAGCGTGCGTTTCTCGAGCGCTGCATTCGCTGCGCGGAGTGCATGAAGGTGTGTCCGAACAACGCGCTGCATCCGGCGTTCTTCGAGGCGGGCATCGAGGGTCTCTGGACGCCGATCCTGATTCCGCGCATCGGCTACTGTGAGTTTTCGTGCGTGCTGTGCGGACAGGTTTGCCCGACAGGTGCGATCCAGAAGATCACCGAGAAGCAGAAGATGGGCGTCGGCCAGAAGCCGATTTCGATCGGTACTGCGATGTACGACCAAGGGCGCTGCTTGCCCTGGGCAATGGCGACGCCGTGCATCGTATGCGAAGAATTCTGCCCGACTTCACCGAAGGCGATCTGGCCTGAAGACGTCGAAGTGCCGAAGCGTGACAGCAAGTATCAAAAAGAAGGCGAACAGGCGGCGATGCTGACCGTCAGGGTGCAGCGACCTCACGTCGACCCCGGGCTGTGCGTCGGCTGCGGCGCGTGCGAGAAAGTCTGCCCGATCGTGGACAAACCCGCCGTTTATGTAACTAACGCGGGTGAGACGCGCTCCAAGACGAACGTGATTCTGCTGGAGAACACCGCCTACGGTCAGTCCTGATCACGCGAGTAGTACCGCGCGTGATCGTGCCGTGCCGACCAAGACATTACTGCCAGGGCCCTGTGCCGCGAAATTCGAAGAGAACTGGCACAAGTGCTACGAACTCTGCGAAAATGCCGGGTCAGAGTGAGCGAGTCGGCGGCGCGTGGGTTGTCCAAGAGCGTGGCGTGTAAATTGCGTGGGGAAAGTCGGATCCATGGCTAAAGTTTCGCAGCAGTTCTGGAGTTTCATCGCCCTCGGGACGGCCTTGGTCGGGCTGGCCGCTGGCTGCGGTCGCAACGACGTGCCGATCTACGGCGGTGTCGGTGTGGGCGGTGCTTCGTCGGGCGGTTCGGGCAATCGCGGGGGCTTTGGCAACGTTGCCGGCAGGAGCCCCACTGGCGGTTCCGGCCCGATTGGCGGTTCCAGCCCCTTTGGCGGCTCCAGCCCCTTTGGCGGCTCTGGCCCCACTGGCGGCTTCGGTGCCGTTGGCGGAATCTCAGGCTCTTGCGGCGACGGCTTCTGCGCTCCGGGCGAGACGATGAACAGCTGCCTCATCGATTGTCACCCCCTCTGTCACAACGGGTCATGCGACTTGCCCTACGATCGAGCGGTGTGTCCGGAAGACTGCGCGTCTTGTGGAAACAATTACTGTGACGCCGCGCTCGATCAATTGAACGGCTGCGCTTACGAGTGCGCCTGCGGCAATGGCCGCTGCGACGCCGAGGCCAACGAGACGGTGGTCAATTGTCCGTTTGATTGTTCACCGTGCAACGGTGACGGCTTCTGCTCGGTCCTCGAGTCGCCGAAGACGTGTCCGAAGGACTGTTACTGCGGCAACGGCCAATGCAGCACCGGCGAGACCACCTTCAATTGCTCGGATGATTGCGGGCTGTGCAACTACAACGGGTTGTGTGAAGGCGCCGAGAACCCGATCGAATGTCCGAAGGACTGCTACTGCGGCAATGGCGTGTGTGAATTCAACGAGACCACCCTCAGCTGCTCGATTGATTGCGGGCTGTGCAACGGCAACAAGGTTTGCGAGGGCATGGAGACGCCTTGGGAGTGCCCGAACGACTGCTTCTGCGGCAATGGCGTGTGCGAGCCCAACTTCAAAGAAACGTCCGACACCTGCGCGAGTGACTGCTCGGTGTGCAACAAGAACGGCATTTGCGAAGGTAAGGAGACTCCGACGGGTTGCCCGTCCGACTGCTACTGCGGCAACGGCGTGTGCGACAAGCAGTTCGAAACACAGCTCAGCTGCCCCATGGATTGCGGCGAACCCTGCAGCAACAACGGCTACTGTGACGTGGGTGAAACGCTGACCGGCTGCCCCAATGATTGCACTTGCGGTAATAACAAGTGCGACAATCCGAAGGATGCCATCAACGGCTGCGCCTTCGAATGCAAGGCGCTGTGCGGCAACAACAAGTGCGACTGCATCCCGGACTTCGCCAACGGCTGCTTTCAGCAGGACTGCCCCAACCCGGATGTGTGCAACACGCCCTAGTCAGCCTGCGGATTCCCGAGAAATAGCCAGGAAGAGCGGATTCGGCCGGCCTCGACGTGACCGGCCCCTTCTGACATAGCCGCGGCGTCGAAGTAGCCGTAGGCCCGGGCGAAAGATCTGGCTAAGCTCCTCCCCAAAGCGATGACGGGAGAAGGCAACATTTCAGCCTTACGCGCGCAAGCAGCGCGCGTAGCAGCCTGGTTGGTCGACAAGCAGCGGCCGGACGAGGCCGTGGCCTTGCTGAGCGCATGGGCGGCCAATGGTCCGAGCGATCCCGAGGGCCAGCAGCTGCTCGCGCAAGCTTTGCGTATCGATCCTGGCGCGCGCATCGCGCAGCTGGCGTTCGAGCGCATGGAAGGGATGGACGGCGACCACGCCGCGCTAGCCGAAGCGATGACGCGCTACGCGCCCGCCGAACTCGCCAAACTCGACACCGAGATGAAGCGGCCGAGCTTTCGGCGCGCGCAGATGGGGTTCAACAACAACATCAAGTTCAAGTCCACGGTCTTCCACGTGCAGACCGAGGATTCTGGGCTGGATCAGCCGCACATCATCACGCACCTGTTTGCTGACGGCGGGCGCGTCATCAAGAGCCACAAGCGTGCCTACAACGAACACGTGACGCGGCCTGATGTGGCCGAGTACGTGCGCGGGCTGATGAAGGCCCAACACCTGGAAATGGTGATGGCGCTGCGCGACGGCCGCTTCGACGGGATCATCGCGGGACGCGAGGTCGGTGGCGTCTCACTACTCACGGAGCCGCCTACCGGACCCAAGCAACGCCCCGCGACCGGGAGCCAGCAAAAAGTCGACGTCGGTCCAACTTCTGCCCGTGAAACGCCACCTCCCGCGCCCGCTCCGGTACCCGCTCCGCAGTTGGTGCGCGCGTTCGTGACGTTGCACGTTCTGCGCTCGCTTTCCGGAGGTCCCGAGCGCTACGAGCCGTCAGGCACCGAAGCGTTGATCGGCTCGCAGGGCGCGGTGCAGCTACACGGCGAGCTGTTCTGCCATCCGCGCGAAGCGCGCTTGAGCACGCGCGACAGCCGCTTGTGGATCGAAGACTTGGACGGCGGCAACGGCGTATTTTTGCGCATTCGCACGCCGGTGGAGCTCGAGCTCGGTGACGAGTTCGTGGTCGGCGACCAACTGCTTCGGATCGAAAAGAACCCCGTTCCGGACGACGGTCCCGATCCGGCGCCGACCTATTTCTACTCGTCACCCAAGTGGCCCTCTTCGTTCCGCGTGCTGCAGATCTTCGAAGGTGGAGCCAACGGCTGCTGCGTCGTCGCTCGCGGCAACACGCTGCAAGTGGGCTCGGCAATCGGCGATCTCGTCTTCCCCGACGACCCGCTGGTCGGCGAGCAACACTGCCTGATCGAAGAGCAAGCCGGCACGGTCGTGATCACCGATCTCGGTTCGCGCACGGGTGTGTTCGTGCGCGTCCGCGGTGAACAAGAGCTGACCCACGGTGACGAGCTGCTAATCGGTCGCACGCGCCTAGTCGTCGATTTGACGCAAAATCGCGCAGCTTAGGCGTTGCGGCTCGTTCCGAATCTTTGGAGGACTCTTCGCGTGTCGCTCCGGGCAAACTGAATCCGAGGCTCGCGCGGATCCTCCCACGCCTTCGTACGAGTCACTCTCCAAGATGAGCTCGAGAGCCGCGGAATTGTGCGGCGCGCCGAACTCACGCCGCGGTCGATGTGCGCTCGGCAGCGCATCCGCAGACTCTGAAACGTCGGAGGGAGCCGCAAACGACCCGAGCTCGAGTGGCGGATTTGTATCGCGAACACGCCATTGTCGAGCGCTCCGCGGAACTCCCGACGTTGGGAGTGCCACTCCCGCGCCGGCAAATGACGCTGCCACATTCGTGCAGAACAGCCGAGGAAAGCGCGCCGCGAGCTACTCCTCGGGCTTCCGCCCGCATCGACGCGAACAACGCTCGAACAGCTCCGCGTGAGTCGCACGCCAACGCCTGCTGGCCCGATTGGCGACACCCGCGCCCACCGCAACTTGCGTGCAGGTCGTCGATCAAGATCAGCGCGTCGATGTCCTTGCCCGCAGGTTGGGCCAATGCGGCTTCGATGCCGCCGATTCGCTGGCGACTCACACGACCCCAGTTTCTCCGTGCGATTGTCCCGACAGCGATGGCGATTGATGTCCTCGTACTAGCGCTGGCCCAGCCGCTCAGCGCAGCGCTTCGCTTCCGAGGAGCCAGCATCGCGGCCGCGTAGCGCGGCACGCCGTCTCCTCGATGCCTGTATCGCGGCGTTCACTCGCGATGTCCCAAAATACTGCCGTGCATAGCGTTGATTGTGAGCCCGGCAGCGCAAGCGCAGATTCTCTACCGTAGCCTCGCCGCCCACTGCCAAGGGCTCGATGTGGTCGAGCTCGAGGCATCGGCGCGCGCCACACCGCCGCCCAGCCGGCGAGACATAGGTGCACTGCTTCTCATCTCGTAGGAACACCGTGCGCACCACCGCGGCCGGGTAGTACCGGTTCCGTTTTCGACTGGGGTTCTGTTTTGGTCGCGGGGGTTCGGGTGTGGAGAGTTCAGGTGTGGGGGGCTCAGGTGTGGGGGGCTCAGGCTTCGGAGCATTCGGCGTGGGGAGCGTGCCTGACGCGGGTGCAGCGCCGAGGCTGCGACGAGCCTTGCTGCCCATTGCGAAGCGCTCTTTTTCGAGTTCGCGCTCGTATGCTTCGAGCCCGCGCTTGAGCAAGGTCAGCAGGTCACCACTCGGCAGCCGATGCCCCGAAAGCCCACGCACGCGCTCGAGCAGCGCGCAAAACTCGCCATCTGCCGTGAAATGCACGCCGTAGCGATCTGCGGATAACGGTTCGAATCGACGCCGTTTCGACGCCTCCGCCGGCACGCGCGCGGCACACAAGGGGTCAGGCCCGCGCTGCTGCGGCGTCCCCGCCGCCCTGGGTCCGACGGAGAAGGCTTCGACTTCGCGCGATTTCGACGTCGCCCCAGAGCCTGCTGCGGCCGGCTCACGCGACAATGACTCGACGGGTACTTTCGCCAACTCCGTTAGCGGTTCGCGTGAGGGGCCCGCAGGCGGCGTGAGCTCAACTGGCGTCGCGTGCGCGGAAGTCGCCATGGTCGCTTGCTCCGCATAACACTCAACGTCGAGAGCGATGCTTGCTCGTGTCGGCAAGCGTCGCACCAAATCGCGCACATCAGGCTGTGGGAAACGCGCCGCGAGCAACTTCTCCACCTTACGCGCACTCTGATGCGTGCACAGCTCGAACAATTCTTCCGCGGTCCCCGGCGTGAGGTGCTTCTTCAGCAAACTCAGGGCCGACGCGTGCAACGCGCCGCTTGCCACCAACGCGAACACTTGCGGATGCGTGCGACACACCCGCGCTGCCGCGATGTGTCGACCCGCTGTCGATTCGCACAACCTCAGCGTCTTCACGCAATACTCGAACAGCGACGGAAAGCCGAGATCGAGAAACAGCTGCCGTTCATCCAGCTCCGCCAAGTACGCAAGAAACTCCGCCGTGATCTGGTTCCGTCGACGCACAATGCGCGCGAGCCCCGAAAGCAGCCGATCGTCCGCCAACGACTTCAACCCGTATTCGTATTGCCCCATACATCTCGTCTATCACGTAGATTTTGGAGCTCGTAAAACGCCAATAGCGCGAGTTTTAGGCTCGAAATCGGTTTCGAGCCGACTCGCCTCGCGCTCGTTCGACTACGCCGAACCAAACGTTCCCACGCACAGGTTCGCACGCCTCTCGCGTCCACTGTGCCCGGAGTCTCGAATTTCCGGTCAAGCAAATTCGTCGGTTTGAAATCGATCGCGATCGAAATCGATCGAATGTCAGACTCGACGCTGCAGGCTTGCGACAACAACAACGGCGGACGAGTTCGTGGAGTTCGCTACGTCTAGCTTCGACATTTCCTTCGCTTCCCGTGAGCGCGGACTCCACGAATTCGTACGCACACGGAGCCGCCGAGCACTTTCCCAGTCACGAAAACATTCACTCGGCGACGGCCCCAGAACGACCTGCCGCCGCACGCCGCGCTCGACGCTTCCCCGCCGCACTGCAGCGCTCCTCGCGCACTCGAAGCGTGCACTCGGCGCGAGGCGTCGTTGGCGTGCACTGCGGGCCTCGCGTCATTGGCGTGCACTCGGCGCGAGGCGTGATTGGCGTGCACTCGGCGCGAGGCGTGATTGGCGTGCACTCGGCGCGAGGCATGATTGGCGTGCACTGCGGGCCTCGCGTCCTTCGCGCGCTCGTCGTC
>Ga0247766_1000095_pt1 | contig 18379 bp, 31 predicted proteins | sample UWRJL223509R6_FD_179946 | JGI IMG/M metagenome (GOLD analysis project Ga0247766, IMG submission 179946) | Plant litter microbial communities from Arlington Agricultural Research Station in Wisconsin, United States - UWRJ-L223-509R-6 | ecosystem: Environmental > Terrestrial > Plant litter >... | reverse complement strand
CGTCAGCCTGGCCGACCTCAAAGCCGCCATCGTCCTCGAGCACGACAACACCAGCGGCGACCTCTACACCCTCATCTACGCCGCCCCACCCCCGGAGCCCCGATGACCTACCGCGTCCGCATCGAGTCCGACCCCACCCGTGACGGCATCCGCGTCTGGCTGGTCGAGGTGCTGAACCTCGACGGCACGCCCATCCGATCGGTAATCGACCCCTCCACCGGAGACCACACCGACCTCCCCCCGGCAGGCCAGGCCGCCACCTGGACCGACCTGCCCAGCATCAGCCTCGACGACACCGCCGGCATGGTCCTGCTCGACGAGCTGGCCCGCCACTACGCCAAGGCCACCGACAGCGGAGTGACCCGCGACCTTCTCGACCGGGAGCGCGCACGGGTCGACACCCTGATCGGCACGCTCACCCGCACCTTGGAGCAGGCCATGTCCCCGCCGGTCACGGTCGACTACCACGCCGGCAAGCAGCCCCCGACGGTCACCCCGCGCACCTGGCCCCGCTACGTCTTCCCCGACACCAGCGAGGACGGCCGGGGAATGGGGGAGTGGTCCGGGCGGGCCGGTGGATAGCACCGACCTGGCCGACCGGCTGATGCGGAAGCTGTGGCACCGGCGCACCCAACTCGCCTACAACCTGAACGTGCAGTGCAACTACGCGTTCATCGGCCGGGAGATCGAGATGCTGCTCAGGGTCCACGCCCCCCGCCCGGCCGACCAGCCCCCGTGGGAGACCGGCAGGCTCCCTCCTCTGATGGGCATCGACCTCGTCCCGTCCGACAGCCTCCGCCACGACGAGTGGCAGCTCCGCGACCAGTCCGGCACGGTCCGGGCCTTCGGCACCCTCACCGACATCCGCGAGGAAACCTCATGAAATTCTTCAACCGGACACCCGAGCCCGACCCTGACGACCAGGTGCCCGTGACCATCACCCCGCCCGACGCCGACGGCAAACGCCGCTTCACCCTCACACCCCTGCAGGAGACCCCCGTGCCCGACCAGCAGACCCCCGACGACGCCTTCGACGGTGGCAGCGCCCTCACCGAGGATCAGTACGCCGCCCGCAAGGCGTGGCAGATGGACCCCGCCGCCCTCGCGGACGAAACCCCCACAGCCCAGCAGGCCGCCGTGAACGACCCCACCGTCCAGCGGTTCGTCAACGCCCCCGGCGAGGTCCGCCGGCGCATCCGCGACCTGGAAGCAGCCGACCTCGCCCCGTCCGAGCACGAGCATGAGCAAGGCCCGGCCATCACCGGCACCCAGCTCACCATCACCCCAGAGGACATCTGCCCCAACTGCGGGCAGCGGATGCCCTCCGACGCCGCCCTCCTGCAGGCCGGTGTCGACCTCCTCACCGGCGCGCAGGTCACCGACCAGCTCACCGTCCGCTTCTACGAGATCGTGTTCGAGCTGGCCCCCGAAGCCCGCGCCCTCTTCGACGACCCCGACGCCGGGAAGTCCTGGCAAGAGCTGGTCGACGTCAACGCCCCGACCGACTCCTGGGGGCGCAACCAGAGGGACAAGATCGTCTCCTCGATCGCCCTCCTGGCCAAGCACTACGGCGACACCGAGGAAACCAGCGACGACCCCGACTTCCTCGACCGCGCCCTCGTCTCCATGGGCCGCGCCCACTCCCGGTTCAACCTCACGGTCGAGCACTACGGCATCGTCGGCACCGCCCTGCTCCGCGCACTGCAGGAGTTCGCCGGCGACGCCTGGACCCCCGCCATGGAGGCCGCCTGGACCCGCGCCTACAAGTACATGGCCGGGACGATGCTGCGCGGCGAGGCGACCCCGAACCGGGGGCAGACGGGTCGCCGGCGTCGGGTATGACACTCTCGATGATCACCGTCCCGGCCGCAGACCTGCCCGAGCGCTGCCCGCGCGTCGACCAGGCGGCGGCCGAGACTGCCGCCCTCTGGGGTGGGGACATGGAGCAGCACCACTACCAGGGTGTGTGGGTGGACGACACCAACGGTGAGCGCCGGCACATCTACGCCCAGTACACGAGGGTGACCGACCTGGCCGCACTCCACGGCACCTACACCCCCGTGCGCTGTGGCCACCCCCTGGTTTGGTGGGACGGCGAGTACGACTCGAACTGCATCCTCCCGACCGGGCACCGCCCCGCCGGCGTGCACTACGACAACCGCTACTGGTACGACGACCACCACACCGCCATCGAGGACCCGTTCATCCCCCCGGATCTCCTCGCCCTCACCGACTACGTCCGGGAGTCCGCATGATCCAGCAGTTACGGGCGATGCTGCGCCGGCAGCCCGAACCGCCCACCCACGACCTCACCCGCGACGACTACGCGTTCACCCCCCGCAACGGGGGCATGACGGGGTTCGTCGCCTGCTGGTCTGCCGGATGGTTGGGCAAAACCAAACCCAACCCGGGCGACTACCTCATCCTCCGGAACGGTGACCGCAGCTCCCGCTACCAAGTTCGGTCCGTCGACCGCTGCCTCAACGTCGACCCGTCAACCATGTGGACGGCACAGATCGAGTTTGCGCCCCGGCTCACCGCCGCCCACCCCGCCGATGAGAGGTGCACGTGAACCACTCCACCGCCATGCACCAAGTCGCGCTGGCCCACCTCGCCCGCGCCTCCGGGATCATGGACGGCCTGGCCGAAGCTGCCGACCAGAGCGGTGGTCTCCTCGACTCGCACCGAATCTCCGGGATGCTGCAGCAAGCCGCCATCCACGCCCAGATCGGAGCCGGGTACGCCCAGCTCGCTTCCGCACCACCACCAGAGGGGTGACAATAACCGCCATGGCCAGAGGCACCGACTGCGCGATCCACTCGCACCGCACCCCAGTCCCCCAGGAACGACACCACCTCCAGCCCGTGAGCAGGCGCGGCGAGACCACCGATGACAACCTCGCCCTCGTCTGCGCCAACGCCCACGGAAACATCCACTACCTCCTCGACGCGATCGAGAAGGCAGCCGTCGGCCTCATGGCCCGGGTCAAGGAAGGCGACAAGCGCCCGACCTACACCGACGCGTTCCTCGCCGTCCCCCAGGCCGTGGTCAACACCTACTCGGACGGGGAGCGGAAGCTGGCCCGCGCCGGCTGGCGCCGCTACGGTGCCGACTTCATGAAGGGCAAGCTCGCCCGCGAGTGGACCGAGACGACCACCATGGGCATCCTCCGCACGGAGCTGGACGACTGATGGGCGAGCGTCTGGCCTTCTCCGGGGTGTACCGACGGTGCCCGACCTGCGGCGCGCCGATCACCATCCCTGCCCCGGAGGGCTGGACGTACGACCTGATCAAGGAAGGCCCGATGACCGGGCCGGTCCTGTCGTTCGTCACCCCCCACCTCGGCGGGTGCACGTTCGCGGCCACGACCGGCCCGATCTTCGACGGCGACGGCCGGATCGTCGGCCGGGTCGTCAACGTCCCCTCCGAGTACATGCAAGATCAGCACCTCGACTTCGCCCCAGCCCCCGGCGATCTTGACACCTACACGTTCGCCCCGGGCGGCAGGCTCTACTTCAGGTCGCTCACCTCAGAAGAGTGGAGACGACTCGCATGAACCAGCCCGACCCCCACGTGGAGCTTCAGATCGCCCGGCCCGGCCTCCACGAGATCATCAACCGGACGCTCACCACCATCGCCCTGGTCGTGGGCATCCTCGTCGGCGGTGTCATCCTCTGGTCCGCCATCGCCCTGCACGCCGCCGTGGAGGGCATCGGCGACAGCCTCCAGCCCAGTAACCCCTCCGTGAACGAGGAGTGCCCGGGTGACTTCGACTGCTGACCCCCACACCCCGTGGCCGCCACACGGCTGGCGGGTCGTCATGCGCGCCGCCCGCCGCAACGCCCGCCGGCAAGGTGTCCGGCAGCGGGTGTTCTCCGGCCGCGACAACGACGGCCGCCGCTTCTGGACGTTCGAGGAGGTGCCCGGTGCCCCGGCGGAATCAGCGTGGTCACGCCGGCACCCCCTGTGCATCTGCCCCGAGCTGACCTTCACGCAGATGCTCTCCGGCCCGAAGCCCGACATCGACGCCTGCCGCGCGCAGTCCGGCGGGCTCACCCACAAGATCCTCACCCCCGACGAGGCCCGCGCCAGCCTGGCCTCCCTCATCAAGCCGCCCGGACAGGAGAGACCGCCGGATGGCTGATAACAACGCCCTCACCGTCAGGGAAGCCCTCGCTATCCTCGACCCGCCCATCCCGAGGCGCACCCTCGAGCGCCGGCTGGCCGACCACTGCACACCGCTGCCCGAACGCCGGCACCCGCCCGGCCGTGGCCGACCCGCCGCCGCCTACCTCGTCGAGGACATCTACACCGAGCACACCGCATGGGCGAAATCCCAGATCGGGAAACGCCCCGCACGAACCGATGGAGAGACACCGTGAAGAACCACCTGCCCCGCGAACTCGTCACCGTCGTCCGCCCGGGCGGACACCCGACCGTCACCCGGGTCCGCCGCACGGCCACCTTCCGGCTGGTCGGGGAGCCCGCCACCCGGGCCTGCCCCCACACGATCACCACCTGGGACGAGATCACCGACCCCGTGCAGGGCGAGCACCACCGCGAGCGCACCTACCTCCGCCGCACCCTCACCCCGTGCGAGCGGACCGACGGGCATTACCGCGACCTCGACCACCCGGAGCAGGCAGCCCACAAAGCCGGCGGGCTCACGTGGTGAAGGCCGGGTGGATGCGCGCCCTGACGGACCGGATGGTCGGCTTGTACTGGGCGTGGAAGTGGCGTCGCTGGTCCTCGCTGGGCCACCGCCGCGACGACCCACCGGCTTGATCAGCAAGCTAGCTGGCGCTATTGTCGCCCCAACAGGAGTGTGTCCACAGCCGGGAGGCAACAGTGCCCGAAGACCGCCGCCTCGACTACATGCCCCTCACCGAGGTCGCGCGGGCACACCGCAACCCGAAGAAGCATGACTCCGACGGCATCGCCCGCAGCATGGACAAGTTCGGGGTCGTCGAGATCCCCGCCCTGGACGAACGCACCGGGCGTCTCGTCGCCGGCCACGGCCGACTCGACGTGTGGTTGGCGGCGGCGGCCAAGCAGCAGCAGCCGCCCTCCGGTGTGAAGGTCGGACCGGACGGCGTCTGGCTGGTCCCCGTCCTGCGCGGCTGGGCATCAAAGGACGACGCGCACGCTGAGGCGTACCTCGTCGGCTCGAACCAGCTCACCATCAACGGCGGGTGGGACGATCCCGGCCTGGCCAAGCTCCTCGACGACCTGGCCGCAGAGGACAACAGCCTCCTCCGGGTCACCGGCTTCGACGACGACCAGCTCGACAAGCTCCTCTCGTCGACCGACACCCTGGGCGACCCCGCCGGCGGGTTCCTCAAGGACATGGCCTCCCAGCCGTTCGGCCAGACCGTCGAGCAGCAGCCCCCACCCCAGGGGCCACCGGACTACGACTGGCCCCCGCCACCGCAGACCTACACCCCCGGCGAGCCCGACGGCGGCGGCGACGAGGAAGGCCCGGTCGGACCGCAGCTCCCCCCGGAGTTCCCGCCCACCGCGTACGGCCCCGCCGGCACCGCAGCCCAGTACGCCCCGGTCTCCTGGGTTCTCCACGCCGATGCGCGCACCCGGCTCCGCGCGGTCCTCCGCCACCTGCAGAAGACCCGCGAACTGGCCACCTCCGCCGAAGCCGTCAACGCCCTGGTCGACGACTACATCACCGCGCACAACATCACCATCGAGCAGGCAGAGGGACAGCCCGCATGACCGGCATCCAGATCGTGAACGTCACCCGCACGGCCGGTGCCGGCATCGTCGAGCACCACCTGGGCTGGAAGGACGTCCACGGTGCCCCCGCCGTCGGAATCCCCATGCAGTCCAACGGGCAGCTCGGCGCCGACCTCCTCCACATCAAGGGCGGCGAGCAGTTCCCCGTGCACACCCACCCGGGCGACCACCTGCTCTACTGCGTGTCCGGCCACGGGACGATCACCGTCGACCAGGTGGTCTACCAGATCCGCCCCGGGGACCTCTACATGGTCGACGGGGCCGTGCCGCACGCGGTCGGCGCGATCACGAACCACACCATTCTTGCCATCGGGTCCCCGCACAAGCCGGTCGACTCCCCGGAGCGGATGACCTGGTGCGACTGGCAGGGCAACCCGGTCGAACGCCCGATCAGCGCCACCGGCAGCGACCTCGACACACCGGTCGTAGCCCCCGAGCTGCGCCGCATCAAATGAGCCCAGCCATACGGTCACCCGAGGAAACCCCCGCCATCGGCCTGTTCCGGTCTGCCTCGGGCCGGACCGAGATCACCCTCACCCCCGACAACACCCTCGACATCCGCGTCCGGACCGGGCAGGACATCCTCACCGAGGACGACGCCCACAAGCTGGAATGGGTGCTGCAGAGGTTCTGGCTCCGCAAGGCTGGGCGGGACTGATGACCCTGGACCTGACCGGTCACCGCTGGCCGACACCACCGGGAGCGAGCGAGCGCCTGGCCGTCGCGGAGGCCCTGCAATCCCAGGTCTGGACCGGCGGGAAGTTCACCGAGCTGGTCGAGCAGAAGATGTGCGAGCTGACCGGCGCCCGACACTGCGTCGCCTTCAACTCCTGCACCTCCGCACTCCACGCCACCGTGGCCGCCGACGGGCGCGCATCGTTCTACCAGCGGATCTACACCACCCCGCTGACGTTCGTCGGCACGGTCACCGGCGCCGGGCACCTCGGCTACGACATCGAGTACCGCGACGTCCACCCCGACACCCTGAACCTCGACCTCACCCCACCACCCGGCCCGTTCCCCACCTACCGGGGCGCGCTCCTCGCGGTCGACCTCCACGGGGTGCCGCACAACATCACCCGGGACAGCGTCATCACCGACGCCTGCCAGTCACTCGGCACCCTGGTCAACGGCCGGCACATCGGCGCAGAGGGCACGCACTGCTGGTCGTTCTCCTCGGCCAAGCTCATCGCCGCCCCCGACGGCGGCGCGGTCACCACGAACAACCCCGACCTGGCGACCCTGCTCCGCCGGCAGCGCGACTACGGGGTCCGCCCCAACACCATCCCCGGCCGGTCCAACGGCATGATGATGGCCCCCCTCGACGGGCACAACTGGCGGCCGTCCGAGCTGACGATGGCGCTGGTCGCCGCCCGCCTCGAGCTGCACGAGTGGGACGCCCCCGACAATGCGGCCGCCCGCGCGCACCAGGTCGGCACCCGCCTGCACCAGGCCCTCGACGAGGCAGGTCTGTGGCGGCAGCACACCCCCGACAACACCCGCGTGGCCTGGCACAAGATCCGGGTCGGCCTGCCCACCTGGCAGGACCCCAACTCCTTGCTGGCAACCGACCGGCTGATCCTCGCCTTCACCCGCGCCGGCATCCCCACCCACCGCTGGGGGGTCACCCCCCTTCACCAGCACCCCGCCTACTTCAAGCCGACCCTGTACCCGGTCGCTGAAGCCGCCGCACGGGCGACGTTCTGCCTCGGCACCGAGGACTGCCCCCCGCTCACCTGGACCCCCGACGAGGTCGAACAGGTGTGCGACACCATCATCAGAATCGGGAAGACGGTCAGCGTATGAACCCGCAGGTCAAGGTCGGCATCATCGGCGTCGGGAACTGCGCGCGCGCCCTCCTCGAAGGCACCGCCTACTACCGGGCACGCGAGTCCGGCACCCAGTTCACCGGCCGCGAGCGCATCGCCGGGCTCATGCACACCATGGTCGGACCGTACGGCCCCGGCGCGATCGAGCCCGTAGCCGCCTGGGACGTCGACACGGACAAGGTCGGGAAGGACCTGTGGACCGCGATCCGCTCCGGGCAGAACCTCGACGTCGGCATCCGCCTCGACCGAGGTGAGGAGCCGGTCGGTACGGACGTCACCGTCCTGCGCGCCCCCACCCTCGACGGCACCGGCGCCCGCTACCTCGACAAGATCACCCTCGCGGAGGACTGGCCGAACATCGACGGACGCGAGGTCGAGCAGCAGATCCGCGACTCCGGCGTGCAGGTGCTCCTGAACTACCTGCCCGTCGGCTCCCAGACGGCCACCGAGTGGTGGGCCGAGCGCGCTCTCAACACCGGCTGCGCGTTCGTGAACAACATCCCGGTATTCATCGCCCGGAACCCGACCTGGCGGCAGCGGTTCCGCGACGCCGGCCTCGCCCTCGTCGGAGACGACATCAAGTCGCAGCTCGGCGCCACCTACCTCCACCGCGCCCTCGTGAAGGCGTTCTCGGACCGGGGCATCACCCTCGACCGCACCTTCCAGCTCAACGTCGGCGGCAACATGGACTTCTACAACATGCTGGAGCGCAGCCGCCTGGTGACCAAGAAGGAGTCCAAGACCGGCGCCGTCACCGACGCCTACGCCGGCAAGCTCGCCCCCGACAACGTGCACATCGGCCCCTCCGACTACGTGCCGTGGCTGGGCGACACCAAGATCGCCATCGTCAAGTGCGAAGGCCGGGGGTTCGGCGGGGCGCCGATCGAGGTCGACATGACGATCAAGGTGCCCGACTCCCCGAACAGCGCCGGGGTGGTCATCGACGCGGCCCGGCTCGCCCGGTACGCCACCGACCGCAACGACGTGCACGTTGACCGGTGGGTGTCAGCCTGGCTGTTCAAGGCGCCCCCGGCCGACGTCGCGCAGGAGTCCGACCTGCTGGCCATGCAGCGCCTCGACGACTGGCTGCACGGCGAGGCCGGACTTCGATAGTGCCGATGACCGCCGACCTGGACGTCATCAACACCTGGACCAACCCCAACCCGGGGCTGCGCCGGCGCACCTACGAGCAGGTGCCGCGCCGGGGCGGCAGGTGGCGGCCGACCTGGACGGTCGACGGGGTCACGATCAACCGGCCCGGCTGGGACTACGACCGCAACCAGTTCACCGGCGTCCGGAACAACGGCACCGCCTGGACCGCCGACTTCACCCCCGGGCTGCTCTACACGATCGCCTCCCAGGTGCGCGGCTGGTGCTGGCCCCGCCAGGGCGGCACCCTGTACGAGCTGGCCCAAGCCTCGACTGGGCAGGTCGTCGAGATCGGCTCCTGCTTCGGCCTCTCCGCCGTGTGGACCGGCTGGGGCATCCGCACCTCGGCCGACCCCGACCGGCGCCTTCACTGCGTCGACACCTGGCACAGCCTCGACGTCAGGGGTGACGGCTCCCCCGCCGGGAAGTCCTCCCAGCCGGAGTTCATCCAAAACATGACCTACACCGGCCTCGCCTACCACACCTGCCTCCACCAGATGCTCTCCGAACAGGCCGCTGCGACCTGGGACGAGGGACCTGTCGGCATGATCTACATCGACGGCTGGCACACCTACGCCATGGCAAAAGCCGACCACCTGTCCTGGCTCCCCCACCTCACCCCCGGCGCGGTAGTCGCCTTCGACGACTGCTCCCCCGCCTGGCCCGGGGTGCTCCGCTACCAGCGCGAGCTGGCCGGGCGCGGAGACCACGAGCTGCTCGGCCGGGCCGACTCGATGCTCACCTGGAGGTACCGGCCGTGAGAACCGCCCTGAAGGCCAAAAGCGCCTACCGCAACGAGGACGTCGCCCGGGTGTTCGCCACCATCCGCGACTTCATCAGCGAGGACGAGGCCAACGCCGCCGTCGACCAGGCAGTCCGCGAGGTCCACCAGACCGTCGGCCTCCGCAACCTCGACCGGGTCGCCTACGGCTGGTCCGGCGGGAAGGACTCCATCGCCCTGCAGGTCGTCATGGAAGCCGCCGGCGTGCAACGGGCCATCCTCGGCACCATCCCCCACCTCGAGTTCAAGGCGTACCTCGACTGGGTCGAGGCGAACCAGCCGGACGGCCTCTACCACCACATGAACATGGCGCTCGACGTCGATTGGCTTGCCCGGCCCGGAAACGACCGGTACCTGTTCCCCAAGACCTCCCGGCTCGGCTACTTCTGGACCACCGCCGGCACCCGCGCCGCGCAGAAGGCATACCAGCGGCAGTACGACCCGCCGTTCCAGATTTACGGGCGCCGCTGGGCCGACGGCAACCAGATCGGACCGGACGGGTTCTCCGTCTCCGCCGCCACCGGCATCCGCTCCTACAGCCCGCTGAGGGCCTGGTCCCACGAGACCGTCCTTGGCGTAATCCACTACTTCAACCGGCCTCTCCCTCCCGTGTACGGGTGGCCTCACGGGTGGACTGCCGGCACCGGCACCTGGTGCGGTCGCCGTGTCGGCACCGACGACGAGGCATGGGCCGAGACCTGGACCATCGAGTCCGACCGGGTGCGCGAGGCAGCCGACGCCGGAGTGACCGGCGCCGCCGAGTGGATGCAGAGGAACGGCCATGGCCGGACAGAACAAAAGACCTGAGACCTACACCCGGACCGGCCGGGGCGGCGCCGCGCACGTCCTCCCCCGAGTGCAGCTCGACACCGACGTCATGACCCTGGCCAAGGAGCGCATCGCCATCGCCGCCGAGATCCACGACAACATCCTCGTGGCGTTCTCCGGCGGTAAGGACTCCACCGTCACCCTGCAGCTCACCCTCGCCGTTCTCCATGAGAACCCCGAGCTGGGTGCCAAGCACCTGCCGCTGCGGGTCGTGTTCGGGGACGAGGAGTGCATCCCGAAGGAGACCGAGGAGTACGTCCGCCGGGTGTCGCAGCGGCCGGACGTCCGCCTTGAGTGGTACTGCCTGCCGTTGAAGATGCGCAACGCCTGCTCCCGCAAGCACCCCGAGTGGTGGACGTGGGCGCCCGAGTCCGAGGAGCTGTGGGCCAGGCCCCTGCCCCCGGAGGCGATCACCCACCTCGACGGCTTCCCGAACTGGCCACCCGAGGCCCGCCTGTCGTGGCCGCAGACCAACGAACTCCTCGCACCGCCGCACCTTGGGAACGTGTGCATCCTGATGGGCATCCGCGCGCAGGAGTCCCTGACCCGGCTCCGCGCCGTGTCCATCGCCGGCAAGCGCGAATACAACTGGCTGGTCAAGCAGGGCGGTGGCAACGAAATCCTCAACGGCTCCTCAGGCGGGAACGTGTGGAAGGCGTACCCGATCTACGACTGGCTGACCGAGGACGTGTGGACGGCCCCGAAGCGGTTCGGCTGGGACTACAACCACGCCTACGACCTGCTCGCCATGGCCGGGGTCAGCCCCGCGAAGCAGCGATGCTCGCCGGCGTTCGGGGAGGAGCCGATCGGCGGCCTCCACGTCTTCGCCCAAGCCTTCCCTGAGGTGTGGGAGAAGATGGTCTACCGGGTGCCCGGTGTCGGCTCCGCCTACCGGTACGCCCTCACCGAGCTGTACGGGCACGGCTCCCGCCCGGAGCGCCCGGACGACATGACCTGGCACGACTTCATCCTGCACTTCGTGGCCAAGCACCCGGACGGCATGAGGCAGAAGCTCGCCGCCCGGCTGACCGACATCATCCGCCGGCACTACCGGGTCACGTCGAACCCGATGCTGGTCAAGGCCCCCCACCCCGACAGCGGCCTCTCCTGGGACTGGCTCCTCATGGTCGCCATGCGCGGGGACACCAAGCAGAGGAAGCAGCCGACGAACCGGATCACCCGGGAGCCCGTCGAGCTGAAACGCATGTGGCACCGGTACGCGAAAGAGCTGGACGACACGATCAAGGCAGGCCAGTTCGATATCCTGTCCTATCCTCGTCACGCCCCCCGCGACCCCTACGCCCTGATACCCGAGGAGTTCCGGTGACCCTTACCGAAGACCCGTCCGACCCGCGACTCACCCACGGACCCGACGACGGACCCGCCGCGCAGGCCCCGGTCTACCTGGTCCTGTCGGAGGAGGAGCGAGCCCAGGGTTTCATCCGCCCGGTCCGGCGGACCTACGTGCACACGGTCTGTGGTGCGGTCACGACGATGGCCCCGGCGATCGCAGAGACGTACGCGCGCAAACCCGGCTTCTACGGGGCCACCTACTGCACCGGGTGCAGCCAGCACCTCCCCGTTGGCGAGTTCACCTGGGACGGCGACGGCAGCGTGGTCGGATCATGACCGATACCGATCGCCCCATGTTCACCCGCACCCGCGAGATCCTGACCGATTTCGGTCAGGACGACCGGACCGGGTCGCCTCTCGCCCTCGCCGCCCAGCCCGTCAGCAGCATCCAGTGGGTGCCGGCCTCCGCGCTGTCCGCAAACGACTGGAACCCCAACAAGCAGGCCCCGCCCGAGTTCAGACTGCTGAAGCAGTCCCTGCTCGAGGACGGCTGGACACAGCCAATCGTGGTCCGCGCCCACGACGACGGCGCCCGCCTGGAGATCGTCGACGGATTCCACCGGTGGACCCTCGCCTCCAAGGACAAGCAGGTCGGCGCGCTCACCACCGTCGACGGGCAGGTGCTCGTCCCCGTCGTCACCCTGCACGAGACCTCCGACCAGGAGGCCCGCGCCTCGACGATCCGCCACAACCGGGCGCGCGGCACCCACCTCGTGCTCCGCATGGCCGATATCGTGGCCGCCCTCGTGAAGGCCGGCATGACGACCGAGCAGGTGCAAAAGCAGCTCGGCATGGACGAGGAAGAGGTCGAGCGGCTCCTCGACCGGGGCAACATGCTCAACCGTGGATCCCGCACCGACGGCAGCTTCGGCACCGGCTGGACAGTCTGATGACGTACTCCACCAAGGGCCTCTACATCAACGGCGAGTGGGACCAGACCGGCTACGGCAAGGGGATCTACTCGCCCATTGACGGCCGCCTGATCGGCACCGCCTGGTTCGGGCAGATCACCCACCTCGCCGCCGCCTCCGCCGCCGCCCGCAACGCCCTCGACGGCGAATGGTCCCGGTGGACCGCAGAGGACCGGGCCGCCGCGCTGCGCCGGCTCGCAGACGGATTCCACGACCGGCAGCAGGATCTCGGCGCGATGATCCTCGCGGAGGTCGGATCCCCGGTCGACTTCGCGTACGGGCCGCAGATCGACCACCCGCTCCGCATCATCAACTACTACGCGTCCGTGGCCGAGAAGTACCGGTTCTCGGAGTCGCGGGTCAACGGGGGCGGGGACGCGCCGGGCACGATCGTCCGCAGGCTCCCGGTCGGCGCGGTCGGAATCATCACCCCGTGGAACATGCCCCTCAAAACGATCATGATGAAGGTGGCGCCCGCGCTCGCCGCCGGGTGCACGGTCGTGATCAAACCGGCCGAGGAAACCCCCTTCAACGCCATGGTGCTGGCCGAGCTGGTCGACGCCGCCGGATTCCCGCCCGGCGTGGTCAACGTCGTCCCGGCCGTCCGCGAGGACGCCGCCTACCTGCCGACCTCGACCTACCTCGACAAGATCGCCTTCACCGGGTCGACCGCCGTCGGGAAATGGATCGCCCAGCAGTGCGGCGCCGCCATCCGCCGCTACTCCCTCGAACTGGGCGGCAAGTCCCCGACCGTGCTCCTCCCCGACGCCGACCTCGACGCCTGGGAGGCGTCCGTCCCCGGCGCCTCACTGCTCAACAACGGGCAGATCTGCTCGAACCAGACACGCATCCTGTACCCCCGGAAGCTGCAGACCGAGGTCATCCGCCGGCTCGAACGGGTCCTCGACCGGCAGCGGGTCGGAGACCCCTCCCTCCCAGGCACCACGATGGGGCCGCTCATCACCACCGCCGCAGTCGACCGCTACCACGCCGCCCTCAGGGGCGCTCAGCTCGCCGGCGGCACCGTACGGTACGCGGAGGACGCGGTTGACCCGCGACGCCCCTCAGGGGGCAACTGGGTCACCCCCGCCCTGGTCTCCGGCGTCGGCCGCGAAGCCCTCATCGCCCGCAAAGAGGTATTCGGGCCGGTCCTCGTCGCCATGCCGTACGACAACGAGCCGCACGCGGTCGAGCTGGCCAACGACTCACCGTACGGTCTCCACGCCGGCGTCTGGTCCCACCGGAAGTCCGCCGCCCTGGCCGTGGCCAACCGGCTGCGGGTCGGGCAGATCCAGATCAACGGCGCGGACATGCCGCTGCACACCCCCCTGGGCGGGTTCAAGGAGTCCGGCTGGGGCCGCGAGCTGGGACCTGAGGGCATGACCGGCTACCTCGAAACCAGTGCGACGGTGGCCTCATGGTGATGCGCAACGACATGGCGTTCCGGGCCGAGGTCGCCAAGCGCCGGGCCGAGGCCATCAAGCTCCGGCTGGCCGGGGCCACCTACCAGCAGATCGCAGACTCCGAGCTGTACCCGGAGGGCACCCACAGGTCGCAAGCGTTCGTCGACATCAAACGCGCCCTGCAGGAGCACCAGGCTGAACTGCACGCCGACGTCGAGCTGCTGCGCACCGAGGACCTGCTCCGGCTCGACCGGCTGAACCTCGCCATGTGGCAGCGCGCGATCGGCGGCGACGTCCGCGCGGCAACGCTCTGCTTGAAGATCATCGAGCAGCGGAGCAAGCTCACGGGTACCGAGGCGCCCCAGCGCCACGCCTGGGAGAGCGAGTCCGATATTGACCGCGCCATACGAGACCTTCGAGAGCAGCTCGGCGAACCGGGACGACAAGGTCCGCCTGCTATCGAAACTGGAGGAGTTGCAGAGGCTTCGCCGACTGGCGACTGAACAGGCCCGCGCACGCTTCCTTGAGGTCAACCCCACCCCCGGGGTGTTCGCCCGGCGGATGCAACGCAACGTCAAGCAGACGCCGGCGCTTGACGCGATCGACCGCGAGCTGGTCCGCCTCTCCCGCGTCCCGCTTGACCGTGGGCGGCTCATGGTGTTCGTCCCGCCACAGGAGGGCAAGTCCACCCGGGTCTCCTGCTGGTACCCGCTGTGGCGGCTCGCCCAGGACCCGACCCTCCGCATCGCCATCGTGTCCTACAACCAGGACAAGGCCCGCCGGTGGGGGCGCTGGCTCCGGGCCGCAATCCGAGGCTTCCCCGAGCTGGGCCTGACCCTGAAGAACGACAGCCGCGCATCTGACCACTTCGAGCTGACCTCCGGCGGGTCCGTCCTGTGCGTCGGTGTCGGCGGCGGCATCACCGGCGAACCGGTCGACGAGATGATCATCGATGACCCGGTGCGCGGCCGGGCCGAGGCAGAGTCCCCCCGCTACCGGGAAGCGGCCTGGGAGTGGTGGGAGTCGAACGGGGCCACCCGGTTGTCCTCCCGGGGCCGGGTGGTCCTCATGCTCACCCGCTGGCACGCTGACGACCTCGCCGGCAGGCTCATCAAGAACGAGCCCATGGAGTGGCACGTCCTGCGCATCCCCGCCATCCGGCACCCCGAACTGCCGGTCATCCGAGGGCACGACGGCGCCTCCGTCTACGACCCCAACGGTGAACTGATCTCCGTCCAGAACCGCAGGCCCGGCTACTACAAGGAGCTGAAGGCCAAGCGATCCGGGTACGTGTGGCGGTCGGTCTACGACCAGGACCCCGTGGCCGCAGAGGGCAACCTGTTCAAGCGCGACGACTTCCGGTTCTGGCAGCCGCTCCCGCGTGACCCGGCCCGGGTCGACGCCCTCTCCGGTGCGCGCATCCAGCTCCCCGACATCGGCGTCAACATCTACCTCGCGGACTACTGGCGGTTCATCACCGTCGACCTGGCCGCGTCGAAGAAGACCAGCGCCGACTTCACCGTCTGCTCCGTGTGGATGATCTTCGACGGGCACCTGATCCTCCTCGACCGCGTCCGAGGCCGGATCGAGGAGGCCGCGCACTGGGACATGCTGCGCCCCCTCGTCGCTAAGTGGGCCGCCCCTGACGTGTTCGTCGAGCGAGGGTTCATCGGCACCACCCTCGTCATCGACGCCACGAAGCACAACATCCGCATCCAGCCGGTCGACCCCGACACGGACAAGGTCACCCGGGCGCTGCCGGCGACCTACCGCACCGCCTCGCACACCTGCTGGTTCCCCGCCCAGGTCGACTGGCTGGACGAGTGGCTGGACGAACTGGCCGAGTTCCCCCAGGGCGCCCACGATGACCAGGTCGACACGTTCGCGTACGCGGCCCGCATCGCCTCCGCGCACTGGCTCCCCCCGGAGTCCCCCAAGCGCGAGACCGGGCAGACCGCAACGGCGGCCTCCGACCTGGCGTTCCAAGCCTCGACCGGGCAGTCCGGCGGGGTCGACTTCTTCAAGAACTGGCCTGTCTAGGAGGCACCCGTGTCCGCTCTCGCCGCCGTCATCTTCTTCGCCCTGGCCCTGATCCTCGACGTCCTCGACCAGTCCGGCGACCTGGTGTCGACCTTCACCCTGGCCGGGCTGCTCTGCATCGCCCTGCACCTCACCGGATTCATCACCGCCGGACCGTGGACCCGCCGGCAGTGACCTACCCCCGGCCGTACCGGCTCCTCGGGTCGAACAGCGAACTCGCCGGGGAGCGCATCCTGAACTGGTCGCTCCCCGCTTGGGCCGGGCGGCTCAAGGACGGCCGCACCTACAACACCTGCCCGCAGGCCGGCGTCTGCCACCTCGCCTGCTACGCCCTGTCCGGCACCTACCGGTTCTCCAACGTCCGAGCCCGGCACGAGGCCAACCTGGCGTACGTCCTCGACGACCTCCCCCGCTGGCACACCACATGTGCTGGGAGCTGTCCCGCCGCAAGCGCACCTTCACCTGGGTTCGCATCCACGACTCCGGCGACTTCTTCTCGGACGACTACACCAACGCCTGGCTGTCGATCATCCGGAACACCCCCGAGATGGCCTTCTACGCCTACACCAAAGAGGTCGACCGGTTCCGGCGTCTCGTCGAGCCCGACCCGCCCGGGAACTTCCTCTGGGCGTACTCCTGGGGCGGTAAGCAGGATCGTCAGCTTGATGACCAGCGCGACCGGGTAGCGGACGTCTTCCCCGACATGGCGTCCATGCAGGCCGCCGGCTACTCCGACCAGTCCGAGTCCGACGTCCTCGCCGTCACCGGCCCGAGGCAGGTGGGCATCCACGTGAACAACATCCCCCACCTGAAGAAGAAGCAGGGGCCGCGATCATTCCGGGCGTGGCAGCGGGAGGCAGACGCCAAGCACGATCAGCGCGGCCAGCGGGCCAACGGCACCAGCATCGACCGGAGCTGATCGGTCATCGCCTGCTGCGCCCGGGCGGCCGTGGTCAGCACCGCATCGGACACCAGGGCAACGCCCGGGAACACGAGCTGGGCGTGCTCCGGGTGGTCCTCGAACCAGTGCTGGACCATCGGGATCTCCCACGCCACCCGGGTCATCTTCAGCGTGTAGGTGCCGTTTGTGCCCCAGGTCGTGGTCATCTGCGCGGGCGGCTCGATCACGTTGAACGGGCACCACGGGCAGTCATGCTGATGAGACGGCCCGAAGGCAGTCGTCGAGTCATCGGTGCGGGTCAGGTCAGACATTGAGGCTCCAGACGAAACCGGCGAGCGAGAGCAGCCCGGCCGTGGCGAAGACCCCGCCGACGGCGAGCAGGATGTGCCGGCGCGGATACCGGGTCGACCGGTCGGCCGCGAGCAGCCCGACAGCGGCGAGACCGGCAAGGAGCGCGTACGTGGGCAGCACGTACAGGTAGAACTCGATCGGCGCCCCGGACGGGTCGGTCCACGGCTCACTCATCGAGCAGCACCGTGACGAAGCAGTGCCCGGTGAACGGGTCGATGATCGAGTCAAGGCAGGTGCCGATCACCTGGTTCTCGTGGTCGACCGCCACCCACCCGCCGCAACCGGCGCAGGTCTCCACCGCCGGCACGATGTTCAGCTCAACCTCAGTCACCGGGCAGGTGGGCGTGGCCGTGCACTTCACCAGGTACTTAGCCATCGTTCCGGGCCAGCTCCGGGTGGGGCGGCGCGCTCATTCGGCACCTCGGTGGCGGATGCTCCGAGTGTCGTGACGGGTCACCCAGCAGGCGGCCGCCCAACCGATCCCACCGGCCAGCACGACGCCCAACACGGTCAGCAGCAGGGCAGAAGCCGCAGGGCTCATCGGACCAACCCCGGGTAACCCTCGACCACGATCTCCTCAAGCTCGGTGAGCATCCGTTCCTTCTCCTCCCGGGTAGGGATGAAGACGTGCGGGTGCACGGTCGACCGCTGCACGTCGTCGAAGGTCAGCCCGCAGTTGTCGGGCAGCCCGGCCGTGTCCTTCAGGAACTCGTCCATGCCGTTCGCGGTGCGGATCACGACTTCCAACCCTCCGGTGGGACTTCGACCAGGTCCGGTTCACCCACCCTGGCCAGGTAGCCGGCGGCGATGAACTCGATCATCGCGTCGAGGCTCTTGAACTGGTTTCGGGCGAGCATCCCCTCTGCCCCCTTATCTTCCCACCACCTGGCGCAATTAGCACGTGCGATCTCACGCGCGCGCTCCTCGGTGATGTCGACAAAGACCCTGCTCCCGGCCGGTGGCCGGTAGTCCGGCCGTGGCACATCGGCCGTCCAGTTCACATGCGTCGCCGCCTTCCCGCTACGCAGCGTGATCACAAACGGTGTCACCCCGTCACGCGAGTACCCCCCCTCCTCCTCGTCGGT
>Ga0247766_1000094_pt1 | contig 18403 bp, 13 predicted proteins | sample UWRJL223509R6_FD_179946 | JGI IMG/M metagenome (GOLD analysis project Ga0247766, IMG submission 179946) | Plant litter microbial communities from Arlington Agricultural Research Station in Wisconsin, United States - UWRJ-L223-509R-6 | ecosystem: Environmental > Terrestrial > Plant litter >... | reverse complement strand
GTCTCCTCGACTGAGCACCCGTATAACGGGCAGACCGTGGCGTGTCAACGTATCGAGACCGTCCGAAATGGGACTTAGAGGGTTGGTCTATCGGCACATGAGATGCCATCGTTAGCGCGAATGAAGACGCTCGCATTGCTTGCTTGGTTGGTTTTCGGTTGCGGCTCGCTACTCGTCGGCTGTCACCCGCCGGTGAAACAGGTGAGCTCGGACGTCGGCAAAGGGACGCGTCAGGGGTCGCCGCCGCTTTGCTTCGATTACCGGGGTGAAGCACAGGCGACGGACAAGGCCGGCGTCAGCAACATCTGGGCGTATCTCAACAACACTTGCAGCTACAACGTCGACTGCGTGATCTACGATGACGCAACCGAGCAGGAACACCCGATTGGGGTGCAAGCCTACAGGCAATTACGCTTTTTGCTGGCCGCCTCGGTGCCGGCAAATCGAGTCAAGCTGAAGCTCGAGTGCAGCTGGAGTCCGTGACGCTCGCTTTGCTAGAACGCCTCCCCCAGGCCGAAGTGCAGAGCAATGGGCATACCCAGGATGGTGGAGGGCTCGCCTTCACCCGCGGGCAAACGGGGCTCGCCGATGTGCTGCATGTACGGGACGCGCAGACCGAGATCGAAGCGAACTGCGCCGACGGGCGTTCGTAGACGGAAACCGCTGCCCGTCGAGAGATGTGGGTAGTTGGCGCGAAAGCTGGCGGCCTCTCGCGTGACATCGCTGGCATCGACGAAGAAAACCACACCCGCGAACTTGGACAGCGTGACACGGAGTTCGAGTGATAACTCCCAAAGCGTGAGCCCGCCGAGTGGGCGTTCGCACTCCAGGGGAGGATTGGCGACGGTGCAATTGATGTTCGACGGCGCGAGGAAGCCGAGTACGCCGTGCGGGCCGACCTCGTTCAGCGGGTAACCGCGATTCGACGTGGGGCCACCGGAATAGAAGCCGCGGAACAATAGGATCTGCTGATCTCGTGTCAACGCGCTCTGATCCGCGCTCGAGTTGCTGGCCAGCGAGTCTCCGTAACAGCCTCGAGTCGGCGTTCCCTCGCAACGATCCGGAAACAAGAGCCCGACTCCGCCGCGCCAGCCGAGCGTCCAATCCGTGCCGAGCTTGGCGTACAATCTTGCTTCTGGCCGCACGCGCACGTCCTTCGCGTCGCCGAGCAAGCTGCCCGCCACCTGTGTCGCGACTTGAAAATAGGCGCCGGAGCGCGGTTCGATCGGATCGTCGCGCAGGTCCAGATCCAGGACCAGTTCGGGGAAGAGCACGACTACGGTGTCGAGACCGTCCGGTTTGGCCCCGAGATACATGAAGGGATAGCGCGCTTCGAGGTTGTAGCTGAGTCGCGCCCGAACGCTGCTCTGACCAAAGGGACGCTCTGCTCCGAGCGCGTCTTTCAACTCGCGAAACCCGATGATGTTGTCACCCGGCGTGTAGTCCGAATAGAGCACGGGATAGATGTTGAATTCGCTTCTCGTATAGCCGGTCGTACGCGGGTCGAAAATCGCGGGCTGCTCGAATTCGAGCGCGCTCTCGAGCTCCGGCAGGACGCGCACTGATGCGCCTTCGGTCGAGAGAGGATAGAGCGTGAGGCCGGGCGTCACGTCGAGCGAGAGTCTGCGCAGACCTCCCAGAAAATTACGGCTCTCCCAGCCCGCGCGCACGGCGATGCGGCTGCGGTTGGTGTCCTGTTCCAAGGCCGCACCGACGTGAACGGCGCGGGTTCCGCCCTCACTCACCACGACTCGAATCGGCACCCCTCGCTCTGACGGATTGTCGAGTACGGCCTTTACGTCGACACTCGTGAACACACCGAGCGAAAGCACGCGCTTGCGTGCGCGATCCAGAACCCGACGCGAGAAGCGCGTTCCCTGGTCGAGCGCTAGCTTGCCGACGACTACGCGCCGGTCGAAGGTGTTCAACCCCTCGATCTGCACCTCGCCGATGGTCGCCTCGGGACCAGGGGTGACGCGGTACTCGAGAGTCGCGGCTTTGCTCGCTACCGATACGGTGGCTTGCTCTTCGACTTTTACGAACGCAAACCCGGCGTCGGCGAGCATGGCTTCGATCGCGCCCGCGTCTTCGTGCAAGCGTTGCTCGTCGAGTGCCGCGCCGACCTGGAGCTGGAGAGCGCCCCGAACCTTTTCGACCGTGTCCTTTGGCAGCGCGTCGAGCCCGCGCAGCTCGATGCGTGCGACGCGCACTGGCTGGCCGGGGTCTACGACTATTTCGACGCGCACTCGATCCTTGTCACCCGTCAGGACGCGCGCGGCGCGAGTCGTCGCGTCGTAGTAGCCGCGAGCTCGATAAAATCGCTCGATGCGCGCCAGATCCTTGGAAAGTGTGCCTGGATCGTAGGAGCCGTCGGCGCGAGTGGCGATGCCGCGCCGGAGCTCGGCCTCTTCGCCCGTGGTGTCACCCTGAATGTCGACTGCGCTGACGACCTGATGCCCGGGCGGCGCGTGCCCGCAACCGAGCAGCGAAAGGCTTGAAAAGCCGAGCAACAGCGCCGTGGTGCGGCCTCGGAGCCGGGGAGCGAACAGCGCTGTCAAAGTGCCTTTCAAGCAACGCGCGCGAGCTTGCGAGGGCGAGATGCGCATGTCAAGCTCCGCGAATCTTGCGTTCGGAGGCGTGGCGAAAGGCTCTCCGGGTTACGCTTCGCCGCTTTGCTCGCCGCGCCGCGGTTGCCTTGGGGCTGCTCACCGCGTTCGCAGTGCTCGTCACGTGCGCTTTGCTCGCCTACCTGCAAACCGCGTCCGGACGCCGTTTTTTGGCCGCGAAAGTGAGCGATTGGGTCAGCCGGGCAATCGTCGCTGAGCTGCGGATTGAACGCATCGACGTTCTTTCGACCGATCGTCTCTCGATCTCCAGTGCGACGCTGCTCGACGCGAAGGGACGTGCGGTGTTGAGCCTACGCGGTCTCAGCGCACCGCTCGACGCTTGGACCTTGCTGCACAACGCGCTCGAGCCTGCCGCTCGTGTCGAACTGCCCAAGGTGCACGTGGAGCAGCTGGAGCTGGGGCTCTATCGCACGGAGTCTGGAGGCGTTTCGCTGGCAGACGCATTCGACAGTGCGAGCCCGAGCAAGAGCGCGACTCCGGCCAAAGCGGCCAAGGGCCCGCTGATTCGTCTGCCCAAGGTCGCTGTCGATCGTGTCACGGTACGCACGGATTTTGGCGGCCTTTCGCGAGCGACAGCCGAGCTGCGGGCGTTGAACCTGAACTTCGACTCGTCACCCGAGCGCCTCTCACTCGGGCTAAAGACGGACGACGCGCGCGTCTTGGGTGCGCTACCGCTCGACGCGAAGGGCCGGCTGCATGCCGAATTGCGCTTCCCGGGAACGACCGAGGCGGGCTTCGATGGCGAGGTCGGCGCCTTGCCGATCCATGCTTCTTTTCGAGCCGAGGGCAACGAACTCGGGCTGACCCTGAACTCCGAGGCGCTCGCGCCAGAGATCATGCGCGGGCTGATTCCGGGCTGGCCGCTGGTCGTGCCGCTCAGCGCTCGCGTCGAGCTTGCCGGCCCTTCCACGGCCTTGGCCACGCGGGTGGACGTCCGTGCCGGCGCGAGCCAGTTGGACGGCACAGGTAGCGTGGCCCTCAGTCCAACCCTGAAGGGTGAGCTCGCGCTGACCGGTCGAGCGCTGGACATGCGGCTGTTTGCGCCCGCGTCGGCGCAGACTGCGCTCGCCATCGACGCGAAGCTGGAATTTGCGATCGATCCAACCGTCCACGTCGCGCTGAACGCTCACTCGGCAAAGGCGGATTTGTTCGGCGTTGCTCTGCCTGAAACCAACTTGGTCGCGGTGTACGCGGGAAACGAGCTCACGGGCACGGCGACCAGCGTCGACCCGGGCCTTCCCGTGACCGTCGACGCCCATGTCACGCCCGAGGGTGTGCTGAGTTTTCACGCGCGCACTCGGGAGCTCGATCTGGCCGCGCTCGAGCCCTATGGGCTGCGCGCGCGCGGGCACGTCGAGCTCGACAGCAGTGGCGAGCTCAATGGCGGCCGACTCGCCGCGGAGTTCGAGGCGAGAATTCGCGCGTATCAGAGCGCGCCTTTGCTAGCGCAGGCGACGCTCGTGCGCGGCAAGTTGCGCGGCCCGATCGCCCAGCCCGAGCAGCTCGCGCTCGAGATCGACGCGCAGGGCACGCGGCTTTCACTGGGCGCAGCCGAGTTCCCGGTTTGGGCAATGGAGTCGCAGGGCTCGCTTCAGCGACAGAGCGTATCGGTTCGAGCGGGTCCGGAATCCGCCCCCACGCTGCAGGGCTCGACGACGCTAGCGTTCGGGCAAGGGGTGAGCCTGAACGACACTCGGTTGGAGGCTGAACTGAACGGCGTCAAACACGGTGTGACACTGAAGTCCGCGCGCTTCGCGAAACAGTTGCTGCAGCTGAGCGAGCTCCGCTGGCAGGCGGGAACCGGAACGCTCGCGGGTTCGGCGCTGGTCACCCCAACGCACAAGCTGGCCGAGTTCGAAATCAGCGGACTACAGCCCGAGGTCGTCGCCAAGACGCTGGGCGTGAATGCCAACGCTTTGCGAGGCAAGCTCGAAGCAAGCCTCCATTTCGAGGAAAACGGGCAGGTTCGTCAGGGAAAGCTGAAGGCGAATCTCGTGAATGGCAGCGTGGCCGCGATCGGAGCCGTGCAGGCGGAGCTAGGCTTGAGCCTCACGGGCTCCGAGGTCGAGGGAGAGGGGACACTGGTCGTCCCGCAACTCGGCCGCAGCACACTCTCCCTGCGGGGCCAAGTTGGCCAAGCTCCGCTCGGTTGGGAGGTTCTGACTCGCGCGCTGGGAGAACTGCGGCTCGACCTGCGCGATGTCGAGTTGAGCGAAGTGAGCAGGCGCTTTCTGCCGACGACGAGGGTCGCAGTGTCGGGTTTCGCAGACGCGACGGTGCGTCTGGCGAAGTGGGACGCGAGCGCTCCGACCGCGATCCACTACGAGTTGAGAACGCGAGATTTGGCGCTGCGCAGCCAGCAATCGACGGCCGAGGGGAGCCTGCTGCACGGCGAGATCTCGAGCCAGGGCGAAATCGGAGCGAACGAAACGGCCCTCCAAGTAGAATTGAAGGACGCCGCAGGGCCTTGGATCAGCGCGAAAGTCGAGCAAAGCTTGGGATTCGTCGAACTCCTGCGTGCAGTTCGCACTTCCTCGCCCGCGCTAATCTTCAGCGCACCGCTTCACGCGGTGATCGGTGCCCGCCCTCGTTCGCTCGAACTGCTCGGCGGTCTGGTGCCGCGTGGTTTTGGAGGCGAGGTTGCCACGAACGTCGCTATCACCGGCAGCCTGCTGCGTCCCGAGATCGAGGGTTCGTTGAGCGCAACGGGGCTTGGTGGGGCGGGCTCCGCAGCGAGTGGCGAGTTGCAATTGCACCTCGACTATTCCGCTGCGCGAGAGGCGTACGCGGTCACGGCTCGCTACGCCGATCGAACGCGCGCCAAGCTCGAATTCAGCGGGGCCGGACGGTGGAGCTGGCTCGAGCACGGTTTCGGGCAGGTTTGGTCGGCCCGCGGTGAAGGCAAAGTCGAAAAAATCGAGCTTGGCCCGCTCGGTGAGCTGCTGGCGGTGCCGCTGACGGGAGAGGTCGGGGGCAACATCGCGCTCAGCGCCTCGCCGAACGAGTTCGAGGCGACTGGCCAGCTGACCCTCGAGCGCCTCACACTCGAACGCCATTCGCTCGGCAGCGGCAGCATGCGGGTGCGCCTTCATCAAGGCTTGGCACAAGCAGAGCTCAAGCTTGCTGGTGCTGACTCGACGCTCGAAGTTTCAGGCGAGATCGGCTTGTGTTGGGCCAATGGTCCGTGCATCGACCCCAAACGAGGGGGCAGCGTGGACGCAAAGGTTCGCAAATACCAACTGGCGACGCTCGCCCCGCTTTTGCGCTCGGTGGCCAGCGACATTCGTGGGCCCGTCAATGGCTTCGTCACCATCGCTTGGGAGCCAGCCGACAAAACCGGCAAACGCAAGACCCGACTGCGTGCTGACGCGATCGTCGACGGTGGCAGCGTGATCCTGTCCGCGGGCGCTGGCTCGTTTCAATGCGCGAAGCTGCGGGCGCTCGGCGACGACACGAACGTACTGAAATTGACGGTCAGCGCGTGTGCCCGCTCGACCCGGACCAACCTTTGGGCCAACGCCGACGTGGCATTCAACGGGCTATTGCCCGAGCACGTGACTGCGCTGCTTTACACTAAGGATCCCGAGAGCAAAGAGCCCGAGCGAAAGGGGGGGAAGGTTCCGGTGACGTTCGATGGCGTCGTGCTCGGAAGCGCCACGGTGCACAAGGCAAAGCCAATTCGAGTGCTCGTCGAGCTCGCAGGAGAGCAGCGCGTGATCGAGGCCCACATTCCCGCGCTCGAGTTCGAGCTACCGGCGAAGGATGAGACGAGTCTCGTGGACTTGACCGAGGACCCGGCGATTGTCATCACAGACGCGAAGGTGCCGCCCGCGCTCGAGGATGAGCTGAGCGAGCGCACTCCTTGGAAGATCTCGGTTCACCTGGGCAATCGCGTTGTCATCACGCAACCGGGTATTCGAATCGGTGAGGCCGCGACGACGTTGTCGGTTCCCGTGACCGGCTCGCTGACGCAGAATCCGGACGGGTTACTCGATGGGAGTATCATCTTGCCGGAAGGTGGCACTGTCCCCCAGCTCGGCCAAATTTTCAGGTTGAAGCGCGGCAGCGTTCGTTTCAGTCATCAGGCCTTGAAAGACGGAGCGCTGAACATCGAAGCCTCGACACGCACCGCTGACGGCGTGGTCGTCGAGCTGTACGCGAGCGGCACGATCGAAAAGCCGGTGATTCGCTTGCGCAGTGATCCGCCGCGTAGTGAAAACGACATCGTAGCGCTCCTGCTCGGCCTTCAGGGCAGCGACACCGTGAGCAGCAGCGGACAAAAAAAAGGCACCGAGCTGCGCGGCAGCGCGACGGCGCTGGCGATGAATCAGTTACTGCGTGGCTCGGCGCTGGCGGCGTTTCAATTCGGTGCCGGTCAAACCCACAAAGGGGACTCGGTCAGTACCGTGTCAATGCGCGCGAGCAACACCGTCTGGTTCGAAGCTCGAACCGTCCGCAGCAGCACCCAGCGCGCGCAGAGCAGCGGTGTCCAATCTAGTGGCGTGATCGACTGGCGTTTTGCGCGTGGTTTCAGCCTGCGGACGCAGCTCGGCAACATCTCGGGAGTCGAACTGCGCTGGTCGCATCGCTACTGACTCCGGCGCCAATTTGGGTTACAGCCTTGGCCGGGTCTTCCATTGGTGTGGCGTTCTAGGATCACGGCACTCCTGGTGCTTTTCGGGCTCTGTGCCGCAACCCGCAGCGCGGCGGCTGGTGGTGCACTCGGCCCCAACGGGAGCGAAATCCAGACCAGCAACTACGCGCTCGATCTTTTCCATGGGCCGGTCTTCGCAGGCACCCGCGTCACGGGTCTCGGCGGCGCGTACGTGGCCATTGCCGAGGATGTCGACGGCGATCTGCAAAACCCAGCCGCGCCTGCCGTTCGGCCGTTCTTCTCGTTCACGCAGTTCGACTATTGGCTCGGCTTCGGGATCACTTTCCCCGCCACGTTGTCGGGCGTGGACTTCTTCAACAGCGGGACGAAGACCAACCTCACGAATACGCCCGACGCGTTCGTGTTCTTCACGCCCGCGGTGAATCTGCAATGGGGTGAATTCGGGCTCGGCCTCACGTTGGAGATGCAACAATACGAGCTGACGGGGCCGCCGCCCGGCGGCTCGATTCGAGTCACGATCCCGACCACGCACCTGCAGCTTGCGCGGGGCATCGATCACAATCAATTGGTGATAGGCGTAGGAGCGCGGGTGGTCTCGATGTCGGTGGCCGGACCTGACGCCGGATCTGCGTTCAGCTCGGGGGGGATCGGGCTGGAGTTCGGCGGCGTCTACAAGCCGGAAAATTTGCCGCTTCGGTTGGGCGTCGCGGTGCGCACTCCGGTCGAGACGCGGGCGAGCTATCGCGACGGGACTTTGCCGGACGAAAACGGCGATCTCGTGGTTCAGACGCAGAGTGGCCCGGCCTATCTACCGAAGATTGTCGCCGTGCCTTGGGACTTCAACTTCGGGTTCGCAGTGCAGCTCGGCAAGCGACCGCTCAACCCACCGTGGCGCATCGTGTCCGAGCTCACCGAACGACAGACGCTCCAACATCGCCTGCGCGAACTCGATCGTGAGGACGAGATGCAGGGGGCGCTGCGCCTGGCGCGCTCTGCGGGCGACCGTGAACGCATCGAGCAGCGTTTCGCTGGCGAGCAGGCCGCCGATGATCGCCGTTTTGCCGATGAGCAGCTGAGCGCACGCAGAGAAATCGAGCGGCAACACCTGGTGATGAATCGCTTCTACCTCCAGTTCAGCGGCTCGATGTTGATTTCCGGGTCGGTGGACGCGGCCGTCGGCATCGAGAGTCTGCTCACCCAAAAGGTGAACCGATCGGGGCAACGGGTCGTCTCTTCGCCGCGTGTCGGTGTCGAGTGCGGCATCGTGCCCGAGTGGCTCAAGCTGCGCGCGGGCAGCTACCTCGAGCCGACCCGCTTCGAAACCAGCGACATGCGCGTCCACGGGACGGCCGGCATCGACATCAAGTTGTTTCGCTGGAACGTGTTCGGCGCGTGGCCCGACGATTACATGTGGCGGCTCGGCTTGGCGGGGGACGCTTCGACCCGTTACTACACGTTCGGCTTCAGTCTTGGTGGCTGGTACCCACGGAAGAGTGGACAACCCGAACCGCCACGGATGGACGCGCCCGCGCTTACGCCCTGAGCTTCGAGGATTTGCGAATGAAATGGCTTCATCTATTGCCGCTGCTTGCGCTCGGTTCGACGCTGACGTCGAACACGAACGCCCAGACCGCCGTCGACGGCGGTACGACCGCGACGACGGACAACGTCGCGGATCCGGCGCCGTCCGCGCCCGCGCCGTCCGCGGCTCCGCCGGTCGTCCCTCCTATGTCGGCTCCATCTCGCGAGTGGCTGAAAGCCGTCTACGAGCAGGTCGCCGACTCCGTCGTCCTGATCGAGACCGAATTCGGGACGGGCAGCGGATTCTTCTTTCACGAGCCCGCGCTGGTTGCCACCGCGTTGCACGTCGTGGACGACGCCGAAACGATCGTCGTCCAGACCAGCGACGGGCGACGCCAAACGGGCCGTGTGGTCGCCTATTCGCGCAAACACGACCTAGCGTTGGTGCGCCTAGCGGACGCCGTGCCGGGCGCGCACATCCTCGAGCCCGCCCCGCCGCTGGTCGAAATTGGGCAGCCCGTCGTGGTGATTGGTCATCCGTTTTCTGGGCTGGAGTACCAGGTGCGCGAGCTTCGAGGGCTCTTGAATTGGAGCATGACCCAAGGCGTCGTAAGCGCCGTCGCGGGCTCTTGGCTGCAAACCGACGCGGCGATCAACCCGGGCAACTCGGGGGGGCCGGTCGTGAACGAGCGCGGGCAAGTGCTCGGCGTGGTGAGCGCGACCCTGAGCCAGGCGCAAGGCATCAGTGTCGCGGCTCGCGTCGCTCGACTGGCCGAGCTCTTGCCGCTCGTGGGCACTCAACCCGCGCCTCGCCACGATTGGCTGTTCGAGGGCATGGAGATAGGGTTCGTCATTCAGGGTGCGAATGACGTCATCGAGGGGTTCTCACTGGGCGCGGGTACGCGACTGCTCAGACATTTTCCGGTACGGATGCGACTGGGCGTGCTCGCGGGCAGCGTTCAACCCCACGCATCCGACGTGCTGAGTACGCGACTGGTGCGCGGCCTGGGAGAGCTGAGCGCCGGCTACGCGCTCTCGCTCGGGGCCCTGGAGCTCTCTCCCTATCTGGGGGCCGCGCTCTATTATGATCACACGCGTGACTCTTCGCTCAGAATCGATGGCGAGGCTCAGTGCACCGTGCCGCCGTGCCTCGTGAACGGTAAAGTCGTGAACTCGACCGACGGGCAGTTTCGCTTCTTGCCGGCGGCCGGGCTGGCTTTGGACTTCGCGCGCCTGAGGCTCGACTACGCCTACCAACTGGCAATCAATCAGTCGATCGATTCGCAACACCGGGTAGTCGTCGCCTTTACGTTCTGAGCTCGCTGCACGCCCGTCGCCGGGGTGGGAAAGGCCGGCAGATCGCGCCGACATCCCGTGTACAATCAAAGATCGAGCTGGTACGGTGCCCGCGATGCAAGACTCGTGTCTTTGGCCTGCGCTCGGTCTCTCTCTGCTCCTTGCTGTTTCCGGCTGTGCAAGCGGCGCAAACTCCGCGGACGCCGCCTCTGCCCCCTCGATGAGCTCGAGTGACGCTCAGGCTTTCGTCGCCGAGGTCCAAAAGCAACGCGGGCTGCCCGCACCGGCACCGGTCAACAGCATCGACGAGCTGTTGGAAGTGCTCGCGAGCGATCAGGTGCAGCGCTTCCGCAATGCAGAAGCGCTAGTTGCCGGCAAACCCGGAATCGACGCACTGTCCTTGCACGCATCGCTAGAACTCGCTTGGAGTGACGACTCTTCCACCTTGGCGTTGATCCTCGGTGAACTCGCCAAGCGCGCCGACGTCGAGGTGAAGCGGCTACAGACCAAGCGCGACACCGGCACGCCACTGACCGAGGCTGAAACCAAAGATCTGGAACAGAATCAAAAGAACCTCGAGTTCGACGTCAAAGCCAAAGGCGCGCTCGAAGTGCTGGCGCAGGACCACCTGCGCGCGGGCGAACAAGTGGTCGCCGAGGCCAAACGCCAATTCCCGAAGGACCCGATGACCTATCGCGTGGCGGCCTACTCCGCGCTGCTCTCCGGGCAATGGCTGGAGTTCGACGCGGCCATCGGCAAGCTCCAAGCGGAAGAAGCCAAGGAAGCCGGTCTGATCTACCTGCGCGGACTCGAAGCGCTGAGCCGCTTCGCGGTGCGCAAGGATGCGGCCGCGCGCTTCCGAGCCGCTTTGCAGGTCAATCCCAAGATGGCGCGCGCTCAGGCCAAACTCGCGCTCGTCGAGGGAGAGATCGACGCGAAGTATGCGGAGTTCGAAAAGCTCGAAGCGCTGGCGCCCCAGCACCCGATCGTTTGGCTCGCGGGGCCGTCCATCAAGAGCGACTACGAGCTCTCGGCCTCGTTCAGAAAGGCTCGTGCGGCACGACAGGCGGAAGCGCCTGCGGCGGCGCCCGCGCCTGCCGGCACTTCTCCCGCGCCCGCTCCTACGCCTGCTGCGCCTTGAGCGGCAATCATCGCTGCGGGGTCGCGGCGGCTTCGCGCAGCGTGCTCGCCAGGTCACGCATCGACTGAAAGCGCGCCCCGCGATCTTTGCTCATGCAACGGAGCAGAATCGGTTCGATGCCCTCTGGCAGGGCGTCTTTGAAGTGGGCGCGCAGCGGCAGCGGCGGGCGCGTCAATGCGGCCGAAAAAAGCGCCAAATCGTTGGTGCCTGCGAAGGGCAAGCGACCTGCGATCAGCTGATAGAGCAAGACGCCCATCGACCAGATGTCACTACGCGCGTCGACCTCGCTCGAGGCAAGCATCTGTTCCGGCGACATGTAGGCAGGCGTTCCGATCGGATACTGCACGTCGGTCAGGCCCGCCTTCCGTTTGTTGGTAGGATCGCCCGCAGCGATTCCGAAATCGAGCACCTTGACCACGGGCGGCGGCGCCACACCGTGTACCAAGAACACGTTCGAGGGCTTCAAGTCTCGATGCACGATGCCCAATTCGTGCGCTTCGGCGACGCCGTCACACGCATCGGCGCCCCAGGAGAAGGCTTGACGGAAGGGCACGCGCCCGTGCTTGACGAGCACACTGTCGAGATCCATGCCCTCCAGATATTCGAGCACGAGGTACGGCAGATCACCCAGCTCGAGGTCCAGATTGCCGACATCCAGCAGCTTGCCCACGTGAGGCGTGCGCAGGCTCATCAGCACGCGAGCCTCGCGCGCAAAGCGTTCGAGCACGGCTTCTTGCCGGCGCCATTCAGGGAGCAGCACTTTGATTGCGACGCGCTGTCCGTTCGCATCATGAGCCTCGAACACCGCGCCGACGGCGCCGCGCCCGATCTCTCGCGCCAGTGTCCAACGGTCGCCGACGACGCTGCCAGCGCTGGGCATCATGCTGGGGGGGCGAGTGGAGCCGGTGACGCGATCCAAATCGCGTCGTAGCCGTAGTTCGCGCGCCACTTGAGACGCCAGCCGTTGTAGCGAAGCCACTTGGCGCGGGCTGATCGTGCGCGGTGAACGATCCGCCACGGACAACGCCCCCACCGAAGAACCCTCGTCGATGAGCAGCGGCACGCCCGCGTAGAAACGAATGTGCGGTTCGCCGATGACCAGCGGGTTGTCGGCAAAGCGCGGGTCACTCAGCGTGTCCTCAATCACCATCGGTTGGCGATGGTTGATGCAGTGACCGCAAAACGAAAGATCGCGCGCGGTACCGGTCTGTTCGACACCGACGCGGGCTTTGAACCATTGGCGATCGGCGTCGACCAGCGTAATCAGCGCGATTTCGGTGTCGCACAGTTCAGCGGCCAGGCGCACCACGTCGTCGAACGCTTCTTCCGCCGGCGTGTGCATGATGCGACACGCGCGGAGCAGCTCCAGCCGCTGCTCCTCGTCCGCCGGAATGGGGGCTTCCAACATGACTGTCCGAGGCTAGCACGCTTTTTCCGGTGACACAGCCTCAGTGCGTTCGGGCCGAACGCGGAGGAGTGCGCCGAAACGCTCGCGACTCGCGCGAGTCCGCATTCGGGGGCGAGAGTTTCCGTGCGAGGTGCAGTGCTCGACTTGCGAGCGCCCCCCATCAAAATAAGCGTTCTCGAACGTCCATCAGTGCGAAACCGAGCAAATTCAAGCCACGCCACGCGTGCGGGCTTTCCGCGCGTGGATCATCCGCCGCCATGCCAATACCCCAAATTTTGTCGACCGGGCTCGCTTCGACCAGGACGCGCTTTTTGGTGCTGCGCAGAAAGTCGCCCAGCGCTGGGGATTGCGAGAACTTGGCCTGGTTTCCGTCAACGACAATCGAGACGCGGTGCTCTCGCCAAAGCGGGTCCTGAAATCCGCGGACCGCTCTGCCCAGGGCTTTTACGGCTGCGGGGCTGCCCGCTCTCAGGATTCGTTCCGCGGTTTCCTCGTCGTTGAACAACTGGGCCTTGCGAAACATCATGTAGTGCTCGGCTGTGCTGAATCGAAGTCCGGCGACCGTGAACGGAGCTGGGTACCACTGGCTGAGGCATGCTTTTCCGACTTCCGTCTGCGGTGGCTCCGAGTGACCCCAAAAGTGCAGGTATCGTGGGCGTCCACCACTTCGAACCACGGAGCGGAGCCAGGTCAAGTCGTGCTGCTGCGTGCTCACAGGAACTCCCGTGCCGCGCGCTCGCGGACCTCGTCGAGCGTGAAGCGCTGCAGAACGACGCCGTTTTCGAATACGGGCACGAGCAGATCGTCGGCTCGCTCGCCTTCGACGGTGGTCAGCTTTCCGTCGCGTTCGACCAGTGAGAGCCGCCCAGCCTTGCTGCGCTTGCCGCTGTCGGTGACCGGATCTTTGAACACGCGGACCGCTTTACCGTCGACGGTTGCTTCGCTGCACTTGAAGGCGAACTTCTGCGTGTCGCGATCGAGCTTTTGGAGCAACGCGCCGCCCATGCCGAAAGCGATGTTCGACGCGGAGTAGTGGTGATCCTTCAGCGTGCTGAGGATCTCCGTGATGGAATCTTGGTCTACGCCGTCGCCTTGAATGACGCGCAACCATTTCGGCAGCACCTTGTAGCCACGCGCGTTCGTGGTCGTCCCGACCTTTCGCTCCAGAGTTTGCAATGTCTGCAGGACGACGCTTGCTGGATGTCCAGAGTCGGGGCGTACGACCAAGGTGGCGCCGCTCTTTTCGAGCTCTGCTCGCAGCTGGTCGCCCCAGGCGTTCTCGATGGCGTTCCACAAATCGTAAGAGTCCGAAACGCACGCGAACAGGGCGCCGGGCTTCGCGAACTGCTTCACCATGTTCCGGTAGGCGTCGAACTCGCGATCGCGCCCCCACATGGTGATCGTGGAGTGCTCCGAAGCAGGGATGCTGAATCCCGCCATTTCTGCGCCATAGTAGTGGTTGGCATAACGGACGCCCTCGATCGTATCGGAACCGAAAAAGTTCACCAGATGCGCCATGCCGCCGATCCCGGCGGACTCGCTGGAGCTGACGCCGCGCGCTCCGAAGTCGTGCAGCTTGAAGCCGATCTCGCCCGCGGGATCGTCCGAGGTCTCGTTGAGGTACTCGAGGATGGTGCGCTTGATGTGAAAGCTTTGGGTGGCGACCGTGATCGGGTACCACAACCGCACGAGCTTGGTTTCGAGCCAGGACACGAGCCAGAAGAACTCCGGGTCGGTCGCCTCGACGGTGAGTAAGACCGAGTGCGTCGGCACGACCGTGCCTTCCGGAACCGCCTTGATTCGAATCGGCAGTTTGCCGTCGTGCTTGTTCAGCAACGCCTCCCAACCCTCGCTGTTGAAGGGCTCGCCGTGCTTGGCCATGAATGCGGCGGCCTCGTCGACGTCCGCTTTGGTGAATACCGCTCCCTGAAAGTACTCCAGGAGCAGCTGTTGCAGGCCGAAAAACACAGTCGAACCGTAGCGACCGCCGCGGCTCTCGAAGTACGCGTACATGCCGGTCGTGTGCGGTGGGTACTGCAACCAGTGGCTGGCCTTGTAGCTGTCGGTGTCGAGGATCAGGTTGCGTCTCATGAAGCCTCCTGAATGAGGGCCAAGAACATTCGTGCCGAATTGGCAACAGGTCCTAGATCTCGAAGTTGAAGCCGAGCTTCGTGAGCCGTTCGTACTCGGCTTGGTCGAAGCGAAAGAGCTCGGCAATGGGGTAGCCCTGCGTCTTCTTCCCCGTGTCGCGCAGCAGCTCCATACCCAGGATCTTCTTGCGGAAGTTGCGCTTGTCGAGCGGCCTTTGCAGGATGCGCTCGTACAGCGCTTGCAGCTCGCTCAAGGTGAACTCTTCGGCGAGTAGTTCGAAGCCGACGGGCGCGTAGCGCACTTTGGCTTGTAGGCGACGCACGGCCAGATCAACGACCTCGCGGTGATCGAAGGCGAGGTGAGGCAAGGTGTCGATGGCGAACCACTGCGCGTCGGCTGCGTCGGACGCGGCGGCCACGCGGTGGTCGGAGAGCTTGACCAGCGCAAAATAGGCGATTGAAATCACGCGGCCGCGCGGGTCACGCTTGGGCTCCCCGAACGTGAACAACTGCTCCAAGTAAGACGGGCGAATGCCGGTCTCCTCGGTGAGCTCGCGGCGCACGGCGCTGTCGAGCGACTCGTTCATGTGCACGAAGCCGCCGGGCAGCGCCCATTCGTTCTTGAATGGCGCCGCGCCACGCTGGATGAGCAGCAGCTTCAGCCCCGCGCGATCCACGCCGAAGACCACGGCGTCGACGGTGACGGCGGGTCGCGGGTATTTGTAAGTCGGCATCTGGTGTATTTAGTACACCGTGATGAGTGTATCGTCAACACCGGTTGGTGTACGTTTGACACCCTGAGAAAGAGAAGTAATAACTGCTTGGCAGGTAATCATGACGAAAGAGTTCGAGATCCGGCCCGGTGACGACTCGCAGCTCGGACGCGCTCGCCTCGCGCTCGAAGGCTTGTCCGTGGGGGATGCGTTCGGGGAACGTTTCTTCGTGTCACCGTCGCTGGTCGAATCGCTCATCGAGTCGCGAGCGATTCCTGCCGCACCTTGGTACTGGACTGACGACACTGCGATGGCGCTGTCGGTCTTCGAGCACCTGCGCGATCGTGGGCGCATCGAGCAAGGACCGCTCGCGCTCAGCTTTGCCAGCCGCTATCGGCGGGATCCACGCCGCGGCTATGGCGGGACTGCGCACGGCATCTTGTCGGCGATCTCGCTCGGTGAACCGTGGCAAGAGGCAGCGGGTTCTGTGTTCGACGGTCAGGGATCGATGGGCAATGGCGGTGGCATGCGTTCCGCGCCCATTGGTGGCTACTTTGCCGATGATCTCGAAGCGGTCGTTGCGCACGCCCGCGCTTCGGCCCAGCCGACGCATGCGCACCCCGATGGACAGGCCGGGGCGATCGCCGTAGCCGTTGCAGCGGCGCTCGCCTGGATGATCGGGGTCGGCAAGTTCGAACGGCAGAACTTCTTGGCCGAAGTTGCGGCATGGTTACCTGCTTGCCCGACCCGCGACGGGGTCGAAAAGGCAGCGGTACTTCCGCTCACCTACGATGTTCGCACCGCAGTCGCCGCGCTCGGCAACGGCAGCCAGGTGATCTCGTCCGACACCATCCCGTTTTCGCTCTGGTGCGCGGCGCGGCACATCGACAATTTCGAGCAGGCGCTGTGGACCACCGTTTCCGGACTAGGTGATCGCGATACGACTTGCGCGATCGTGGGCGGCATCGTCGCGCTCGCAGTTGGGCTCGCTGGGATCCCGAGGGCGTTCATCGCGGCGCGCGAACCATTGGACTCCGGAGCCGACTACTTGGAGCGGCATGGAGTAGAGGCCAGGCGGGGGCGGAGACTGCCGTGATGCCTACGCCCTTCACGCAGCGCGAACAGCAACCTCGCAAGGTCGTCGTGATGACGGGCGCCGGCATTTCGGTTGCGTCCGGGCTCAGGCCGTATCGCGGGCCAGGTGGTTTGTGGACGGCCAATCCCGAGTTGGCCAATCGCTTGGTCGCTGGCATCGACGCCGAAACGCTTTGGATGATCACGTGTGACTGGCGAAGAGAGCTGGCCGCAGCAGAGCCGAACGAAGCGCATCGCGCGCTCGCGGCGTTCGAGCAAAGCTTGATCGCTCGCGGGGGCACATTCACTTTGATCACGCAGAACGTCGACGGTCTGCATGCCAAAGCGGGGAGCGTGAACGTCGTCGAGTTCCATGGCTCACTCCGCCGCTCGCGCTGCACGGCGGCGTGCGGTGCGGAGCCCTTCGCCGATGAGCGGAACGAGGGTGCAACGCCGCTGTGTACGGGTTGCGGGGCGCCCCTCCGACCCGACATCGTTCTGTTCAACGAGCTGATCGGCGCGCTCGAGGATTGGTCCGCCAAGCGTGCGCTGCGCGATTGCGACCTGTTCGTCGCAATCGGGACCAGCGGGACTGTGTCGCCGGCGTCGAATTTCGTGCGTTCCGCTGCCTATGCGGGCGCGCATACGGTGCTGGTGAACCTCGAGGCCCCTGACTCGGTGCCGTTCGACGAAATCATTCGTGGCGACGCGCAGATCCTCGTGCCGGAGCTGTTCCGATGACATCGAACCTGCAAGCGAGTAATCCAACGGTGACCCTTTACCGTCCTGTTGGAGCGCGCGAACTCGAGCTGATTGCAGTGTCGGGCTTTGAACGATTTCCGCCGCGCTTACCAGATCAGCCCATCTTCTACCCGGTTTGCAACGAGCGGTACGCCGTCGAAATCGCGGAACGATGGAACGCCAAGCAGAGTGGGCAAGGCTTCGTGACGCGCTTTCGTGTTCGGTCGGACTTCTTGTCGCGCTACGAAAAGCAGATCGTCGGCGCCAGCTATCATGAAGAGTATTGGATCCCCGCCGAGGAGCTCCAAGCGTTCAACGACGCGATGGTGGGTTTGATCGAGGTCGTGCGCGAGTTCTCGACGAGTGTTGGATGAGCGTTCGGCAGCGGAGCTCTGACTCGGAGCGCCTCTTTTGGATTGAAGGCTGTTGACTGCTGACGTGAGCGAGCTTGCAAGTTACGCATGAGATGCGTATAGTCATCTTCATCGTGCGTTTCGTTGCTTCCGTCTCTCTGACCCGTTCCAAGTCGTTGCCCTCGGCATCGTCGTCGGAATCGTGTGCTCGAGAGCCGGAGGCGTCGCGCAGATAAGTCGCTGAAAACGCGAACTTGCAGACCCCCTCCGGCTTCGGCTCGAGGGGGTTTTTGCGTTTTGTTCCGTCGCCCAGAGACCCAGATTCCGAGCGCGAGGGTTGTCCTCGGAGCTCAGGAGGAAAGTAGCGAGAGAATAGTCATGTCCCAGAAACAACACGTCAATGTCGGTACCATCGGTCACGTCGACCACGGCAAGACCACGCTCACGGCAGCGCTGACCCAAGTGACGGCGCTGCTTTACGGCGGTCGTGCGCGCAGATTCGACGAAATCGACAACGCTCCCGAAGAGCGTGAGCGTGGCATCACCATCAATACTTCGCACGTGGAGTATGAATCCCCGCTCCGACATTACGCGCACATCGATTGTCCGGGCCACGCCGACTACGTGAAGAACATGATCACGGGCGCGTCCCAAATGGATGGCGCGATTTTGTTGGTGGACGGTTCCCAGGGCATCGCCCCGCAGACGCGCGAACACGTGGTGCTCGCGCGCCAAGTCGGCGTTTCGCACTTGGTGGTGTTCGTGAACAAGCTAGACGTCGCAGATCCCGAACTGATCGACCTGGTCGAGCTCGAAGTGCAGGA
>Ga0247766_1000093_pt1 | contig 18563 bp, 13 predicted proteins | sample UWRJL223509R6_FD_179946 | JGI IMG/M metagenome (GOLD analysis project Ga0247766, IMG submission 179946) | Plant litter microbial communities from Arlington Agricultural Research Station in Wisconsin, United States - UWRJ-L223-509R-6 | ecosystem: Environmental > Terrestrial > Plant litter >... | reverse complement strand
CGAGCTGGAGAAGGAGCGCTTCGCAGTGGGCCGCAAGACTCGTCGCCGTAGAGACCTGGCGCTTGCGCCGGAAGCACCCGCCGTTTCACAATCCAGTCTCGCGACGCCCGAGCAATCGAAGCCTGATCTCTGCGAACTCGATTCACCACCATCCGTTCCACCGAGTTCGAGACGGAAGCGGCGCCACCCGGCCAAAGTGGTGCGCATCGTGTTCTTGCGAGATGGCAAGCGGTGCAGCTATGTCTCGCCGGATGGCCGGCGTTGCTGTGCGCGGCGGTGTCTCGAGCTCGATCACATCGAGCCTTTGGCAGTCGGCGGTGAGGACACGGTTGAGAACCTGCGACTGCGCTGCCGGGCCCACAATCAACGCTATGCGCGGCAGTACTTCGGGACGTCTCGTGTATTAGCTGCGATACAGGCCTCTCGTCGACGGCGTTCGCAGGCGCGCGACCGCGCAGCCGACAGGTGACGCATCGTTGCGCTGCATCCGCGTTTAAGGTGCACTCGCAGCTCTATGCGCCGTTTTGGAGTCAACGTGGCGCGAGTCTCTGATCAGCGCGCACGCGATACGCGAACATGGAGCACGCGTTAGGGTAGACCGGGTTTCTGCCGGCCCGCTTGAAACTGCGGACGTCCGTGGACGTCCGAGTTCTGGCTTCTAGTACGCTTGAGACCGCTCTCTCTCGCTTGATCGGCTGAATTTCAACTCGATCGCGAGATCTCCGAGTGTGGGCATGCGGGTTGCAGTTCGGGCTGAGCGCTTCGTGCACGGACCGCAACTATCTACGAACCCAGTCGCCGATTTTGGCGAGGAGAATTTCAATGCCCGTAGTTCGGAGCGACGCATGGCTGCGTTCGCTGTTGCCTGCCATCTTGATCGTGAGCTTTGCCCGTCAGGCGCGGACCCAAGAGGTCGAGACGGAGTCGGTGCCGACCGAGGTTCCACCGAGCGCGATCGAACCAGCGCCTGCTGCACCTGCATCCACGCCTCCCGCACCGACACCCGAGAAGCCTGCGCAGCCGAGCGTGACGACCGTCTCGGGGCCGCCAGCGGTCGCGAAGGAGCAGGGCTGGAACTTCGAATTTCACGGCTATTTGCGGGCGCCGATGATGGTCGGACTGGGCCACCGCGATAACCCGTTGCCCGGTCAGAGCTCGACGACGCTTCACTCGCCGGTGATTCCCGATGGTCAGTACTTGAGCTGGCAGAGTACGCCGCACAACAAGTCGGACTGGGCCGAGCTGTACTTGTCCGTGGGCAACTCGTTCGCGCGAGGCACCGTATCGCTACAAGGTTACAACTTTTATCAAGGGTCCTTCAGTGATCCGGTGAAGCAGCTGGGGGTCGCCGACGGATTCGTCGATATCATGCCGGACCTCGGCTACGACAATGTGCGGCTGTCTCTGCGCGCCGGCGCGTTCTCGAACAAATACGGTTCGGCCGGGCGTTACGACGCGGGCGAGTACGACACGTACGTGTTCGGTCGCGTGCACAACGCGGGCGGCGCGCTGCACGTGGACTATGACATCGACGAGCACAATACGCTGTGGGCCGAGTATGGTTTGGGCGCCAAAAAGCCCGATCCGAGTCACTTCAACAATACGCGCTTTACCATGCTGCAGCACGTGCATGCTGGCTTCAATCACACCAAAGACATGCAATTTAGCGCGCACTACCTGAACTCATGGACTCAGGAAGAAGAGCGAAACATGAGCACCGACGGCACCTCGGTGACCGCGGTGCCCGACGGAAAGATGTGGGTCGCAGGTGTCGATGGACGCTTCGAACTGGGCGCGTTCGGTTACTTCTACGGTGCGTATTCACACGTGGGCATGAAGGACGCTCTGACGGTGGGGCGCGCGATCGAGGTGCTTCACGCCTCGGGCGGCGGTGAGTTCGGCTTGGGCATGGTCGACAACTACCTGGGGCTGAGTTGCGTGGGACCAGGGGCTGCCACTGAGCCTTACTTCAAGATGGGACAGGCGTGCAGCAAGGGGAATGGCAACGTCGACACATTGCTCGCTCAGTACGAATTCAGTCTGACCAACTTTCTGCAACAGTCCTCCGGCGGGCAGCGTTTCTGGGGAGAAGGTCCGGATCTGACGCTCAAGTTGTACGGCATGTACAACAAGGTGAAGAGCGACGTGGCCGCCAACGACGGCATCCACAAGCTCAAGTTTGGCGCAGATCTGGCCTATTCCGCGTTGCCTTGGCTGAACGCAGGGCTGCGCTTCGATCGCCTGCAACCCAACAGCCGAATTCCCGAGCAGTCCTTTGCGATTCTATCGCCGCGCTTGACGTTCAGATCCAAGTTCGTGACGCGCGAGGCGATCACGCTGCAATACTCGCGCTACATCTACAATCAGCGCACGTGCCAGTCGGCGCACACCATGGGCGGCGTCGAGACGGGAAGTCCCGCTAACAACACCTACACGGCGGGGCAAGAGTACTGCGTGCAGCCGCCGTCGTCCCCGGTACCACCGGACGGGTTCGGTGCGACCTATGAGACGTTGAACGAGCAGCGCGCCGCCCCCACCACGCGCCCGGATCTGAACGTGTTCAAGATCGAAGCCACCATGTGGTGGTGAAAGAGATCTCGAGACGCTCTCAAGAGTGCTTCAGGCTGGTGTCGCGTTCGAGGCAAGCAACGACTGGTTCGAACGCGACGCGCCCGGCTTCACTCAGGCGCATCAGCGCACGGTGCGCCTCGATCATCGTGTGCTGCAACTCGGACGCGGAGGGGGAGGGGGTGTGCACTGGATCGGCGCTCGCTTCGAGCGGCCTTTGCTCCGCCGGGAGCAGATCGAAGGTCTGGTCGAAACCCATGCTCCGCAGCACCACGTCGATGTCTTCGTTGCTGGAGATGATCACGCTATTGGGAGCGCCCGATTCGCGGATCTGCTCGTTGGCACGGGCCATCAAGCCAAGATTCGTACTGTCCAGCGATTCAGCGGCAGTCAGGTCGAAGACCAAGCCTGACACGTGATCATCGACCAACAGGTGCTGCAAGAACTGTTGCAGGCCTGGAGCGATCGTGTAATTGACCGCGCCGAAATAGCGCAGAACGTGGACGCCCTCTTGGGCTGCATGGGTAACGTGGCCTAGGGGCATGGCTTTTCCTCCCGTTGCAACAGCAGTAGCGCGATGTCGTCGCTCAGTGGTGTGCCCTCGTTCAGACCGAGAGCTCTGACCAGTTGGCTCATCGAATAAGCTTCGCCCAGCTGCTGCGCGAGCTGTTCGCGCCGCTGGCGATGCGAGCGCTTGGGCGGCAGCTCCAACACGCCGTCAGAGGCAAGCAATAGCCGACCGCCCGGGCTCAGACGCGCCTCGCCGCCGCCGAAGGTCCCCTGCCCAGGCAGATTGAGCGGTCGTCCCGCGCATTCCAGCTCGAGCGTCTCGTCACCGTTCGATAGGAACGGAAAGGGATAGGCGCCGGCATTGCCGTACACGATTTGCCCGACTTCCAAATCAACCACGGCATAGAAGAACGTCACGTGCTTGGGGATCGATAGGGATTTTAAATCGGCGTCCAACCCCGCGAGCAGTTGTTGTGGGTGAAGGATGGTTTCGTCTGCGCGCGTGCGCAGGGCTTCACGATATTTCCCGACCAAAGTGGTCAAGATTGCGGTGACGAAAGCCGAAGCAGCACCGTGTCCGGCGACGTCGGCCAGGTAAAGCCCGGCGAAACGCTCGTTCAACGGGAAGTAGTCGAGGAAATCCCCACTCAGCAATTGTGACGGGTACAGCCGGCGTTCACAGCGCAACGGCCCCATGCGCAGGCCATCTTCGGGAAGCAACTCGAATTGCAGCTGCCGCGCGCCTTGTTCGTCGCGGCGCAGTTCATCGAGGGCTTCAGAGAGGCGTTCATTCGTGCTGCGCAGGCTTTCACTGTAGGCGCGGTTTTGGCGGAGCAGCGCGGAACGCTCCACGCCGCGCCGCACCGCCTGGCGCAGGATTTCGTTGTCGGGCAGCGGTTTGGCTACGAAATCCCAGGCGCCGCGCCGCAGTGCCTCGACGGCGTCGGTCATCGTGCCCTGACCTGAGACGACGATTACTGGGGTTTCTGGGTGTTCGACGACGAGGGTGCTCAAGACGTCGAGCCCGTCCATCTCCGGCATGCGCAAATCCAGCAAGACGACGCCGGGCTTTCGCTCACGGCACAAGACCAAGCCCGCAGCGCCGCTCTCGGCTTCCAGTACGACCGCTCCCGTCCTTTCGAGCACGCGCCGGAAAACACCGCGGACGAGCGCGTCATCGTCGATAATCAGTACCGAAGCGTCGCCGTTCATTGATCGACCTCGTAGAACGCGATCAGCACTCTATCAGCGATCCAGCACACATGCCGCCAGCTTTGCGGTCGGAAATCGTCGAAATTCCGAGGTGCGCGCACGCCACGTGCTGCATTTACGTCGCACCTTCACCAATCGGGTGCACTTGGGCTGGTCGATCTTTCTCGACAGCGGCTGAAAAAAGCGACCGCCGCGCCGCTGAACAGTGATCAGCAGACGCGGCGGTCGGGTTGGAACTGACTCGGTGCTTTGCTTCAGTGCGCGGCGTCGTACGTGACCTTGAACTCGTCGGCGACCTTACCGTTCAGGTCTTTGAAGTAGCCCTTGGCCTTCTTGGGCGAGCCGTTGACGTTGAAGGTCATGAACTGCACGCCGTAAGTGGCGCCTTGGTTCGAGGTATAGATGGAAGCCCACTCGCCCTTGCAGCCATAGGGGAACGTGGCCGGCAAGCACAGCAGCTGCGGGCGCACGCTGCTACCACCGAGACCGGTGACCGTGACGAAGGTGCGACCCGGGCCGACGCACAGATCCGTGGCCGAATTGCAGGTGGGGTCGACGGTCTGGGTGCTGGTCTCGATTAACGTGCGCGTCCGTTCATAGCTGTGCTCGTGACCGGTTTGGATGATGGCACCCGCTTGACGGCAGGCTTCGTACACGCCCCAACCCATCTCATCGCTCTTGCCGCCGACTTGCATCGTCTTTTGGTTCTGATGCCACTGGCAAATCTTCCACGCGTGAGGATCGTCTTTCAATAGCGAGCTGATCTTGTCGGCGGTGTCGCCCTTGCGGATGGCGACGATCGATAGCCCCTGGAAGATGGTCTTGTAGTTCGAGTCATGGGCGCCTGCGATGCGCTCGGCTCCGCCCAAGTGCGTGAGAGCACGGGGCTGGAATTGCGGCCAGCGGTCGTCGTCGTGGTTGCCGCGTGCGATGAAGACCGGGAAATCTGCACCGAGCACCGAGTCGGTCATGTCCCAAAACGCGGTCGGGTTGCTGGAGTAGGTCATGTCGCCGTTGACCAGCAGCGCCTGCGCGCCGTCGGCCTTCACGAGCTCGAGTACCTGACGGTAGTTCGAACCGTGATCGGTATCGCCGACCATGGCAACCTTCAGGTTCTTTGCGGTCGTGACTTCGGAGCAATTGACCGTGACTTTTCGCACGTCCGGGCAGGTATCCCCGTCGGAGAGGCTGAGCGAAATGACTGCGCTGCCGACCGCGCTGCAGGTGAAGGTGGCGTTGGGCGTGCCCTCGTTGAGCAACGTGCCGGAAGTCGCGGTCCAAGCGTAGCTCAGCTCGGAGGGACCGGAGTCGGCATCGCTGCCAATCGCGGTGAGTTCGATGCTGCTGCCCACGGCAACCTCTGCCGGGTTGGCGTCGAGCGCTTCGACCACCGGGCACACGTTCACGACCCCGTTGACCAGGATCGACCCTTTGCGCGGCGCGAGCTTGCACTGAAGCTTCACGCTGACATTGGTCAAGCTGCCGGGAGTGACCGCGAAGTCAGCGTTGCCCGCACAGCTCGATTGACCTTCGACCCCGCTTGCCGTGAGCGCAATGTTGTAGCCGGCGCCCGCGGGGATGCCGTCGACGAACAACGATAGAGAGGCGCTGTTCTTTACGTTGATGCTGCCGCTCTTGGTGTACGCCGCAGGTCCGGTGATGGTGTAGCTCACGCTGCTCAGCGTGATGTCGTCGGTCACTTCGAGCGAAAGTCCGATGCTGCCGCTCGATTCGGCTTGTTCGCCATTCGAGAGCTCAGAGGGGTCGGCAGAGCAGCCGTAGGTTGCCGCACCGGCCAATACGATGGCCGCTACGACGGCCCTTCCAAATGCTAATTTCATGTGCAATTTCCTGGGTTGATCAGTGTGTTTCGAGAACATCGCAGTCGGATGAAGCGGGGGGCGACGCGCCGAGCGGTGAGTGGCAGTGCGCTTGGCGGATGCTCAGTCGTCGTGAGGGAGGCCGAACAACAGTGGCGCGCCGAGAGCAGTCGCGAGGTCGTTTTTGACGATCACCTCCAGCGCGTGGACCGCGCTGGCGGCTGCCCGTCGGGCCGAGGCGGGGGCCAGAGCGGGCGCTACGTTTGCGGGTAGAGCGCGCAGGTCCGTCAGTGCTCGGTCGAAGTCGTTCGCGACTCGAGTGTGAACTTCGGGTGCGTTCTCTTGCACGAGCGCGGCCAGGCAGGCCATCGACTCACCGGTATAGAGGCGCCGTGCGGCAGCGATGCGAGTCTCGGTGATCGCGAAAGCTAGCCGGCTTGCTCCGCCGCGTACTTCGTTCGCTGCCGTCTCGATCTCGGCTCTCAGCACCGCGCCAGGATCCGTGATTACACTGCTCACGCTCGAGCCGATGTTGTTCAACACGAGCTTGATGCTTTCGTGGTTTCCGTCGAGCAGGCTGCGTCGAAACACAGCGCCGTCGGCGAGCGTCAATTGGGTGAGTCGCGCTGCGTCGCTCACCAGGCCGGCGAGTCCGCACAAAAGCCAGCGAGTGCGTTCACCCTCAGCAGCGCGGAGTCGGCTTTCGAGCTCTTCGCGTTGCTCACCCTCGGGGAACAGCAAGTGTTCGATGGCAAACAGCCCCTTCTGGTCGACCGCGAGCGTGTTCAGGCGATCCAGCGCGGCTCGGCTTCGCACCAAGTCGTCGAGCGCGGCGGCTTTGGTCGGCCAAAACAGCACTCGCAGCAAGGAGCCCGTCGAAAGGATCGGTCCGCTCTTGAAGCAGGCCGCGGCCTCCCAAGCCAACAACGCGGCGCGAAACTCGGTTCTGGAGCTGAGCAGAGTGCTTTCGCTCGGCTTGCGGACGAAGTCCGCCAACGAGGCTTCGAGCCTTCGGCTCTTCAGCAACAGGGCGTGAGTGTCGGGGACGATCAGCTCCTCGACCAACGCCGTAAGCACCCGGTCGCGCTGCTCTTTGGGCGTGCCCTGACAAGCGGGGAGCAGCAGCGCGAGCGCACCGCTGGTCGCAAACTGTAACAGTTCACGACGAGATCGCGTGCTGCTCGGTCGAGGAATTGGTTTACGCAAAACGGCGGGACCATCTCAGGTCGAGATGACAGCGCTGTTAACCAAGGCAAACATTTGCAGGACGTGTTGATGACCGTGCATCGAGCGCCGCGTGCAACGGTTCCGAAGCGAGCGTGTGACGCGGAGGAAAAATCGACTTCTCGGAGTAGCGACGCCGATTTCGCCCGCCGACCAGACGTGTCACGCAGCCCCGCAATGGGCTTTTCGTTCCCTGTCAAACGGACGTTGGATGCGTGTCGTGTCGCGTTGATGCCGCTGATCGCGTTTGCGACGAGCGCGTGCGCGCGTCACACGGAGCAATCATTGGCAGACGTGCGTGCACCGTTCATCGCGCTCGAGCGTAGCTTTCAAGGGTTTCAAAACTGGGCTCGCGTCGACCTTTCGGATCGCCCGGAGCAGGGAAACGCACACGTGGCAGGCGAAACGCACGAGTACATCAATGCGCCGACACCGCCCGGCACAAAAGCATTTCCGGTGGGCACGATTTTCGTCAAGACCGTCGAGAGCAAGCAGAAGTCGGACATCTTCGCGATGGTCAAGCGCGGCGCCGGATACAACGCTTCGGGCGCTTCAGGCTGGGAATGGTTCGGGCTCCGCGCGCGCCCGGACGGCTCCGTGGCCATCGTTTGGCGTGGAGTGAACGCTCCGGATGGCGAGAGCTACGGCGGTGATCCGCTCGGCGGTTGCAACGGCTGTCACGGTGCTGCCGCGAAAAACGACCACGTTCACGCCTATTCGTTGGTACACCGCTGAGGCGTGTCGCGAGGCGCTCAGACGTGGCCCTTCCTCACCGACCAGACGAAGCCGTCATACCAGAAATGCATCAGTGAGACGACGTTGCTGAGCGCGACTACGGGCACCAGATCTGCGGGTCGGTGGGCGAGCCAAAAGCCGTAGCCCAAGCCGAACGACAAGAGAACGCCGGCGCCGAGTGGTGCCCAGCGAAATGTGCGCGTGATGTTGCGCCGTTCGCTCCACCAAACGATGGCGAAGTATTGCAGCGCGTGGAAAAAATTCATGATCAGGAATGCCTCGCCGAACGAGCCAAAGCCCCAACAAGCGATGGATACGGTGCCGGTCGAAAGGTAGAGCGCGAGTTTTTGTAGCGGGATGACGTAGCCGTTACGAGTCAGCGCGGCATAGCTGAATAGAAACAACCCAAGTAACACGACGCCGCTCGCCAAGACCAACGTGCGAAGCTCGTCGCTTTGCGCCAACACGGCGTCCGCGATTTGCGAAAGCGAGGGGGCGTCGAGCAAGTCGAATTTCTCGAAGCTGACCAGATGTGCCGACAAGTTGACCCCTGCCAAAACCGGTCCGGCATAGAGGGCCAGGTTGAAGAGGTAGTCGAGGCGACGGCCTGCCTTGGGGTCGTTGCCTGCACGCTGATCGTAGATGCGTCCCAACCCGAATGTCTGCAGACTGGAGTGGTAAACGTCCCACCACACGCTGAGCACGCTCGCAAAAACGAATACCCAGCGCGAGGCGATGGACGCCAGAAACAGCGCGATGGGGATGGTGGTGAAGCGGTGAGGGTGCCTACGAAATACCTCGCGATTGAGGTGTGTGCGGAAGACGACGATGATCAAGTGCGCGTGGGTGAACGCCGCGCTGGCGAGCGCCACGACCGCGATCTCTCGGACGGCGCCTTGGCCGTCGCTGCTGGAGACGCGATAGCGCTCGAGCCCGAGTGCACTGACCGCCCAGCCCAAGAGCGCAGCCAACAGTGGCGACAAGATGAAAAAGAACCAATCGTAGGCGCGTCCCGCGATGTACCCGCCTTCGACGATCGTCGCGCGTGAAGCGCCGTGTCCTGACGCTGCGCCGGAGAGGGCAGCAACTCTGCTCATGGCTGCTGACCGCTCTTCTCGCGCTGCAGGCGCTGCACGAGCGCCGTCGCTTCGTTGGTTCGGCCAAGCTTTGCCTCTGCGCGCGCGCGCAGCAAGATTGCGGCCGGTAGCGCGTCGGGGCGCTTGACTTCGGGTTCGAGCAGCCGCGCGGCCTCTTCGGCGTTGCCGCCGACCAGTTCGGTGGTCGCCAAGTTGTGTAGCAGGTGCCGCGTATCGAGCTCGTTGTTCGCAAGTTCGAGAGCGGCGCGAAACGCCGCGCGCGCCTGGCCAAGATTCTTCTGTGCGAGCTGGACCGCACCCAAGTTTTGGAGCGCAGCGAAGCGGTCGACGTAGCTCAAGACGCGCGGTCTCTCCGCCAGGGCGCGCTCGTATTCGCGCGCGGCTTCTGGCCAGCGCTTTTCGGTTCGCGCTACCTCGCCCAAATAGAAGTGGGCCTCTCGACACGCCGGTGCCTGGGCGACTTCACGCGGCCAGAAGCTGAGGTCGTCGCGGTAGCTCAGGCCGTCGAACAGCGAGACTCCCGCGAGTAGCAGCGTGATCACTGCGCCGGTCCGCAAAGCCCATGGGCCCCAACGCTCCAAGGTCTCCGCGGCCAACATGGCCGCCAGTGCGAGTCCCAGGTAAAGATAGTGGGGCGACCACCAACGCATGATTGGAACGAGCTCGAGCGCGGGTAGCGTCGCGAGCAGCAAGAGCAACGCTGGCCCGCGCCGACGGTACGCGTAGTAGACGAGCCCGATGAGTAGAGCGGCTCCGAGGAGGGCTTGCGGCCGGGACCACGACGTTACCGGGAATGCATCACACACGGTGAGATCGAACGGTAGGATCAGTCGCGCGTTGCTTTTGGCCAATGACGCGAGCCGTGTCCCCAAGGCATCTCCGAGAGAAAGCGGCAAGAAGCTTGCTCGCCAAGTGGGAGCGAACTGAAAGCGCAGCGTGAGCGCGAACAGAAGCGCACCGGCTTCTGCTGCGAGCAGGCGGAAATTCCGGGGGCTTCGAGGCTGCTCGGTGTTTTGGGGGAAGAGCTCGAGCGCGACTATGAACAACGGTCCAAGGACCAGTGCGGTCTCTTTGCTTAGCGCGCCGAGCAGCAAGGCCAACGCCGCGCCCAAGATTTCCCCTCTTTGATGCAGCACGACCAAAGAAAGCAACGCCACCGTGATCATCGCTTCGGAACGAAACGCGATTGCGTTGGCGACCAGAGAGGTCGCCGGATGTACGGCGAACAGCAGCGCGGCCAGCGTTGCGGCACGCGGGGCGAGGCCTAGCGTTCGTGCCGCGAGTAGCGTGAGCACCGCGGCCGCCGCGTGGAACGCCAAACTGGTGGCGTGATATAGCCACGGAGCACCGCCGAATGCCGCGTCCAGCGAAAGCGACGCTGACATCAAGGGCCGGTAAAAGCCGGTGCCCGCGAAACCATGGGTGAAAAGCGAAGACCACTCCCCCGCAGGAGCCAATGCCAGGCCCTGTTCGATGTGCGCGTGATCGAGCCACATGAACTTTCCCCACAAAGCGGAGGCATGTGCCGTCACCGCAGCGAATACGACGAGCCAGACCGAGCGCCTATCCATTGCGGCGCGCACCCTAGCTTGCTTCACCGCCATTGGAGCGACTGTCACGCAGAGTTTGCGCAACGGTCACTGAGTCTCCGTCGGCTCCGCTGTTCGCGGTTGCTTTCGGCGCTTGCGCTAGTCGCCGTAGATGAGCTTTCCGCCGTTCAGTCTCTTACGTGGTTGCCTCGCCGTGGAGTCCTGGGAGTGGCGATTACCGAGCTCGATTTCGCTCGCGCGTGACACGCCAGCCACCGTGGTGTTGGCGGATTCGACGGAAGCCGTGGCCGTGGCCGGGGTGGGGGGGCGCACTGGCCGAAAGAGGGGCCCCGAGCCGTGAGTGGTGGGAACCCGCAGTCGATCTACAGAACTCGGTGTCGTGGCTTCGGAGGTGAGCAAAGGCTGCGCCTCCCTCGGCGCTTGCTCGCCTTCCTCTTGTGGCGTGGGTACCGGCAGGATCGGGGAAAGCGAAGCCAGCATCGGCTTCGCCAGGGGGGGGGCCTCGGTCGAGACGCCGAGCGGAACCGGCGCCTGTGACGCGCTGCGATGCGATGCGTCGAGATATCGGATCGCGGTGAAGCTGGCGAGCGCTGTCGCGCAGAAGCACACGGCCAGCACGCCAATTCTGAGCCCTACGACCGAACGCCGGCGTCGCGCACTCCGCCGCGTCACGAAATCGCCATCGCGCGCGACGACGGACCCGCTGATCGAGCTCGTGATCTCGAGGTCTTGCGGCGGTACGGGAGTGAGGGAGATGGCACCGTCCCAAATCAGCCCACGCCTCGGAGTGGCGCGTTGCGACGAGGGCGGTTCGTCCGATTCGCCCTCTCCGCGTAGCGATAAATCACGACCAACGCCCCGCCTGAGTGTGACCGGTCCTTCCCCGGTGTACGCCTCTTGGCAAGCGCGGAGCGCCGAAACGAATTCGCGCATCGTCGCGAATCGCTCCTCGGGGTTCTTGGCGATCGCGCGGGACACCACCTGTGCCAGGTCCTGCGGAATGTCGGCATCGAGCTCCGACAATAGCGGCGGCATGCGATGCGCCTGGATGGGCGGAATGTCAGCCAGAGCCGCCCGGCGATGGGGTTCGTTGCGCTCCTGTAGATCGCGTTCGAAGAGCAGCAGACTCGGGTGCTTGCCCAGCAACATCTCGAACATCAGCAATCCCAACGCGCAGATGTCGCTACGCGGGGTCAGCGTGAACCCCTGCACTTGTTCTGGGCTCATGTAGAGAATCGAACCCATCACGATGTCTTTGTTGGTACTGAAGCCAATCTCGTTGAGCATCTTCGCGATCCCGAAGTCGAGCACCTTTACCCGGTTGTTGCGGGTCAGGTACACGTTGTCCGGCGTCAGGTCACGATGGATGAGACCGATTTCGTGGGCCGCGTGCACGGCCTCGGCCACGGAGATGGCGAGGTTCAGCACCTCCTCGATCGCGAAGCGCCCATGCGCCGAGAGCGCGGATCGCAGTGAGCGTCCGCGTAGCAACTCCATGACGATGTAGAACAGCCCGTCTTCGGTGACGCCCGCGTCGTGCATGACGACGATGTTCGAGTGATCGAGCTTGCCCAGGGCGCGGGCCTCCGACTTGCCGCGCTCGAACATCTCCTGCGTCATTCCACGCGGGGAGTGGACGATCTTGATGGCCACTTCACGACCCGTGAAGATGTGCTCGCCATGATAGACCCAGGCTTGTCCGCCGCGGCCGATCTGCTCACGGATCTGGTATTTGTCGAGGAAGCGCGCGCCCACGCGTAGCGGTCCTGCCGGTTCGCCTACCGCAGATTCGGGCTCCGCGCGGCGGGCGGAGCGAATCCGCGAGCCACTCGAATCCGGACCGCGAGCACCTTCCGGCAATAGGCGAACGGCCGAGGACTCAGCCGAGCCTCGCAGTTGTTCCATGATCTTCTCGAGCTCTTCGCGGAACTCATCGGCCGTTTGAAAGCGTTCACTGGGCGCCTTGCGTAACGCCCGCAAGATGGCTCGATCGAGCTCTGGCGGGATGTGGCCCTTGGCGAAATGAGACGGCGGGTCAGGCTCTTCAGCGGCATGCGCGGAGAGCAGCAAGAGCGCGCTCTGAATGTGATCGAACGGACCGCGGCCGGCGATGGCGAAGTACAGCACCAGCGCGGCCGAGTACAGGTCGGCGCGATGGTCGACGCGGCGCGCGAGCGCGCCCTCGGGACTCACATATCGAAGAGCACCGACGACGGTGCCCGTCGCGGTCGGCACGGAGAGCGGGTTCGGTCCCGTGACTCGAGCTTCCGGACTGACGTAAGCGACCCCGAAATCGAGCATTTTCAATAGGCGATTGCCCCGCGGCCCGTCGCACAGGAACAAGTTGTCGGGCTTGATGTCGCGATGAACGACGCCGATGGCGTGCGCAGCAGCGAGCCCGCGCAGCAGCTGGCAGATGTAGCTCAGCGCCTCGAGCGGCGGGAGCTGACCGCGCGCCGCAAACTCATCGGCCATGGTTTGCCCGCGTAGGTACTCCATGACGATGTACGGACGCTCGTCCAAGGTCTGCCCCGAGCCCAAGATCGAGACGATGTTGGCGTGGTTGAGCCGCGCCAGAGACTCGGCCTCGAGCCGAATGCGATCGGCCACGCTCGGATCGTGACCGAGGCGCGCGTGTTGAATTTTGACTACGCACGGTGTGGCGAACCTGCGGTGCTCCGCGAGGAACACTTCACCCATGCCGCCCGCGCCGAGTAGTCGGATCGCGCGATAGGGCTCGCCCGCCAGTGGATCGTCCGAAGATGAAATCGAATCGGAAACGCTTGGAGAAAGCCTGGGCTGCATGGGTTTGATCGAGCTCCCCTCGATTGCGGTCGTGCACAGTCGCCGAATACCTTGCGTACTCACCGTGCTCGCAAGAGCGTTCATTGAATCCCTTCCGCGTCAGTTAATTCATGCCGCGAGTCGGGCGCATGTGCAACCCTCTCGATTCACTCGCCTCGCGCTACGCGTTTTACTCATCACGAGTGATGCATTTTGGCGTGCATCGAGATCGAATGACTGACGCGAACCGAGAGCAGATTCATAATTTGAGAAACGGATTTGCCACGAACCGACATGTAGTGCGGTGAGTGACGGAAGGTGGGCGCTGGGCCACTCTCACCTACCCGTCGGTAGTCGCGTTTCATGCGAAAAAATGCCGCAAATGTTGGCATTCTTGCGCGAGTTCGACGCGCGCTACCAGTCGCTATTGGGTCGAGAAACGACTCAGTCGAGCGCCGCCGAGCGAGCTCGAAACCGCCAGTGAGTCGAGTGGATCCTGCGCGAGCTCTGAAAGCGCTTCGGCGTCCGCTTCACCAGACTCGAGCGTACCGTTCGCGAGCCATGCATCGAAGCCCGAGAAGTGCGGCAGGTCGAGCACTAGATGCAGCCGTTCGGGACCGCGGTTCAACGCCCCGTGCGGGACGCTGTTGTTGAGCAGCCAGATGCGGTTTGGCTGCAGATGCAGAAACCCGCCATCGACGCAGAGCCTGGCCTGTTCGTTGGTGATCAATGGCACGTGCACGCGGTGGTGTTCGTCCCAGTGTTGGGTGTTGTCGACGTGCGTGAAGATGCGGCCGCCTGGGGGGATGCGACCGAGCCAAGCCAGCGTCGGCTTGATCGGAAACGCACTGTCCAAGAAATGGAGCAACCGAGGCAAGCGCTCCAAGTTCGGCTGGTTGATGGAATGACCATTGGTGAGTTCGCTGCCCGGATAGCTCGCGCGCTGTCCGGTCCGGAGCAGCGCGAAGCGCGATTCGACATGCCACTTCCATTGGCTTTCCAGCCATTCGGGCTGCTGCTCGCTAATTTCTGCGAGCACGGGCGCGAGCTCGACATGGAGCGGCCACCAAGCGAATCGATACGGCTTCGAAAGGGCGTGCTCACTGCGTTGGTGCGGTCGCTGAAACACGAACCCCAGCGTAGCAAATCGAGTGCCGCTGGGATAGCGTTCCCCGGTGTCGTATCGACGCGTGAGTCGTGTGCGGCGTCGGTCGCTGCCGGTATCGCCTCGGGAGGATGAATGGACAAGTTGCTGCGCCTGCGCATCGTATTGCGCGAGACCAACATCGGTGAGTTCTACGACTACGCCTACAGCGTCGCGGATCCTCAGGGCGCGGGCTACGGCCAATATCTGAAGCGGGACGCTCGCTCGAATGCGCAGGTGGACCTCGAGTCCCGATACCGAACAGTCGCCGCGCTCTTTCGGGAAGCCGAGGTCGTTCCCGTGCGCGATTCGGGGGCAGCCTCGCCTTACTCTCCGCTGTTGTTCGTCGACGGTAGTTTGGACTATTTCGCGCAGTTCATCGAACGCAAGTCGCTGACTCGCTTCCTGGCAGATCCTTCGGGCGGCTCGCAGCTCAATCCTTGGGAGTGGGAGGGCAGGCTGTCCGAGTTGGAATCCGCGATTCGCAGCATTCATGTGTCGTTCTGCGGAACACCTGAGCCCGAGAGCACGCGAAATCCTCGTTCGATCCGCGGGCTGGCCGAGCCCGTACACGGGGTGTTTCGTTCCGATCCCAGCACCGGCCCCAAAAGCAGTGACTTTCGCAGTGCCATGCAAGCGCCGCGACTCGAAGACGGCATGACGCCGCAAATGATTCGCGAGCACTACAACTTCCCGAAGGGCTACGACTGCAAAGGTCAAACCATCGCCATCATGTCGATTGGTGCGAGCACGCTGCGCGAGGCACTGCTTTCGGACTTGTCCAAGTTCTGGGAGGCTGATGGACGAGCCGTGCCGGAGATCGACTTCGTGCCTGTCGGACCGCAGTCCAGCGACGTCGCCACGAGTCCGCTCAATCGGCTCGAGGCGAGCATGGGACCCGCCTGGATTGGCGCGTTGGCTCCGGGCGCCAAAATCGTGGTCTACGAGGTCGCCTCCAATTTGCCCGACCCGTGGCTCGCGGTCGTCGAAATGGCCGTGTGTGATCCACGCGCTCCCGACATCCTGTGCATGACTTGGACGCAGTCGGAGGACATGTACTATCGCCAATTCAATCGCGGCTCGATCGCACTGGCTCTGGCAAAAGCCGCGGCCTACGGCATCACCGTGATCGCTGCCTCGGGGGATTGGGGGGTCTACGACGGACGCCCAGCTGCGGAGTTGGAGAGCGATCCGTCGGGTAAAGTGGCGCGCGCCGCCTGGCCACATGCGACTTTTCCCTCCAGCGAGGAGTTCGTACTCTCGGTGGGCGGTACGCTCGTGTCTTCCTTGAATCCGCCGACAGAGGTCGGTTGGAGTGGACCGCTTCCTCCCGACCCTGCGCTGGCCAAAGAGCTGCCGTTCCTCTCGCTGGCGAGCAGCGGTGGCTTCAGCGAACGTGTGCCAGTGCCGGAGTGGCAGCGCGCCGTAGTGGTCGGGCTCGACAAGCAGCGCAGTTATTCACGCGGCACGAACCTGCCTGCGGTGTTGCCGTACGGCCGCGGCTATCCTGACGTCGCGCTGATGGCCTCCGGCCCGGCACTGTCCCTGGGCGATGACGACTCCGTTTCCGCCATGGGCTACCGGCTGTTCGTTGACGGCAATTGGATCGGATATGCGGGCGGAACCAGCATGGCCGCGCCGATCTGGGCGGCGATCGTGGCCATCGCGAACGCCCGTCGGCAGGCGCAAGGGCTAGCGCCGCTCGGATTCCTCAATCCGCTGCTCTACTACGTCGCCCGGACTCTACCTGGTGGCAAGCAGGCGGCGATCCGGGACGTGGGAAGCGGCAACTCGGACATTGCGTTTCGCGTTGTCTCCGCGCAAGGCCGCGCCGACCAGCACACGCTCGCCGGATATTGCGCAAAGCCGCAGTGGGACCCCATCACCGGGCTTGGCGTCCCCAACGTACTCAAACTGTCCGAGGTCTTGCTCAGCTATCCAGCGAATTTTCGTCCCCCTTCGGGGATCACGAAACGCGTCGAGAAATCCGCGTAAAGCGGCTGTCTCGCGTGCGGCCGACTTTCAGAAGCCAGGGTCGCCGCTGTTGGAGTCGCGACCGAAGCTGTCGACCTTGAAGCTGCCATCGTCGTTGGGTGGCGGCGGGAGCACCAGGTAATGCTTGCCGTCGAGGCCGTCTTCCAAAGTCAGATAGGTGACGCCCGCCGGAACGTCGATTCCGTACTCCTTCAGTACCTCGTTGGTGTCCGCGAGCAAGCGGGCCTTGAAGGCCGGCTCACTCCAGGCCCGGGTAATGATTTTTTGCCATGCGTCTTTGGTTGTCGCGTCCATCGGGATCACCTGATTGCGTTTGGGTTGTCGTGAGTTCGTGAAGTCTGCGTCGAGGAAAAGTTGGGGAGTGGGCGAGTCTGCTCCCGAAATGCCAGCACTTTGGCCTCGAGCCCTGGCGATCGAAAATCATCATCGAGCGAGGGATCGAAATAGATGCGCGCCGTCAGGTAGCAGGCTTTGACGATCGCGCGGCGCGCGTCTGCGTCGAGCGCCGCAGTGGTGCTGACGTTGGTTCGCACATGCTGCGCGTCACCGCCGAGCGAGCTGTGCACGCGCAAGCAGCGCGTTGCATTCACTCCCGCGGGCAACCCCCGCTCGATCGCGGCAATTTCCGCGGGGCCGCGCAGCAGCGCCAGCCGCTCGAGTGCGTGCGCGTAGCCCACGCAGCCGGCCGGATCATCCGCGGCGGCTAGCTGCTCGAACAGCGCGACCCAGGCCGCCGCGCGCGGTGGAACGAACGCACGGACCAGCCCTTCTGCGCGATAACCAAGCTCGCTCAAGTCCCGTAGGGCGAGCTCGTCATGGCCCGCCTCTTCGGCGATCTTCCGTTCGGCCCAGAGGGCGAGCGGCTGGCGGCCGAGCGCCGCGAAGCGCCGCGCAATGATGGGTAACAGACGCCGTGTTGCGTGGGTCGTGTGGTAGTACCCGGTGAGGCGGTAGCTCCAATTGGCTGCGCTCACCATTCCTTGCGAACCCGCGTCGGGCGCGGCAGCGGCTACCGGGGTGTGCGGCTGGCCGACGAACGCGCGACCGGCTGCAGCAATCGCCGCTTCCAGCAACCAATGCGTCGTCTCTGCTGAACCGCCGCCATGCATGGGCTCTCGGAACGGATCTGCACCGAACTTTCGTGGCACGTGCAAGTAGGCGCGCGTCGCCGTGGCAACCAGCGTCAGCTCAGGCGTGATTTCGAGCCATTCGAGCATTGAGTTGAGTCGGCTCTTGGAATATCGACAATTCGACTTGGATTCGATCTTTCCGGACCTAGAGCGAGCGATACGGTACGAGTAGAGCACAGGCCGCCCAACCAGGGAAGAGCGAGGAAACGCGAAGCACGATGCCCAAGCATGATGAGTATCAGGATTGCGTCGTGATCGGCGGAGGCCCCGCTGGCAGCGCCTTTGCTGGGATCGTTAGAAAACATGCCCCAGACGCGACGGTCGTCGTCTTGGAGAAAGCTCGCTTCCCGCGTTGGCGCATTGGAGAATCTACTATCCCGGTCGCCAATACGGTGCTGCGCGAGCTCGGCGTGTACGACGAACTGTACAACGGGGGCGCCGTCAAGAAGGTGGGCATCACCTTCGTCTGGGGCGACGACCGAATCCCCTGGAACGCGGATTACCTGCAAATTGCCGGCGACGGTGAGCAACTCGGCCCACAACGGACGATCGACGTATTGGGCCAAGACCTGAGCACATTCAGTGATCGCTTCGAGCCCAGTCGAATGCCGTTCGTGGGCTTCAACGTGGAGCGTTCGCGCTTCGATCAGATGTTGCTCGCGCGAGCCCGGACGCTCGGCGCTGATTGCCGCGAAGGGGTGGCCGTCACCGAGATTTTGCGTGAGAACGGCGCAGTGTGCGGAGTTCGATACCGCGACGACCAAGGCGCGGAGGGTACGATCGCTACGCGCTTC
>Ga0247766_1000092_pt1 | contig 18579 bp, 15 predicted proteins | sample UWRJL223509R6_FD_179946 | JGI IMG/M metagenome (GOLD analysis project Ga0247766, IMG submission 179946) | Plant litter microbial communities from Arlington Agricultural Research Station in Wisconsin, United States - UWRJ-L223-509R-6 | ecosystem: Environmental > Terrestrial > Plant litter >... | reverse complement strand
AACTCGGCCTGCAGCGCGGCGAGACCGAGCGCGGTTTTCGGCTGCAAGTGGCGCTCGATTTCGGACCCGGAGTGAGCGTGTTGTTCGGCCCGTCAGGCGCTGGCAAAACCACCATTTTGTCGGCAATCGCAGGGCTATTGCGACCGGATGCGGGAAGAATCACTCTCGCGGGTGAAACACTGTTCGACGCGCGCATGGGGCGCGATTGCCCGCCGCATCAACGGCGCGTCGCTTTGGTTTTTCAGTCCCTGGCTCTCTTCCCTCACCTCGACGCCCTGGGCAACGTCGCCTACGGGGTGCCGGGCATGCTCGGCAAAGCCGAGCGCGCGGAGCGAGCCCATGGCTGGCTCTCGCGGATGCGGGTTGCAGAGCTTTCGGGGCGCTACCCGAGCAGCTTTTCCGGTGGTGAGGCACAGCGCGTCGCCTTGGCGCGCGCCCTGGCCAGTGAGCCGCGCGCGTTGCTATTGGACGAGCCATTTTCGGCGTTGGATCAGGCGCTGGTCAACGAGCTGAGCGCGGAGCTGGTCGACCACGTGAATGCGCTTTCGCTGCCGACGGTGCTGGTCACGCATGATCGCAGACTCGTTCGTGCGCTCGGCGGCGAGGTGACGCTGCTGCGCAGCGGGAAAGTCGAGCGCGTGGGACCCGCAAGCGAGCTCCTTGCAGAACTCGAATGAGTCGATGGCGCGCTGTTCCTTGCTTGAAAGTCGGGCTAAGTGACAGCCATGACCGACGCGCAATACGACGCCTGGCTCGTGGACCTAGACGGCACGCTATACACGCAGCGTTGGGTGAAGCTGGCCATGGCCGTCGAGCTCGTTCTTTTTGGCCGATCGGCGATCAAGACACTGCGCCAGTTTCGACACGAGCATGAGGCCATGCGGGAGGAACAGAACGCGAACCACGCGCTTTCGGTCGTTCACCCGAGCCCCTTCGCTGGGCAGCTCGCGCGCACGGCGGAAAAGCTCGGCGTGCCCGTGTCGGACGTAGAACGGCTGGTTCAGCACTGGATGATCGAGCGCCCAGGCAAATGGATTCGTCGCTTCCCTCGTAGCTCGTTGTTGGCAGAGCTGCGCGCGTTCAAGGGCCGAGGCGGTCGAACCGCACTAGTGAGCGACTATCCCGCGGAGCGCAAAATAGAAGCGCTTGGTGCGCGCAGCTTATTCGACGAAATCGTGGCCAACGGTGAAAGCAACGGACCGCGCCGGCTCAAGCCTGATCCGGAAGGCTATTTGCGCGCGGCCGAGCTACTGAAGGTGCAGCCAGCGCGCTGTCTAGTCATCGGTGATCGTGACGACGCCGATGGCGAGGCCGCGCGCGCAGCAAAGATGGGCTTTCGGTTGGTTTAGCGCGCTTCTTGCCAGGTCAGGCGGCACAGCCTTGTAGCTTGGGCGTCCACAGGGTGACGCGGTTTCGACCTCCGCGTTTGGACGCATACAGGGCTTCGTCCGTCGACTTGAACAACGCTTCCCAGCTCTGTCCTGCGAGCGGAAAGAGCGCCGCGCCGACCGAGCAAGTGACCTTGATTGCCCCGAGTTCGGTGTGGAAGCTGGTGGCTTCGAGCTCGCTGCGGATGCGTTCACCGAGCAGCATGGCGCCGCGTTCGTCGGTCTCTTCGCACACGATTACGAATTCTTCGCCGCCGAAACGGCCCACGGCATCCGTGTCTCGCTTCACGCGCTTGAGCACGTCCGCAAAGCCCTTGATCACCAGGTCACCCACGTCGTGCCCGTAGGTGTCGTTCACGCGCTTGAAGTGGTCGATGTCGCAAACCAACAAGGACAGCGGCTTCTTGAAGCGCAGCGCGCTCTTGAGCTTCTGCTGGGCGACGTCTTGCAAGGCGCGCTTGTTGAACAGACCCGTCATGCCGTCCATCGTGGCCATCTCTTCCAGTCGCTTCAGCATGCGCGCGTTGGCCAGCGAGACGGCCACGTGGCTGGCCAAGACCTCGAGCGTGGGGCGCACCGAGTCGCCGAATGCGCCGCGGCGATTCGAGCCGAGCACCAGCGTGCCGAGCGCGCGGTCATGCACCAACAGCGGCAGCACCAACAACGAGGGCATCGACGGCGGATTCAAGCGGCGCGTGAACACGGTTTGATGCGAGGGATCGTAGTCGCCGCGGTAGGGCAGGGCATGGCGATTGGAGACCACCATCGAGACCAGGCCCGAGTTGTGTTTGAAACGCTGACCCACGAGTTCGCTCGCGCCTTCGCCGCTCACGGCGCAGATTTCATGCTCGTTCGAGTTCTTGTCGAACAAGGTCACGACCGCAAAGTCGAAGGCTGCGAATTCGCGCGCGCCGCTCACGCCCGCCTCGATGACTTGTGCTTCGGTCGTCGCCGAGGCAAGCGCATTGGCCGCGCGGTACAGCTTGCCTTGCTCGACCTTGGCCCGATCGAGCTGCACGAACACGCGCTCGTTCTCGATCGCCCGCAGCACGAAATGTGCCGCAGAACGCAGGGTCTCCTCTTCCTCGGCCGAAAACGGCTCTTTGGATTCGCGATCCACGACCAGTAAACCGCGGGGGTTACCGTGGTCGAGCAACGGCGTGGCGCACACCGCGCCGATGGCCGGCTTGCGCGTGTAGTACGGCACGTGGGCGCCCGCCTTTGGTCCGGCGATCGCGAGCAGCGAACCCTTGGCCAAGCTTGCGCCGAAGATGCCGTCGCGCGCGCTGAAGGGCCCGCTGGCAATGCCATCTTCGGTGCTCGAGAGCTCTTGGATGTGCAGCTGGTTACCGTTCGCGTCGAGACCGAGCAGCAAGGCGGTGCGCAAGCCGAGCGTCCGGCAGAGCAAGATCAGCGCGAATTCCACCGCTTGGTGGATTTCGTCCACGCCCGAACGCAATAGGCGCTCTTCGGCGTCCGGGCTCGGCACCGTGCCGCGCTCGCCCACCGTGGTCGGCGCGCCGAGCAAACGATACGAGCGCGCCGCGTCTTTCATCTTGCGCAGCTCGGTCTCGATGCGTTGCCGCGAAAGCGCGCGAATTCGCGCGATTTCTGCGCGAAAGATCAGCATGTTCAGGAACGCGAATACACCCAGCAACGCGGCGTGGGGGAACAGGCTCGCGGTATCATGGCGGCCCCAGGCAATGAAGTTGAGCGCGGCTTCCACCAACACGGCGAAGGCGATCGTGCCGGCGGCCGCGAGCGGTTTGGCGAAGCTCGAACAGATCATCACCAGCGCGTACACGGCTGGGTAGTACGGGCCGTCCAAGCCGCCGGGCGCGTGCAAGATTGCGCCGTAGGCCAGCACCAGCAAGTGCGTGAACAGTTCCAGGTCGAGTCGCGTCGTCTCGCTGGCCGAGGACGAGAGCGACCGCAGCCGCTTCAGTAAGCGATAGCCGAGCGACCCGCCCAGCACCACGATGGCCGCCACGTTCCACCACACCGGCGGCGGTTCGACCGCCCAGTAGATGAGGTAGCCACTCAGCGCGAAGCTCAGCACGAGTCCCGAGCTTCGAGTGATCACTTGCTGCACCCAAAGGGCCGAGCGCACGAGCGGGTCCATATGCGATTTTCCGTATCAGACCGCCGGCGAGACGGCCTACTTTCGCGCGGCTTTTCCGCGCTTTCGCCAGAAATCGGGACTGTACCAAAAGGTCGGATACCGTAGCCCGGGTGCGCGCTGGTCTACGGCTCCAGATCTTGTTGCTCCTGGGCGGGTTGTTCTTGCTCGCTTTCGTGCCGCTGTTCTTGGCCGTGTCCACTTATGCAAGTTTCACCCTGCGACAAGTTCGTGAGACGCACGCTCAAGCGCTTGGTCGCGCGGTCGCGGGGCACGTGTCGGAGGCTCGCGCGCACCGCTCGCCAGAACAATTGCTGAGCTTGCTGGGCGCAGAAATTGGATCGCAGGGCGTCGCTGCCTTGGGCGTGTACGGAGCGGACGGCCTGCCGGTCGCCCGCGCGGGAGAGCCCCTGATCGTCGACCTGCTCCCGGCGCAGATCGAGCCTGGCAGGGAGCACGTCATCGAATTCGAGAAGCTCAAGGCGCTCGAGGTCATCGTGCCCAGCGCCGACGGAGCGGTGGCGGCGATCTTGCGCACCGACGACAGCGCCGCGCGGGCCGCGCCGCTCGTTCGCTTGCTCGGCCTGTATTCGCTGCTCGTCGGCTTGGTTCTGCTGGTAGCGGCCTACTTTGCGCTCACGCGGTTGATCGTGAGACCGCTCGACGCGCTGGCCCGAGCCGCCGAGCGTGTGGCCACGGGCGCTCGGCGTTTCTCGGTGCCCGAGGGGGGCGCGCGGGAGCTGACCGACCTCGGTCGCAACTTGCACACCATGACCGAGACCTTGATCCGCGAAGAAGAGGCGCTGCGGGCCAAGATCGACGAAGTGGAACGCGCGACCGTGAGCCTGAAGGAGGCTCAGGACCGACTGATTCGCTCGGAGCGCCTGGCGTCGGTCGGTCGCTTGGCTGCCGGCTTGGCGCACGAAGTCGGCAATCCGATCGCGGCACTGCTCGGGCTCGAGGACTTGTTGCTGGAGGGTGGGCTCGATGCGGCCGAGACTCACGATTTCTTGCAACGCATGCGCAAGGAGACCGAGCGCATCAACCGAATCTTGCGTGATCTCCTGCAATTTGCTCGGCCTGGCGAAGTGCAGCCCGAGATGGGCGTGGCACACGGCGACGTCGCTTCGGCCGTGACCGACACTCTCGCTTTGGTCGCGCCGCAGAAGGCCATGCGTGACGTCGAGCTCGATCTCTCTATACCGGATGGGTTACCGAGCGTCGCCCTGAGCGATGAGCAATTGGTGCAGTTGGTGCTCAATTTGGTGCTGAACGCCGTGGACGCCTTGGCCGGCGGAGGTCGAGTGCGCGTCTCGGCTCGAGCCCATGCTGGCGGCGTCGAACTCAGCGTCGAAGACAACGGTCCGGGTGTGGCGCTCGCGGTGCGCGACCGGCTTTTCGAACCGTTCGTCACCACCAAAGAAGTCGGCAAGGGGACCGGGCTCGGGCTCGCCGTCTGCCGCGGACTGGTAGAGGCGGTCGGGGGCAGCATTGCTTTGGATGTCGGCTTCGCTTCGGGCGCGCGCTTCGTGGTCCAACTGCCTGAATCCGGCAGGCCCCGGCCGAGCCTCGCATCGGAGCGCGCAAAGGTCGCGAATTTGCCGTAAATGCTGAACAATTCGCGGCGGTTTCCGGCTCGTTCAGCGCAAAAACGGGCCCGTCGTCGACACTCTTCTTGTCCATCGTCTGACAAGGGGCGATAAAATACCCTTACTCATGCGCCTCGGCATCGACTTTGGGACGACGCGAACCGTGATCGCAGCGGTGGACCAAGGCCGCTATCCGATCGCGCAATTCGAAACGCAGCAGGGCTACACGGACTTCGTGCCGGGCTTGGCCGCCAACAGCCACGGCAAGCTCGAGCTGGGTTGGGAGGCCGCCGCGCGCTTCAATCAGAATCCGGATGGCGCGTTGCGTTCGATCAAGCGCGCCGTCAGTCGCGTCTCGCCCGACGAAGTCTTCGCCGAGCTAGGCATGGCGCAGACCAGCGCGGTCGAGCTCGTGGCCTCTTACCTCAGCCGCATTCGCAGCTTGCTGGTCGAACAAAGCAACCTCGACATCACGCCCGACGAGCCGCTGGAGGCGATGGTCGCCGTGCCGGCGAACGCCAGCACGCGCCAACGCTACCTCACCATCGAGGCCTTTCGCCGCGCAGGGTTCGAGGTCTTGGGCATGGTCAACGAGCCCACGGCCGCGGCTATCGAGTTTGCGTACCGCAACCTGGGCACGATCGCCAAGCGCAGCCCCAAGCGCTACGTCGTGGTTTACGATCTGGGTGGCGGCACCTTCGACACCTCTGCCGTCTCCCTCGAGCACCGCCGCTTCGAGCTGATCGCGAGCGAAGGCATCGGCGAGTTGGGTGGTGACGACTTCGATCAGTTGATTTTCGAATTTGCGCTACGCGCTGCCAAGCTCGACCCGCACGCGCTCAACTACGTCGAGCGCGCGCGCCTGCTCGAGCTGTGTCGGGAGGCCAAAGAGGCGCTCAGCTCCTCGTCACGCAAAATGCTGATCGACCTGGGCCGAATCCTGCCGGGCGCCGAGTCAATCACGCTGGATCTGGCCGATCTGTACGAAGCGACTCGCCCGCTCATCGACCGCTCGCTCGCTCTGCTCGAGCGCGTGTTCGGCAAGCTCGAGGAGCGCGGTATCGACCCGAACGACGCGCGCCAACTCGGCGCGGTGTACTTGGTGGGCGGCGCCACCGCGTTCCCGATGGTCGGCAAGATGCTGCGCGAACGCTACAAACGCAAAGTGCAGCTCGCGCCGCAGCCTCACGCGGCCACCGCGGTCGGCCTGGCGATCGCCGCCGATCCGGACGCCGGCGTGTTCGTGCGTGAGGCCATCACCCGTCACTTCGGCGTTTGGCGCGAAGGGGAAGCGGGTCGGGAAAAAGTTTTCGATCCGATCTTGGACAAAGGCACCGTCAGCGAAACGGGAGATTTTCTGATCGAGCGCAGCTACCGGCCAGTCCACGCCGTGGGTCACCTGCGCTACTTGGAGTGCAGCGAGCTCGGTGGGGACGGGCGCCCGGAAGGCGATCTCACTCCTTGGGGTGACATCTATTTCCCTTATGACCCGCGTTTCCTGGGTGATCAGGACCTGCGTGGACGTTCGGCCGAACGCTGCGACGGCCTCTCGGAGCAGATCGTCGAGCAGTACCACTACGGTCGGGACGGCACGGTCACGGTCACGATTCAGAATCAGACGCGCGGCTATCAGCGCCGCTTCGTGCTGGGCGCTTCCGGCGAACTTTCGGCCAGTTGAGTTCGAGCCGAAAGCGCTTCGAGCACGAAGTACTTTTTCACTGCCTCGAGGGCCTCGCTCACAATAGCTCGACGCCCACGCTGGCCAGTCCCCGTTCCTCGAGGGCGCGCAGAATGTCGGGCAGCGCCGCGATCGAGGCCGGCGTGAAATCATCCCGCTCGGCGGCGTCGTGCAGGAGCACGATGGCACCGTCTTCGAGGCGCTCGATCACGCGCTCGGCAACGCGCTTGGGATCCGCGTTCCGCACCCCGTCCAAACTGCGCACGCTCCAGGCGATGACGCGCGCGGCGGCTTGCTCGGCACCGCGGAAAGTGCGGTAGCTCGCGAAGCCGACCGGCGGGCGAAACAAGCTCGACGACACACCACACGCCGCGGCGATCGCCTGCCGCGTTCGTTCGACTTGCCGCTGTGCGTAGCCCGGCGACCGGAATGAAAATAGACGGTCGTGCTGAAAGCCGTGAATGCCGAGCGTGTGCCCCGCCGCGTGGATCTCGCGCACGACATCGGGGTGCGCTTCCACCTTGTGACCTAGGACGAAAAAGGTGGCCCGAGCGCCGTGCGCGCTGAGCAGCTCGAGCACGGCACGTGTCGTCACCGGATGCGGACCGTCGTCGAACGTCAACGCAACGCGGCGCGTGCCCGGCTTCCCGCGCGCCAGCGCCTCGCCGTACATGCCGCACTGCGGCCAGAGCACGCCGTAGGTCGCGTACAAAACCAGGGCAGCCAGGGCCAAACCGAGTTCGAGCGAGCTTGGGCGCGCATGCGGCCACGAAAGCCCACACCACGCGAGCGACGAAAGGCTGAACAGCCAGAGCAGGAGGCGCGCTAGCGGCACGTCAGCGCGGTCCGAACGTAAGATGGCAGTGGCATACGTTCTCTAGTCTACCCCGAGCGTGCCGTTCGTGTAACGTGCGCGCCGCGTGCAGTTCACGACGGTCGCCTACGCAAAATTCTTCGCCTTGGCCTTCGTCGTGACTTGGCTGTGCGCGCGCCTGCGTGTGGCGCGGCTGTTGTTCTTGCTCGCGGCGAGCTACTTTTTTTACGCTGAATCCATCCACGACACACTACGCGCGCTGGAACCTGCCACGGGCAAGGTGGGTTGGTACATCGAATCCGTCCTGCCGTTTCTGGGGCTGATTTTCGCCTGTTCTAGCGCGGATTTTTTGCTCAGCCACGCCATTGGCCGAGCCGAAAATCCGCGTCGGCGCAAGGCCTGGCTGGTGGCGACCGTGGTCATGAACCTCGGGGTGCTGGCCTACTTCAAGTACGCAAAGTTTGGCGTCGACGCGGCGCTTTCCGGGCTCGGCGCGCTCGGCGTCCACGTTCCGACACCCGTGCTGTCGATCGTGCTGCCCGTGGGCATCAGCTTCTTCACCTTCGAGTCGATGAGCTACGTGATCGACGTGTACCGCAAAGAACTCGAGCCGCACTCGAGCTACCTCGAGTACCTGACGTTCGTCGCGTTCTTCCCGCACCTCGTCGCAGGTCCGATCGTGCGGCCGCGCGATCTGTTGCCGCAGCTCGCGCGCTCGCCCGATTGGCGCGAGGGCGAGGCCAGCTCGGCATTGCTTTTGATCGCGACTGGCTTGTTCAAGAAGCTGGCAATTGCCGACTATTTGGCGCTGAATCTCGTCGATCGCGTGTTCGACGCGCCCACCCAATACTCGGCGCTCGAATGCTACGTGGCCTTGCTCGGCTACGCCGTGCAGATCTACTGCGACTTCTCCGGCTACACCGACATTGCGATCGGCTCTGCGGCGTTGCTCGGCGTGCGTTTCCCGCCCAACTTCGCCGCCCCGTATCAAGCGCACGACATCGTCGATTTTTGGCGACGGTGGCACATCTCGCTGTCCACCTGGCTGCGTGATTATTTGTACATTCCGCTGGGCGGCAACCGTCACGGAGCGATGCGCACGTATTTGAACCTGATCGCGACCATGCTCCTCGGGGGCTTGTGGCACGGGCCGAGTTGGACGTTCGTGGTTTGGGGTGGGCTACACGGGCTAGCGCTCGCGTGCAACCGTGCCTGGCGCGAGCGCTTCGGCGATTTTTTTTCGAAGAAGCCCGTGTGGCGCGTGCTATCGACCGCTGCGACCTTCCATTTCGTGCTCTTTGCCTGGATCTTCTTCCGTGCGCACACCTTCCGCGACGCGCGCGTGATTTTGGGCGAGCTCGCGACCTTCACCAGCTACCATCCGAACCTCGATCCGCGGGTGCTCTTGGTCTTGGCCTTCGGTTTGGCCATGCACTTCGTGCCGCTCGAGCTCGAACACAAGCTGCGCGCCCGTTTCGGCACCCTGCCCGGGGTCGTGCAAGGCGTGGCGCTGTTCGCGGTGCTGCTTCTAGTGCGGCGAATGGCAAGCGCCGAGGCCGTTCCCTTCGTATACTTCCAATTCTGAAAGCCGACGCGTGAAGATGAGCGAAGCCGAAGACGTCCCGAACTCGCCGCCCGAATCAACCGCATCCGTTGCGGAACCTGCAGCGGCACCCGCCGCCGCGGAAGGACCGGCATTGAATGCAGAAGGTCGCGAGCGTCCGCGCTTTCTCCTAGAATTTCCCAACGACCCGACGCTGCAGCAGTTGGTGAGCGCGTTCGAAGCTGGCAACTACCAGGCCGTGCGTGAAGGTTCGGCCAAGTTGATCGCGTCGAGCGAGGATCCGATCGTCCGCGCCTCCGCGCGCGAGCTCGCGCGGCGCATCGAGCCCGATCCGCTGATGAAGTATCTGTTGTTCGTCGCGCTCGGCTTGTTCGTGTTCGTCGTTTGGTACACCTACCAAGGGCAACCTTGAAACGCGCGCTCGCAGCACTGTCGTCGTTGTTTACGGCGTTGGGCACGGCATGCGCAGCGGCCCCCGCGGCTTCACCGAGCGCATCACCCGCGCCCGCGGCGAGTGATCTGACGCGCTATTTGCCGCTCGAAAACGACACCGTCTTCTCCTACGCCACCTACATCGAGGAGACGAACGAGCGCGGCCTCGCTGTTTTCGAGATCAAGCGCCCGCGGCCGGAGCTCGCCGAGTTGAGCCTCGCCGGGCAAGTGCGCCGACGTTATTATTTCGAACCGGGTGGGGTACGCAGCGCCCTCGGCGGCTATTTGCTGAAACTGCCGCTCGAGCAGAACGCCGAGTGGCGTGGTGACGATGGTGGCGTGAAGGTGACCAACGTGAATTTGAGCGTGGACGTCCCCGCGGGCAAGTTCTCGGGTTGCATTCAGACCGTGGAGCAGGCGCAGCTTGGCGCCGCCACACGCAAGACGACCACCGTGTTTTGCCCGGGCGTCGGCATTACGGTGCTCGAAATCAACGCCGAACAAGAGGGCATGAGCGTCTTGCAACGTCTCAGCCTGAAATCCTTCGGTCCGCGCTTCAAAGCGCCCTAGTTTCTAAGCCCCCTCCATCTCAACCCCTTCCTGCCCTGACCGTTCCGCGTTAGGACCTGGGCGTGTTTCGGGTCCTTCTGCTCTTGTCGGTGTTCGCGCTCCTGCTTTGGAGTTGTGGTCCCGATAAGCCGCGAACCTGCTTGGGTGATGATCCCAAGTTCAAAGTCTTGCTCAAGCTGAGCGCGCGACCGCTGCCGCCCGACACCGTGGTGCACGTCATCTACGCCGGTTCGGCCAAGGAGGACTTTCGGCTGTCCAATCCGAAAGCGCGGCTCGAAGTCACGTTTTGCGAACCCGTCAATGAGGACGGCACCCCACTCGAAGCCTCTGCACCGATAGCAACCGGCTTGGACGGATCTGCAGGCGCTGCGGGCGCTGCAGGCGCTGCAGGCGCTGCGGGCGCTGGAGGCGAAAGCGCGCCGAACGGCGTCCCAGCGCTCTATTGCCAACTGTTCACGGGCGGCTTCACGGAACTGGAAGTCACTGGCAGCGGCTTCATGACCGTCGGCTACGAGCTGTCCCCCAACAAAGAACGCTGCACTCTCGAGAAGGTGTTGGTGCTCGACGCACCCGACGCCGGTTGAGGTTCGTATCAACCCGCAGGTTGAGAACCTGCACCGTGGAAGTCGGCGACGCAATTTGAGACATGCGTCGCGCCAGAGCAGGATGTATGTGCAGCTCGGCGCATGGGTGAGGTAAACATTCCTTACTTCGTAGGCTCCAGAATTTTCCGCGAGACTACGAAAAGTTTCACCGCTCGCTCTCGGCTTCTGTCGTCTTCCTGACGATCGTTGTCGATTAGTTCGCTCACGCCTCGACATCGCGAGCTACGCTTATCAGCTCGATGGCTGTAACGACCTCTCGCTTCACAGCCGCGCTCGGCCTGTGCGTCTCGCTGCTCGGCCTGACCGCTTGTGACGTCAACTTTCGGCGCTCGGCAGAGCCCCCGGGTGGCCAAGCGGGCTCGACCGGCACGAGCAACGAACCTGGCAAAACACCGGAAGAAGTGCTGGCTTCTGCGGCGTGCAAAACGCCCGCACCCGGGCGCGCGCCGCTCCGGCGCATGAGCAACGCCGAGTACCGCAACACCATGACCGACCTGCTCGGTGATTCGCCGGCAACGCAGGCACTGGTTCTGTCGGCCACGCGCAGCTTCCCCTCCGAGACCGAGTCGCTCGGTTTCCGCAACAACGCGGACTACCTCGGCGTCTCGACGCTCGTCGCACAAGGCTACATCGACGCGGCCGAGCAGTTTCTGGATTCGATCGCCGGAAACCAGACGTTCCTGTCGTGTACGCCGACTGCGGGCGCGGAGATGGACTGCGCGCGCACGTTCATCGACAGCTTCGGCAAGCGTGCGTTTCGTCGGCCGCTCAGCGCGGATGAATCGACGCAGTACGCGGCCATCTTCGACAAGTCGCTGAAGGCGTATGATTTCGCCACCGCCGTGCGCACCACCGCGTTCTCGTTCTTGCAGTCGCCCAAGTTCCTGTACCGCGTCGAGTTCGGCGCCGCAGCCAGCGCCTCCGCGCCGCGCCCGACGCAATACGAGATGGCCAACCGCTTGAGCTACCTGTTCTGGCAATCGATGCCCGATCAGTCGCTGTTCGACGCGGCGGAAAAGAACGAGCTGTCCACCCCGGTTCAGATCGAAGAGCAAGCCCGGAGGATGTTGCGAAGTCCGAAGGCTTCACGCTTGCTCGAGTACTTCGACGAGTGGCTGGGGACCGACACGCTGCCGACCACGTTCACCCGCGACGCGACGCTGTACCCCAATTTGGACAGCAATTTGGTCCCGCTCTTGCAGCAGGAAACCCGCGCGTTCGTGACCGACGTGCTCTCGCGGCCAGACGGCAATCTGAGCGATCTGTTCACTGCCCCGTACACGTTCGCCAACGCGGATCTCGCCAAGCACTACGGACTCACGGGCGCGACCGGCAGCGACTTCGTCAAGATCGACGCGCCCGGACGCGCTGGCGTGCTGACGCAAGGCATGATGCTCGCGCGCGACAAGGCGACGCGCACGTCGATCGTTCGCCGCGGGCTCAAGGTGCGGGTCGACGTGCTGTGTCAGCTGGTTCCCGCTCCTCCGCCGGACGTAAACCTCACGCTCGAAACGACCGACACCGAGAACCTCACTCAGCGCGAGCGTCTGGAGCAACACCGCACCGTCGCCTCGTGCGCCGCGTGTCACGATTCGATGGATCCGGTGGGCGTCGTGTTCGAGGGTTTCGACGCGGTGGGCCGTTCGCGCACGACGGACGAACATGGGGCAGCTGTCGACACCACGAGCACCATCACCCGCACTCGTGACGCCGACGGCCCGGTTTCGAACCCCGCGGAGCTGGGCGCCATGCTGGCCCAGAGCGAAGAAGTGCGCTCCTGCTACGTGACCAAATCCTTCCGATTTTTCTACGGCCGCGACGCGGATCCCGCGGATGCCTGCTCGCTCGCGCAGCTCGCCACTTCATTCAAGGGTCAGGCCTACAGCTTGTCGGAGCTGCTGATCGCCCTGACGCAGACCGACGCTTTCTTGTATCTGCCGGTTCAAGGTTCGGTGACCCCATGAAAGAGCGATTGAGTCGACGAACGTTGCTGCGCGGGGCCGCGGGACTCGGCATCGGGCTACCGCTGCTCGAAGCCATGCTACCGCGCGCGGCGCAGGGTGCGACACCAGCCGCGCCCCGGCGCATCATGTTCGTGTTTCAAGCCAACGGCGACCAGACCAAGCGTCGCTTCATCGATACCGGTGAGACCAGCTTCACCTTCGACGAGTTCTTGGCGCCGCTCGAGCCGTATCGCAAAGACCTGCTGCTGCTCAATCGGCTCGACCGCCGCTACAGCAAGTTCAAGTCGACCGAACGCGCGGATGGCCACCAGCAGGGTGGCGCGTCACTCGCTCCGTGGAAATCAGGCGAGGGCGCGTTCCCCATCGGCGGTGCCAATCAAACCATCGGCTACGTCACCGGACCGAGCGCGGACCACGAGATCGGCGAGCGCGTGCTCAAAGACAACCCGGGCTTGTCCTCGCGCCACTTGGTATTTCGCGTCAATACCAGGGAAAACAACATCTGGAACGTGAGCTCTCATGCCGGCCCCGTCGGCGAGCAGAGTCCCGTGAACCCGGAGACCGATCCGTACAACGCGTACAGTGCGCTGTTCGCAAACAACAACAACGACGCGACCGCCGCTGCTGCCCTCGCCAAACGCATCGCCATGAAGCAATCCGCGCTCGACAACGCGATTGGTGAGCTTGGCTCACTGCGCGCCAAGCTCGGTGCGGGCGACCAACAGCGGCTCGATCAGCACACGCAGGCCTTGCGCGACATCGAACGCTCGTTGCTGGCGGTCGGCGGCGGAGCCGCCTGCACACCCATGCCCTTTGCCACGCCAAAAATCAGCGTGTTCGACGACGAGCAGCACGAAGCACTCGGGCAATTGTTCTTCAAAGTCAGCGCCTGGGCTTTCGCCTGCGACCGCACGCGCTCGATCAACTTCAACTGGAGCGGCAACACCAGTAACCGCGTGTACAAGAAGCTCGGCATGACCGAGGGTCATCACGACATTTCCCATGTCAGCAGCGACGATGCCTTCGCCAAAGTGCGCGTGATCCACAAGCACCTGTGGGAGCAGAGCGTCACGCTCCACGATTTGCTCAAAGCCACGCCGGACGGCGCCGGCGGCACCCTCTGGGACAACACCCTGGTCGTGCATTGGAACGAGCTCGGCCAAGGTGACGTGCACTCCGAAAACGACGCGCTGGTGGTGTTTGCGGGCGGCGCGGGCGGTCACTTCAAGATGGGCCGCTTGCTCGATTTCCAAAACAAAGCCTCCTTCGCCGACATGCTCGTCTCGTGCTTCCACTACATGGGTTACGAAGACGTGATGAGCTTCGGTGATCCGGCGCTGAACAGCGGCGGCCCGCTCCCCAATCTCAAAGCCTGAATCTGCCGCCGAAGGTTGCGTGCAGCTGGGTCGCGCTCCGGCCCCATCAACAAAAAAAGCCAAATGCGCGCAGTCTGCGCGTATTCGAGGCCTCAGCGGGTTGATGGTCACGCGGCACGTCGCTTGGCGGCACAGCCTTCGGCGTCGCGTTGCGGAGCTCCGCTCGGAATCGGACTACAACGCCGCGCTCCGGGTGCTTCCGGCCTCGTGTCTTGGAACGGCAAACGCGGTGCTGCGTTTACCTCCGAGTCTTGAGACAAATGACGAGTTGCGTTGGCACCCCAGTCGAGTCCTGCGAGTGAGGCGAGAATGAGCGGCGCTACCGTTCACCGGAACGCGTTCACGTCGAAAGTTTGCGAACAGGTTGCGCGGAGTGTGCCCTTACAGCCAGCGGATTGAGTTCGAACACGAACTCAATCCTGCGCCAGACGAAGCGTACCGCGCCAAATGCTCGTGAAATATTCTAAGGTTTGCCAAAAGAGCGGCCTGCTTTCATCGTGCTTTCGATCTCTCGAGCTGCTAGCCGATCGGCATTGGAATTCGAACTGAACTTGCGCTTTCAACGCGTTGCGGCGAGGGGCGCGTCGGTGAAGCCCTGTCGCTTCGGTGATACAGTGTTCGCGTGGCGAAGCTGGAAGACAGAAGTGGTCAGGTCGTTGGCCAGCGCTACGCACTCGTCGAGGTGATCGGCCGCGGCGGTCAGGGCACCGTGTATCGCGCGACGGACCTTTGGATGCAGCGCGGCGTGGCGGTCAAGATCCTGGGCGCGAAGGCCGTGCGCGAACCGCACGTGCTCGAACGGCTGATGCGTGAGCAACAGGCGATGAGCACGCTCAAAGGCACCGCCGCGGTGGAGTTGTTCGACCTGTTCCGCGGTGACGCCGGCGAACTGTGCCTAGTGATGGAATTGCTGAAGGGCATGGATCTCGATGATTATCTGTTCACGATCGAGCTAAACAACGGCAAAATCCCGCTCGAGCGCGTGGTGCAGATCTTCGAGCCCATCGTGCGCACCTTGGAGACTGCGCATGAAAATGGCATTTTGCATCGTGATTTGAAGCCCGCGAACATCTACTTGCTCGACGGCGGGGGAGTGCGCTTGCTGGACTTCGGGCTGGCGCGCTTGAAGCAATCCGCGCCGCTCACCGCACCCGGGACGGTAATGGGGTCGCCGAGCTTCATGGCGCCAGAGGCGTGGCAAGGCGTGTCGGATCTGATGGACGCGCGCGTGGATGTGTACTCGCTGGGCGTGGTCCTGTTTCGCGTGCTTTCGGGGAAGCTGCCGTTTGCGGGGACCAGCATGCAGGAAAAGTTCCTCGGCGCGACCACCGGGACCCGCCCCAGCTTGCGCAAATTCCGCCCGGATCTGCCGCCCGAGGTGGACGGTTGGGTGCAGCACGCGCTCGCGCTCGACCGCGATCAACGCTTCGGCAACGTGCGCGCGCTGTGGAGCGCGCTCGAGTCGGCACTGCACGTCAATCTACGACGTAGCGGCTTGCGTCCGTCGTTCTGGGCGGCGGCGAAGGACGCCATGAACAAGCTGGTCGGCAACTCGGAGTCCGTACCGCCGGTGGCGCGCGCGTTCGGCGCGAACGAACCCTCGTTCACGCGCGACGCGCTCGCGCGCAGCGCCTACCGCATCAACACGATCCCCGAGGCCACCATCGAACTCACCGACGGCGACCTGCAGCCCCTGCCGCCGCCGCTCAGGCCGCCAGCACTGCTGCGGCCCGTGGAGCAAACCATCCACGTCGCGGATGCTGATTTGATGGTCGAATCCGAGCGGTCCGAGGCAGCACTCACGGGAACCCCGGCTTTCGAGGGTTTTGGGCCTCAGCCCCGGAGGTAGTCGAGCGCGCGCTAAAAGCGACGCGCTTGGGGGGTGCGGCGGGACCATGAACGGCCGAAATTTCTGGGCTCAGGTCGTTCTTTTGATCGTCGAGCGGAGTGGCGGCCATGATATTTGGTAGTGCTTAGCCCCGAGCTCCAACTCAGTCGCTCTTCCGCACGTTTGGCACGTTTGGCATTCTTCGGTTCTCGCTCGCAGCCCCGGATCGGAGAAAACGCCACGGAAACTCGGATCCGCGCGCTGATGACGGCGCATTTCGACTTTGTTTGGCGGAGCTTGCGTCGGCTCGGGCTGTCGGCTGTCGACGCTGATGACGGCGCACAAGAGGTGTTCGTCGTCGCTAGCCGCAAGCTGAGCCTGATTGTGCCCGAGAGCGAAAAGCGGTTTTTGTTCGCGACCGCTTTGCGGGTCGCGTCCACCCGCCGCCGAGGGCTGAAACGCAGGCGCGAGGAGCCCCACGCCTGGCTCGGCGAAGACGACCCGACGTCCGAGCGCGAGCGCAGCGAACCAGGCCCCGAGCGTCTCGCGGAACTCGCCCACGCCCGGCGTGACCTGGACGAGATCCTATCGGCAATGAAGCTCGAGCAGCGCGCAGTCTTCGTGCTGTACGAGCTGGAAGAAATGACAGTGCCGGAAATCGCGCTTTTGCTGGACGTTCCGGCCGGTACCGTGAGTTCGCGGCTGCGCGTCGCGCGCGAGGAATTCGATCAGTCGCTGCGTCGTTTGCGCGCCCGCGAACAATTTCCTGGAGCCAAAACGTGACTGGCGACCCTTCCGATCCCGAACAACCGCCGCGCAATTCGCAGGCCCCGCGCCCTTCGCAGCGGCCACGCACGTCGCAGTTGCCCCGCGCGTCGCAAGCGCCGTCCCAACCGCCACGCTTGGCGCACTCGGCGGCGCCGGACGCACGCGAGCTCGTGCGCTCCACGCGCCGCGACGCACCCAGTCCGGCAACGCGCGAACTGGCCGTGGAGCAAGTGCTGCTTCGCTACCGTCGCCGCCGAGCGGCCGTGCGCGTCGGTTGGGTCGCCCTCAGCGCCAGCGTTGCGTTGGCTGCCGGAGCTGTGCTTTGGATCCGAGCCAATTCGCCGCCTGAGCTGCAGCTCGCCCGCGAGCTGCCGATTGCGCCGAGTCAGAGTGCAGCGGCCTTGCCTGCGTCGGGAACCGCGCCAGCGCCCACGCCGAGCGCGTCGGTGCGCGCGGTCGAGCTCGAACCGTGCACGCCTGCCATGCGCGCCACGGGCAACGAGCCGCTGATCGACGACTTCGAGGACGACGACGCGCGCATTGCCTCGCTCGAACACCGCGCGGGCTTTTGGAGCGCCTCGAACGACAACACCGGCAAACAGCGCCCGGCTCCGGGCGGTCCACTCGCGATGACGCGCATACCCGGCGGGCGCGGTGCCAGCCACTTTGCGCTCCACACCAGCGGCAACAAGTTCACGAAGTGGGGCGCGCTCCTGGCCGCGGATTTCAGCCCGCGCCGCTGCTACGACGCATCCGCCTACGCCGGCCTCGTGTTCTTTGCGCGCGGCCGCGGCAGCTTCAACGTCGTCGCGAAGATGACGCAGATTGCGCCGGAAGAGTTCGGCGGCTCCTGCAAGCATGATTGCTACGACAGTCACCGCGCCACCATCCCGCTGACGAATGATTGGCAAGAGCATCGCGTGACGTGGGCCGAGCTCGAGCAAAAGGGCTTCGGCCAAAAGGTGCCCTTCGACCCACGCTCGTTGCTTTCATTGGAGTTCACCGTCGCGCCCGAGCAAACGCCGTTCGACCTCTGGATCGACGACATTCGTTTTCTGCAGCGCTGAGCGAGTCGCTAGGTGTCGGGTTGCGAGCGCCTGACCATGCGATACGACAGCACCTGAAAGCCGAGCGCGACCCAAAACGCGCGCGCGGGCGCGTTGAAGTCGAATACGCCCAGTTCGGTGCGGGTTGCACCGGCTAGGCTCCCCCAGCCGAGCGCCGCATCCACGAGCTGCTTGCCGATCCCCTGCCGACGGAAGCAAGCTTTCACTGCGAGAGCGTCGAGCTCGAGTACGACGGCAGGTTGGACGATGGGCGCGCGGGGCGGCGGGCGCAAAAACGCATACAATACACCGGCGAAAGTACCGTCGGGAGCCAGCGCCAGAAACGTGGCGTGATCGGATTGCGACAAGAACGCATCGCGAAAGGCGGTTTGTTCGTGGCCGGCTACTCGGCGAAATAACCACGGAAGTGCGTGGCGGTGCAGTTCGTCGACTTCTTCGAGCAAAGCGCCGATGGCGTCCAAATCGGCCGCCACGGCGCGTCGAATGGTCACCGCTTCTGGAGGCTGCATCTCAGGTCTGCGGCCGCGACGTGCCTTGGTGAAAAACGCATCGCCACTGTCCTGCTTCACGACGCCAGACCGAACTACGCAGTGATGCGGGCGTTCGATAAGTGGCCAGTGCGACGTCTTCAGACAGCGCGAGCACTTGAAAGTCGGAGACGTCGACCTTGATGTTCGGCGCGGCCAACATCTGGGCAATGATGTCGGCCTTCGAGTAGACGCGACCCGAATTGCCGAATTCGACGAACTGATCCGACACCAGGCGATCGAGCGCCTCGGCGGACCCGCGAACCTCTGCAGTCAATAGTTGCTGTTCA
>Ga0247766_1000091_pt1 | contig 18898 bp, 14 predicted proteins | sample UWRJL223509R6_FD_179946 | JGI IMG/M metagenome (GOLD analysis project Ga0247766, IMG submission 179946) | Plant litter microbial communities from Arlington Agricultural Research Station in Wisconsin, United States - UWRJ-L223-509R-6 | ecosystem: Environmental > Terrestrial > Plant litter >... | reverse complement strand
TTCGCTCGTTCGCCCCCCTTCGGTTCGTTCGCCGTTTGCGATCTTCGGTTGCTTTGGGGCCTTCGCGTCCTTCGCACAGCAGCCGGAATGGGCCGCCGAAGGCTGCGCCGCGCGCGGGATCACTCGTGACCATCAACCCAAAAGGAGCCGCGGCTCCGAGAGATAAAGCGCCAAAAAAATGGACTAGCGTTGCCTGCGGAGCGTCACCGGACGTCAACGGCCGAGCAAACCCCTCGACCAGATGAAGTTCGAGCGCGCGACGCGCCAGCGTTCATGGGCTGACAAGTCGACACATTATCGCGGCGGGTCATGCCCATCACCCGGCGTGGCGCGCTCTTCTTCAGGCGTGCGTACGAATTTTATGTGGAGCAATTGCGCGGCGCTGCGACGATGTAGCTCTTGCTCGCGTGTCGTGATGACACACATTACTGATCGCGCGGCGAATGCGGGCTGTAGAAGGACGCCACGATCGGTTCCGGCGCTTGGTGTGGCGATAAAGTTCGTTGCGCGGTTTGTTTCCTCTGCGTGAATGCAGCGTGAACTCCACCATTTCAAACGGAGTTCAGCGGGCACCACTGGTTCCCGTCGATCGAATCGGCAACCTAACTTCGTTGAGGAGAGTCTTATGAAGCTCAGGAATTTTGCACTGGTTTTTTGCGCGGCTTCGGCCTTGCTTGCGGCTTGCAGTAGCGACGACGATACGGGCAACAATGGCGGCGGCGGGGCAGGCGCCGGCGGTAAAAAGAACACCGCGGGAGCCGCTGGCAAAGCGGGCGGCGCGGGGACGGCGGGCAAAGGCGGCGGCGCAGGCCTCGACATCCCAGGCGGCGCGGGCGAGGGAGGCAATCCCGAGACGGCGGCCGGCTCAGGCGGAGAGGGCGGCGAAGCGGGCGGCGGCGGCGTCGTCGAGTCGTTCACGGTCACGCTCGAGAACGTTGGCACGAGCAAGGCGTACACGAGCACGGGCGTGTTCGACACCCCGGTGGGTGCTACGGCAGCGGGCCCAGCGGTTCCGGGTAAGGGCTACAAGTTCACCGTAGACGCGGGACGCAAGCAGAAGCTCTTTTTCACGACCATGCTCGCCGCGACGAATGACTTGTTCTTCGCTCCGGCCGGCGAAGGCATCTCGCTGTACCTCGAAAATGGCTCGCCGATCAACGCAGACGTGACGAGTCAGGTGTACCTCTGGGACGCGGGGACGGAGCTCAACGAAGAGCCGTTCATCGGTCCGAATACCGTCACCAATCAAGGAACGGTCAACACCGGCGCGGTCGATACGAACAACAAGGTGCGAAAGATCGCGTCCGTCACCGAGGGCTTCGTGTTCCCCTATCCGGCGGTCTCCAGCCTGATCAAAGTCACGGTGACCCATACGACCGGGACGCTGTTCGACGTCACCATCGATAACTTGTCCACGGCGACGCTGACGACAGGCGACTTGGTGGTTCATCCCTCACTGATCTCGCCCGGCGTTTGGGCTCTCAGCAGCTCGGCGAACGCGCTGTTCACCGAACAGGCGGCGGCTCCCGCGCACGGCCTCGAGGCGCTCGCGGAAGATGGCAAGCCAGCGGTGTTGGGCACGTATCTCGCGGCGAACGCGGGCATCACTTACCCGGCCTCGCCCGGCGTGTGGCTGCTGCACCACGCGGGCACGACTCCGCTGTTCGCGTCGAACGGGGCAGATCTCGGCAAGGGACTCGAAGCCCTGGCCGAAGACGGCAACGTCACGCCGCTCGCCGCGAAGCTCACGACCCTCGACGGCTACGTCAAGGGCGGCTCCTTCACTGTCCCCGTCGGCACGACGACCGCAGGCGCGATCTTGCCCGGCTCGAAGTACCAAATCACGTTCGACGCGAGCCCAGGTGATTCACTCTCGTTCGCCAGCATGCTCGCGGCCACGAACGACGTGTTCCTCGGGGTGAAGGATAGCGGCATTCCGCTGTTCGATAGCGCCGGCGCAGCCGTGACGGGGGACGTCAGCAACCAACTGTACCTCTGGGACGCGGGCACCGAGGCCAACGAAGAGCCGGGCATCGGCATCAACACCGTCACCAATCAGCTGACCCCCAACACTGGCACCGCCGGCGAAGGCAAGGTCCAACTCTTGAGCGCGGTCAGCACCGACACCTACGATTACCCAGCCGCGCAATCCGTACTCAAGGTGACAATCGTCAAGAACTGACCCGAAAGCCCAGCTTCTTGGGTTGATGGTCACGAGAATCGGACGCATCGCGGCGCAGCCCCCGAGCGTGCGGAAGCACGCTCGAACAGGACTGCCGTTGCGGTGCGTCCGAGCACCTCGGTGCAGCACGCTCCCGTCGCGGTGCGTCCGAGCACCTCAGCGCAAGCACGCAGCCGACGAAGCAACTCCGGGCTCGGAGCCCGTCGCGCGCAGGTAATAATTCCAAGTGCCATTGGCGGACGCGGCGACGAACGTCTGCACGTTGCCACCTTCGCCAGAGAAATTGCCGGCCATTCGCGTCAGAAAACAAGCGGAGCCCTTGAGTGGCTCCGTCGGCTTGATCTCATTGGGGATCAGGTTTTCGGCAATGACCTGCGTATCGCCGCGTTGGACGTCGGCAATGCGACTGGCGTGGAGGGGCGTCGCGGGATCGTCGTCCAAACAAAGGGCGCCACCGTTGACTCCGCTCGAGGTAGCCGCGGTTCGAAGGAACCAATGGCCGCTATTCGCTAGGTAAACTTTGACGACATCCTGGTCGCTCTCGAAATTGCCGGAGACGCGGCTGAGCGCGCAGAAGCGATGTGCGCCCAAGTCCAAGTCCTCCTGCCGCGCGGACTCGTTGAATTGAGTCTGGACTACCTTCGCCGAGTCATACTTGAAGCAACGAGCCGTCGCGCCGACTTCGGGTTGGTTGGAGATCCCCGTCACGTACCAATTGCCTCGCACGTTCGAGACCTTCACCATGTCGGATAGGCTCCGGAATTTCCCGTGGATGCCGGTCAAGAAGCAGACGCTGCCGCTGGATCGCAACATGCGCGTGGAACGACGCCCGCGCTCCCAGCTGTATTCGTTCGTGTACGCGCTGAGGCCCTGACTGCCGTCGACGGCGACGGTCTCATCATCCGCCGTGCTGATCGGCGTCGCGCCTCCTTGAAGCACGCACCCGCCCAGCCCGCCGATTAGAGCCAAGAGCGCCGCACGCACCGGCCGTGTCCGACTGCAATTTGCCTGCGACATCTTCATCCTCCGTTGGAAATTCAGCACGGCCCCGCCAAGGCTCCAAATTGACCCAGGGATTGCCGCGGAAACCGGCACCCGGGCAAGCAACGAGTCAGAACCTGCCCGTCAAATCGAGCGAGGCGGAGGTCGGGCTAATCGCCGGTCTGACCGCGACGCGCGTCTGGTTTGAACCACGCACGAAGAACGTCAGGGTGACGGTCGTGGCCGCCAGGACCGCCGTCGAAGCCAAGAACACGTTCGTCATTCTTTGGCGGGCGAGCCCGGCCTGCCATTTCTCGTCCGTCGGATGCTCGAGGTACTCATCGTGCTGACGCTTGGTATCCAGGGCGGACCAGATCGTGATTGCACCGCACGCGACCGTCGCGGCACCGGTGAGCCAAGGGACGATGACCGGCAGGCCTTTGGAGGCCTTGTCGGCGTCCGCAGGGGCGTGCGGCTCGCGTGGCGAGGACGCTTCGGAGGCCGAAGCCTCGCGCGTGACCGACGTCGTCGCTGACGCAGCCGGCTCGCGAAGCTCGACCCGAACCGTTTGGCCTGCACTCGGGAGCATCGTTCGTGAAGCTTTGCGACCGCTTTCGAACTGCGCCCCCAACAAGACGCGACCGGGCGGCAGATACAAGCGATGGGTTTGGGCAGGCTCCAGAAAATACGCCAAATGATCGACCAATAGCGCGCACGCGGGGGTACAGGACACTTCATAGCGCGCGAGCCGGGGTGCGACTTCTTCGAGAATCGAACGCGCGAGCTCGGCCGACTGCGGATCCTCGCCAAAGCGATCGAGGAGCATCTGCGCGTGAGTCGCCGCGCGCGCGAAGTTTTCCGCGCTCAGCTGCATGCGGGCGGCGGAGCGCAGCGCTTCTTTCGAGGGCTGCAGCGTGAACGCGAGTTCGAAGCGCTCGGCTGCGAGTGCGTACTTTCCCTCGAGCTGCGCGGACTGGCCTTCGGCGAAGGCTCTTGCCGCGCCGGTCACGTCCGCGCCCGCAGAGCGTGGCGCAACCCAGACGAGCGCCGCGACGAGGCCAAGGCAATACAGGCTGTGGGAGCGCTTGAATGGGGGCATGGCAATCAGCGAGCTTCGAGGCGAATCTCCCTCTCTCAATGCAGGTAAGGGTTGTGTTCCAGTTGAGGAGTTGCCTTGGCTTTCGGCTGGGACGTTTGGCCGAACTCGGCAGTCGGCGTTGGCGGCGTGGCTAAGCGAGGTGGCGCGACCTCGGGCACGCGAGTTCCTTTCGGCGAAGGGAACGGTCGACGCTGCACGCTGGATTTCGCCGACGGAGCTACTCCGCTCGATTGAGCGGAGTTCGGTTGAGCAGCGCTCGGTTCCGGTCCGGGATCGGCAACCAGACTCGGATGCGCGACGACTTCCAGCGGACTCGGAGTCGAGTCTGTCACGCGCGTCGCGATGGCTGCCGTCGTCGCGAGCTCGGCTGCCTCGACGTGGTTCGAGCTTCGATCATGATTCGCAAGAAACGCAAAACCAGTGACTGCGAGCAAGAGCGCGCCCGCGATGAGGGCGCCGCGTCCGAATCGTTGCTGAGATTGCGGCGGTGCGAGCCGCGAGCGGGGTTCCTCGGGAAGGGGAGCGGAAAGCCGCTCGGCCAAGGGCGCAAGCCCCGACGCCTCACCTGCGACTGCCAGCTCGCTGCCAGCTGCGAGTTCGAGCGCTGGCTGGGGAGGGAACGCAGCTACCCAGCTCTGGATCTGCCGTTCGCGCTGTTCGCGTTGCGCGCTGAAATGCGTGGCCATCAGTTGCCCGAGCTGCTTTGCGCCAATGGCCGGGCCTTGGGCGAGGAACTGTTCCAAGTCCTCCCGCATTTCCAGCGCCGTGGAGTAACGCTCCTCGGGAGCCCGCCTGAGTGCCCGCTCCACGATTCGATCGAGCGCCGGGTCGACCTCGGCCCGCACCGTGGAGACGAGCGGCGTGCTGCCATGCAACGTGTGGCGGACGATGGATACGGGCGAGAGGTCTTCAACCAGCCGGCGAGCGGCGAGGAGCTCCCAGAGGACCACCCCCATGGCGTAGATGTCCGCGCGTCGATCCACGACGCCGCTGGTCGTTTGCTCGGGCGCCATGTACGCGAGTTTGCCTTTGACGATGCCTGCTTCCGTCGATGCGCGCGTGGCGATCGCGGTCTTGGCGATCCCGAAGTCGACGAGTTTGACGACGCCGTCGTGCGTGACGAAGAGGTTGGGTGGGCTCAAATCACGATGGACGATGGCCAGCGGAGTGCCGTCTAGATCCCGGAGCTCATGCACGTAGTGCAGGCCGGCGAGCGCGTCGGCCACGATACGCGCCGAGACGCGTGGAGCGAGCGGCTTGGCGGCTCGTTGGATGGCGGAGAGCGCCTGGCCATGCAGGTACTCCATCACGATGTACGAGCCGTCGTCGCCGTGGCCGACCTCGTACGTGTGGACCACGTTGGCGTGACTCAGTAGGGCGGCGAGACGTCCCTCGTCGAGGAACATCTGCGCGAGCGCACCGTCGATCTCGCTGCCTGCGCGCATGCACTTGACGACGACGAGCTTCCGGACGCCCGACGGCCCGTGCGCGATGGCCAAGTAAACGTCCGCCATCCCTCCTCGTCCGATCGCGCCGAGGAGAGCGTACTTTCCGAGCTGAACGGGCTTGGTCGCCCCTCCGCTGTCTGGACTCGGTAGCGAACGCATCCTGGGCGGATGTTAGCCCGGCACGGGACGCAGGGAAATCCTCGCCCGATCAATAGACTCGTTCATTTTCGGATGCGAAACGCCAGCGTTCGTTGACCCGTATAGCCGTGCGATCGGTGCCATGCCTGTCGTGATGCCGTCGCAGGCCCGTCGCACTTGGGTTTTCGGGCGTACATCGGGTGCGCAACTGACAATGGTTATTTCGTATCAATCAATCGTCGATGCTCGCATGCTACAAGAGCGAAACCGAGCCTACCTTATCGGAATGGATACATGTGGTTGACCGTTCTCCGACTCGGAGCCCTCGCATCCGGTGTCTTCGTCTCGGCGTGCACGATATTCGACGAGCCCGTGCCCGAATGCAGCTCTCATTCCGATTGTACGGACTGGTTGACTCGAGAAGCATCCAGCGAGACGCCGATTGCGGGTCGCTGCATCCAACCCGAGGGTAAGTGCGTTCCGCTCTTCACCCAAGAGTGCACTCGGGTGACGGGCGACCCGCTCGACGAGGACTCCATCCTGCTGGGCTCGATCCTGACTGGCGAATTCCGCCACTTGGAGCCCGCGATTCTCGCTGTCGAAGAAATCGACTCGGCAGTGGCCGGGGGCGGCATTCCTCGCGCGGGCAATCAGGGTCAGCCACGCCCGCTCGTGATGCTGTCGTGCACCGAGTCCGCGACCGACCCGCTCCCGGCCGCGCGCCACTTGATTGAAGCCCTGCGGGTGCCCGCCGTGGTTGGGCCTGACATCGACGAGAACGCGCTCGACATCGTGCGTGAGATCATCGGCGCAGGCAATGCCCACACCGCGCTGATGTCGCCGGCGTCGTTGATCGACGACCTGGGCACTCTGGCGGACGACCACCTGATGTGGCGCGACGTTCCCTCGGGGACAGACCTCGCCCCGCTCGTGCTCACGACCTACGCCGATCTCGAATCGACATTGCGAGCGAGCAAGCCCGATCTGAAGCTCGGCATCGTGTATCGAGATGACGCGCTCGGGCAGAATGCGATCGCCCAAATCAGCGAGCGCGTTGCGTTCAACGGTAAATCGTTGGCTGATCCGTCGAACGCTGGATTCGTTCGAGTCGGCAAGTACCCGCGGGGCGACGATGCCGCGATTGCCACGCTCTTGGCTCAATATCGAAATGATCCGCCTGATTTGATGCTGTTGCTCGGTGGTGTGGAGTCGATCACCGGCTTCGTGAAGCCCTTGGAGCTTTCACTCGCAGCCGCAGGCGCCACGAGTAAGCCGACGTACTTGATGTTCGAGAGCAACAAGGTCACCGAGCTCCTCGAGCTGGTGGATCCTACGAAGACGCCCGGTGTGCCGTCCGATCTGCGGGGCCGGCTGTGGGGCGTCGGTGCGGCTCCCACGGCGAATTCGCAGCCCGGCTACGACAGTTTTCGGCTGGCGTTCGCCAACCGCTTCGGACACACCCCTGACGGAGCTGGAATGGGGCAGGCGTACGACGCGGTCTATGCGTTTGCGTTTGCGCTCACCGCAACCGCAGGCGAACCGCCGAGCGGCGAGAGCGTCGCCGCAGGCCTCGCATTGATGTCGAGTGCACCCGCCGCCGCAGCCTTGCGCGTCGGGCGGCTCGACGCGCTGCAAGCCTTCACCGCCTTCAGCACCGTCCCGATCCCGAGCGTGCTCGGGACGTTCAACGAGCTCAAATGGCTTCCGAACGGTGATTACAGCGGCGGACGCGCCGAAGTCTGGTGCATTAGCGTCGTGAATGGCTCGCCCTACTTCGCGAGCGGCAACGTCTCGCTGGACATGCAAACGCGCACGTTCAGCGGCATGCGGAAGCCGTGTGAATAGCCGCGCGCACTCAATAAAACAGATTGAACGTGCCGGTCAGGTACAGCATCGACAACATATAGAGCGTGCCGTCGTAGTAGCGATACTGACCCGTCGGCGTCCCTTGATCCCAGGCGGCCTGCAGGAACGGTGTGGCGTCGGCCGCTGACAAGCCGAATGCGAGCATGGCGTTCGCGCCGGTGAGACCTGCGCCGTGATATTGGTTCATGGCCGTGCCGTCGAGCGAGAACGAGCTGCCGTAGGTGTCGAGTCCCTGGCTCACCCAAAAGGCGGCGTGTGTGGCCGCGTAGGCCGTTTGCCAGGAACCTGTGCGATTCACGGCGAAGTCGGACATGATGTTCATCGGCACGCGCCAGGCGTCGGCGTTGAACGTGTTGCCTTGGGCGTAGGCGGAGCCGTCGAAGTTCGATTGGTACGGCGAAAGGCCGGTGCTCGCGTTGTAGACTTTCGGAAAGTACGTGCGCCCATAGCTGGCCGCGTTTCGCCACAGGGTTGCGTTGGCCGTGTCGAAGCAGACCCATTCCGAGTAAAAGAGCGGCAGCACGTAAGACGCATCGCTGAAGTTGGAGTTTTGACTGAACTTGACGATCGCGGGGTTTGCGTTGAAGTCATGCGCCGCCATGGCCGCCATGATCTTTTTCGCTTCGGCGCTGTAGTTGATTGCACCAGTGCTGCCCCAGCGCCGATCTGCGAGCCGTAGCGCTTCGGCGAAGTATTCGTCGCCGTCGGGCGCTTGACCGGTCGACTTCGGAGTGCACGAATCGACGTTCATTTGCCAAGCGAATACGCCGCTCGGCTGCTGCATGCAGGCCTTCGCGTAGTTCCAGAGTTTGTCGAACTCGGTGCGCATGTTCATTTGGACGGCGATGAACATCCCGTAGGATTGTCCTTCGCTGCGCACGTCGCCGCTGGCAATGTCCTCGATATAGGCCTGCGAAGCGTCGGCCGAGAGCTGATAGTAGATCGGCTGATCTTGTCCGCTGCCGTGGAAGAGTTGTTGGACGACGCCGCTCATCTTCGCCTGTACGTCAGCGGCTGACTTGCACAGCACTTCGCTGAACAGGTTTCGAGAGGCCGCGGGCGCCACGCACTCGGTCCGCGGGGTCGTGTTGATCTGACCGGGGTTTGAGCCGCAGTTCGATGGCTCGCCTCCAGTTCCGCCAGCGCCCGTGCCAGCCGACCCCGTGCCACCGGCCGCTACCATCCCGCTGCCGGCAGCCCCGCCGGGCGCCGTGTTCGAGCCACCGCTCGCGTTGTTGGCACCACCGCTCGCGTTGTTGGCACCACCGCTCGCGTTGTTGGCACCACCGCTCGCAGGAGCGTTCGTGCTCGAGCCACAGGCGAGAAGGTTGGAGATGCTGATCAGAAAACCAAAGCTAAGAAGTCGTGAATACGATGACAAGGCAAGTGACTCCGAGTTGCGGTAGCCCTTCACCAATCGCCACGCGCACGGCCGCGCTGGCCATTGCCGCGAACCCTCGAACGCCACCAGTCTGGGGACGGCGGATGAGGGTGCGGGTAGGTGAGAGGGGGATTGGCGTTATTCGCTCGTTGAAGCTTTCCGATCCTGTTCGAAGAAAGATTCTTGGAAGAATTTCGTGACAAGATTAGCCCCGTCCGACTTTCGGAATGGCTTCGGCCGGTCCATTCTGGTTAGCATTGCCCGCAAAGCGCCGCCCGTCCCGGCCAAATCAAAGGTGTTCCATGGTCGTACCTTCTTCAAAACTTAGGTTCGCAACGTTTTCCTCCATCATCGCTCTGTGTTTCAGCACGGCGCAGGCTCGCGCAGAGGCTGGCGCAGGGGGTACTGACGGTGGCGCCGGCGGGACGAGCTCAGGCGGCTCGACGAGCACGGGCGGTGCCGGCGGAGCGGTCGGTCAGAGCGGCGGACCTGCGGCCGGCGGCGTGAGCTCGTCCGCTGGGGCCGGAGGCAGCGGGCCGAGTTCGAACCTGATCAAGAACAGCACGTTCGACGGCACTGCTGCCGATCCGTGGTGGAGCTACGCGGCCAACGCCGCTGACGCCCCCTCGGACATTACTGTCGCCGTCACCAACGGTGAGCTTTGCGGCACGATGACGGCCGGAGGTGCGAACGTTTGGGACGTCATCATCGGCATTAGCGACCTCTCCTTGGTGCCGAACCAGGCCTATCACATCTCGTTTTCGGTCCACGCGGACGCGGCCCGCACGATCAAGTTCAAGAGCGGCCTCGGTGTCGCGCCCTACACCGACTACTTCATCGAACCGATCGCGATCACGGCCACTGCCCAGAAGTTCGACTACACCTATTTGAACCTGCGCACTGATCCGACGGCGCAGTTTCAGTTCCAAATCGGCAAGGCGCCGGGGACGGTGTGCATCGACAATGTCGTGCTCGAGCCGGTCACTACCCCTGTCCAGCCCGTCTACAAGACGTCGGCGACATCCGGTCATCCGTTCAAGGAATACACCAAGGTCGTCAAGCTAGGGACAGCCGTGGATACGCCGATCTTCTTGAGCAACCCGGTGCACAACTCGATCGTGGCTACCGAGTTCGCCATGATCACACCCGCGAACTCGATGAAGATGGGGCTGATTCAGCCGACGCAAGGGAAGTTCGACTTCACGGATACGGACGCGCTCTTGGCTTGGGCCCAAGCAAATAACATCGAATTCCGCGGCCATCCGCTGGTCTGGCACACCCAAGCGCCCGGCTGGGTCACCAGCCCGACCACGGGCACCGGCACTGACGGCGCCTTCACGAAGGACGAGTTGATCGCCATCATGTACGCGCACATCGATGGGCTGATGGGACACTACAAAGGGAAATTGCCCTACTGGGACGTGGTGAACGAGGCGATCGACGGCGCGGACTATCGACAGACGTTCTGGTTCAAGACGATCGGCCCAGAGTTCATCGATCTCGCGTTCACCCACGCGCGCGCTGCCGACCCGGCCGCGAAGCTCTTCTACAACGACTACAACATCGAACAGAAGGGGAACGCCAAAGCGGACCGCGTCTTCGAACTGGTCAAAGACATGAAGACCCGCGGTATTCCGATCGACGGCATCGGTCTCCAGGGGCACTACTTCGTCGAGGCGGACGGTACGACTTCGAACGGTGTCCCCGACATGCAAGCCATTCGCGACAACATGGCTCGCTACGCGGACATTGGCGTCGACGTGCAAGTCACCGAGTGCGATTTCCGCATCGGCAAGCCGCTCGACGACACCAAGACCCAGCTGCAGAACAAGTTCTACGCTGACTTCCTGCAAGCCTGCATCGACGCCCCGAATTGCTCACACTTCACCGTCTGGGGCCTGAGTGATCTCGACTCGTGGGTCCCGAGCACGTTCCCCGAGTATGACTACGCGCACCTCTTCGACAAAGACCTGAAGCCGAAGGCGGCCTACGAGGCGATGAGCCAGGTGCTCGCGAAGTACAGCACCGATGGCGCCGGCGGCGGCGCGGGCGGCAGCGGGGGCGCCAGCACGAGCGGCGGCGGCACCAGCGGCGGCAGCGCGGGCACGACCCCGAGCACCCCGACCAATTCCAGCTCCGACTCGGGCGGCTGCTCCCTCGCCCCGCGCACCAGCGGTTCTGCGTTCTGGCTGCTCGCCGCCTTCGGCATGGTCGGCGGTCTGTTGGTCCGACGTCGCAAAGCCTGAGTATTGCGATAAAGCTGCGGCGGTGGACCGAGGTTCCACCGCCGCGCCACGCGCCAGGTCGCGCGATGGCAGCCGTTCACCACATCGAACCGTCGCCCCGGGCGCTGCAGCTCACTTCAGCTGCCATCCCCGAGGCGGACGGCATCGAGATAGCGAGTCTGTCGCGCCAGGTGCGCGCGATCGTGAACGACTCGACGAATAGGGCGAGCGTCGCTTCGAGACTCACACCGCGGCCGTAAACGCAGCTGCGCGTTGCTTTTCGCTCGACGAAGTCCGCGGCTATGTCACCGTACGCATCACCTGCCAATCCAACCTGGCAGTCTTCTTCATCGTAATTTTCTTAATCAGTTGAAAACGAGGCGACGTCGGCGAGTGTGATTCCGTCACACCATCGCTCGACGCTCGAATTCTGGCTGGCTGTTTCCGCCAGTCAGATGCTCGTGACTCCCGCCGCGCTGGCGACTCGAGCTTGCTCGAATGGAGTTTCGGCGGCCGACCTGCGCGCCGCCGCTGCTAGTGACTGGACGCGAGCGCCGTGGGTCCGCTGCGACGCTAAAGCTTGCTGTTTGACGAATTCTTAGCTTGAACGGCGCGCCGGAACGCGCGCCAGCAGTGGAGTGACCTTGCTTAATTTACGCATCATGAGTCTTGCAACGTACTTGCCGCGCCTGTGCATCGACAACGCGGCGATGCTCTCGAGCTTTCCGGAGCTCGCCCAGAATGATTTGGAACGCAGCGGCGTCGACAGTCGCCACGAAGCTGCCGAAGACGAGGACGTTCCTGCCATGGCCGTGCGCGCGTCGCAGGCAGCCCTCGAGCGCGCGAACGTCTCGGCCGATGAACTCGAGTTCTTGATCCTGATCAACTGGAGTGAGCGACGCTACGTTCCCGACGTCGCGCCGCGCGTGCAGCAGATGTTGGGCGCGCGCAAGGCATTCGCTTTCGATGTCGGTGCCTCTTGTGCGGGCTTCATCTACGCGCTGTCGATAGCGCACGGCTACCTTCAAAGTCCGCGATTTCAGCGTGGTTTGGTGGTCGCCTCAGACTACTCGCGACGGCGGGTGCGCCCGGGCAGCCGAGCGTCGCTGCTCTTCGGCGATGCAGCGGCGGCGGCCGTCGTGGGGTCGAACGTCAATGCAGGTGTCAACTTGGTCGACTACGAGCTCGGGACGAATGCCCGGAGTGAACTGATGGCCGTGGACGACGAGGGTTACCTCGTTAGCCTCGATCGCCAGCCCGCAGCCGAGGAAATTGCGGTCGCCGCCTTGGTGCGTGCGGGCAAGAACCTGCTCGCTCGCCACGGCCTGACCTTCGCGGACATCGACTACATCGTGCCGCACGCGGGCGTGGCGGGCATCGAGAGTACGCTCGCAAAAAGCTTGTCCGTGCCTCGACAGAAGATCCTCAGCAATCGGTCCAGTGTCGGCGACGTGACCGCTGCGTCGATCCCAACGGCGCTCGAGCATTTTTTGCGAGTGGGGACGCTGCGCTTGGGTCAGCTCGTGCTGGTGCTCGCGGCAGGCATGAACGGGGATTTTGTCGCCGGCCTGCTCGAGCTGTGAGCCGCGCCGAGAAAAGTCGCAAGTTCTTGCGGGCGTTCGCCGAGGGCCTGACCGCGGGGCGAATGCTATAACCGGCTCATGGACGAGCCAGTCGGCGAGCGCGCTTTCGAGCATCGAGTGAGTGACTGCATGCCGATCCGGGAGATGCTCACGCGCGTCGGCGACAAATGGTCGATTCTGACGTTGGGAGCGCTCGGCGCTCAGCGGATGCGTTTTGGGGCGCTCAATCGCGCGGTACCTGGGATTTCGCCGCGCGTATTGGCCGTGACTTTGCGAGCGCTGGAGCGTGATGGGCTCGTGCTGCGGACCGCGTATGCGACCGTGCCACCGCGCGTGGAGTACGAGGTCACCGCGCGCGGACGATCACTGCGCGATGCACTGAGGCCGCTTGCGGAGTGGGTGATCGCGAATCGCGAGGGGCTCGAGGAGTCACGGCGGGACTTCGATCGGCAAGCCGAGCCGGCCGCAGAAGTGCTCGCCGAGCCCATGCTTACCAAATCGTAAGTAATGGTTGAAAAGGTGCGGTCTTGCGCCGCCGGCTGCGAGAGCGATAGTCACACTGGGACGACACACCGGAGTGACCATGACCTCGAAGCTCAAATTGGGAATCATCATCAGCACCACTCGCCCAGGCCGGCTCGGCGACAAGATCAGCGAATGGACCGCTGGGCTCGCGGCCAAGCGCAGCGAGGCAACGTTCCAGGTCGTCGACCTACGGGACTACCCGCTGCCCTTCTTCGAGGAGAAATTGCCGCCGTTGTACGCGCCGTCAGCGCACCCGGTCGCGCAGCGCTGGTCCGCGAAGATGGCCGAGCTCGATGGCTACCTGTTCCTGACTGCGGAGTACAATCACAGCGTGAGCGGGGTGCTCAAGAACGCGCTCGACTATCTGGGCGCAGAGACGCATCGCAAACCCGCTACCTTCGTCGGCTACGGCGGTGTCGGCGGCGCGCGCGCGGTGGAACACCTCCGCGGGATTCTAGCCGAAATGCAGGTCGCGACGCTGAGGCACGCGCTGCACATCGGTCGCACGGAAATGCTCGGCTTACTACGCGAAGGCAAGACGATGGCCGACTTTCCGTACCTCGACGAGCAGGCGACGCCCCTGTTCGACGAGCTCGTTTGGTGGGCTACGACGCTCGCCGCGGGACGCGCGAGCAGCCGCGCTGTCTCCGCTGCTTGAACGGTAGCTCGCAGCAAGCATCACCACTCAGCTACTTCATGCGCGCCTCGAGCCGCTTGGTGCCACCGCGATAGACGAACTTGGCGTCGGCAAAGCTCGGGGGGCCCATGAACCCGCGAGCATTGTTCGAGGCGCAGTAGTCTTCGGTGGGCATGCCGAGGAAGTTGGTGTCGAGCTTGCCGTTGTCGTTCTGGTCGTGGAACGCCGAAAGGCCGTACGTGCCTTCGGGGATGCCTCGAAAGATGCAGATGGGTCTGCCCGTGTTGGCGCTCACGATCGCCGCCCCCACGGGTTTGCTCAGCCAGCCGTCGCGCGCAAACAATCCGCAGCGTACGACGCCGCCTCGCTCGCGCAGCTCGGTGCGAAACTGCACTTCGTTCGATGCCGGAGCTTCTTCGGCCGCGATGACGGTCGAGCAGGGGACGACGACGAGCAGGGCTCCGGCACACCACGTGGGAGCCGTGAAGCGCCGGCCGCGACGGGGTCGGACGTGCAGGGCGGCGAGGTCAGTTCGGCGAAGCGTTTTCATGGCGCGGGTTCCTTTCGTTCTTTCCGAGCATTTCTTCCAGCCAGGATTGGAAGCGTTCATGGCAATCGGCGCGCGCGAACGCGGCCGCCACAGTGCGCGCTCCTTCGCGTAGAGCTTCGGACTCGAGCAGCTCCGTGAATGCAGCGCGCAGGGCGCTCGGAGTTGCCCCGCCGGAGCGGACCAAGCGACCCGCGCTCGCGCGTTCAATCGCCGTCATGGCCATGTATTGATCGAGGTTCGAGGGGATCCCCAGCACCGGCTTCCCTTCGGCGAGAGCTTGATAGCTCGTACTGGCGCCGCCATTCGTCACCACGAAACTGGCCTTCTGCGCCAGGATGGAGCCTGGAGCGAACGGCACCACGTGCACGTTGGGTGGCGTGTCGATTTGCTCGAAGCGTCCGGCAGTGGCGAGAACGGCATTGACCGGAAGCTCGCCGATGGCCTGCAACACGCCCGAGAGTGCGGCGTAGCGCCCGGACGAGCCGATCGTGACGTAGACCAGCGGTCGGTCCTCGCGAAATCGCGGCCCGAGCTCGGGCATCGCTGCGTGGGGCGACCAGGGGATCGGGCCCAAATAGCGATGGTTTGCCGGCAGATTGCGGGTCGGACAAAGCTCTGGCACGTCCGGGTAGAGCGTGAAGTCACCGTCGACGAGCGCTTCGAGCAGTCCGCCGCTCGGAGCCAGGCCGCGGCGTTTTCTGACACTGTCGAGCGGCGCCACGAAATGCGCGAACGCGACGGGCAACGCCTTGGGCCAATAGCGAGCCGCCCGCTCGACACCGAGGAGTGACACGATCGGATGGTCGGGGACGGGGAATGACTCGCGTTCGGCGAACGGGCTCATGTACGCGTTGATGAGCGTCGCCAAAGGAATGCGACGAAGGCGCGCGCTCACCGCTAGTGACAAACGGAAGTCGCCGATGACGAGATCTGGCCGAACGCGATCGAAGAGCTCGAGTTCCTCGTCTACGTAGCGCTCGAGTACGGCCGTTTCGTACAGGCGCTCGCCACGGTCGATCTTCGCGAGCGCGCGCTTTCGGTCAATCGTGAACAGGGGCAGCGGGTCGAGTCCACTTCCGAGAAGCGCCACCTCATCGAAGGGGCCACAGGCGAAATGCACGTCGTAGCGCTGACGATCCACACGGGTGGCAAGAGCGGCGAGACGCACCACTTGCGCCAACGTGATTGCCTCAGAGACGAACAGGATCCGTGGACGACGTGACAACATTGTTAGACAAAGATTGGACAATATGATGGGAGCTGGCTTGACGCGGCTTGTTGTTCTATCCATAGTCTTAGACAGAAGTTGGTCAAGTTGTGAATAGGCTCGATTTCTTGCTCATCGGCGGGGGTCTTCAAAATGCCCTCATCGCGTCCGCGCTGGCCCATTACCGTCCGGACGCCCGAGTCGCCATCGTGGAGGCTGACAGTCGCCTCGGCGGCAACCACCTGTGGTGCTTTCACGCCGAAGACGTTTCGGAGCTGGCCGCTCCGTTCGTCGACCCGTTCGTCATTCGCCGCTGGCCGAGCTATCGAGTGGACTTCCCGAGCTACTCACGGGTGCTCGATGAGTCGTACGCGGCGGTGACGTCGGACGCGTTGCACGATGGTCTGATGCGCGTTGCCAAGCGTGGTCGCGTTCAGCTCCTGCTCGGCCAAGTGGCTCGGCGGGTCGAGGCTGGTCGCGTCGAGCTCGAGTCTGGCGAGCGAATCGAGGCGCGGCTGGTGATCGACGCACGCGGACCGGAGCGTTTCGCGCGGCGCGCCGCGATCGGCTACCAGAAATTCATTGGTCTCGAGCTCGAGGTGACTCCCGAGAGCGCACCGGCCGAGCCGACGTTGATGGACTGTACCGTCGAGCAGCGCGACGGTCTGCGCTTCTTCTACGTGCTGCCGCTCGCTCTGGACCGGGTGCTGGTCGAAGACACCTATTTTTCGGACCATCCCGAGCTCGATGAACGCCTGATCGAGGCAGAAATCCTGCGTTACGCGGCTGCGCAAGGACTCGTCGTGACGGGCATCGCGCGCCGGGAGCGCGGCGTGCTCCCGCTGCCGGCGCGCGCTCCGATCACGGCCGAGAGCAGCCCCGGGCTGATTCGCGCCGGCTATCAGGGCGGATGGTTTCACCCGACGACCGGCTACTCGTTCCCGCTCGCAGTCCGGCTCGCCACGGCCATCGCCACGGCAACCGAGAGCGAGCTGCCGGTTCGGCTCAGCGAGCTCGCCGCTCGCACGGCGAGCCAGCAGCGCTTCGCCACGCTCTTGAACCGGATGCTGTTTCTCGCGTTCGCTCCCGAGCTTCGCCGAGCGGTGTTCGAGCGGTTCTATCGACTGCCCGCCGAGACCGTGCGGCGGTTCTACGCACTCTCACTGACCCGCACCGATCGAGCGCGCATCCTGTGCGGTCGTCCACCGCGTGGCCTATCTACGCGCGGTCTGCTTTCCGCTCTGGCAAACCACCCCCAACCCGAGACGAATCCATGACGCAGTCGGCCCTCGAAATCGATGACCGTTCAGCCCTCGTTACCTTGCTCGACAGAGAGGTGATCGACTCTGCGCTGAGTTTGCCGGACGATATTCGCGTTCTGCCGCACTTTTGGCAAAAGGCGCTCTTCGAACCGCTGGGCGAGGCCTTACGCCGTCCGGGCAAGGAATTTCGCGGCAGACTGGCGGAGATCTCCTGGGCGCTCGCTGGTGGGCGTGGACCTGCGCCGCTCGGACTGTCGGCTGCGGTCGAAGCGCTCCATCTGGGCTCGCTGATCGTGGACGACATCGAAGACGGCTCGCTCAGTCGCCGGGGGGGTCAAGCGCTGCATTTGCGCGTCGGACTACCGCTCGCGTTGAACGCCGGAAACTGGCTCTATTTTTGGCCGAGCGCGCTGCTCGAGCGCGAGGGATTCGAACCGGTCCGCTTGCTCGCGCTCAAAGCCGCGCTGGATCGCGCGGTGCTGCGCTGCCACTACGGGCAAGCGCTGGATCTGTCGGTGCGCGTCGCCGAACTCAGGCAACCGGAGGTCAAGGATCTGGTCTACGGCACGACTCGCCTGAAGACCGGCAGCTTGTTCGAGCTCTCGGCAGAGCTCGGCGCCCTGGCAGCGGGAGCGCCGCCCGAAGTGGTTCGCGTGCTCGCGGAACTAGGACGCGACCTGGGGGTGGCGTTGCAGATGCTCGATGATTGGACGGGCATTGCCTGCGAACGACGCCGACACAAAGGTCACGAGGATCTGCGCGGGGCACGGCCGAGCTGGCCTTGGGCCTGGCTCTCCGAGCTGCTCGACGACGTGAGCTACGTCCGTTTGCGCGTCCTCTCGGAGGCGGTCGTGCGGGGCGAGATTCATCCGGAGGTGCTGGCGGAACAATTTCGCGCGCTACTAGCGGACGCTCCGAGACGCGCCATCCGTGCCCAGGTAGAGCGCTCGCGCGCAGCCTGTCACGCCCACTTCGAAGGTTCACCGGTGCTGGTCGAGCTCGAACGTGAGCTCGCGCGATTGGAGCGCTACGATGGCTGACGGCTCGGCAAGAGACGAGGGGCGCGTGCTGCGCACGCACAGCAGCGGCGAAAGACTGCGGGTCGCGGTGATCGGCAGCGGGTTCGGCGGGCTCGCCACCGCCATTCGTTTGCAGGCATCCGGCATTAGCACCGTGCTGTTCGAGGCTCGTGACAAGCCGGGAGGTCGAGCGTACGTCTACGAGGACTCGGGCTTCGTGTTCGATGCCGGTCCGACGGTGATCACGGCACCGCACGTGCTCGACGAGCTGTTCGAGTTGGCTGGGCGGCGCCGCGAAGACTACGTCGAGCTGCTACCGGTCACGCCTTTCTACCGGCTGACGTGGACCGACGGCACGAGCTTCGACTACTCGGGCGCAGATAGCATGGAGCGAGAGATCGCGCGCTTCGCGCCCGACGACCTGGCCGGCTACGCTCGTTTCGTCGACTACTCGCGGCGCGTCTTCGAGCGCGGCTACGAAGAGCTCGCGGCGGCGCCGTTCTCGAACTTTTCGGACATGCTGCGCGTCGCGCCGTCGCTCGTGCGGCTGCGCGCCGATCGCTCGGTGTACGCGACGGTGGCGCGCTTCGTGAAGAACGAACGGCTACGTGAGGCGCTCAGCTTTCATTCGCTGCTGGTCGGCGGTAATCCCTTCGAAACCAGCTCGATTTATACCCTCATTCACCACCTGGAACGTAAATGGGGCGTCTTCTTCGCGCGCGGGGGCACGGGCGCGTTGATCCGTGCGCTCGTGCGGCTGTTCCAAGAGCTTGGCGGTGAGCTCCGCCTGTCTTG